>WNGP01000209.1_pt1 | contig 47091 bp, 32 predicted proteins | sample 5407671 | NCBI WGS metagenome assembly WNGP01 (sample SAMN13153381, study PRJNA577476) | soil metagenome | isolation source: 40 cm soil or saprolite under Garry oak tree replicate 2 | place: USA:California | collected 2016-06-15 | reverse complement strand
CTGTCTCTGGAGAGCGAAGACGAGAAGCGCGCTGCGCCACCGGAGTGATACCTGTCATCGTGGCAGGGTGCTTGCCCTGCCGATCGGCGTCACTCTTGATGGGACGATGGCGCAACGCGCTGCGCGGCATGGCACGGTCGGTCGTAGAGAGCACAGGCATCTGCATCTCCTCTCAGACAGGGCAAAACAGCACGAACGACAAAAGCGAGAAGAAATAGGGCCACGAAAGAAGAACGCTGAGGATACATTGCCTGGAACATCGAACTACTACTGTTGAGTATACCTGGATGTCCTCCCAAATTCCAGGTGCCTATACGACAATTTTCATCCGTGCAAAGTATGCTCTGCCAGAGGGCAACGCTTTCCCTCTGGCAGAGCATACGTCATTGTTGCGCTGTTCCCTCCTCTCATCGAACAGAGGATCCGCTCCATCTCTAACTTGCGGCTACCATCGCAAGCTGTGACCGGTATGCCACCCGACTCCGTCGTCGACCTCGTCGTGCCTGTGTCCGCGTGCTGAACGGAGAACCGGCGGTAATGAAGTCTCCGCTCTCCCGCCAGTAGATCTGCTGGAAGAGCCTTCTGGCTCGTGAGAGTCGTTGGCGCACAGCGGCCTCACCCAGGTCGAGTGCCCGCGCGATCTCGTGTGAGGACAACCCTGCAACGATGGACAAGAGCAAGCAACTTCTCAGTGTCTCCGGCAGTTGTGCCATCGTGCGCCGAACCACGTCCCGCTCGGCGATGAGATCCGCAGGATCCTCCACACCATGCCCCATGCCGTACCCGGCCGGTTGCACGGGGGCAGGGCGCTCATCCACCAGCTCGCCATCACGCTCTTCTTGTTCCTCCTTGCGCAGGGGAGCGAATGGGACAAAGCGCACGAGGCGGCGCCGCCGGAGAGCCATGCGCGCGAGCGCACGAGGCGGCGCCGCCGGAGAGCCATGCGCGCGGTATTGGCAGCGATCTGCAACAGCCAGGCTTTGGCTTGGAAGTTCGCGCCACTGGCCTGCCGCGCCGCCTCAATGGCTTTGAAGGCCGTCAAAAAAGTGTCCTGGGTGAGGTCCTGGCTTTCCTGCCAATCGCCGGTCAAGCCATAGATTACCTGGAACACCAGTCTGCTATAGTCGTGAATGAGCGCCTCGACCGCCTGGGCCGCAGGCAGGGTATCGATACTCATGGTGTTGCTTTGCCTTTGTGAATGTGCTGCATGCAGACGTTCTACTTATGGAGATGCTTGAGAGACGAATTCGTGACACTGCGATAGTTGGAATGGGTGTAGGAAGAACTGCCCTTGCGCTATGAGCATATGTTGGCTCTCCTCTGAACATACCAGAAGGCGGGGAGAAACGCAAGTCAACCATTGCAGGTCTCAGCGGGTTTTCAGCACACGCTCAGCTTTCTCACAAAGGACAACGAAGGTGTAAATTTCATCTAGAACTCCTGGAGAGAAAATAAACGCTGCTCAGTCTCCCTCGATTTCATACCGTGTGGCGCGCTTACGGCGTATGATGTCTTGGGAAATAGACGAGTAATCACATTTACAGGAGGGCCTTCCTTTTGTTTTTCAGTGATATGGTAAAAATTGGATAGTGACTCTGTGAGGGGCTGTTCCAATTTGCCTCCAAGCTTCTACAAGAGGTAGCATACATCAGAGGGCACATGGAATGTAGGCCATGCCAGCGTACTAGAGACTGAGTTCCCCGGATTCTTTGAGAGAGGAGGAAAGAGTGAACGTTTACGATAGCACTGGACGCAAGCTCGGCCAAGTGAATGAATACGGCACAGCCAGCGATAACGACGGGTACAAAGTAGGTGACGTGGGGGAAGATGGCACGGTCATTGATGGCTATGGTCGCAAGGTGGGCGAGGTGAGCGAAGATGGGACCATCACTGACAACCATGAGGAGAAGCTTGGGAAGGTGGGCGAAGATGGGACGGTCACTGACAGCAACGACCGCACGATTGGCAATGTCAGCATGTCGATGCACGACCTTATCTCCATGGCAGGAGGGGCAGCCTTGTTGCTCCTGCAGGAGCTGGCATAAAAACGAGTAGTGACTCTGGACCTGCAGGGACAGTGCATGTCGAACGGCTCAACCCAGCGCTCTCAGCACCGATCTCCTGCTATGGTGCTAGGGCTGACCGAGCATCGCTGGTCGTTCCAGGAACTCTTGAAGACTCAAGTTCCTATCACCCTTTAATGGAGTCACTACCAAAAATTGCCAAATCGGTGAAAAGCGGAAAATCACGATCTGCATTTTTACGCTCAAAGTACGGGCTGACCTGATCAAGGCCTTTTTCAATCCGTTGAAAAATTACGAAGTAGATACTCTAAGCCGAGCTCAACGTCACTCTTGGCCATGACCTTCTCAATGGGGTAGCGCTATGTAAGGTGGCACTGGCCGCAAAGTAGCAACGAGTTCCTCTTTGGGACAGAGTGTCAACAATAAACGCATACCGGCCAGATAAAGTGTCTGGTTGTTATCTTGATTGATTTTGAGAGGTGTGTCTGTTATACCAGTGCTAATCATATACTTTGATTACGAATACTGAGGTTCAGAGGCGAAGTGCTAAAATGAGGGTGTTTAGAAACTACATACAATGGCTTAAACAGTGCGGAAAATGATGGCTGGCTAGTGGTGAAAGGCTTGCTTCGCCTTAGCTCCAACCGACGCATGCCCGAAGGAGTTTCAGCGATTTATTTGTTGCTCTTATCTCGTGGTTTCTTCTCGCGCTTAAAGAGACGCTGGTATCCCTCGATCGCTGCAGGTAGGCCGAGTATGACAGTAAGGCAGAGGGCGATCAAGTTCCATGGATCGTTCATCTTTTGTCGTTTCCTTATCTGCTTACTTTTATTAACGACGGTGTATACTCGAGCCGGGGGAGAATTGACCGACCCCCAAGAAGGCTGTAAGCTAGAGGATATCAAACACAAGAATATCTCTAGGAGAACAGCCATGCTTAGGAGTCAGACTGTGAATACCATACACGATGTCCATGCGCAAGGGAAGTCAGTGCAAGCGATTGCTCAGGAGTTGAGCATCTCGCGTACGACCGTGCGCAAATATCTCAAGCATCCCGAAGCGGTGATCCCCAAACCACGTCCGCCGCGGCCTTCCAAGCTTGATCCATACAAAGAGCAGATCAAGAAATGGGTCATGGAAGACCATTGCACGAATTGTGAGGTTCTCTTCGAGCGCTTGCAAAAGCTGGGCTATACTGGAGGGATCAGTATCCTGAAAGAATATGTCCACCCCCTGCGGCCTGCGGTGGCCGGGCACGCGCCGGTTCAGCGCTATGAGACCAAACCGGGAGAGCAGGTCCAATTTGATTGGGGCGAGTTCGTGTACGAACACGAGGGCAACACGCATAAATTTTACGGCTTTGTGGCGATTCTGGGGTATTCGCGCATGCGCTTTGTCACGTTTGTGAAGCGCAGCGATACTCCGACCCTCATCCGCTGCTTAATGGAAGCATTTGAGTACTTTGGTGGCCTGACCAAGGTAGCGCTCACCGATCGCATGAAAAGCGTGCTGCTGGAAATGGTGGAGAACAAACCCCGTTGGAATCCCCGCTTTGCCGATTTCATGGTGTCGATCGCGGTTGCAGCGCGCGTCTGCAAGCCGTACACGCCCCAAACGAAAGGCAAAGTCGAGCGCTCAGTGAGTCATGTGAAGAAGAGCTTATGGGGTGGGATCACCTTCACGGATCTCGACGATCTCAATCGCCAGGCGCATGGCTGGTGCGAGCGCATCAATGCTCGTGTCCATCGCACCACCCACGCTCGCCCGGTCGATCGTCTGGCCGAGGAGAGGCTGCTGCCCGAGCCCTCCGACTTTGCCTGGGAGCGCTTTCGTTGCAATTGGCAGGCAAACAGGTCCAGGTGCGTGAGCGCAAGGGAGTGGTCTCAGTCTGGTCGGCAGGCACACGGGTGTTTGAGATCGCCAAGCGTCCTCGTTCCCAGGACAGCGTGCCCCATGCTCAGCAATGGAGTACCGTCGCACCCGTCTCGGCAGTTCGACAGGCACCGACTCCCCTGGGCCATTTTGAAGGATGCAAGTAAAGCGGACGGCGATACCGGGAAGAGTGTAGCGCTCTACGTCGTCAACCCCGACATTTTCTACTATGCCATTTTCTACTGCTACAGCCCTTATGATCGGAGCGAACTTTTCAGAAATTTCCTGGTTCTGTTCAACTACATCATTGTAGACGAGTTCCACTACTATGACGCCAAGCAACTGGCAACCTTTCTCTTTTTCATCAAGCTCTCGCACTACTGTGGCTTTATCAATAGCACGGTAAAGCGACGCCAGTTCTGCATCCTGACAGCCACGCCGCAGTCACATGTGACAGATTACCTCAAGGCGCTTGGCCTGCCGATCGACTGGATTCAACCAGGCGAGGCGGACCCCGCTGATCTTCCTTCTGTGCGTTCTGTGCGCGCCCTGGCTCCTGTGCATCTACACGTTTACAGTACTGAAGAACTGCGGCAAGGCGAGCAATGGGGTGGGTTGCAGACTCTGGTAGAGCAGGAGAGGCACTATATTCGCCAACTACTGGACGATAGGCAGGATGGCGCAATCATCTCCGGTTCGCTCGGAACTATCAGCCATGTCCGTTCCCGCCTCCTCTCTGTGATTGACGGACAACGCATAGGGCGTATTACCGGCCCGGAAAGTAGAGATTCACGCGCCATAGCCAGTAAGCAATCGCTGATTCTGGCCACTCCCACTGTTGACATCGGCTACAATTTTGAGCGCGACAAGCCGCAGCGACAGAATATCGATTTTCTCTTCCTGGACGCCTACTCTGGCGATGAGCTAGTGCAGCGTATTGGGCGCGCTGGACGCGTGCTCTCGAAGCGGGAAAGGAATCGTCCGAGCATTGTCTACGCGGTGGTCGAGCCGGAGGTCTACAAACTGCTTCAGGAGTATGACGGGAAAGACCTTGATCGTTCCATACTCGCCCGGCTGGCGCGAGACGAGATGCCAAAACGCAACAGCCTCTATGCCTATATCAAGACCGGCGCGGTTGCCGAAATCGTGCGCCCCCTCGAATTTCTCAGACAGGGTACGGCGGAGGGAGACATGCCTGACCTCGAAGCCTTCTTCCAGGAAGTCCAGCAGCTTTTCAGGCAGCAGGATCCCACCACCCATTTCTTTACGCTAGAAAACGTGAAGAGGTTGGTGAGGAAATTTGAGGAACGTGAGAAGCACTACGGACGCCTAACAGTTTTTCCTCGGGAAGCCTTCGACGCCTTGAGCCTGGCAATTGACAATCGGCCCTCGGGAAACGGTGAGCCGACGAGTGAAACGAAAGCATGCCTGAGAGCTTTTTTCAATCGCCTTCAGGAAGCTAGCAAGCGCAATAAAAGTGAAATAGGTAAAGGCGGGCCTGCCGTCACGAAATGGATACAGGATGATGTGCGGGCCTATGCCGTCGAGAAAGCGCGTTTCAGCTTTCGCGATAGTTTCCAGCCGCCGCTCGCGCTGGTGAGCGATCCTGAACATCTGCTCTCCAGCCTGGACGCGAACTGCTACAACGCACTCCATATTCTGAAGTACTACGATGCCCACTATTATCAGACAAGGGATGAATGGGAGAGACACTCTACGGGAAAAGCGGTGCCAGAGGAAGCTGAGGATGCGATCGTCTATGCTCACTTAAAAAGCTTGCGCGACACTCCGCTCAAACTGGACTTAAAGCTGAATGCTAACGAATATACGCAAGACGAGTGGGAAGAGAAATTCGCATACCGGGTCACTGCCCTTTATGGGCTGGAAGTGATGGTGCGCGACGATCATCACGGCTTGCAACAGGAACTGCAAGCGCTGCTTTCCTCCCAGTTTGTCCCAGCCTTCGCCGCTCGCGGCGACCCTGGCAGTGCTACCGCCAACTTCCTACATCGCCTGCGCAAACAAGCTCGCTTTTTCCCGATGCAGCTTGGGGTCACCTTCATTGACGGTAGTACGGTTTGGTATACGGTAATCCTGGGGACAATGGCTTTCCAGGTCCGTGCAGAGGTTCCACTTCGTGCCATCAAGATAGACCGGCGCAAGGTGCAGCTAGCAGATGACTCGCCCTTTATCTGCTAAACAGGAAGGAGAACACACTTGACTTCAGCATCTCATACTCATTCTGAAACCGCATCGTCGAATCGCGGCGAACTGTTTTCCCTTCTCCTGCGGCTTCACGCGATTGAGCCGGGACAGGTGGCACCGGGGGCGGGTCACCAGGTTCAGGCGGCCTTTCTGGATATCGTGCGCCAGGCCGACCCAGCGCTGGCCGAATGGTTGCACCGGCCCAACCAACGCCGTCCCTATGCCGTCGGACTGCTCCAGGGCTTCAATCATCTGACGAAGGCCGAAGTCGAGGACGCCAGGAGCAAGCAGCAGGCGGTTCTCGTTCAGCCCGGACAAACCTACTGGCTGCACATTAGCATCCTCGACGCGACCGTGTTTGGCTCCTTTGCGCGTTATCTTATTCTGAACCCACGCACTCTGACGGTGCGTATCGGCGATGTCCACTTCGAGATCAGCCGCCTCGTGTATGCACCAGACGCAGCAGTACCAGCCTCATCGTGGGTGGCATATAGCTCATTTGCAGATCTGTGTATCCAGTCTCCCGCGCAGCGACGCTACGGTTTTGAATTTGCCAGCCCAACGGCTTTCAGTAGGGGCCAGAAATCCTGGGGAAAAATGCTCAAAGTCTTTCCTGAACCGCACTATGTCTTTGAAAGCCTGGCGCGCCAGTGGGAAGCCTTCGCGCCTGTCGACTTCCGCATGGAAGCACGCGGACTTGCCTTGAACCCGCTCATTGAGTGGTGTGAGGAGCATGTCATCGTGACACATTATACGCTGGAAACCGGCTATCTCTCATTTAGCCGCTTCGGTCAGGTGGGCTTTCAGGGGACTGTGACCTATGAGGTAAAAGGCCCGCCAACAGCGCTGGAGGCGCAATGGCTTTCTCCCCTCGCCCGTTTTGCGCTCTTCAGTGGCATTGGCTATAAAACCACTATGGGCATGGGTCAGGCACGCTGTATCAATTTAGCTCCAGCGCCGGTATCCATACTAGAGGATGACGCAAAGTCTAACAAGGGAGTGACGGTATGAGAGAAGTGCCAGAGGCGATTCCCCTCTCCTATCTCAATGCCATCGAATACTGTCCTCGCCGCTTTCACTATGAATTTGTCCAGGGCGACATGCTGAGGAACGAGTTCGTCCTGGAGGGCGTGCTCCTGCACGAACGCGCTGATCAGCCGGGGCAGCATGTCTCGGACGAGGGGGAAATACGCATCAACCATCTTTACCTGTACAGTGAAACCCTGCACCTGTCTGGTTTTGCCGATATTGTGGAAGAAGCACAGGGCGTACCCATCCCGGTAGAGTATAAGCATGGCAAAGAGGGCAAATGGATCAACGATCACGTCCAACTCTGTGCGCAGGCCATGTGCCTGGAAGAGCGGCTCTCTGGCATCTCCATTCCCTACGGTTACATTTTCTACTTTGGCTCGCGCAAGCGTATCCAGGTTGACTTCACGCCTGAACTGCGTGCGAAAACAAAAGCGGCCATCGAACTGGCAATGCGCATTTCTCTGTTGGATACCCCACCGCCACCACTCGAGGGTAAAATAGCCATCCGTTGCCGTGATTGCAGCCTGAGCGCCATCTGTATGCCCGACGAAGTCAGACTCCTGAAGAGTCAGAAAGGAACTCAGCATGTCAACACTCTACCTGACTGAAGAACGCTCCCTTGTGCGCCGCGATACCGAAGATTGCCTGCTGGTTCAGGTTCCCGAACAGCGCGGTGAAGGAGGCTCTGTATTGGCGTCAGCCTATAAAAGGCGCATCCCCGTGGTGAAGATACACGATGTGGTTGTCATGGGAGAGGTCACTATGACGGCCTCGGCAATCCAGCTTTTGCTCGAGAAAAATATTGAGATTCACTTTCTCACTCATTACGGCACTCTCAAGGGCCGCCTCTCGCCGGAACTCTCCAAAAACTCGCTCCTGCGAATGGCTCAGCATCGAACGCACAATGACATTTCCCGGCGCAGCGAACTGGCATGCCGCTTTGCCATTGGCAAACTCTCAAATCAGCGTACGATGTTGCAGCGTTCCGACCGGCGCCATAGCGTGCCCCTTTTTAGCAAAGAGATCGAGCAAATGGCAATCTCTATTCGCCAGCTGCAAACGCTCTCAACGCATTGTGAAGTGGCCCCTACTCTTACCACCGGAGATAGCGGCATTGCCGGAACGCCGCTAGAAACGATCCTGGGCTTAGAAGGAGCGGGGAGCGCCCTCTATTTTTCCTGCTTCGGCAAAATGCTGGCGGATCAGCAACAATGGCCTTTTGCCGGAAGAGTGCGCCGTCCGCCGACAGACCCGATCAACGCTCTCCTCAGTTTTGGCTATGCCTTGCTTACCAGCCAGGTTGCCAGCATCGTCCAGATCGTCGGTTTCGATCACTACATCGGCTACCTGCACAGTTCCGCCTATGGCCGCCCGGCGCTTGCCTTGGACCTTATGGAAGAGTTCCGCCCAATCATCGTTGACTCAGTTGTCTTAACGCTGCTCAACAATCGCATGCTTGCGCCGGGAGACTTTCATGTCGAACTGGGAGCGTACCGTCTCAAAAAGGAGCCTCGCAACCTGTTCCTCAAAAAATTTGAGGAGCGACTCAACGAAGAAGTAACACATCCTCTTTTCAATTACAGAATTAAGTACCGCCGCTGTATCGAATTGCAGGCCAGGCTGGTGGCAAAGTATCTCACCAAAGACATCGACGAATACCCTCCGTTCATTGTCAGGTAGGGAAGAGGAGAAAGAAATTCGTGAAAGCGCGCCCATCCAACCTGACGATGTGCTACATCGTCGCCTACGACATCCCTGATGATCGCAGGCGCATGAAAATTCACAAAATCCTCTCCGGCTTCGGCACCTGGACCCAATATTCCCTCTTCGAATGTTTCCTATCGCGCAAGGAACTCATTCTGCTCAAATCGAAGCTTGCGAAGCACATAGAGGACACCCAGGACAGTCTCCGTTTCTACCCTCTATGCGCCTCCTGCCTCGAAAAAGTGGAAACCATAGGAGGGCAACCGCCAACCGAAGACCATCTCTATATTGTCTGAGCAGGGCAGCCGCTGCGAGAGGCTATCGCGCTCATACCTCTGAGCGTAGCCTCTCGTCCGGCTCCAGAAGGGCAGCGAGCCAAAAGTGACCAGATTTCTTTCTTCCTTCTCAACCCAAATAACCGCCTCTCAAAGAGCCTCTCGCAATCCCTGGATTTCTCCCGCCCAGCATGCTACAATACACCTCAGCCGTCCGAACAGGCGCAACCCCGATCAAGGGATTGGAACATTGCAGGCAAGCAGGCGCGCAACATGCGCTATATGCCGTCCGAACAGGCGCAACCCCGATCAAGGGATTGGAACCCTTATTGGATGCCTCTAACTTCGCCATGCCCTGCTGTCCGAACAGGCGCAACCCCGATCAAGGGATTGGAACCACCAGGATAACAGGTGTTCGCGCGTAGGAACAGAGTCCGAACAGGCGCAACCCCGATTAAGGGGATCCAGTACAGTTTGAACAACAGAAGAGTGGAGCTTCCAAGTTCTTTGACTCCACGACAACGGGTCAAGACCAGACCGAGCTTTTCCCTTTTTTCAACAAGCTGACTAGTTCTTATACCTCCTGCTTCACCGGACTGGCAACCCCAAGCACGAAGGCAAAGGTCGTACCCTTGCCCGGCGTGCTGTGCAGCGTGAGCTTGCTGCCATGCGCTTCGATAATGCCTCGCGTGATGTATAATCCCAGCCCGGTCGCCGGACTCCAGCGCGCGCTGCCCCGTTTCTGCGTTGCCGGTTGTCCGGGGCGATCAGCCGCCGGTCGCCGCATCGCCGCGAATGTGCTAAAGCGTGTAAACAGCTCCGCCTGTCGTTCTGGCGTAATACCTGAGCCGCGGTCAGTAACGCGCAGCTCGACGCCCGCAACCGAACCTTCATGTCCATTGTATACCACCATTGCGTCCAGGCGCACCGTATCACCCTCGGGCGCATAGCGAAATGCGTTGCTGAGCAAATTGGTCAGTACGCTGATAATCAGTTCGTAGTCGGCCAACACCGCGGGCGTATCTGGCTCGATATAAATTTCCAGACTGCGGTTGGATGAGCTGATCAAGGCCTCAAGGCGTTCCTGCAGGTCTTCAAACAGCTCGGGCAGCAGAACAGGCTCAAGGTCCAATCGCAGTGCTCCCGCTTCAACGCGCGAGGCGTCCAGGAAATGGTTAATCATACCTACCAGGCGCTCCACCTGCTCATCGGCGGTCTGTAAATAGTCCAGCTGCTCGTCAGGCGACCACGAGTAGTCTTTGGCCTGCAGCGCGCTGAGGTGGGCGCGAATATTGGCGAGCGGCGTTTTGAGCTCGTGGGCCATGGTTGTGAAAAAATCCTCGCGCGAGCGTTCCAGCGCCTTGAGATTAGTAATATCTTGCAGCACCAGCACTGCATCGGTAATCGTTCCATCAGCCGCTCGCAAAGGAGCTGCACTGGCCAACATAAACAGCAGTTGATTGTCGTATTGCGTGATATGCAATTCAGCTTCGCAGGCTTCTCCCTTATGCAAGGCAAGATAGAGCGGCTGTTCCTCGTAGGGCAGCACACCACCAGAAACCCCAAACACCTCTATCCCCCGGAAGAATGCCTCGATGTCGGCTCCAACCATGCGCTCGGAAGCCACGTCGAGATCGTCGAAGTGAGCTTCACTCCCGGAATTCCAGCCCATAGCTTGCAACAGCCATGCTGCCTGCCGGTTGCTGATGATGATGCGGTTATCATTGGCTGAGACAAGCAAGACGCCCGAAGGCAAGCGCGCCAGCAGCAATCCCAAGCGCGAGTGTTCCAGTTCCAGCGCGTCTTGCGCCTCCTCCAACGCCTGGTTGCGCTGCGCCAGTTCAGCCGTGCGAGTGATGACCTGGGCCTCGATCGATTCGCGCGCCGTTGCCTGCTCCGTCACATCGTGGTATAACACCACGTACGCAAAGATATTGCCAAACTCATCCTGGATGGGCGCCTTCGAGCGGCGCATGGCGTAGGTCTTCCCATCTGCTCCCACCATCTTAAACTCATCCACCCGCTTGTCATTTGGATACAGTTCCAGGTCGGTTACCATATCATGGATGGAGGGCGAAGCCTCGGGATAGATAGCGGCGCTGCGCGCCAGGGCCTCTCTGATGTACAGGCCAATCACCTCGTCTGTCCATCCCAGCAGCTGGCGTATCGCGCTGTTGAAATCTGCAACGCGCCAGCGTGCATCGTAGATAATCACCCCGTCGGGAATAGCCTGCATCACGTTTTCGCGCTGGCGCACCTGCCGTCTCGCGTCCTGGGCCAGCCGATCAATTTGCCGAAAGAAGCGTGCATTCTGTATCGCCAGCCCGACCTGTTGCGCGAACTGTTCCAGTAGCTCGACTTCCTCGGCGGGCAGGCCGCGCACTCGCCGGTGATAGACCTCGATGGTCCCCAGAACTGCGCCTTCTTTTGGTTCTCTCTCGGGACCCGGCTCAAAGATGGGCACGCACAGCACCGAACCCGGTCTGCGCGGGATACCATCATCGTCCAGTAATGGAAACTCGATCTGTGGCCGCAGATTGGTATTTGGAATGACCAGTGAACGGCGGGTTCGCATCACCTGGCCCAGTAGCAAATGCTCGCCGACCTGTGGCTGCCAGCTCTGTGAACTGAGGTGCAGCCCTTTCTGAGCCGCGATGTTCACTCTCGGGGAGCCGTTCTGCTCTTTGTCATCCTCATTGCGCGCCTGGAAATGTGATCCTCGCGGCTCATTGCCTGAAACGGAGGACTCGATCAACAGGATGGCGCAGCGCGTGGAGCCAACCAGCTCTTGCACCGCTTGAAGAGTGCGCTCAAGCACATGGGGAAGCGCAAATCGCCCCGCGATTGCGGAAGAGATGTAATGAATAGCCTCGATGTGCATGCGCGAGCGCACCTTACCGGTGACATCCTCAACGATCACGAGCAGCGTTTCTCCTGGCGCCTGTCCGCCCTGCGCATTCGTCGATGACGGCTGCTGCATTGGCTCAATGGTGATGCGCCAGTAGGTGCGCCCGCGTGTTTCGAGGAAGCCCTCGTAAGGAATATCGTCCAGGTGCAGCCTTTCTCCGCTTGTGTATGCCTGGCGTAGCCGAGGTTCTACCAACCGGAGCATCTCAGGGGGGAGTATCTCGCTCAGCGTACGACCGACCACTTGTGAAGAGCGCCAGGGTTCTTCGAGTAATGAGAAGAGATAGGGGTTGATAGAGCGCACGCGCATATCAGGGCCGTCGAGGATGACAAAACCAACCATCAGTTGTCCCAGAATATGTTCAAGTGGGGCAGATTGCTCCAACTGCATAATTGCTAAGTTTCTAGGTACTTGAATACGTATAAGATTGCATTGTATGTATAACTATGACCGGGCACTGTATCGTCACCAGGTCTTCCCGATATCATACCTCAATTATATCTTTTTTTCACGAAAGAGGGAAAAATATTTTGCGGTGTTGCTGCTTTTCCCACGCGTCTGTTATGATACGCTCATACAAACAGGCATCGTCATCCTGCATGAGAATTGAGATTATCATATGGACTTTCAAGGTAAGCGCGTGCTGATCATGGGCCTCGGTTTGAATGGCTCTGGCATCGCTTCGGCGCGCTATACTGCCCAGCGCGGGGCGATTGTGCGCGTGACCGATTTGCGGTCGGCGGAGGTGCTGGCTCCAAGCATCCAGGCATTGGCCGGTTTGCCCATCGAATATGTGCTCGGGGGGCATCGCGATGAAGACTTCCTGTGGGCAGACATTGCTATTCCTGTGCCGGGAGTGAGGCTCTCTTCGCCGTATCTGCGCATTGCTCGCGAGCACGGCGCGTTGATTACCCATGAGATCGTACTATTTTTTGAGGCATGCCCTGGTCGCATCATTGGCATAACCGGGACGCGCGGCAAAACCACCACCACGACGCTCATTTACGAGATCATACGCGCCACCGGCGTCCCGACCGTGATCGGCGGCAATGTCTCAGGCGTGGAAACGCTCTCGCTTTTGCCGGAGATCACGCCCGAAACGCAGGTCGTACTGGAAATATCGTGCGAGCAATTAAACGGCATGGCCGCTCCTGCCATCAGCCCTTCGGTTGCAGTTATGACCAATATCTATCCCGACCATCTAGACAAGTATGACACGATGGAAGAGTACATCGATGCCAAAGCCAACATCTTCCGTCACCAGCGCGCAGACGGCCTGGCGGTCTTTAACTATGACAACCCGGTGACGCGCCGCCTGGGTGAAGAAGCTGCCGCTGAAACCTGGTATGCGAGCCTGGAACGTTGGGGGAGCTTCGCGCGTGGGTCTTCTGAAATCGTACCCTTTATCTTCACCGACACACCTCTCCGGGGCAATCATAATCTCGCGAACATTTTGCTGGCGACGACCACTGCCAGGTTGTTGGGAGTGCCTGACGAGATTATCGCGACGACCATCAAGCATTTTCGTGGTGTACCCTATCGCCAGGAAGAGGTGGCCGTAATCAACGGTGTGCGCTTTATCAACGACACGACCAGCACTATGCCCATTGCCGGGCAAATTGCACTGCAATCGTTCGAAGAGCCAATCGTGCTGCTTGCGGGTGGTAATACCAAGCATCTCCCACTGGAGGACTGGGCCAGTGCCATTCTGCAGCGCTGCCGGGACGTGGTTTTGCTGAAAGGAACAGGCACTGGTGAATTACTGCCGGTCTTGCAAGATGCCGCGGCCAGGCAGGGAATAAAGAACCCGGTACGCGGCGTCTTTGATAATTTCACCGCCGCGATGGATTACGCGGTCTCGCTGGCGCGCCCTGGAGATACGCTGCTCTTCTCGCCGGGATTCACTAGCTTTGGCATGTTCCACAATGAGTTTGATCGCGGCGATAAGTTTGTCGCTTATGTACGCAGGCTGATGCAATCCGGTTAAGGCAAGCGAATAATTTGATCCCCCAAATTTCCTATGTTTTCCCGCCTATTTGTAACGATTTTGTATACTACATGCGGGGAAAAATCAGTATACTGGGGGAAATACCGTGAGGCTTCCGCGAAACGGCAAACGCCTGTACACATACATTGCGTTAATTTGCGTTGCGCTCCTCTGGTTCTTCACAGCCTATCAAGGGTATGCGGGACAGCTTTTTAACGGCCTCGTGCCGCAAGATACAAGCTTAACGATGAATACCAATCCATTCATTATACAGGTAGTACCGCACGGTGTCCATCCGGTTGCGACATCTACACAGGGAACCACCAATCCCGGCCCTGTATCTCCCGGTGCCGGAACGATACCTGTGGTCTTTCCAAACTATTTGAGCTTCGGTGTCATGAATCCTCCTGCCCAGGCCTCGGCCCTCGATGACATGCGTACAAGAAATGGGGCGGCCTTCACCTTTCGCTACCAATACCTGACGGGTGGGGCCAATACAGGTCGAGGATGGGAGACGTGGCAGCAGCCAATGGGCCAGTTTGCTACCTCTTATATGCAGGAGAGCGCGCAGCATGGCTATATCCCGGCGTTCGTCTACTACGAAATTTGTCTCACCAACGGCCCTCATCCTTCTGATTACTGTGGTGGACATAATATTGACCAGGACACTGCCAACTTGACGAGCGCGTCGGCGATGAACGCCTATTTTGCCAACTGGGACTTGATGTTGCAGAAAATAGGCGCGTTTGGGAAACCGGTGCTGGTGATTGTCGAACCTGACCTGTGGGGTTTTCTGCAAAATGCCTCGCGTGGCAGCAATAACGCGGCCAGCATTCCCGCCAGCGTCAGTTCTTCAGGTTTTGGCGACGCCGCCGGTTTCCCCAATACCGCGCAGGGTTTCGCCTGGGCGTTGCTGCATATGCGCGACAAATACGCGCGCAATGCCATCCTTACCCTGCACGCCTCAACCTGGGCGGCGGGTGCAGATATCGCCACCGATACTCGGTCGTCGCTCGACGTTGCTGGACTTGCTCGCAGCGAAGCCAACTTTCTCGATAGCGCGGGACTCTACGGCAACCCGCCGGGCGTTTCAAGCTGGGACGTGCTTTCAAGCGATGTCGCGGATTTTGACTCCGCGCAGCCGGGAGGACGTTCCTGGTGGGACCGCTACAACGTCACCTACCCCAATTTCGCGCGCTACCTGACCTTTATCGGTGATCTCAGCCAGAATGCGCGCCGCCGCGTCGTCATGTGGCAGGTGCCGGTGGGCAATCAGTATTTCGATACCATGAATAACACTTCTGGCCATTACCAGGACAACCGCGCCGAATATATTCTGAGGAACGTAGCCAGTTTTGCGGCTGCCGGGGTGATCGCCGTTCTGTTTGGTCCCGGCAATGGCGGCACCATGAATATCGATGCCATGCACGACAGCGTGACCAATCCCGCGCCCGTCAACAGCTATGAATGTAATCTCTGCAACACGCATAAGAGCAGCTATCCCGACGATGACGGGGGGTATCTGCGTCTCTTCGTCGGCCTCTACATGCAGCACCCGGTAGCGATTACATAACTTGCTCACACCTCACTCTATGGGATGGGAAAGTTGAAGAGCAGGCATGGCGCTTTCACGACGTTGTGCATGCATTGCGGGGGCCTGCGCACGCAGCGTTGCAGACGTGATAGCGCGACGTACCCACCAGATAAAACCTGCCACGCCAGCCCAATTTACCAGGGCAAGTACCATAAGGAAAACCCAATTCGGCAGACCCAGGCTATTGACCAGGAGATAGATCAAGCCGGTCAGCAGAATGTTTCCGAGTGTGAGAGGAATAAGCATGAGCCACGCGAACTGCATCAGCTGATCGGCGCGTAAACGTGGTAATGTGGCACGCACCCACACAAAGATGAAGCAGACGAGATACACCTTCGTCACAAAGTAAATGAGCGCGAGTACATTACCGATCAATCCCCACACAGGGATACCCAATGCAGTTAAGTACGAGACACCAGGACCGCTCCAACCACCGAGAAAGAGGTACGTGGCGATGGCCGAGACGATGGTCATATTTCCATACTCGCCCAGGAAAAACATGGCCCAACGGGCGCCACTATATTCGGTGAGATATCCTGCCACCAGCTCTGACTCTGCTTCAGGCAGATCAAAGGGCGCGCGATTGGTTTCGGCTAAACCACAGATGAAGTACACCAGGAGCATCAACGGCTGTACCAGGAGAAACCAGGCCCAGGGTGTAAAGCCTCTGAAGAGGAAGTCGAGGATGGGGTTGTTCGTATTGTGCCACACGTCCTGAAATTGCATGATCTCTTTAATTGAGACCGTGCCAAGACCTGAATTTCCCCCGGCGAGAATACTCGTAATCATAACGATGCTCACCAGAGCCAGCACCAATGGCAGTTCATAAGAAATCATCTGAGCGGCAGAACGTAGTCCGCCAATGAGCGCATATTTATTATTAGATCCCCAACCGGCCATGATGATGCCGATCACATCAATTGAACTCATGGCTACGTAATACACGATGCCAGTCGCAAGCGCAATTCCTGGTAGCTCTATATATGGAGAGAATGGGAGTACAGCGAAGGCTCCAATGATCGGTGCGAGAAAGACAGCTGGAGCGAGTAGAAAAACCCATTTATCACCGCTGCTCGAGTGAATATCCTCCTTCAAGAGGAGTTTGATCACGTCGGCCACCGGCTGTAACAACCCCTGCGGGCCAGTATGATAGGGTCCTAAGCGATCTTGTACCCAGGCCAGCACCTTGCGGTCAACGTATTGCAAGAACGCAGCGCTGGTCAAAACGAAACCGAAGGCAAATACGAAAGTAACAACAAATTGTAAGAACTGCCACGAGAAAATTCCCTGTAGCAATTGCATTCCTACATCATTGGCAAACACTGTCATGCACATGTGATACCTCCAGATGTTCATGTCCCTCGGTTCGCATCGCTAAAGACCAGTACCAATCATTGAGAGTTTCGTAACACATCAATTGTATCATTCGTCGGATAACTTGTCGATTCTCACACTTATAAAGACGTTGGGATGAGTCTTTTTTACGCCAACAAGATATGGGAGATACATAGTTCGCTCACTCCACAAAAGCGGGGCAAGGTCGCACTTTGCTAGGCGTGGACTGGGTAAATGGCGAACTGAGAGAACTGTGCCTGAGCGCCGGGCTGTGCCTGGGGAAGATTGGAGACGAACAGGGCCACAGACCCACTGGCATAACTCCGATCTGAGAGGGCCTTGAGCAGCTGACCATTGACGATCAAGGACAGTGCCGCGCCCTTGGCCATGATCATGATGTGATTGAGCTGGCCTTGTTTGTGAATGGCAGCACTCAACGTGTAATCCACGAGTTTGGTCGTGGTTGCGTTCCCGCCCGCGTCTCTTGTCCCCTTAAATATGGCGTAGGACCCATCGCCATACACTTCGAAGCGATAATAGGTAGCCAGGTCACTCGCTTGAGTGGAAGCCCCTCGAATATAGACGCCGTAGCCGTTATTCTGATCGCCCTGAGAAAGCACCGCGTTGACCGTGAGGAGAAAATTACTGTAGGACCGCTCGCCCGGTACGAGCTCCCAGAGTAAGTTATGCTTGTCAATCTCCAGGGTCATTGCACCATCGCCTACCCTCACCGCATACTTTCCCGGAGCACTCTGCAGATTCCATCCGTACGCATCACTGAGAAAACTGTCTGAAAAGAGGGGAGATACCTTAGGCACGGAATAGGTTACCGTGGAAGGAGTTGTCGTCGCTTCTGAGAACAACGTCGAGAGCGATATTCCAGCGCCTTTCAGGAGCAAGAAAGCGAATACAACAATGACGAGAAACACGCTTAGAAAATAGATAAATGCCGCACGATGTTTTCTGCGTGGTCGACCTTTTCCTGTTCTGGATGAAAGGAACGACTGAGCAGGTGGAGTAGTACTATTGGGCTGTACACGAGCCGTCTGAAAACCACAGCGATAACAGCGAGCCTCGCCTGGCGGAAGATCCTCTTTGCAACGCGGACAAATCCAGGAAGGTTTGCTCTGACGAAACGCAGACATGAAGCATTCCTCAAACCATTGGAAACACAAAGATATATTTTAATGAGTCTATGCGTTTTATACTATAGCATGTACTACCGCCGTGTCCACTATACATGACCATCTGGTAGGGCTATGCGAAGGTCCTTTTTCGGGAGCAAAGGAGCACATGGCCCCCTTGCAGTGGGCTGGCTGTTCCCCGCTTTTCGAAAAGTCCTGATCACATAGATAAGAAAGAGCATTCTGTTTGGCCATGAGCAAGAGAACTGTGATGGGCATGGTGCTGGCGCTGCTGCTAATTATTGCCGGTACAGGCGCCTTCCTGATTTTCAGATCGACGTTCACTCGTCCAGAGCAACCAAAAGCGGTCCGCCCACCATCCTATTGGGTGCAGCGGTCAGAAGAAGTACCATTGGCTTCCCATCGCGCGCTCTCCATGGTAGCAAGCCAGAGAGCGACAGCGTTACTGCCATGGGGCATCGCTCTGGATAGCCTTCATGGGTTTACCTGGGTGGCTGAGCCCGGATGCGAACCCAAACCCAAGTGCCCGTCAACCCTGCCGGGCATTCTGGGCCAATACGCTCTCGCCGACGGCAACTTCATTACCAATTTCTCCGAGCCAGGGGGATACTCCAGCCCCCTGTTTGTGGTGGTCGATGGCAATGGGGAGGTCTGGTTTACCCAGCCCAGCAGTGATGCGCTGGGTGAATTTGATCCGCACAACGAGAGCTGGCAGCAGTGGCACTTGCGGAAAGGCAGTTCGCCCTTTGACCTGGTCTTGGATCGGAATGGCAACCTGTGGTTCACCGAGTTTGGCGCCAGTGCCATCGGGTTCTTCAACCCGCGCACCCACACACTGGTCGAACATCCTACCCCCACCCCAGCAAGCCATCCCTACGGCATCACGATCGATCCCCAGGGAACCATCTGGTTCACGGAGAATGCGGTTGGGGTAGACCAGATTGGAAGCTTTTCACCCACCCTCTCTGGAGCCATCCAGATCAGGGAACACGCGGTGGGTGGGCTGCGTCCGCACCTGATTGCCACCGACCGCGCAGGCAACCTCTGGTACAGCGGAGGCTTTGATGGCGACATTGGCGAATTCCATGCTCGATCGGGAAGCAGCACACGTTTTGTGGTGTATCGTGGCACCTGCTCCTCCCCCAGGGCCTGCAGCGGAACGCATATCTCAGGCATCGCTGTCGATAGCAAAGGTCAGGTCTGGTTTACTGACTCGCTCAGCCAGCGTGTTGGCTATCTGCTTGCAGCCACCGGACAGGTCGTGACCCGCACCCTTGCTGGCAGCAATGCCCACCCCTATGATGGACTGCTGCTCGATGGCAGTGATCGGGTGTGGTTCACACAGGAGTTTGGGCTGATGCTCACCATGTGGCCTGCCAGTCTCGTCAAGTAATCACCGTACTCATTACGGAAGAGTCCTACACGTCAAAGGCCAGCTTCCTTGACCGTGACCCGTTGCCAGTACGTGACCCGAACACACCTGTAGCGGGAAACGGGTCAAACGTGGGTTATACCGTGTATTGCGCAACCGGTACTTGAACGCTGATCTGAATGGCGCGTATAATATTGTGGGTATAGAAGTGAACAATGTTGTTACCGGCGCGCCCCAAAGGAGAGAAGAAGCTATGACCATCATGATGAGTAGGAAAGCCCTGGAGGACTACGGGCTTGTTAACCTGGGGAATATAAACTGGAATCTTTCACCCGCTGTCCTGGTTGAACACGCGCTGGCGCGTAAGGAGGGCGCATTAGCCTCCAATGGTGCGTTTGCAGCAACTACCGGATCGCACACAGGACGTTCCCCAAGAGATAAGTTTATTGTATCAAATGAGGAATATGCGGCCAAGATATGGTGGGGTGATAACAATCATCCAATGTCGCCGGATACCTTTGAAAACGTGCGCCGCAGCCTGGCAGCATATTTACAGGGGCGCGATGTCTATGTGCTGGATGCCGCAGCCGGGGCAGACCCCGACTATCGCATGCCAATCCAGGTCATCACCGAACTGGCCTGGCACAACCTCTTCGCGCGCCAACTCTTCCTGCGCTCGAACGAGAGTGATTTGAGTTCCGAGCGCCCAGGCTTTACTATTTTGTGTGTGCCGAATTTCCATCCCGACCCGCGCACCCACGAGACGCGCTCGGACATGGCGATCATCATCGACTTCGAGGAACGCCTCGTCTTAATCGCCGGAACACAGTACGCCGGCGAAATGAAGAAATCTATTTTCACGGTGCTCAACTTCATCCTGCCTGCGGAAGGCGTGCTGCCCATGCACTGTTCAGCCAATGTTGGCCCGAAAGGTGACGTGGCCCTCTTCTTTGGCCTGTCGGGTACCGGTAAGACCAGCCTGTCTGCCGACTCCACCCGCCGCCTGATTGGTGACGATGAACATGGATGGGGCGATAATGGCATCTTCAACTTCGAGGGTGGATGTTATGCCAAGTGCATTAACCTTTCCCAGAAGTACGAGCCGCAAATTTGGAATGCCATACGTTTTGGCGCGGTCTATGAAAATGTTGTGCTGAACCCGCGCACCCGCGAGCCCAATTACGCCGATGACTCCCTGACGGAAAATACGCGCGCAGCCTACCCGGTTGACTTCATCGACAATGTAATCGAAGCGGGCAGAGCAGGCCATCCGAAAGCAGTCGTTTTCCTGTCGGCAGACTCCTTTGGCGTCTTGCCGCCAATCTCGAAGCTGACAACCGAACAGGCCATGTATTACTTCCTGTCCGGCTATACCAGCAAACTGGCCGGTACCGAGGCGGGTATCACTACTCCACAGGCCACCTTCAGTTCCTGTTTTGGCGCGGCCTTCCTACCCTTGCGCCCCGGTGAATACGCCAATCTACTGCGCGAGCGTATCGAGAAGTACCACGTGCGCTGTTACCTCATCAACACCGGCTGGACCGGCGGCCCGTATGGCATCGGCGAGCGTATCAACATCAACTATACGCGGTCGATGGTCAGGGCAGCCATCAGCGGCGCATTGGACGATGTGGAGACCGTGACCGATCCCGTCTTTGGCCTGCACATACCAACATCCTGTCCTGATGTGCCAGCCGAGCTGCTCTTCCCTCGCAACACCTGGGCCGACAAGGAAGCCTACGATCAACAGGCGGCAAACCTGGCCGAGCGCTTCAAAAAGAACTTTACGCAGTTTAACCTGCCCAGCGACGATGTGCGTAATGCCGGTCCGAAGTAAGACTTATCGAAGATAACAGGAAAAGACAGGATTTCCCAAAGCACTGGATTCAGGGAAATCCTGTCTTTTCCGTCCTGATGTGATTTGCCAGAATAAGAGTGCTCTCTACGCCTGCTTGTTGCACAGGCAGAAGAAACCCTGTATACTCATGCATAACAGTACAGAGAATGCGCTCATCACCTGCAATGAGAGAAGGACACCCACAACGACTTTTTCATTAGTAATATGCCTTCTTGGAGGACGCCCGTGATATCAATAAGAGGGAACAACAATGACAGATGAGATGCAACCAGTTGATGTATGCATTGTATGTGCTCTTGAAGAGGAGGCCAAAGCGGTTCGCCATGAATTTTCGGCTCGATGCGCTGTTTCATTTGAAACGGCTTACACTCACACTGATCGCTACTTGTACTGGCATACAACTATTACCAACAAGAAGAATGAACTACTAACTCTTCTCCTCATCTGTCAGCCGCGTTCTGGCCCTGTGGAGACAGCTATGCACGTTAAGTCACTTCTCCACGAGTTTCGTCCTCGATTTGCCGCCATGACAGGAATTTGTGCTGGCGATAAAAAGAAAGTGAAACTTGGTGATCTTGTTGTTGCAGAATACGCCTATCATTATGAAGAGGGGAAAGTTGAGATAGACAAAGATAGACAGAAAATTCATTCCCCTCAATTGATGACACATGGCACTGCAAAGCGCATTCTACAATATGCTCACAATTTCAGTACCTGGGAAGAGCCTCTTGCCGGAATGAAACCTCTCAAGATGAAACGGGAACACAAGAGGGCAGAACATACGAAATGTCTTATTGCTCCTATGGCTTCAGGAAGTGCTGTTCGGAGCGACAACCCCTTTCCAGAACTGCGCCTTTATAACCGCAAGACGGCGGCTCTTGATATGGAAGCAGCTGCTTTTTATCTTACACTCCATGACTTCCCTGATATATATTCTCTGGTGGTCAAGGGAGTATGCGACTATGCTGATATGCGCAAAAACGATGCCTATCACCGGTATGCGGCGCACGCATCGGCAATCTACCTCTTGTACTTCATTCGAGAGTACGTCACTGAAGAAACGATGCCAAGAAAATATGATAGACAAAGCCGAACTGAACTTCTTCAGGCGTTCAACCAAAAGGTCGAAAGCGATGAGTGGATACCCCCAAGAGATACTGCTGTCTTGCCGCTTCCACCTGCGTCTAGCGGGTTGGTAGGTCGCGCAATAGAGCAGCAGTGGCTCAGAGATCGACTACTGGAAGGGAAAACTACCGGAGTGTGGGCTTTTGCTGGCATGGGTGGTGTAGGCAAAACGAGTCTTGTTGCTGATCTTCTGCCCAAGACAGTAGAGGAGTTTCCTGGTGGAATCGGGGTAATTCGCGCGAATGAAATTACTGATCCCCAGATTATTATTCGTCAGTTAGTCGAAAAGTTCGTTACCAATGGTCCAGAACTACTTGAGCGTGGCGCTCTGACAAAAGCAGCTCTATCCTCCAGATTATCCTCTACCCTGACCGAACTACGGATAAGCGGCAAACGTGTTCTAGTTGCCATTGATAATGTCGAAGCGGCTCTCATTCCTAAACTGAAACAACTACTGGACCTTCTGCAGGCTGCACAGGTAAGTGTCGTCATTACTTCTCGTGAAGAACTGGATAGTCGATTGGTGGACGATAGCCTGGAGATAAGTGTACTCAACGATGAAATGGCGGTTGAGCTTTTTGGGAAGTTGATCTATGGCAAAAGTCGAGCGATTCCCTCCGAGGAGTACGAGGATATTCTGACCATTTGTCGGATCACCGGCAATCACGCGCAGGCCCTTGTCCTGGCTTCTGCCGACCTGAAACAACGAACTTTTACAACTATCAGTGACTATCGGCATCACCTGGAGAGTGCGCCGGATGCTGTCCTGAATCTTTACGACCAACTCAGTACTGATGTGCCAGGTGGGGTACGCCTCACTTTTTCCAGTAGCTATGAACACCTGAACGAATCGACTCAGCAGCTCTTCGTCGCATTGGGAACGCTTTCGGGTCCCAGTTGTACAGTTGAAGCTGTGTTAGCTCTAGGTAGGCTTCACGATACGCGAGCTAGCCTTAAAGCGCTTCTTAAAGCGAAATTGATACGTGAGAGCGCGAGTAACTCGCAGGGTGTACGGCGTATTGAGCTTCATCCACTTGTCCAGCAATTTGCTCGTGAACTGCTGGGCAAGTGGCCCATCACCGACGCCGATGAAATACGTGGCGTGTTGGCCCAACACTATAGCCAGTGGATCGAAGGGAAGAATGAAAGTGTGCTGCGTGCCGACGACTTGAACCTGATCGCAGCTCTAGAATGGGCCAGGGATCATCTACCTCAATCAAACCTGATTATGGCCGAGCTTAACTTTCATTTGCGCGAATACTGGCAACAGCGCCTGCAACTTGAACAGGCCACCAGGTGGTTGCCGCTGGGCATAGACGCCATGTCCCACCTCGATGGACCCTGGCCTCAGCGCCAGGCAGACACAACTCACGCCCTGGCGGCCATGTATTTCGGTGGTGGTCGCATGCCAGAAGCCAGGGGCTACTATCTCCAGAGCCTGGAAAGGTTCCGCAAAGTTGGGGACCGCAAAGGCGAGGGCCTGGCGCTCCACTCGTTGGGGATTCTGGCGATGCAAACCAGTGATCCCACCGGAGCCAAAGACTACCTTACCCAGAGCCTGGAAGTTCGTCGGCAGATCGGGGATCGACAGGGGGTGGGACAGGCGCTCAATAGCCTGGGCATTCTCTTTCTCGACCTTGATCCTCCAGCCGCTAAACCATATCTCACCGAAAGCCTGGAGATTCGCCGGGAACTCGGTGAGGAGCGCAATGTAGCCCTCACACTGCGTTCCTTAGGCTCGCTCTCTAAAGGAATGGGCGATCTGGAAGCAGCGCGTCGCTACTATATTGAGAGCTTGATCGTCTTCCGCAAGATCGCATTCCGGCGAGACGAGGCCATTACGCTGCAATACCTGGGCGTGCTGCTGCGAGATAGCGACCCTGCCTCTGCACGAGAATACTATAACGACAGCCTGGATATTCTGAATGAGACCGATGACTGGAAAAATAAAATCGCCTCGCTCTACGGCCTGGGATTCGTCCACCTGAACCTCAACGAGTTAGAAGCTGCCGAACGCTACTTCAACGACAGCCTGGAGTATTGTAAGCGCGGCGCAGATCAGCGCAGTGAAGGAGTCACCCTGCGCGGACTTGGCACACTCGCTGAAATGCAAGGCGATAGAGACCGAGCCGAAACGTGCTATCGCGAGGCGCTTGCCCTGGCTAAAAAAGTGAGCTTTGTCGAAAATATCGCCAGGCTCTACGAATTGTTGGGCGCGCTTTTGCTCAAATATCGAGGTGCGGCAGGCAAGGCCGAGGGCTGCCAGATGCTTGGCGAAGCTGCGGCAACCTACAAACAGATGAGTCGTCCTGAAGATGCTGAGCGTGCAGCGCAAGAAGCCAGTCGTCTCGGATGCGGCAACGGGAATGTTAGCTCTTGATCGAGTGTTTGGATACAGTGTGAGTAAAACGATAAGTATCACTATGTAGGGGCCACCTTGAATAGTCCAGTGGAGAAACGCATGCAGCAACAAACCACAAATGATATCGTTTGGTTCCAATTTAACCTCTTCAAGCAATTTGATGGCTTGATCACACATGGCGTTTTCGCGCGCCAGGGAGGAGTCAGCCGACCTCCCTTTGCCACACTCAATGCCGGGCCTACAGTCGAGGATGACCCTGCAGCCCTGATGGAGAATTATGCACGTATCAGAGCAACGCTTCCGGGCCATCCTCGCCTGTTCAGCGCGATTCCTGGGCATGATACCAATATGCTTGAAGTGACGGAGGCATGTCTCGACGATCAGGACACTCCGGCGCTCATCGTGCGCAAAGACCTCGACGGCCTTCTCACCCGCAAGCGGGGTATAGGCCTGTTCTGGGCTGTAGCCGACTGCACGACGATGCTGATGCTTGACCCGGTTCACGAAGCTATCGGCATGATTCACGCGGGATGGCGTGGAACCAGCCAGGCTATCGCCGTGAAAGCTATCCACATGCTGGAAGATCTTTACGGCACACGCCCTTCCGACTTGTATGTTGGGGTAGGTCCTACCATTGGCGCGTGCTGTTACGAGGTAGATGAGAAAGTGCGAGCCGCTTTTGAGGCCAATCCCATTGCGCGCGAGCATGCCCGCTTCACGACGCTCCAGGCTACGAATCGCGTGGGCGATACCTCTACCTCATTGCGCCTGGACATCGCTGCCTCAAATCAAGCACAGCTCCTGGCAACTGGCGTTCCCGCTGACCACATTGAAATGAGCGGCATCTGTACCGGAGACCGGCGCGATCTCTTCTACTCGAATCGCATGGAAAATAGCAATACCGGGCGATTCGCTGTTGTCCTGGCGCTCTCGCAATAAGCTGCAATAGAAAGTCATAACCTTCCTTCCTTAGTCATTGTAAGGGCGGGAGCGGCGGATGATGTGGGGATGCAGGACTCTTGACCCTTGCGGTCGCCCTGGTGGTTCTCGCTGCGTCAGACTCTTTGTTAAGTAATCATCCCCGCCACCCTCAAAAAATTCTCGTACATAATGCGTGTATGTTCGCGGTACAACGGGTACAGCCTCTCCCGGTCGCGCACAAACTTCTCGGCTGCCTCTTCACCCAATGCCCTGACAATCTCTCCCCAGTATTCAGGGTAATAAAGCCATATATCCAGCATACCGGGCGTTAACTCGATATGATATTGCGTGCCATAAGCGTGACGACCATAGCGGAACGCCTGGTTCTGTGTACGAGCATTGCTCGCCAGTTGAATCGCTCCCTCCGGAATGTCAAAGGTATCCTCATGCCAGTGGATGACCTGTTGATAACCAGGTAAGCCCGCAAAAAGCGGGTCTTTTCTCCCCTCTTCGGTGAGCTGCACTTCATAAAAGCCAATGGAGGAACTGGTATGTTTTTTGACTCGCGCGCCCACTGCGTACGCCAGCAGTTGCCCTCCCAGGCACAATCCAAGATAGGGAACTTCGTTCTCCACCGCCCGCCGGATCGCCGTTGCCACTCCTACCAGGTACGGATAGGTATCGTTGTGACCGACGTGCTGCGGCCCACCCATCGCAATCAGTGCATCATACTCCGTAGGGTCAGGAACAGGAGCCTTTTCTACCTCGATAACATCACACACGATATCGTGTTCCTGCATGATCTCAGCCAGGTACCCAGGCGGATCATCCCACACAAATTGGAGAGCCAGCACTCGCTTCATGCATCGATTTCCTTTCGCTTTCGCCGCTGCCTGAGACAAGCTTCTTGAGCATAAGAGTACCTGAGAAAGAGCAGGCATGCAATAGATTAACCTACTATAGTTTCTTCTCCCTTCTCGAACAATCTGCTAGTGACCCGGCGCTTGTCAGAGAAGTCCATAAATTAGCTCTTCTCTCCATTGACAATTCAGCGTTTGCATGGTATACTGTTAACAATTCAATAGTTGAACGTTCAACAGTTTAGTGAGAAACCATATGGAACTTGTCCAGGCACCGCAGATCGAGCAAGAAATATCCCGGCTTATTTCCAGGGCGTTTATTCATCTTGACGATAGCGACCGGCAGCTCATGAAGCGGTTTGGACTCACCGTTACCCAGTTCTGGACACTTGTGCATCTTCAAGACGAAGAGGGGCGCTCCCTCAGCGAACTCGCCGATCTGCTGATCTGTGACAAGAGTAATGTGACAAGCGTGGTAGATAAGTTGGAAGAAACGGGATTGGCAGAGCGCAAGCGAGGCAAAGCGGGGGATCGGCGCTACACTCGCGTGGTTCTCACGAAAGAAGGGCATGAACTCCGAAACAGGGTAGTAGTCGCGCATGAGCATCTTACTCAATTGCGCTTGCGTATCCTGCCGCCCGAGGTACAGCATCAATTAGTTACTTCTCTCCAGGCATTATCTCTCGTATTGCAAACACAATTTGAAGCAGATGAAGTAACAACCTTCATCGAACTTGCAGTAGAGCAAAGTCAGACCGAGCTCTAAAGTCAAAGGTTGTGTATTTTCTTCGTGAACTTGCGTATATCTTTTGGTAAATGTTCCCGAGTATTTGGCACGTAAATCACGCTTTGTGATCTCTTTGTGATGTCCACAGCTCACTCGGTGAAGCTTTGTGATCTCACAGGGATAAGCTCTTTAGTCTGTTCGAATCAGGAAGGGAGGTGTCTTCCAGTCGCTTTACACATCCAATAGGTTCCCCTTTTTTCGACCTTGTGGAGGCACCTTTGATAGGTGCCATGTAAAAAGTGGGTAGTGACAGTATCTGCCCGTACAGCTGATCTATTTTGGAGGAAGACCTCATGAGACAGAGACGCCCTTTTCTGTCCTTTGCTGGCATCGGCACAATTATTGCCCTGTTAGCGCTAGTGCTCGCCGGATGCGGCGGGAGTAGTGGCTCTAATTCCACTCCTGCTGCCGGTACAGCTCCGGTCACTCTGACCTACTGGTATACTGAAGGCACATCAGAAACCCCCGTTATCCTTCAGCTCATCCAGCAGTTCCAGCAGCAGAACCCCAACATTAAAATCAACGCCCAGTTTAAGCCGTTCGGCCAGACGCAGACGGCATTCACAACTGCGGCCACGGCCGGCAAAGCTCCCGATATCCTGCGCTCTGACGTTGGCTGGGTCACCCAATTTGCCGCGCAGCGCCTCTTGCTCAACATCGATTCATATGTCAACCAGAGCGACCTGTCGGACTACTTGGCCGCTCCACTGGCCTATGATAAGTACAATGGACACCTTTATGGCCTGCCGCAGGTGACCGACTTCCTGGCGTTGGAGTATAACAAGGCCGTGTTTACAAAAGCTGGTATTACTTCCCCTCCCGCCACTATGTCTGACCTTGAAGCCGATGCTATTAAAGTCGTGCAGAGCAAGGCGGCAAAGTACGGATTTGAGACTTCTGGCGGATCGTACTTCGCGCTGCCGTTCCTGTGGTCTTTCGGCGGTGGCATGATCGACCCCAGCAATAAAATCCTGGTGAACAGTTCAGGATCTGTAGCTGGTCTGAGCTTCCTGCTCAAGTTGCAGAACACCGATAAGGTTACGCCGTCTAAGGTCGACTTCAGCAATGGTTACACCAACATGGTCAACGACCTCAAGGATGGTACGACGGCCATGATCTTTGATGGGCCATGGGAAATAACGAACATCCAGACCGGTTCCTCGTTTACTGGCAATACCAGTAACCTCGGTATCGCTGGTATCCCAACCGGCCCCGATGGCAAGACTACAGGCTCACCCGTTGGCGGGCAGTCCTATGTGATCTATGCCGGGACGGCGCATCCGGCTGAAGCGTACAAGTTCATCTCGTTCATGAGCTCGACCGCCAGCCAGATTGCCATCGCCAAGGCCAATCATACCTTGCCAACACGCAATTCGGCCTACCAGGACCCGGCGGTCTCTGGTGATGCGGTAATCTCAGCATTCCATGCTGTACAGAATACAGCCGTCAATCGTCCGATTATCCCCCAGGGTGGGCTGTTGTTCACCGATTTCGATACCAACATTCAGGCCGCACTGGGCGGTGCGAAAAGCCCAACCGATGCCCTTAACGCGGTAGCCACTGCCTGGCAGAAACTCCTGGCCGGCGGCTAACTGTTCTCTGGTGCTCACCTCGTTTTTGATCGTTTGACCAGTGGCTGTGGTCAGAAGACTTTCTGCCACAGCCCTTCTCGTCCAGATAGCTCTGGTTACTGTATGTATTTCCTCACTCTATCGTGTACAATTGAATCGGTTCTGGCGCATACCAGATTCCCGGATACAGTGCTCCATCTGGGGAGGTATTTTTTAGCATTAGCAGGTTGATAGGAGGTAGCAACTCATGGCAGTCATTGCTCAGGCTCCAACACCATCGGCATCCGCACAGCAGATTCGGCGGGAGAGAATCCAGAAGCTCAAGATTACTGGCCGCGCCTATCTCTGGCTTTTTCCTCTACTGGTCGGTATGGCTGTGATTGTCTTCTATCCATTGATTTATGGGCTTGTATTGAGCTTCACCAACGCGAGCCAGGCCAATGTTGAGCTGCACCTGGGTGCGGTTACATTGCCGGCAACCTATACGTTCATCGGATTGAAAAACTATACCGGCATCATCAGTGGCTGGTTTGTCGCCGGCAGCGATGACCAGCATGTCCTTTTGCAGACCGCTATTTGGCTCGTGGCGAACGCCATCTTCCACTTTGTCATCGGCCTGGGACTGGCCATGATCCTGAACCGGAAAATGCTTTTCCGTGGTATTTACCGTACGCTGCTGATGGTCCCCTGGGCTATGCCGCAATTTGTGGCCGCCTTCGCCTGGAAGTTCCTCTACAATGAGGATAAGGGCTATATCAACTCGGCACTTCAAGCCCTCCATCTCCCGGCTATTGGCTGGGGGTCGGACCCCACCTGGGCGCTCATCGCCGTCATCATCGTCAACATCTGGCTCGGTATTCCCTTTATGACCGTCACCCTGCTTGGTGGCCTCCAGAGTATTCCGTCCGAGCTATACGAGGCATCGGCAATCGATGGAGCGAGTCGCTGGCAGACCTTCCGCTATATCACGCTCCCTCTGCTGCGGCCGGTCGCTTTCCTGATTACTCTCCTCGACGTGATCTGGACGTTTAACGTCTTTTCCGTAATCTTCTTGATTACAGGCGGAGGTCCATTCAACCGCTCGCAAACACTGATTACCTTCGCCTACCAAAAGGCCTTCCAGGGTCAACAGTTGTTCGGTTTAGGTGGAGCTTACGGCTTCATCATCCTGATAATCCTGCTGATCTTTACCCTCATCTACTCTCGCATGCTGCGTTCTAACGAGACGATCTACTAAGGAAAGGATGGCAAACGTATGGCAGAACAGATTACTCAAGTAGGTCAAATTCCTTCTATCGAAAAGAAGGTGAGCGCCAGGGCTATCAGCCAGGCTCAGCGGCGGCGGCAATTACGCCGGGGATCGGAGTCAATCGGAGCGCACGTGATCATGATCATCACGGTGCTCGTATGCCTCCTCCCACTCCTGATTCTCATCTCGACATCGTTCAAACCGGCCATCGACACCTTTGACCGCCTGCTCATTCCGGCTCATCCTACCCTGGACAACTACAAGTATGTCTTGACCTTCAACAATAACATATTCGTAACGTGGTTGCTTAACAGCCTCAAGATCGGCGTGATGACCACGGTTATCGGCCTGGCGTTGTCCAGTCCCGCGGCCTATGCCTTCTCGCGTTGGAACTTTCTCGGCAAGCAGGGTATCCTGCTGTCGTTCCTGATTACGCAGATGTTTCCTGGGATCATCCTGCTGATCCCTCTTTTCAGACTCTTCGCCGGCCTCAACCTGACCGATAACATCTACGGTCTGGTCATCGCCTATGCAACGACGGCGCTCCCCTTTAGCGTCTGGATGCTCAAAAACTTCTTCGATGCCGTGCCCAAAGAGTTGGACGAGGCGGCTCACGTCGATGGCCTCGGGCCTTTCCAGACCTTCTGGCGCATCGTCCTGCCCCTGACCATCCCAGGCGTAGCCGTCGTTGGCTTTTTCAACTTCATGGCAGCCTGGAACGAATTTCTAATGGCCTTTACGTTCCTGCAGAGCGACTCCAACCTGACCCTGCCAATCGGCATCCAGCGCTTTGTCTTCCAGACTGGCGCTGACTGGCAATATCTGACAGCCGCCTCGGTGCTGGTTACTATTCCTGTCCTGATCATCTTCATCTGGGCGCAGCGCTACCTGATCTCCGGCCTGACCGGTGGCAGTGTGAAGGGGTGAGCCAGGAACTGGGTCAAACGAATCAGGGCAGGTTTCATACCTGCCCTGTTTAATGTAGAGAGAGCGATTGCAAGCACTCATCTCCCGCTGCACCGCATCTCGACCTGCCAGCTCTGCCCAGCTTCCAGCACCAGCGGCCAGAGCAGCGTCAGACAACTTCCCTGGTGGGTGCGTTCAAAGCCGGCTTCGGAACCGGTAACCGTCTCGATAGAGAAACGCCACAGCGTAGCCTCCTCGTTCAAGAAGAAGCCGATATCCTGTTGTATCCACTTATTACCAAGATTGAACGCACGTACCCGCGGCACTTCTCCCGTACTGTCGAAGTAGCTATTTTCCAGGGTCTGCCCATCGACCCGGTAATAGGCCTGGTCGTTTGCGCCCCCACCGAGCAGGTTGAAATTCCATTCGCAGCCGAAGCGTGTTTGCAGGCGTGTCTGCCCCTGATTTTCTATGCTATAACGCACAATCAGGTCCTCTTCCCCAGGCGGAACGAACAGCGTCTTAGTCACCCGTACCGGCAGCGGTCCCAGCGCGCCCGCCCGCCGCACCATACCGTCACGAGTCAAGGTGACGGTGAGCCCGTCCGCCTCCTGCTGTACGCTGGCTTCATAAGGCTGCTCGACAAAATTCCCGTATTCTTCAAACCGCACCTGCGCGAAATTTGACAGGGATGTGCCAGCGTCGAAGAAATGGTCGATCAGGCTATGGCGGCGGTAGCGATCCACTACCATGTAGCGGTCAAGATCAGGCTCTTTCGCCTTGACTGAGCTATGAGGTGACACAATTTCATTCGTCTCGTTCTGTCCTGCCCGTTCGCCGCTCACCTGCTTGCGAGATGCGGCGTGGCGTCGGCGTTCTTGCTCAAAGTCGCGCAATACCTGGTGATAGCCCTCCTCGCGTCGCGTCATCACACACAGCACGTTATGCATACTGCGCCGCATATCCCATTCAAAAAGCGTGCCGCCTCGCTGGAGGTCAATATAGAGATTCTGCTGGTCGCTTTCAATCAGCAATTCGTCCTGGCTATCGCGGTCGAAATCGGTGAACTCGTGGCGCTGCCAGTGTCCACTCCCCATGTTCAAAGCATCGGCGGCATTTTCCGCTTTGATAAGGTGGTGATAAATAGCGGAACGGACATGAGCCATGTAAATCCCGCCAAATAGACCATGCCAGTAGGTATCGTTGGCCTGCGCCTTCCAGAGGTGTACCACCCCTGCTTTTTCCGTCGCTCCGGCCCTATACACCGCGTCGTGCGTGCGCAGCATCTTCTTGTGCTGGTTATTGGCCTCGCTATACCGCACGAGGAAATTGCGCCAGAACCCGCCGCGCATGAATTGCAGCACATCATCCCGGTGTTCTTCTTCCAATGTGTGTAATAGCTTCCCGAAGAGATAAGATTTTTTCGGGGGCAGCGCCCACTCCGTCATCTCGATGTACGAGGAGGTAGGAATATAGATGCGCCCTAATGCTGCATAGTTGCGCGCATACTCCCCTGGGGGCGTTGTGTGCAGCCAGTCTCGGTTCAGCTCTAACAGCGTGAAAAATTCCTCCATCCACCCACCTGCGCCATTTGAACCCCAGCAGTAGCGATGCGTATCGGGCCAGCTCCCAAATTTCTCACCATCATCACCCATGACTAGAATGCGCTTTCCATCAGGCGTCGCGAGCTTGCGCAGCGTTTCGATAGTCTCTGCCGCCGGTCGCCACGGAATGGTGTAGCGCATAGCCTTGCTGGTGGCAAACACCTTCAAAACGCTGCTCGAATCTTCGGTGGCATAGTAGCCGTACAGGTCGCTATCCTCTAACCCGACATTCTTGAAATGGACATCATCGAGTATCGTCCATTCAACGCCCGCCTCGCGCAGTGGGCGCGGCAGTCCTGGTTCCCACACGCGCTCGGCGGTCCACATGCCCGTAGGCCGCGTGCCGAAATCACGCGCAACCCGCTCCGAAAGGCGCCGGATCTGTGCCAGTTTGTCACTATCGGGAATGGAGGGAAGAATAGGTTCGTAGTATCCACCGCTCACCATCTCAACCTGGTTGCGCTTTACCAATGCCGCAATACGTTCTAGAAAGGCTGGATGGGCTTCCTCCATCCAATCAAGCAGCGACCCGGTATAATGCAGCGAAAGCCGAATGCTGGGATGTCGTTCCAGCGCCTCGATCATCGGAAGATACGATTCCTCGAAGACCTGCTGAAATACCCAGGGGAAATTACCAACCGGTTGATGATTGTGAATCACCAATCCGAAATGAATACTGCTGTGTTGTACTGTTGTCATGAACCTCACCTGAAAATAAGATACCTGTGATTAGCACTCACTATATCTAAAAAATCAGGCAGGGTCAAGGAAGAACCGTGAAGTGCCTTCAGAGGTCGATATGCACCTCTGTTTCGAAGTCTTGCGATCCTGGCACCGCATCCAATGAACCCACTTCCGCTCTTTCTTCGTCGACGCGGTGTAATTCTCGTTTGCGCCGCGTACTGGGAATCAGTCCCTCCGGTCGGAAAATCATGATAACGATCAGGATAATCCCAAACACGAGATTACGAATATTGCTGAAGGAGAAGTTCGGGAACACGTGGGTGATCTGCGTGAAGATGGGATACACAATACTACTGGGATTGGCAGCCAGTGTATCGAGCTGTGAGAGTACGAGAACGTTGATCGCGTAGACTGCGAGCGCTCCCACGACTACGCCTGGAATACTTCCCAGGCCGCCAAGCACTACCATCGCAAGGTAGATGATAGAGTCACTGAAGCTGAAGTTTTCCGGCGTTACTGCACTCAACTTTGCCGCGTAATACGCCCCGGCAATCCCTGAGAAGAACGCTCCCGCAGCAAAGGCCAGTAGCTTGGTGCGCACAAGATTTATCCCCGAAGTGGCGGCTGCGACTTCATCCTCACGCATGGCGACCCAGGCGCGACCTAAACGCGAATCGCGCAGGCGAACATTCACAAACAGCACGAATGCAATCAACCCCAGGATCAGGTAATAGTATGGTATCGGTGTCGATACATTCCAATGCACGCCCGGAAAGGCGGGTGAGTAGATGCCGGTGAGGCCATTGTTTCCGTTGGTGTACTTTGCCATCTGGGTAAAAACAACAGGGACAATCTCGCCGAAACCGAGTGTCACAATCGCCAGGTAATCCCCTCGCAAGCGCAGGGTTGGCGCTCCCAGCATCACTCCCCACAGGGCCGCGACCAGGGCCGTCACCAGCAGCATCGGCCAGAAAAACCATGACCCGACCTGCGGATTCACGGCGATGCCCGTGAGCACGGTGAATTGTGGCGAGCCAATCATCGCCCAGGTGTAGGCTCCGATGGCAAAGAAGGCAACGTAGCCAAGATCGAGTAGTCCCGCGAATCCCACGACAATATTCAGGCCAAGCGCCAGGATCACGTAGCGCCCGGCGTCTCCGTAACTCGCCAGGCGTCCGGCGGTGCCATAGCCAAACAAGAACGGGTCGAGTATGGGATAGAAGACCAGGAACGCAAACAGGAGGAATACATAAAAACGCTGCGCCCCTTTGGTACGTACAGGAAGATCATTGGGTACCAGGTCCTTCGCCTCTTCACGCGCGCGGGCTGTGGAAAGCGCTGCTAATTGGCGACGCCTGCCGCTAGAATTTCCAGTATATGGCGTGTCGTTTGTACTACCGTTTTTGCCCTTTGGCGCCAGTGTGTATCGCAAAGCTATCACACCGCCCAATCGCCCCAGGAAATAGCCCGCTATAGGCAGCATGAGGGTGCGAAGAGCGCTCCAGGCCAGGAAGAAGGTACCTGCCTGCCCAAACTGGCCGGTCAGGTAAAAGACCAGGTCGGCAATGAAGGAAATAACCGCAAAGGCCGTGGCAAACCAGAGGCCACCTGCTGTGGCCCGGCTCATAAAGATGGCCCGCCCTTCGGCGTCGATAACCTGTAAGTTCTCAATCGGTAAGCCTGCTGCGATGTGCCGCGCTTTGCGTACGCGCCTGCGCCCATAGAGGTATATCGGCCAGATGAGCGCGCAGAGGGCAAGACAAAGAAAGAGATCACCGAGGAGTATCACCAGCACCAGCGGGATGACTGCAAAGACCAGAACCTCAATCCATAATTCGAGAGCGCCGCGGCGACCGCTATCAGCCGCGACGAGGTAGCCCGCAAGAGCCATGATTGTTGCGTAGAACGCTGTGATAAAAAGCGCGGCCTGGATAAGCGACCCGGTATCATAGCGAGTGCTTCCTGGCCTGAACAGCCCCAGCAACACATTATTGATGATCTCTTCGCCGCTCCACACGAAAGTAAAGATAGCAACGGGCACCAGCAGCGCTATCACCCATTTGAAGAGGCGCTGGCGTGTATCGTGTGCAGGTAGCAGGATACCATGATGTATCGGAACTGACATGTTTGTACCACCTTGCATGAAAACGCTCTCTGTGAGCATCATATTTGCAAGTACTATACCTTTTCAGAGCTTTGCTGACCGAGCAGGCCAGCAGGCCGGAACACAAGGATTAAAATGAGAATGGCAAAGACAATGGCTTGTGACCAGGCTGTGCCGCCTCCTGGCAGGCCAAAGGGCAGGTCCCTGTCGGGGATGTAGAGGACGAGCGACTGCACCAGGCCGATCACCAATCCTCCAAGCATTGCTCCCACCAGGTTACCAATGCCACCGAGTACGGCGGCAGTAAAAGCAATCAGCCCGTATCGGAAACCAATGTCAAATTCCGTGACTCCTATTTGCAATTGATAGACAAACGCTGCCGCGCCCGCCAGTCCGGCCCCAATGAAGAACGTGAGGGCAATGATACGATCGACATTCACTCCCATCAGCGCCGCCGCTTCACGATCCTGTGCCACTGCACGCATCGCACGCCCGATGCGCGTGCGCGTTACCATCCATTGCAGGCCGGCCATCAACAGCAAGGCGACAACAATTACCAGAATGTCGGTATTGTTGATCGTGATTGGACCGATGAAGTAAGGGATCCTGGGAAGAACTGCCGGAGTTGCCACGGGGGTGAGGCCCAGCGTAAATTTCCCAATATCCTCTAGCACTAACGAGACACCAATCGCCGAAATCAGTGGAGCAAGGCGTGGGGCGTTGCGCAGAGGACGATATGCTACACGTTCGATCACCACTCCAAGTACTGCACACACGAGTATCGAACTGAGACACACCAAAAGCAAGACACCCGCTAATATCCATCCCGCAAGATGCGATGCATCGGTAATGCCAAGCAGATTGAGCATGCTCAGCGAAGCCAGTGTCCCGACCATGAAGATATCGCCGTGCGCAAAGTTGATCAGTTCGATGATCCCATAGACCATCGTATATCCCAGGGCAATCAACGCATAAATTGCCCCGGTGGCAACCCCCACGATCAGTAATTGCAAGAATAGCGCCATCGTCCTCTCCCTTCTTCCGTCTCTACAGAACCACTATCCTATCTCTAAAAGACACCACAACCTCCTGGAAATCACTGCACCGTCACCACGGTACGAGGCGCCCAGTCGGGTTTACCACCACCAACATCGGCCACCTGGTAGATCGTAAAGATCTTATTAGTCGTATCACCATTGCTATCAAAGGAGATGTGACCGGTGACTCCGTTGTAGGAGATTCCTTTGAGCGCGTCGATGACTGCCTGCCGCAAGACCTGTGCTTGAGCGGTATCACTGGAATCCTTCGGAGTATGCGTCTTGGTCAAAGCCGTCTTGGCTGCCTGGATCAGGATATTCATCGCGTCGAAGGCCGCCGCACTATACGGTCCCAGTTCCCCGTATTTAGCCTGGTAGTCTTTGACAAAACTCTGGGCAGCAGGAATTTTGGTAGCGTCGGGTGCAGCTATAGTGGCATAGTTAGGGCCACCGGAGAGTCCTACTGCCTTGGCGAAGCTGGTGTCCGCAATGCCGTCTCCCCCTGCGAAAGCGGTCTGCTGCAGGGCGGGGATTGTGAGCATCTGCTTGCGAATGAGTGTTCCTCCTGTGGAATAGTTCCCGCCAAAGTAGATGACATCGGGATGAGCGGATGCCGCCGCCGTCAGCAGATTGAGGTAGGAGGTCGTGCTTTTCACCGAGTGGCTCTTGCCATCGATGACTGTACCCCCAAGCTTCATCCATTCCTGGACGAAGTAATTGGCGATGCCGGCCCCGTAGGTTTCCGTGTCATCCATAACGTAGGCGGTCTTGTAGTGCAGTGTATTAAAGAGGTAGTCCGCCATCGCCGGTCCCTGGTGATCGTCGGTAGCTGCCAGGCGGAAATAGGTGACACTGCCCGTGGGCCGCAGCTTTGGTACCTGGTCGTTGGCACCCGTGCACCCCACACTCGCGCCGCGCTTGGTGAGACAGGGATTCGTATTGGATGGGCTAATGAGCGCAATGGGGGCATTGTTGGCAATTGGCATCTCGGTTAGCGCTACGTTACTGTTAAACGGGCCGACGACTCCGGCCACGAGGGCGTCTCCAATCAGCGATGTTACATTATTCGCTCCTTTCGTTGGATCATGGACACCCCCGACTCCGACATCGTCTTGTGGATCAAAGACCAGCGTATAACCTTGAATCACGTGATTGGCATTGGCCTCGTCAACGGCCAGGCGCGCTCCATCCTCGGTAGATTTGCCGATGCTTGCATCGCCACCGCTCACCGGCAGATCGGTGGCAAACTTGATAGTGGTGGAACCGTTGGCGGCAGCGCCGGGATTGCTCGGAGTACCCGCACCACAGGCCGCCAGGATCGCTAGCAAGAGGGGAATGCCCATCGCCAGCACAAAGATACGTAACCAGAGTCTTCTCATAATGTTGTTCTCCTCCTGTTGTTAGGCACGCGTCATGAAACAAGGGTCTACCAGGGAAAAGAAGGAAGCAGTCTCTTATACAGGACAAATAGACAACCGGATGAACGGTTGTACAGATGAACTCTTTGTAAAGAAGTAAACACCTTCTTATCCCGGGTGAGTTGTACTTTACATTGTCTGCAATACGTGTACTGTGTTATCCGCGCTGGTAGCGGCGATGAGCTTGCTATCTGGCGACCAGGTCAGTGACACAATAGGGGTAAAGAGTTGATATGTTGCAACATCGCCTCCGTTTTTGACATCCTGCACAAATACTGTTCCATCGCTTCTGGCAAAGGCCAGGCGCTGGCTGTCCGGAGACCAGGCCAGCACCTGCACATGGCCGCTATGATCTGAATAAGAAGTTACCTCACGCCCATTGTTGACATCCCACACCTGGACACCATTATTCCAACTTCCAAAGGAAACATACCGGCCATCGGGCGATATCTGCCATGCCCTGCTCGAAGCGGGATTCGGGAAAGCAAGTAGAATCTGCCCGGCTATGGCATCCCAGATCTGAACTTCGCTGTAATTTGGCGTAAAGGTCTGCATACCTGCAGGAGACGACAGTAAGAGATTTCCCACGCCTGGGTTCGGGAAGGTTAAGAGAGTCTGTCCTGTGACGGCATCCCAGATCTGGACCTCGCTGTCGCTTGCAGCCAGCACCCGTCTACTTTCCGGTGACCACTGCAGGAAAGACACGCCTTCAGAAAGCCCCTGGGAGACATACGTAACCAGCTTGCGCCCGCTGAGGGTATCCCATACAGACAGGGTTCCCAGTTCATCCGAAGTGACCAGCAAGTGTCCATTGGGCGATAATGCAAGTGAAGTCGATGCTTCTCCACGAAACGCCGAAATACGGGTACCCGTTACGGCATTCCATAATTGCACTGTCCCGTCGAGGGAGCTAAGCAGGAGTAACTGATTATCGGTTGACCAGAGCATACGATGCCACCTGCCAGCATGCCCGGCAAGGGTCAAGACTTTCTGCCCGGTGAGAGGGTTCCAGACCTGCACCACGCCATCATCGCCACTACAGGCTATGCGCTTGCCATCGAGTGACCAGGCGATGTGGAGAATGCCGTTGGCATGACTGCGCATGGCCAGAGTATTGCGTCCTGTGATGGTATCCCATACCTGTACTGCTGCATCCTGCTTGCTGGCGTCTTCACTGGTAACGGCAAGGTATCTTCCATTGGGCGACCACGACCATGCGCTGGCGGTATGAGGACCTAGATACGGAATTGGCTCGAGAGGATTCTGAACCGTATTACCTGTGGCCACGTTCAAGACCTCCACTGAATACCCAAAGCTACTCAACAAGGCCAGATACTTGCTCTCGGAAGGCCATACAGGAGAACCCTCGATACCCTGACCCCCTTGATAGGTGAAAAGGACAGCGGGAGTATGATGGCTAGCAGGGCTAAGAGGAGTGAGATGCTGCACACGTGGTAGCCAGGCAAAAAGCATTCCCACGATTACTAGCAATGCCGCGAATAATCCTTGCAGCAGGCGCAGGGAAGGCCGATGCCTGCTTGCAGCTGGCTGTTGGACTCTGCTGGCATCACGGTGGAGACGACTGAAGTTATTTGGGCGGCGCTCTTCGTCCGGCTTACGCTGCCGGAATGCCAATAGCCCCTGGCCCTTAGTGGCTAGAAGCGTGAGAGCGGTATGCAGCGCCGTTGATACATGAGATCGTATGTGCCTGTTCTGCTTCTGTAGGGATTTGACAGTTTGAGTTTGAGCAGCAGGGGTGGAGACCGTTGCGAAATGCGCCTGTACAAGTGCGAGCGCGGCGGCCCGGCACACGAAGACATTTTCATCATGCACAGCAGCGACAAGAGCTTCAACAGGAGCGCGTTTTCCCAGCGCTCCCAGCGTCAGGGCAGCAACCTCACGTACCAGCCACTCAGGGTCTTGTAGTGCCGCCACCAGCGACTCCAGCGGCGCTCGCTCGCCCAGGCTTCCTAGCGCTCGTATTGCTGCTGCACGCACCGATGCATCCTCATCATCCAGGGTGGCGACCATGGTCTCAATTGGCACCCGTGCACCCAGAGCTGCTAAACCCTGGATGGCACCTGTGCGCACCTGCCAGGCAGGATCGTTCAGTGCGGCCATGTACGCCTCGATCGATGGTTCACCGGAGAAGTGCGCACCGGCTCTCTCAAGACGAGCCAGCACAGCAGGCAGGAGCGTATCCGGCGCATGCACTGGTGCCAGGTGCGGCAATCCATCAATATCTGAGAATGTGTCATGCTCAGCATCATGATGATTCATCTGTTCCATGGTGTCACCTCATCTTCTCTGTATCAGCTTCCAGCGCCTTGCGTAGCAGCCGTGTACCACGATGTATCGTGGTTTTTACTGTTCCGATTGGTTGCCTGAGTCGTGTTGCGATTTCGCGGTACGTGAGATCCTTGAAATAATACAATTGCAACATTTCTCGATAGTGATCTGGTAGTCGCATTAGCTGCATTTCAAGTTCACGTCGGCTTTCACGCCGGCAGATCTCTTCATCTGGTCCAGGAGACTGGTCTTCCACATCGAGCAGGAAACTTCCTTCGGAGAGATCGAGTGGGATAGACGGGAGTTTGGCAGTACGAGTGCGGTGCTCTCGGGTGTAGTTATATAATGCGTTGCGTGTGATCTCATACAGCCATGGCTCTAGCTTCAACCCCTGAATCTGTTGAGGCGAATAATTCTTTATAGCATAGTATGCACGTTCTAACGCATAGAGAACAACCTCTTGCGCGGCCTGCGTATTGCCCGTCCTGAGCAACACGAAGGCATAGAGTTGATCTTGATAGGTCAACACGAGCCGTTCGAAGGCGTGATCCAGGTCTTTTGCTAGTAAGGTTGGCAAATGCTCACTGCTCGAATCCATGCAAGCCTTCCACTTCGATATTTCGCGCTTTCGTAAGACTATAACACGCGGAGTCCGGGATAGGTTTCACAACTGGTCAGCTCGTTTCGTCCTGTCCTGAAACACGTCCCCCTGTGTCTCGAAAACTATAACCTTTTCCTCAAACCTGCTATACTGATTGGTAATTTCTTAATACACATTGAACGAAAGGTGCAGACCTATCATATAGAGACACTGCAATGAATACTATGCCAACAATCAAATTATTACTGGTTGACGATCACGGGCCATTGCGAAGGGCGTTACGCGAGGGCTTACAGGCGACGGGAGCCGTCCAGGTGCTGGGCGAGGCATCAACTGGGCGGGAAGCGGTAGCCCGGGCGTTAGAACTCGATGCGGATGTCATCTTAATGGATGTACAATTGCAAGACGCACGCGCAGGCCGCAAAGCCCTCAGCGGCGTGAGTGCTGCCGTGGCCATACGCCGGGAACGCCCGCGCATGCCCGTCGTGTTCTATTCAATTCAGGATGACGACGAATACTACCGCGAATTTCGCGCCTCCGGCATCCTGACCCATTACGCCTATGTGCGCAAGAGCAACTACCTGCTGCCCAGCATGCTCATCCCATTGCTGCGTGATGCCATCAACGGGCGCAGCCTGGTTGATCCTGAAATCGAAGACCGCGTGCAGGAAGTGCGCGACCTGGACGAGCAGTCGCCGCGCGCCTTGCTAGAGCCGAATGAACTGCGTGTGGCCGAACTGGTAGCCCAGGGCATGACCAACGAACAGATCGCCGCCCGCCTCAATCTGCATGACAAGCGCGCCGTCAGCCGCACCAACGGGCGCATCTACGCCGCCTGGGGGCTGAGCGAAACCGCGGTCGATGATAAGGTTGCGCGTGCCCGTGCCACGCTGATCTACACACTCAACCGCATGATTATGTGGGATGAGGACGGCGTCGCCCTGGTGCAGGACCGCCGCGGGGAATGGGTTCCGCTCTATAAAGAAGAATGACGCGAGAAATAAGCTGAGGTGAACAGCTTCTCTATTGAACTATAGCTTCCTTTCACGTTTTCCAGTTATTCCCCAGATGAACCGCCCCATTGGATTGCTTTCAGGCTGACGGAAATCAACCCATGTCATTCCCTTTAAAAAAATCGGAAGCTGAGGTTCCTTAGTTGCGTCTGGGAGAAGTACAGGAATGACAGGACATTCTCTGTTGACAAACTCGCGCAGGAAAGCTTCTAGCTCTATTTGCTGCCAAGGGCCTATCCCCGTCTTGCCAACAAAAACCGCTGCTGACTTAATCTTTCCTACTTGCTGCTCTAGTAAGCGCTGCCAAGGTAAACCCGGTTGCAGTTCCCATTCATCGAGCCAAGGTAAGATTCCCAGCTTTTTCAGTTGCTCTCCTATTTTCTTTACTTCATTTTTGTCATCATTATGGTGACAGAGAAACACATCAAAATCACTAGTTGCGATCTTCCCCTGGATGATAGATTGAGCCATATCATGGTCTCGTTGGCCATCGGCAGCATAATCCATTTGGTGGATAAGTGATGGTAGTGCTATTGTCAGCCGTTCTTCTCTATCAAGCAGCGATATGTGTGTGTTACAGACAGAGCAATTCAACCAGTTGAAACCGCGAGCTAATCGCAACCGAACGCTTTGATCGGTAATGACGTCTCCACACTCATTACATATAGTGATAACTGATGTATAACGCGATAGCCAGGCTGACCTGCCAGATCCCAGAGAAGAGTCTCCCTTGTTTCTCTGTGTCCATTACCCAGTTCAACTTCTTGACTGTCGAAAGTCCAGACATTGCGGCCATGAGTTGAATCGGTTGAAACATATTGTTGACCAGTAAGAACAAGACCTAGGCCGGACTTGCCTACACTGTTGTCACCAACTAGAACAACCTTTGCATTAGTATAATGAACCGAAGGAGCGGCTTGAGTAGCACCAATTATTGAAGTAAAATCTAAATCCCATATGCGGATGATTTTGTCCTTTTCGCCCAGGGTGGCAAGAAAAGAAGCTTTAGGATGAAAGGCTAGATTAGCTCGGTAGCTATCTTTTGAAGAAGTTTCGCTGAGGATTGCTACTCTCTCTAATGTATTAGGACGCCATAGTTGAACAGTTCCATCTCGGGATTTCGAAGCGAGAAGACGACTATCAAAAGAAAAAGAGAGGCCAGTAACTACATCAGTGTGGCCTTCAAGAATACCTATTTCCCGTCCCGTTCTGGTATCCCAGAGCCGAATTGTGCGATCACCAGAACCTGAAGCGATTAGCTGACCATCAGGTGACCATGCTAAACTAAGAATATAGCTGGAATGCCCTTTGAGCTTCTGAAGTGGCTGTCTCGTTTTCACGTCCCAAAATTGGACAGTATGGTCATCGGAACCTGAAGCAAGAATTTGTCCATCAGGTGACCATACTACACTCCTGACATTATCAGAATGTCCTCTGAAAGTATAAAGTAGTCTCCCAGTTTTCACCTCCCAAAGTTGAAGATTCTCGGATTCGGAATGCGCTCCTGAGGCAAGTATCTCTCCATCGGGGGACCATGCCACGCAAAAAATAGGAACGGGGATGGTTGGGATCAGCCTCCGATATCCTTTCCCATTTTCTACATCCCATAGATGAATGCAAAAGATGCCTCCTGATGCAAGAAACCTTCCATCGGGTGACCAGGTTGTGCTGTAGATATGAGGCTCCTTGAGCTTCTGGCATAATTCCCCTGTCTCTGCATTCCAAATCCCAGTAAAGTCATCAGCCGAGGAAACTAACATCTGACCATTCGGTGACCATGCAACTTGATCGATCTTATTCTTGTGTCCTGATATCGAACGACCTAATTTGCGGAAGTATACATCAATGGATAAAAGCAGACAAGTGTTGCGAGACCAGAAGACTGGACGGCAAATCTCATAATACCTTATAAGCGAGGAATCCGTCGCGAAGTTTAAAAAGTAGAAGAGATGTACCCAAGATGGGCGATCCGTTAGCGGCCCGGCTGACTATTTCGTTCATTGTAGAGCAGACAGGGACGTAGCCTTTGCCGCAATGGAGATTTAGCTCATATGCTGTGAGCCTCCTGACCTTCTGGGGCTGGGGTACTTCACAGGTATTTCGCAATTTTCGCTAATAACTCATCGATATCAAAAGGCTTTGCTAGAAAATCATCCGCACCCACAGCTTTGACGGACTGTTTCGCACCAGGATGCGCGGAAATCATGATAATGGGAACGTGCCTGGTATCTTCCTGACTCTTTAATTTTTGACAAATGATGCGTCCGTCCTTGCCCGACAGGAGCACGTCAAGGATAATCGCATCTGGCAAACCGCCGTTCGTATCGCGTAGATTTTCAGCATAGTCGCCTTTTTCCGTTGTCGTGACCTCATACCCGGCATCTTCCAGCGTTAGCTGGAGGGCGTCTAATATACCTGGATCATCATCAACAACTAATATCTTTTTTGCATAATTGTCCATAACTCTCATCCTATATGCTCTTTATAACAACGTATCACAAGGTTAATCGAGTACCGCGTGTGTACGGTAAAGTAAAGCGAAACAGCGAGCCTTTCCCCTTCTCGCTGACCACAGTGAGATCACCACCATGCCGCTTGATGATTTCATGCGAGATATATAATCCAATACCAAGCCCAGGATAGGTCTTCTCTTCTGGATTGCTGACCCGGTAGAAGCGATTGAAGATGTTACCCTGGTGTTCTCTATCAATGCCAATGCCAAAATCCTGGATACTCACGACCGCCGAGTCTTGCTCTGATGTTAACCGGACAATAATGCTGTCCGCTTGTGGAGAGTACTTCACTGCATTGCTCAGCAAGTTGGTCAGGACTTGCCCGATGCGGTCTACATCTCCCCAGACAGGCTGTGGGATGTTCCCCCCGATGGAAATCGTATGTTTCGGCGTGGTCATTTGGATCTGTTCAACCGTTTCCGTGACCAGCTCGTTCAAATCAAACGCCTCTTCATGAAACGCTAATTGACCAAGCTCAATTTTGGTGACGTTCAGTAAATCCCCAATAAGCAGCGTGAGTTTATTCAACTGTGCATCCATTTTCGCCAGGAAGCGGCTCAGGTTTTCTTCACCCCTTTTGGCAAACTGTTTTTGCAAGACCTGTGTATACACCTTCAGAGAAGTGATCGGCGTCCTTAATTCATGAGAGGCGATGGAAATAAATTCGTCACGGATCCCAATCGCGTTTTGTGCTTCTGTATACAGGTGGGCGTTTTCAATAGCAAGGGCTGCTCTACTTGCCAGTTCTTCCGCCATTGACAAATCAGCAGGAGTATAGTGGCGCCCTGACTCCGCTGTGACAAACGTGATGGCTCCGCTGGCGTTTCCTCGCACCAGAAGAGGGACGATCATTGCAGAGGTAATACCTAAGATTCGCATCAGGGCAAGCTCTTCTTCGTCCCGCGCTGCTGCCACAAGCACGTCATCGCTAATGTCTGGATTAAATGCAGGTTTGCCCGTTCGCAGCACGTTGGGTATTCCGGAACGAGCATTCGGATCGGGTGGATTTTTTTGGCTGAGTTCCTGCGCCCATTGCATCTTCTCCGGATCGACATGAGCAAGTGCGAGTTGTTGTATGCCATGTTCGGTTCGCATATCAACGGAGCACCAATCAGCTATATGCGGCACAGCAAGGCGTGCGATATTAGCAAAGGTCGTCTGGTGGTCAAGCGACGCGGCGAGGATTTTACTTGCCTCTGAAAGAAAGAGCAGATTGTTTTCTATCTGCCTTCGCTCGGCAATCTCATCTTGAGCTTTCTGGTAGAGTCGAGCATTATCAAGCGTTAAGGCGACCAGGCGTGCTAAGTCCTGGGCAAACAAGAGGTCATTGGTAGTGTAGCGCCGGTGGGGTTGAACAGAGGAAAAGGTGATTGCGCCGATAGTCTTGCCACGTGCAATGAGTGGCACTCCCATATAGGATTGCAGCCCAAGTGTATGGACAATGGTAAGCAGTTCAGGATTGTCTTGCACTGGCGCCAGTATGCTGCCAGAAACATTCGAGATGAGTTCTGGCTTGCCCGTTTCCAGGAGTCGCTGCAAGCCATGAGTCGTATCTGTCCGGTCTTTATACTGCTCATAGAGCGCTCGTACCAGCGTAATTTTTTCTGGATCGATGTGATTCACACTGATTTCTTTGATCTGCTGGTTGTCATCAAGCACGGCAATGCGGCAGTAGTCCGCCAGCGTCGGCACGATTATCTGTGCAATCTCATGCAGCGTAATCTGCTGGTCGAGGGAGGAGGCTAACATATTGCTTGCTTCATTCAGTAACCGTTGTCGTTCCTCAGCCTGCTTGCGCTCGCTAATATCATGATAATTAGCAACAATGGCTTCCACATTGGGATCATCCAGGAGATTGGTTCCTGTGCCCTCCATCCAGCGAATGCTTCCATCCTTATGGAGCACGCGAAACTCTATGGTCAACCGTGTATCAGGTGCCTGGAGCAGGTTGGAGAACAAACCGAGGGTTTGTTCGAGATCATCAGGGTGAATGAGATCAAAGGCATAGCGTCCCACAAGTTCTTCTGCGCTATAGCCCAGTAGTCGCTGCGTGGATGGGCTGGCATACTGAACCTTGCCCTGCAGATCAAGTACGACAATCGCATCAAAGCTCTTTTCAATAAGGCTACGAAAGAATTGTTCGCCTTGTCTGAGACTTATCGGCTTATCTGATCGCTTGCTAATTTTTCCGGCTTTTGTTGCCATTGCTCTCTTCTCTTCAGGCAATAAGGCCGTCTCGCCTTGCTTTTTCCGCTACTATAACACGTCTGCTCTGTTTAGACAAAGTGAACAATAAGCCTCCCAGGTCTGTGAATGATTGCCAGGGCGACCGCGAGGGTCGCCCAATACGCATCAACCGAAGACCAAGCCCATCAACATCCGTAGGGGCGAGGGCGCGGACGTGGGGTTGGGAGGGCCTTTATGGTCGCCCGCGTACCTGTCCCCCTCGCTCAAACCTTGCAACAACACGACCACCCCCACCCCGCGGGCGACCATAAAGGCCCTCCCAACTCCTCATCGTCCACCCTCGCCCCTACGGATCATCCGGCCCTGAGCCTGACTTCCCGGCTTAGGTTGATGCCTGTTGGGCGACCGCGAGGGTCGCTGTATGAGTTCCCAACCTCGTGACCACCGCAGTTTCCTCACATCGTAGCCCTAAGAGGAGGCATATCCACCCAGACGAGCGCGGCGTTCTTGGGCAGAACGCAAGCGATGCTCGGCACGGGCTTGGCCCAT
>WNGP01000194.1_pt1 | contig 47112 bp, 49 predicted proteins | sample 5407671 | NCBI WGS metagenome assembly WNGP01 (sample SAMN13153381, study PRJNA577476) | soil metagenome | isolation source: 40 cm soil or saprolite under Garry oak tree replicate 2 | place: USA:California | collected 2016-06-15 | reverse complement strand
GCGGACCCCGTCAGTAGCTATTCTGACCCTCACAATCGTCTATCTGGGCAGTCTAGCAATTCCTGTGATGGGATAGCCTGCAAACCTCTCGAATCTTCTCAAAGTCAACGTTACCGTGGTGGGCCCGCCCGGATTCACTTGAAAACTACAGCGAATCCATTTTCCCGGTTCGAAACCCTTGCGAATTCGCGTAAATTCGGACCGTTCTTGGACGCTGGTTTGTACAGACATATGCTAAAACTGGTTTTCGACGAGTTCGTTTGCTCCGAGGTTCAGTACCGGCGGGGTTTGGACCAGAACTGGTTCAAATCCTTCACCCAAGAAGTTCATTTTGGATCCTCTTTTCCACGATCTCAAGTTTAGTCAAGTCCTCTCTAAAGTCGTATCTGATTGAATCCGCAAACCTTTCCGTTGTGCCTTCCTTAGACTTTACTGTGCTCATTAATCGAGCGAATTCTTTGCGAATTTGCTCAAGAAGAAGTTTGGGATTAACTATGAAGACATCATTTTCGACATAAACCGCTTTGTTCACTTCATACGAAAATTGGCCACCGTTCTTGATCCGGGCCTCATGGGTAACCCCGTTTCTAAAATCGTCGTAAATTCTCTCTAACTCGTTCCAGGTTAAATTTCTGAAATCGGGGAGTCTACTTATCCATCTCTTGAAACGAGCCCCGACTCGTCCTTCGTCGAACTCGTACTTGGCTATGGCATCAATTGCGTCGAAACATATTGCTCCCGCGCCAAATGCCTTCTGTTGACTGTTGAGAAGCTCCGCGGCATCGAAGTAGTAACTAGCGATTCGATCTTCGAATGCGCTGATGATTTCTTCCGAACTCGCACTCGCTAAGTCTGATAATTTGAAATTCGGCGCGAAGTACAGTACGTCTTGAATTCTCGTATCCGTCCACCCTATCTTGGCTGGGGTTTATGGTTATTAGGTCAGGGTTTGGGCCAGATCGTTATGGCCTATTTTGAACCGGAGCCTTTTTTTCTGAACCTTTCAAACATCTCGGACATGCGTAACATGTCCTCCCTAGTGATCTCAGTGTACCCGAGCTGATGCACGCGCGTAAGGACTCCCTTCACAGTCTCAGTTTCAGGACTCCAGTGTAGGCTTTCCCTCAAGAAGTAGGCTACGCAAAGAAGTCGTTCGATTTCCTCCATCTGAATAGCTCCTTGCTCGGCTGCGCCGATTCGAAGTTATGATTCTAGCTTCTGGCTTCGATAACCGAAGGGTGGTCTGAAACGACCGAACTTGACAGTTGGGAAAGGAAAAAGATGGAGGCGACGGTTCGTAAGAGGCTGGAGGACGAGTTCGGAGTAAGACTCCCTGAACGACGTCTTACGGTAGTCGAGGGTGTTATGCACAAGTTCGACCTTGCTTCAGAAGATGGGTCAATAATCGGTGAGATCAAAACATCGGGAGAGAACGTCACTACTTTTCAACCAACCCGACTTCGGGCAATCTGGGGCGACCTCAGTAGAGACTGCTTGTTGCTCTTAGCGCGAACGGGGGCGCAAAAGAGAATCCTTGCTCTGACAAACGCATACATCTACGCTGAATTTCGGAAGAGCCAGCAAGGCAGAGCAGCCGAAGCGCTCGGAATTGTAATAAAACATATTCCGGCTTAAATCAATCATGTCCTTTGAGTCGACGGACAATCATTCACTAATTGCTCCTTTCATCCGTCGCACCACTTGGGTAATTTCCCGACGAAGCTGCCCAATGTTTAGAGGCTTACCGTCAACCCGACTGGCAAATTCGACCGGAGCATCCCAATGTACTGGGTCTTGTCGGCCACCGTCGTTTGATACAATCCAAATGCCCCGAGTTGCGACAAAGCCACGAATTACCTGCGCCGTAACCCAATTCACTGCCCAATCTTCTCTTTCGGGAGGGGTGTTGAGGATTTTCTTTACGAGCTCTTTCTGGGCTCGAGTTGCAACGTATTTTCCACTTTTCATTGAGCTTCCTGTTTCACTCGCATCACACCAAACACGCTTTCGTTTAAGCTCTCTTCAGAGGGGAGTGCTTCTTATCGAGAAACTCTCTCACAGCTTCCCGCACCACTTCGGCCACCGAAACGTATCTTCCCTTCGATTCGTCTACAAACCGTTCCAGCTCTTCGTAGAGCTGGTTCGGCACTGAGAGGTTTCGGTAGCCCTTTCTTACCAAACGGTTTCGGGCGAAACTCCTAATAGAGTAGTTGTAAGACGGTTTTCAAGCACCGGTCCAGTACACTTGGATTCGCAACTAATCTCGTATGGGGAGGGTTCAGTCGAACATCCAAGGGGGATTTCAAACGCAATCTACTCTTCGCGTTTCTGCAGGATAATTGACGATTCTCTGAAGGATGAGGACAATGTTGCGTGGGTGATGAGGCTTCCCACTGTTGAACGCGAGGCTTGGACTACGATACTGGAGTGGGTACGCGTTCCTGACCGGCTGCTTGAGCGGGACCGCTTCGAGCCACAAGCAGGGAGCGATGGCTACGCGTTCAAGGATTTTGCTTCAGATTGGAGGAACCTAAGGGAACACCGTATAGTTTCTCCCAACTCTCCGTTCGCTGGCTTGTTTCGCAGACTACGGTCATACTGGGACAGGGAGAAAATCACGGAATCCATGTTGAAGACTTGGGACCTCTACTTGACTTCGCTGGAACGGTATATTCGCCCCCGCAAAGAGATTGCCGGGTTGCGGGAGTATCGCAAAGCACTGTATGGTCTATCAGGAACATTCTTTCAGGCTTTCCCATACGCTCCGATACAATTCATGAAGGAGGTTGGAGTGTTTGGGACTCTCGACCAATTCTTCAACAATCTGCGAGACTTGTACGAGGATACCATCAGAGGTATCTGCTATTATCCAATTAGCTTGCTTGAACGGTTCCAAATCGAACCTCAAGAACTTCCCAGATTGGTTCATGAGCCGAATCGGAGATTTGTGAGGTTAAACGAATTTCTGCTCTCATCATTTGCCTCTGGGCTCCAGACGCAAATGAAGCCATTACTCACGGCGAATTCGGTCCACCCCTCCTGGAAGATCTGCATGCAACATACGATCAATCGGTACGAACGTATCGAGTATTTCGTGAGGCTCTGTCACTTTAACGTAAGGTTGTTTCGAGCTGCCTATTGGGAGGATGTTCAGAACAAGTTCTCGAAAGAGACTGCGTTAAGAGCGTAGGATATGGCGAAATGCTCAGGCTAGATCGGAATCAAACCCTCTTTCACATGATTTCTGAAGGTCAAGATATTGTAAGCGTGTAAACAGGGTGGATCTCGGCCCAGTCATGGTGGTCTGTGTCCAAGACGTAGGGTCCGGTAACAGTGATATGGTCGTTGATGTTGGGTATTGTGATGTTGTTTGTGTAGTTCTGGCAGGCTGATACGGCGTCGGACTGGGTTATGGGTAGTGCGCAGATTATCTCGACGATTAGGTCGCCGTACTGGTATTGGTCGTTCGCGCTGTTAGTAAGATTGCTGTACTGAGAATCGAGGGCTAGTCGCACGTGGTAATCTCCGTCAGCCTCTTGAATGACGTTGTCGACGACTCCTGAGGCTGTTATGCAGGACTGGACGATGTTGAGTCGGTATGGATTGTAGACGTGGCTCGATATGGAGTCCGGGTCACTGCATTGAGGGTGGTCCGAAACGTTAGGTCCATTGTGAGAAACGTAGTAGTCAGTTACACCTGCCGTAATCAGTATCACAACAACGGCGAGTGCGACCGCCGAGACAGTCTTCCTCAAGAACTCCCCTGCACTACTTCAAAGGTTCTCCATCTGCCCGAACCTTTCTCTCTGACCAAACCTAACTCAATCATTTTCCTCATATATTTTCGATATGCTCTGTCAACGACTGCATTCTTTGCCTCTCTGCAGTAGGCTCGGTAGAGTGACCCGGAATCGAGCTTTCCATTTATTCTCAAGATTTCGTAGATGGCTCGCTGATGGTCGTTAAGCTTGGAAAGGAAATACCCCAGCCTGAGTCTGTTCGCTTCTATGCTGGCCGCCTTCACATCCGCGAGTGCAATTCTCCGCGAATTGCGTTGCTCGGCCTTCAAGGCTGACCTTCTGGCAATCTCCAACACAACCCTGGCGTCTCCACCGCCTAATGTCGCCATTAACTTGAGCAACTTTGGAGCAAGCGCTCCTGGGCGAATCGAGTATTCAACTCGGTCCTTCAAAATCGCATTAAGTTCGTCTGCTGAGTATCTCGGAAATTCGATCTCAGTTAGCGGCAATGAACTCTTGAGTCTTGCAGGAAGGCGAAACAGCGCGTGAGGACGGGTGAACGCAAGAACGATGCCAGCTCCACTCTTGATCAGATGATAGAAGATCTCGGCATCACGAACCCTGTCTGCCTCGTCAAGGAATACGATAACCTGCCTTTTGCGAGCTATCTTCTCGAACTTTGTCGCGAGGCCAGATGTAGATTCTCTTCCAAAGACCGGAATCTGGAAGGTGAGGAGTAGTTCCGATAAGACATCATGGACGGTTTGATACTTCCAACAATTCACGTAGGCGGACTGACCTTGAAAGTGCGTGTCGAGAATCCATTTGGCGACCGATGTCTTTCCGGTCCCGGTGGGTCCAACCAGATAGAGATTGTTTATCTTTCTATGCCGAAGTGCGGGGCTGAGACAACGCTCGATTTCCCTCAGCTGTCCTTCTCTGTGAAGAAGCCTGGTCGGTATGAAAGCTTCGGTCAGTGGAAGTTCGTTGATTAGAATAGATGCTTCGCTCACCTTTCACATATAGCGGTGCAAGCTTAAGCTAGGTTCGTTCCGTTTGAAAAGACTGAAACAGGACACTATTATCGGGATTTTTTTTTCGGAATCTCTTCGCATTCCGAGAGGATTTTGCGATTGTTCTTACCTCCTTGGATCCACTGGAATATGGCCATTCGATCACCAAAATTGATTTTGAATCTGATGGCCTCTAGAAGTTTGAAGTTGATTTAGGAACGGGGTCCGTGAAAGGAAGAATACCTTCTGCTTCTTTTCACCAACCCGATGCCTACCCGATTGATGAGGCAGTGTCGGAACTGACGTCTCTCCTTAATCGTAATCAACTATCGTTACGAAAACACATAGGGATTGGATGGAAGATAAACGACCAGACATATACGATTACGAGATAGGGCTTGAGAATGCCGTCAATGCCCTGAAAAAGAATACTGCCGTTACTTCTGATAACAAGCAACTGATTCTCAGATTCCATAATCTCATGGTCGCCATGGGCAGAGCCAAATTTGCAAGGCAGACAAAGATTATCAGACAACTTACGAAGCTTGCGACGTTAGCCGGCTCGAAAGTAATCAGCGACTTCACGAAATACGATGTCATCCAAATGCTCGCGAAGTTTGAGAGCAATCGCTACTCAGACTGGACTCGATCTGACTATCGACTCACAACGAAGAAATTCTTCCAGTGGCTGAGAAATTGCGAGGACGGAGTTTATCCTCATGAAGTCAGGTGGATAAAGAACCTCTACCCTAAATCGAACCTCTCACCTGACCAACTGCTTAGTGAAGAAGAAGTCAAAGCGATGGTCGACGCCGCAGACCATCCAAGAGACAAGGCACTGATTTTCGTTTTGTATGATTCGGGCTGTCGAATTGGCGAACTTCTCACCTTGAGGATAAAAGACGTGGAAACCGACACTGCCGGTGCAGTCCTCAATGTGACCGGCAAGACGGGAAAGAGAAGAGTCAGATTAATTCAGTCGGTGCCTCTGCTTTCAGCTTGGCTCGCTTTTCATCCATTCGGCAAGAATCCTAACGCTTGCCTATGGATAAGATTCGAGAGTAATCGATACACTCACGCGATTGACACACCAATTCGTCCCTCATGGACTGGTGACCTCATAAAGAAAATTGCAATCAGGGCTGGAATCAAGAAGCGAGTGTACCCCCATCTTTTCCGGCACAGCCGGGCAACATATCTTGCCCGCTTCCTCCCCGAACCATTGCTGAAAAAACAAGAGGGGTGGTCGAAGAGTTCAGACATGACCTCAACATACGTTCACTTGTCAGACCAGGATCTTGACAATGCGATGAAGAGGATCGGTGGAATCAAAGTTGAGGAAGAGGAGAAGAAATCGGTTCTGAACGTCGTGAATTGCGTTAGATGTAGAACTCAAAATTCAGCAACATCAAAGTTCTGCTCCTCATGCGGGTTCTGTTTTGACCTCAACTTATCGATACAGCTCGACCAGGCAAAAACCAAGATAGATGAGCTGTTCACCGCGATAGTTAGCGATCCTCAAAAATTGGAGGTAATGCTGAAACTGGTGCAATCCATGCATTGAGAACATTCTTCACTTTGAATTGCTTCGGCTTTGTTTCTGATATTCCATTCGTAGAATCCTGAACCAATCAGGCAACTTAGACAGCACGTTTTCATCGATGTCTTCTTCCAAGATTGCAAGAATCTTCCTAACCATAATGGTCCTCCACGATTCTCAGAAACTTGCAACTGTGGCCTTTGTCTTCTATTCTCTCCGCTAGCCTTTGCAAACCCTCGAGAGAACTCACTCTGAAGATCGCATAGGCTTTCTTGCCAAAGAGCCAGACCTTGAATCCCGGTGTTGATAGTTCTGCGAGATAGGCGGAGAGGGTCTGAACCGAAAGATTGGATTCGACCTTTGCTTCAAACACTTTCTCCACCCAAAACGATTTCGTAGTGTCTTCCAGTTCTGTCGCCGACCGCTCTGACAAGCCCTCTCTCTCTAAGTCTCTGCATGTATTTTCGGAAGCTGCGGTCTTGCTTCGGATACTTTGCGAGCGAACGGTACAACTGGAACAGTGTGTTGCTGGGAAGGCTCTTCTGCTCTTCCAGAATGTTCAGAAGAGTTTTCTCATCCTCAGCCAAAGCGGCAGGACAATCGTGTTGCCTCAGTATCTCAGCCATTTCGATTTCTTCAATCGTTTTCTTTCCTTGTGATTCTGCCCGAAGACCAGAGGCTCTAAGAATGTTTAGGGACACGGCGATGTTCCCCTTCGTCTTCTCAGCAATCTTTCTGAGAGTGGATTCTTTGAACGTCCATTTGGTCAGGGCCAATTCAGCCCGAGCTTTCAAGAGCGAGAAGGCTTGGTCAATGGTATACTCGCCGAAACTGATAATCGAAGAAATGAGAGATCTCGTTCTCAGGTCAAGTTCATCCAGAGTATCTTCATTTGTTCCTACAATAGCAACGGAAAGGCCGATACCGACGAGTTTGCTGACAATATCTGGGTCTCGAGTTCGATCAAAGTGGTCTAGGAAAACTGTTGCCTTGTTGGTCTTGGTCTTCTCGTTCAGCCTCTTGAGAAGGTCGTAGTTACTACGACTGAAGACGAGTCTGTCGGTTAGAATTTCTCTCAGCACTGAATTGACGGTTTGATACAGAGAACAATCAATGTACAGGACCCTCCTTGAGGTTGACGAAGATTGGATGCAGACTGTCTTCGCTAGAGCTGTTTTGCCGCTACCCGGAGGTCCGTGAATGAAAGTGTTGACTCCCTGCGTCGCATTGCTGGAAACAAGGTCAAGCTCTCTTTCCCTGTAAGGCATTTTGTCCGGAACGTGGGCCGGATTCAACATTTCGGCATTCACAATTATCTTTCCATCCATGCACACGTTTTGTTATTCTGCTAGAAAATAGGTTACGCGTGTGCGACGTTCCGATAGTTCCGATAAAGACTTGGGATCCGTTCGTACAATTTGGGAGTGAGGACTTATCTTGGATCTTCGCTCAGAATTCTGCTCATGTCAAATCCTAGTCGGCAGGCACTACTTGATTTCGTTCAACGAGAGTTTTCCATCACCTTTGATAACAACGACCTCTTGACTCAAGCCTTCACCCGTCGTTCATATTTCAACGAGCCGCCGCAGGAGGTGAAAGGAACCAGCGAGCAGATGGCTTTCCTTGGCGACGCAGTCCTTCAGGCTTCTGTGTCTGAACCCCTGTACAACAGCGGTTTGAAGGACATCGGTGTACTCACGGATCGTCGAAAGCAATTCGTGAGCAACGATAGGATAGCGGAAATCGTGGGACATTTTCACTTGACTCAATTCCTCCGCGCATCCCAGGGAGAAATGGAAATAGCCGATTCTAATGTGAAGATCATTGCCACTACCTTCGAGGCCCTAGTCGGGGCAGTCTTCCTCGACAAAGGTTACGAGCACGTGTCGCGCTTCGTACGCAAAACCCTCATGGGAGTGACTTGAATCAAACGGACCTGTTGAAAGCTGCAGCAGCGATTCTGTTCTCAGCAATCTGAACGTACTCCGGTTTGATATCAATTCCAATGAAATTTCTCCCAAGTTTCTTCGCGACTACTCCAGTCGTGCCACTACCCACGAATGGGTCGAGAACAACATCGCCCACTCTTGAAGATGACAAAATAGGCCTAATGCAGAGCTCTTCAGGATAGACCGCAAAGTGCGCGAATGGATGAGGCTTCGTGGTGATCTCCCAGAAATCCCCGGGATTCTTACCAAGAGAATGATGCGTTGAGTGAGCATGGTAGAGGTTTGCCGTCGCCTCGCCTTTGTGGGCGTCGCCGATTCTCTCCTTGATTGAGATTATGTCTCCAGGGTTCTTGCCTTTGGGATGGTTTGATTTGAAGTGCAGTGGGTCCTGGTAAGATGAAGTGACCGAACGTCCCACTGCAAGATCATGCTTGGTCACATAGTTCTTCTCGTCGTAAATCTCGACCTCTTCCTCGGTGGCTGAATATTTGCTACCCCACTTCGCATTCAGCCTGCCCTTCTGTGCATCCCTCACCCGAATATTGAACGGACTGAATCTCCTCTTGGACTTGTGAGGCTCACGGATCGCGTCGAGATTGTAGTAGTATTTTTTCGACTTGACAAAGTGAAAGATGTGCTCGTAGGTGTTGGCTAGTCTGTCTTTGACGCTTGACGGCATGGAGTTGGGCTTGTGCCAGATGATATCGTTCCGAAGGATCCACCCATCATCAATCAGGGCAAGGGCCACTCGCCACGGAATTCCTACCAAGCACTTCTGCGGTAGATCCCTTGGACGAGGAGGTTTCCTATCATCAGTGACCATCCTGTTCTCATCGAAGCCAGCCGTCCGGTTGCCATGTCTTCCTAAGACGCTTGAATAAGTGTCCCCGAGGTTCAGGTAGAAGCTCCCATCTGTGGCCAGCACCCTTCGAATCTCGGCGCAAATTCTGACTAGACGGTTGATGTATTGTTGGTAGGTTGGCTCAAGTCCGAGTTGCCCTTCGACTCCATAGTCGCGGAGTCCCCAAAAGGGCGGACTGGTAATAGCAAGATTGACGGAACCTGATTCGATTCTCTCAAGCTCTTCAAGCGCGTCTCCAACGATGAGCTTTTGCCATGAAATAGAATCACCGGGTTCTAAACATTCTCAAGTTCAACAGTGTAGTTTGTGACGAGAATCGACCTCTGTCCTAGTTCGGCCTTCAGCGACGCGATTTTCTTTCTAATGTCGATTCTATCGTTCGTCAACACGCTGAGTATCAGGGAGTCCTCTTCAGTTCCGCCAAAGTAACCACGTCCTCTTGTCAGAGTGTAGCCTTGCGGAAAGACGGAGTTGGCCCAGCTTACGACCCTATCAAGGTAGCCCTTTCGAATCTTTCTTGAATCGTTGTCGCTTCCCACGAAGACGTCGAACCTGTAACCCATTCAAACTAGAGCCATTTTCATTCACGTATTTGTCACGGACGAGGACAGGTTCCGACATGCGCCTGTGAGATAGTTCGGAACTCATGGAATCTCTGCGCGACCGTAATCATCATTCTTCAGTCCGTCCGATTATGTTCAGTGATAACGTGCCTGTTGACATCGACCTCATGTTTGAGCAAGTCAAATGGTTTGACCCGCCAGTTTACCGCATGCATTGCAGGATTAGGCACCGCGAGATGAATAATGAATTGATTGCGCAGCTGAAGAGTGATGGTCTGACTTACTCCCGCTTCACTCATTTTCTCTCCCTTGCCTACGAGCTAGACGAGTTGGAGGCGGCTGGAAAAGTGGAAATCTACAACGACTACGAGAACGAGCGGGTCGGGGTTAGGAAACTGATGAAATACCATTCGGATGTGGTGGAACTTTGAGGGGCTACTGTCCAAAGTGCATGGAATTCAGAAGCGATAACGGTAGCGATGCATGGTCAATAGTCTGGGGAGAGAGCGTGCCTCTTTGTCAGAGATGTAAGTCCGTTATCGATGTCTGGCCCAATTCGAACCGCGGATTTAGCAAGACATCGATGGGTAGAAAGAAGAACCGTAGGAAACTTGTGAGGACAGAGAAGTTATCGGGTAATTCCTTTCTCTCTCTCGAAACGTCGCCCATTTCCGAGATTACAACCTCGACTTGGGCGGAGAGGGTTCTATGAGCAATGATACGCCGAGTGCAGACTATCTGAAATGGTACAAGTGGGCTTACGAGCAGACGTACGGAGAGGGAAGCTGGGACAGAGAGAGGGGCGAAGAGGAACACGTGGCGGACGGCGTTCCGACAGGCTTCGTCGAATACTCTCCTGCAATAAGGAAGTTCTGGGATGAGGATCGAGCTGTAGGAGTCTTTGAGCGGGACGGAAAGTTCCTAGGGGTTGCCTGTCTAGCAGCGAAGGAAGTAGTGGACAAGGAAAGCTACGTCAGGCGTTTTGGGTTAAGTTTTGACAAGGACGTTCAATGGCGAGCGGTTGCTGGCCTTCTCGACCATTTCACAAGAAGCCCGACCTTCAAAGCTGTTCTCGTCACTACAAGCAAAACTCCATTCAAGCTTGAGCCAGACGTTCCGGAAGAACTGCAGGGCAGACTGAACTGGGCAGAGAGGAACTACAATTATCACAAAGAGAAGTCGGACACCCTGAAGTTGCACATAGAGGCGCAGGGTGGGAGAGACCTGGGCGTGGGCACGTCTCCACTACACTTGCCGAAGCAGATGAAAGAGGAAGAGGATCATGCCAAGAAGTTTCTAGACGAAATGCGGCAAATCGAGGGACAGATGGACAATCACATGAAACCATATTTCCAGGTCAAGGAAAACGTGTTCGCAGCTGCTTTGCTCTTCTATGTCTACACCGACGCCAAAGATAGTTTTCGGGATTGTCTTCGGGAGATCGAGGCAAGAAAACACAGCGCCAAGCAGGAGATTCTGAAGACATACTTTGTGGCAGTTAGCGATGTCAAAGATCCGCTGATAGTTTTCAACCCCGAGTTCTCACCATTTTTTCGTTGAGGCCGACAAGCACTGGTGCCTGGCGCTAGCGGCTGACGTTGCCGGCTTCAATTCGGACAAGGACGTCGCCGTTGCTTTGAAGAAGATGTTCTCGATTGTTCTAGAGCTGCCGAGCGAGGAGCCGATTGAAGAGCAGATTCACATTCCATCGGAACTTGTCAGTCTTCCTCAGCCCAGAAGCGCTCTGCTCGGATACGTTGTTGAGTCGATCGTCAAGCACAAGGTAACGAGAAAGCCAGTCTTCTTTCCACTTGACATACTGACGAGCCACGCCATCATCTACGGCAAGACTAGAACCGGCAAAAGCTTTCTCTCTCTAATCATGGTCAAAGAAGCGCTTGCGAACGGGTTGAACGTGGTTGTGTTCGATCCTCACGGAACGCTATCCGACAGATTGAGGCCGGATAAGAATCTCAGGGTTGTCTTCACTCGGGGCAAGGCCGACATCACCGAGGAACTTGAGAGCATCTACGAGGAGGCGTCAAGCTGGCCAGAGACAAATAAGCTCCGAATGGTTGTCGTGTTGGACGAGACCCGGCTCCTGAGAGCGAAGAATCTTGTCTACTGCATCAACGAGCTGGGGAAGAGGGGGGTTGGGTTCGTTCTTATCACACAGTATTCGACGAGTATTCCGGCAGAGACAAGAAACGTAGGCACTTACTTCGTCATGGCGGCGATGAGTGAAACAGAAGTTCAGAGGTTCAAAGAGGTGACTTTGCATCCAGGCGCCAAGCTGATCACCAGACTTCCTCGTGCTACGAGTTTTCTATTCAGTCCGTATTGGTACCCGGAACCATTCTTCGTAAGGCATAGGGCGTTGACCTAGACCTTTAGGCAAGTGAGCCCAGATAACAGGTGTTGTGAGTTCGAAAGCACTTCAAGCGTAGCGACTTCGCCGGTTGAGTCTCATGACCGATATCTGGGTCCTCCCAAAAACGTAGCGAAGTGATAGCAAAAATTCGAAAAACTGATTCGAGTCCTGAGCGCGTTCTTAGGCTGCTTGGCATGACTCTTTCTCATCTTGAAGATAAATATTCATGTGGGTGCTGAGCACGCAGAACGCAGTTATTTATACCCACGAATACCAAGTATACTCAGATGCCTGATGGCTGAGATCACCACCGTCAAAGTTACAAAGAAGACAAGGGAGAAGCTCGTGGAGCTGGGCAAAAAGAACGAGACTTATGAAGAGATAATCGACCGGCTAATCGAATTCTACAAGAGTAATTCTAGGAAGAGGTTGACGTGATGAGCGCTAAGGAGGAAAGCTCGAATGAGTTGGCAAATCTCCTGATTGAGAGAGGAGCGAGTACAAGCCGACAAAGACGATACTATACCTTTCATGCATCTGAAGCTCAGGAAATTATTTCTTCTCAGACTGCTGGTCAAATTCATAAGCCAAGCAACTCCCAGAGAGCTGGACTCGGAATCCAAAAGCTCAACCCTTCGAGTGGGGTCAAGAACGACCCAATGGGGATGAGTCAGCTGCAGACTGTTTTCGACAAGTGGCTGGATACAGTGCAGCCCATTGACTGTCTGGAAGGAATGGGCCAACTCCCTAGTCATTCATTTGATTTGGTGGTTGCTGACCCTCCATACAATCTCTCTAAAGGGAACAAATGGACATGGGATAGAAGCGTGAAGCTTCCTGGATTTGGAGGAGTCTGGAACAAAGTCATGGAGAATTGGGACAACATGTCCCTATCGGAATATTGGAATTTCACAGCATCATGGCTTTCCGAGGCAAAGAGGTTGCTTAAGCCAACAGGCTCTGTCTGGGTGTTTGGTACATACCACAATATTGGAGTTATCAACGTACTGTTTCAGCTTCTTGGTATCGAGATCATTAATGAAATCATTTGGTTTAAGAGAAACGCATTTCCGAACTTGTCAGGACGAAGATTTACTGCAAGCCACGAAACCTTACTATGGGGCCATACAGGAGGGAAGCAAAGACGATATTTCTTCAATTATGAGGAAATGAAGAACGCGAAATTCCCTGAAGATCCCACGAAGAAGCCGGGCAAGCAAATGAGAACTCTCTGGAACATTCCCAACAACAAAGCACGAGATGAAATAATGTTTGGAAAGCATCCGACACAGAAACCGCTTGCCTTGACAAGCCGCATAATTCTCGCAACTAGTCGTCCTGGCGATGTTTGCCTCATTCCTTTTGCAGGAGCAGGAAGCGAGTGTGTTTCCGCCAAGCAATTTGGGCGTCGATTCATAGCGTTCGAAACCGATGAGAAGTATGTGGACATCACGAACAAACGGCTCCAATCCATAGCAACTGACCAACGAAAAATCAGTGAGTTCAATGACGGCTAATTTTCAACCAGCGATCAAGTGGAGCGGTAGCAAGAGGCTACAAGCTCCAACGATAGCGAGATTCTTTCCCTCATTCTCAACGTATTACGAACCGTTTTTGGGCGGCGGATCGATCTTGTTCCATGTCAATCCTGTGAGGGCGGTCTGCGGAGATATCTGTGGACCTTTGATTGAATTCTGGAAGGTCGTAAAGACAAATCCCAAGGCGTTGATTGACTCGTACAAAAGGAACTGGGAGAAACTGCGAGAGCAGGGTCATACTCACTTCTACGAGGTGAGGGACAGATTCAATGCGAACCAAAATCCATTCGACCTGCTCTTCCTCTCTAGAACTTGTGTCAATGGTTTGATTCGTTTCAACACGGACGGACAGTTCAACAATTCTCTGCATCATACGAGAAAAGGAATCGAACCGATCAAGCTAGCACGAATCCTACTCTCGTGGTCCATCCGGATAAAAGATGTCGAATTTGTTCAAGGAGATTACCGAGACACTACGAGGACCGCTACCAGGAGAGATTTCATCTATCTTGACCCTCCTTATTTCTACACGAAAGGACGGTATTACGGAAGAATTGATTTCGAAGACTTCGTTGAGTATCTTCAGGAGATGGATGCCAAAGGTGTTAGGTTTGCACTCTCTTTTGACGGCAGCAGGGGCAACATAAAATTTCCAGTCGAGTTTCCTCGCGATTTGTTCAAGCGAAGCTTTCTCATCAATAATGGGAATTCCACCTTCAGAAAAGTCATGGACCAAAGGGTTGAAAAAGTAAGAGAGGCACTGTACCTGAACTGGTTGGAATCTGAGACCAACCTGTTGAGCTATCCAAGCAGAGCGGGTTTGAGCAGCTTGTCTAATTCAGTGGCAAACCTCGTTTTCTCGAAATCTTCTGAATAGACTCTTAGCACAAAAGGGAGGTGGTATCTCTCTTTCCAGCCTACGGCGATCACAACGGCAATGTCTTTGTTCCTTATGAGCAAATTTGTCATCGAGTCAAGCAACTTGTCTTTGTCCACTGAATCAGTTCGTTCATAGTGTTCTGGGTTCAGCGCGAAGGCGAAACCGGCCCAGAATTTTACGAGCGGGTCGTCGTACTTCTTGAACCAAAACCTTATGGTTTCGTCTTCTTCGGGTGGAATGAATTTCCAGCCGTCACTTCCTCTGTCTTTCTTATGCCAAGCAGGACGATTACGTATTCCTAGGAACTCTTTCGTGGACGTAAAGAATTGTGTCAGTAACTCACCCATTTCAGGATAGAAGTCCTGAAGGTTTTGTTTTGATTCAATCGTCAGAAAACTCATGACCTTCCCTTCATCGAATTGCAATACCCAGTCTGGTCTCTTTGCCTCTGGAACCCTGGGCATATGGTCCCAGCGATACACATCACCCGTGGAAGGTCTGATTATATCGAACAGCGTCCAAGAGCCGCCTGGAGTATTGCTGAAGACTTCATGCAAGCTGGTCTGCTCTTCCGCTAGCATATGCATCGTAGCATCTACACCGTGTTCGCCATGTTGGGTCGGGAGGTAACTCAAGAGCGCAGCAATAGAAATCATTACGACAACCTTGTCTGCGCAGTTCTGTCCTCAAGCAACATTCCATCACTGGTCTTATCTACTATTAGTGCGCCGGCGACACTGGCCACCGAGTTCCACAATTCGTTACCACCGGCCTTTACCAAGCTTTTCCAATTGTTGGGAGTATGTTTGCTGTAGACGATTACTAGCGTACGGTCCTTTTTCACAATCGACGGAAACAATGCTTTCAGGAGCGGCAATAACCCACGATCAGGACGTGAGTCGCCTGTCGGCTTGTACGCGTAAAGTGGAACCAGGAAAATAGCTGGCAAATTCTCTGGGTTTCTTCTGGGGTACACCCATTCCAGTACATCTCTCTCAACTGTCGGGTAGGCTGCTTCGATGATTTCACGTAACGCCCTTCTGTTTGGCACGAGTGTAGCTTCCGACTTGTTGTCTTTGTAAGTGGTGGGTAAGAGCCGCTTATTCGCTACTGCTTGCCGATCTAGCTCTTCCGAGGTTGAGTCTGGGTCAACCACTAGCCCCCATCTCCGGAGATATCTGATCTTGTAATCTCTGTCCGTAGAAGACTTCCAGTTCAGAAACGCGAGGACTTCATTTCTAAATCTCGGGCTGCATGTCTTTTTCTGCGCGTCTTTCCAAAATAGAGCTCCGTGTTGAATGAATTCTGTCTCTGAGATCTTATGCAAAGCATACCTACCCTCGACTGGTCTCTTTTGTACAAGTGCTTCGGCATAGGTTGCCGCTGCTTCGTTTCGGTTTGCAGGATCCAAGGCTGGATGATTGATATGAATGGGCAAATTGCTTTCACCGAAACTACTGTAGGTCTTTGCAACGCTGAGCATTTCTTTCAGTATTTGCTCGAGAACCTGTTTCAAGAGGGTTCTGGGATTGTTCGCCTTATCGATCTCGATCCTCAAGAGTTGACTTGCAAATTCTATAGCATTTCTTTCACCTCTAAATTGCTTGTAATCGACAGGCAATGTGTAGTGCTCTCTGTCAGCATAATCGCTCCAATCCGTCAAAGTGTAGATCTGGAGTGATGGAATACCGTGTTCGCTACAAAGTGTCAGCTGAGCTAAACACACTGTGGCTGGCAAAAAGCGTGGATGTCGGAGTATCAGTCCCTCGGAATCTCGCTCCCAACCAATCATTGGAAGCACGTACAGATACGTTAGATCAGACTCGGCTGCATTGATCGCCCTTCTGGATCGTTGCCACCCCTGATTTCCAGCCATCAGGGCATCGACGAATTCTATCGCGAATATCGCTCTGCTCTCTGTTCCGTCTTCTAGGACTCTTGTCACCACCACATCAGTCTTCTCGTCAAACACACCGGCCAGCGGATTATGAGGCCATAGAACAGAGGGGCCAGTTCCCCCAAAGTAAGGGCACAACTGGAGCGCAATCTTGCTGGACTTGGAGAGAGGATCCGAGAGGATGAATATGGGCCTGTCTAGAGGGCCTTTCCGAGCAACAAGCTTGAAGTTGCTTACTCTTTCGTTCTGGACCCACCTCATGAAGTTCTCACACTCAAGAATATTATCGCCATACACACGGAATGCAAAATCTACTTCGGAAACATTCAGAGGCACAAAATCATCTTCGTATTCCAACTCTTTCGTTGTTCTACCTGTCGAGATTCCAGGCCCTTCGCCTGTGGGTTCTAATTACAATTGAATTCTCTGCTTTTTAAAAGCCGTAGCCAAAGATGAAGACTCATGCAAGCCTATTTTTTCCGAGGTAACTTTGGCTGCCCTTTACCCGTATTCCGCTTCAGATTTTGAGTTTCGTGCGTTGCGGGTTATCCGGTAGCGGGAGAATTCACTAGCCCAGTCCTCCAGCAATTCGTTATTTGCCTTCGAGACTAGGTTGCGCTGAACTTTTTTCCCAGAAACCTTCGCAAACTCCGCTAGAGCCTGCAATCTGAGCATGGGCATTCCCTTCGTGCCTTTCCACATATCTCTAACGACTCCGTTAACACCGGGTTTCACGGTGTACCCCATTTCGGCTGCTATTCCGCGTAAACTGCCCGCTTTCTCATAGGCTTTGCAGAATAGAAGATTGCGGAATTCTCTCTCGAGATACGCGGGACCAGTTTTGAGCCGATTAGTTTCTCTCATCTCTAGATTACTCCATTTCTTTTCAGTTCTTTCTCTACTTCCTCTTTGCTCTTCCCGCATTTGTCACAACCAGATTGAATTATCCATACCTCCTTAGATTTTGAAACTGAGCCGGAACCTGGGAGGGAAGCTGTTGCATTGCGCCTGATCGATACCGCACTCGGGATATAGATACAACTGATAACACCCTTTTGACAAAACGGACAGGCAAGCTGCTCGTACTGTTTTCCAAACGTGCTCATGTAATCTATTTGAACGAGAGGAGCCAAATTCTTGAGTGTTTATTGTTCTTCAGCTGGGCGTCTCACAATTACAAGACGTAGAAGCTACAAAATAGAATTTAGTGGCTTACAAACTATCACCCTCATCTTTGTCTCTGCTGAAGAATTGTCCAAGATGTTTTTGGCTGCATTTCCGTAAAGGCATCAAGAGACCCGAGCACATTTTTCCCTCTCTTCCTGCGGGAATGGACAGGATTTTCAAAAGGCATTTTGATTCGTTCGGGGACAAAGGACTGCTACCACCAGAACTGAGGCAGCTGGAGAATCTCCAGCCATTCGCCGACAGAGAATTGTTGAAGGTCTGGAGGAACAACCTGAAGGGAATCCAGTGGACAGACAAAGACGGAAACTTGTTCAAGGGTGCTGTTGATGATATTCTCCAGGCAGGAAAGAAGTTCGTGGTCCTCGACTGCAAGACAAGAGGCTTTGACCTCAAGGAAGACACTCATGAGAACTATCGAGATCAGATGGACATCTACAACTGGCTGTTGAGAAAGAACGGGTATGAGACAGAGGACTATTCACTATTGCTTTTCTACTACCCGGACAAGATCAACGAAAATGGAGACGTTCTGTTTCGGCACAAGCTGCTAAGGATAGAGACTTCGATGGACAATGCTGAAAGAATTGCTCGGAAAGCGGTCAGTACTCTTGATGGCGATATGCCTGAAAGTTCTAGCCACTGCAATTATTGCAAGTGGGCGAAAGACAGCATACTTCTTCGGAAATAACGGCACCCCTTCTCGCCGGTAACCAACTTGCTTTCCTGAACGAACAATAGCTGTATGGATTATCGGGACGGACTAGAAGCCGCAGGAATATCTTGCGGCTTCGGCCTTTCGGTTAATACAGAAAGTCTCCGAGCCGGAGGTTAGAGAGTTATATGCCCGACTTGTCAAACGTGGAGCAAGCGAGATAAGGATTGGAACTGTCGTCCAAAAATCGCTAGAGAAAATCATCGCTTGAGGTAGGATTTTGAACCCTCGAGTCAATACCGCGATCTGAAAGAATCCGTGTCTCCAGCTTAGCCAGTTCCTGTCCGACATAAAAACCGAAATTGGTCGCGGGTTCTTCTGCGGTGGACTCTTTCGAGTAGAGGCTCGTACTTTGCCCTGCGCTTCTCTATGTTCGATTATGTAGCCAAGCGTTAAGTATATAAGTTTGAATTGTTATAATAGTTTCATCGGTTCGAACAGTTTGAAACTCTAAGGTGACAAGAATCTCAGCTCGGAAATTCGAAGCATTCGAGAAGGCATACGAGAGGGGTCTCAAGGGAAAGATCGAGACATTCGATGTCTGGCTACAATCCCTTGGGCTAGACCCTGTTCTCTTCGAAAGTTTACAGGACTCGATCCTGCAGAATCCCGAGCTCACGGTCGACCGCGAGAAGGAGCTGGAGGCAATCGCGGAGTTCATAGGGTTCTATGAGAGACAACCAAACCAGATCTACCATCTCCCGTTGATAGGCGTGCTTGGTTCTGGCAAGACCCAATTGTTCCACTTGGTTGCCAAGCTTCTCGAGAAGCTCAAGACGGAGCTAACCTGGCAGATTGTTGACGCCTCGACCTTTTCCGAAATCGACGAGGAAAGTGAAACCGAGGAGAAACAGGCGTTCTACCAGCTTCTGGATGAGTTGCGAAAGAAACACACCCAAATCCTGCTCGTAGATTCTTGCGATGAGGACAAGAACATTATCGAATCGCTACGTCAGATCGCCAAGACACTCAAGAAAGGACTGATCATAACGTCTTGGACAAGCCACTATTGGAACCATCTGAGGGACAGCATAGAGGAGACGATTCCTGTTTCAAAGGAGGTATTTGTCGGACCATTGTCTTCCGAAGACACGTCAGACCTCATTGGTGCTATACTGCAGAAGGCAAGCAAGGGAAAGTTCCGCCTGACACCAGAACTCCCCAAGAAGATCCACAGCTACTCAAAGGGGATTCCGGGCGTTACGGTCAACCTTCTAGTCACTACCCTTAGGCAAGCCTTTGTTCAAGGCTCAGACAGGATAACAGTTGAGACCGTAGATAACGCCGCCGAAACTCTTGGCATCAAGGGCATTGATGAAAAAGTCGCCAAGCTCGCGGACCATCAACTCGTAATCGTCAGACACATCCTTCTGGAGAATGACAAACGCGGAATGAGTCCATCGAAGCTCGTGGAGCTTCTCGGCAAAGACAAGGCGACGGTATCATACCACCTAACGTCTCTGACTTCGGAGCGCCTTCTGGCTTTTGAGAAGGTGGGTCGGTACTCGTTCTACTATATCCGCCCAGGAATCGAACCGTTCATTCAGCTGAGGATAGCACAGGAGAGCGAGTTCCTTGCCTAGTTTCATAGTGATTCCAATGCCACCAAAACTCTACTCCAAGGATAAGTTCCTTGATACTGTCAAACGGATGTCGATTTTCGACGACTCGGCCGCCCTCAAGCAGGGGACCATACCAGACAGCGTCGTGTCGATAGCCGAGGCAATCGGATTTCAATACGCTTACGAATTCGAACAGGAAATCCAAACGCTGAAGGGACCCGTAAGGGTCAGGCCGTACAAGACCATCCCCGTCGTGCTAGCAAAGAGTGGGGCGCTGTTGGCAGGTTCAGCCAACAAAGAAGAGGAAGAGCGCGTCATGCGGTTCATTGAAGCAAATTTCGCTCCGAGGACCATTCTGCAGAGAATGAGATTTGAACAGAAGCTTCTCCGCAAGATTATCGACACTTACCACGAGGTCGCGCAGGTTGAGGTCGTTCCCTCGACCGAGAAAAGCATCGACAAGCTCTCTGCCACTGGGAGAGGAGTGACCGCTTCAAAATTTTGGGATGAGTACGGAGGCGAGGAGTTACTGAAGGTTAAGACTCCCCTATCAGACCTGCCAGAGCCGCCGATGGTGGGTTTCAAAGAAAAAGGAGTGGTAACACTCTATGGAAGAAGCCTGGAGTTTGCTCAACAGGTCGAAGTCTTGTCTTTCGTAGCAGGGAAGATTATTGCTCAGTATTCGCGCGAACTTGCGTTCCAGATCACGTTGAGGTGATATCATGAAACATCTCAACCTATTCAGATCGAAAAAAAAGCTGCCCGATGATGTAAAAGCATGCAATGTCAAGTTTGAAAACATTCAGATTGAGAAGAAGCTCGACAGAACAGGATTCCTGCAGGCGATAGTTGGCGGTATCACCAGAAGAGGCATGGATGCCGTGGTCGCACCCGAAGGGTCTCCCTTCGATATTGTTCTTTTCGCCGAGATTGAAGAAGTCTCTCGAACACTCACAAGGTCGTATTCTAATCTGCAGCCTGTCATAACCAAAGCTGAGTGGGTAGCTCCAAGCGTCATCGAGAGGGCTTGGCAAAATAGGGTAAGACTAGATCTTCTCAAGAGAGGCTTCTCGAAAGCCGGGGACAAATACACACTGGAGGCCGACATAGTCGGCGATCCTAGCCATTTCAAGAAATCCTTCAGAGTTCAAGCTTCAATTATTCAAGGACATCCTGCCGTGTGGGCCGACCCTCGAACAAGAATAATGATTCCCCTAGACACCTCCTCGATTGAACAGTCCGAATCCATGGGAGACGAATCTGAGGTTCGTGTCCGTGTCCTTCCCAGATGGACACCAGGAATTCTCGTGGGGAAAGTGGGCAAGAAGGCCGACGAGATGTCATTCAACTTTGGGGATACCACACTGAAGAGCACCGAGTACTGGAGCCGTAAGCATGGTATCAATTTTGTAAGATCTGATGATGAGATGCTGAACGTCCATATTCCGTTGTTCGGGCAGACGCTTCCGTATCCACGTTCATGCATATTTCAAGAGTTCAGGAAGAAATCATCTCTGCCGGAGGACCTGAAAAAAGCTCCCAGGGAAAGAGTCGATTCCTCGGCGCGTTTCGTCAAAGATTACCTGAATCAGATCTCATTCTTGGGTTTGGGCCACGAATTTGAAGGCCCCCTCTCGCCCATGACTCTCGGTTACGCCGAATATGCCTTCTCGCCTCAGTCAGCGTTTCAGGTTCTGGTTGGTTCTGGCATCTCAGTACCGGTCAACAGCGTCCACTCAGCGCTGCGGAGATATGGCCCATATTCGGGAAAATTGAATGGCAAGTTCATAGTTGTCCACTCGGGAAACAGGGAGCAGGTCGTCGACGCTGTCGAGGCGCTTCGGAAATCCTATGCCAGCCTTGGTCTCGGCCAGCTCGAACTTGTGTCCGACATTGCAAACGGAGGACTGATCGACTCTGGTGGAAAAACAACCACAGACTACACCTCGGCAATTGTCAAGTTGCGGACTCAGCTTCTGAAGAATCCAAGAAAACTGCTCGCGCTGGTAGTTTTGCCCGACGTTTACTCCGCGGACATATACTATGCAGCCAGAGGGAAATTCTTCGAAAGAATATTCGGAACAGAGCCATTTCCCTCGCAGGCCATAGCCTACGATACGCTGAAGAAGATGACTGCTGAAGGCTTGAGTGCCTACCCCATTTCCGCGAACACAGCATCGCAGTGCTATATCAAATTCGGCGGAACTGGAACAGCAGTCTGGATTTTGAAAGACCCTGCGGACAGTTCAATCCCAGGAATAGTTCCCGGCAGTTCGTGTTACGCGTACCACGATGTCTCGCGAAGACCGAAGTTAAAGTCGTCGGCGACTGCGTACAGCGCCCTGACCGATTCGTACGGAAGATACATCGCAACTGGGACGAAACCTGTTGGCGGCGAAAAACTAACCCCTGAGACGTTCTACGACATACTTACAGAGCTGATTCTGAAGGTCTCGATGTTCACTAGCATGTTTGCTCAAGTTAACGGTAACAGAACCTTTGACTTCAGGCGACTGGTGTTCGCGAAGGACGGGTTCGTTAGAGACGACGAAGCCGAGATGATGGAACAGATTATTGTCAACGGTATTCCAGAAGAGAACAAAGAGCCCATAGCAAAGCTCCTCAAACGCAAGGTAATGCTCCCGAAGGGTCTTGTAATCGACATCATCGGCGTAAACAAGAGTCCGAACAAGAGGATCTTCGAGGTCGCTGAGGGCATCTACAGGAACGTCGCCGACGGTACGGCCCTTGCCTTTGATGAGAATGAGGGGCTGCTCGTCTCTTCCACGTCAGCGAAAGGCACAGTTCAACCGATCGAGATTTCCCTCAAGAAGCACGTATGCCTCAATGTTGATGTCCCAAGACCCCACATCAAACAGCTGATAGACGAATACCACAGGCTTACGCATCTCAACTGGGCTTCCATTTTCAGGCAAGGCAAGTATGCCCTTCCGCAGATTCTCACGCAGAACCTCGGCGAGAACATCTCTGCAGGCGTTCATGTCCCAGATGACATGATTCTATTGTGATGGCGATTGTTATGATGAGCGATGTCGTGCAAAAAGTGGTGCAGAGCCTAGACCAAGTGATGACCGAGAACAGCCTCGGAAAGCCCTACCTCAGCAGCCACAACTATAGAGCGCAGGAATTCAACAGGAGCTTCTTCAAGCCTATCAAGATTGTCGACTCGAAGAGAAGGCTTGCCTTTGTAGACGGAGGCAATCAGGAGCTTGTGGGCGCACCCAACTTTTCAATCCAAGTCAACAGAGTCTGCTTCAACCTATTCGAGGGAAGGAAGAGGATTCATGACGAGAATATTCCTCACAAGATAGAGTTCTTCTCGGCAACGTTTGCGGTTTTTAAAGACGAGAAAATCTTCTACGAGACTTCGATCTTCCCGGTCGCCAGCACGTTCTCGGCACTGGTTCCAAATGAGGATGACCTCTCTTTTGATTCGACGGACAGGAGGTTGATGGTAGGCACAGCTCGCGCTGATATCGCAAGAGTCGCCTCAATCGCAAGGCGATTCGCCGAATGGACCTTTGCAAGACAAGTCGTAGCGAACTGGCTGGAAGAGGGAGACGTTCTGGTCATGGACGGGACATTGAGGACCGCTTTTCAAAATGAGTCGAAATATGCTAAGGAAGCCTTCAGGATTGCAAGATCGAAAGGTGTCATCTATTCTGGTTTTGCGAAGACCAGTAGGCTTCTCACCACCACTGGGCTTTCTCTGATTGGCGCGCTGCAGAAGCTTGCTGCGGACGCAAAGGCTGGTCCCATTTGGCACTATTACCCGATTGCTGAATCCTTGTCCCCGGAGCATGAGGGGTCGATCTTCATTGTCAAACTGAACGAAAACTCCAACAGAATCTATCGTTATGAGATTCAGGCTGAGCAAGCCAAGCGCCTCGAAGCAGACCAGTTGAATGAAGTGCTGAGCCAGCTCGCGCTGAACTCAGTTGATGCAAGTTTTCCCGGCTATCCATATGGATTGATGGATGTTGATGCGAACGCCCGAGTCAGGTACGACGAGGTTGAGACGTATCGCATAATGTTCCTGTCTGAAATATCGAAGATGGGGTCGTGGCCGAAGTTCCTCAGACACATGCAGGCAGACGATGCTCACACAGTCCTGAACAGTCTGAGAGGTGTTTGATATGGGCGTATGTGGACAGATAATCGCAGGGCAAGTCGGCAAGATTCTCATTCGTGAGAAGAGCGGTGAAAAGATCCAACTCGGCGACCTCCTGATCTCGGAAAGCACCGATGGTAACATGATTCTTCAGGTTACAGAGCTAGTGTACGGAAGTCAAGTTTCGCAACTCGCCCGCGAAATGATAGCTGGGATGAAACTCGAAGGTATGGGCGCCGGCCTTGAATTTCTGGAACCTCAGCTCAGAAACTACATAATCGGGATTGCCAAAGCCGTGCTGACAACTTCGGGCAAGCCTCACGTGCCCAAGGAGCTACCTGAATTCTTTGGAACGGTCCGTCACGCAACTAAGGAAGACCTCAGCTTCCTGGAGAAACCTCCGAATCCAATCTATGTTGGGAAGGTGCGAAGCGGGAGTAAGATAATCGATGTTGATGTTTTCCTCAATGGCAACGACGTGCTTACCCATCACGTTCTGATTCCCTCCACTACTGGCAGGGGAAAGAGTAACCTAGTCAAGGTCATGCTCTGGAGCATGGTCGGTCAGGGAAAGTTTGGCATCCTTGTTCTGGACCCGCACGACGAGTATTATGGAAGAAACATCAAGGGATTGAAGGACCATGTAAAGGCGAAGAACAGCCTGCTATACTACTCGATCAACCCGCCACCCGGAGCGAACACTCTCGTCATCAACCTAAAGTCCGTAGAGCCGGAACACTTCAAGGGTATTGTGAACTTCAGCGATGCTCAGCTTCAGGCAATCAGATCGTACCTCTCAACTTATGGTGAAGACTGGATTGAAAATATCGTTCGAGGGTCGCAGGTCCAGGGTGTGGATCCGAGAACCCTTGTCGTCCTGCAGAGGATAATGCGCACGACCCTCTCAGTTTCCTTAGAAGATAATGAACTCGTATGCAGAAACAGGGTCTTCAGCGATACAGCTGGAGAAGCGACCGCAGATAACATCGTGCAGGCACTCGAGGAGGGGAGGGTCGTAATTATTGACACTTCCAAACTTGGCGACGAGGCCGAGCTTCTGATCGGAAGCATCATAGCAAGCAGCGTTTTCGACAAGTATCAGGCCTACAAGTCCGATGGCAAGCTCGACGCCAAGCCACCTGTGAGCGTCATAATCGAAGAAGCGCCGAGGGTCTTAGCTGCAGACAAAATCGAGAAGACGGGAGAGAACATCTACAGCACGATTGCAAGGGAAGGCAGGAAGTTCAAGGTCGGACTCATCGCAATAACGCAGCTTACGAGCGTCATTCCCCGAGAGATTTTGACAAACATGAATACCAAGATAATTTTCGGCAACGAGATGGCAGCTGAGAGAAGTGCGATAATCGGCAGCGCTGCTCAGGATTTGTCTGATGATGATAGAAACATAGCAAGCCTCGACAAGGGCGAAGCGATCGTCAGCAGCATCTTCACGAAGTTCGCTGTTCCAATATACGTTCCGCTCTTCGAGGAACACACGAAGGGCAACGCGTCAGGCTCTTCGTCTGGAAAGATTGAGTATAGAGGGTGATTGAGTGTACAAGTTTGCCCACTTTTCAGATGCCCACATAGGCGTCTTCCGGGACCCAATTCTGAAAAATTTGGTCCTCGACGCCTTCAATCAAGCCATCGACATCTGCATTGAGAGACAGGTTGATTTTGTCATCTTCAGCGGGGACTTATTCGACGCCAATATCCCTGATCTGGAGAAAGCTACACAGGCCGTAGCCAGGCTCAAGGAACTCAGAGACAATGGAATCGCCATCTATGTCGTGTACGGCAGCCATGACTTCAGCCCCACGCAGAAGTCAGTGATTGACCTGCTGGAAAAAGCAGGCCTATTCGTCAAGGTGACAAAAGGTCAGACACTCGAGAACGGCAAAATTCGGCTCGAGTTCGTCAAAGATCCGAAGACGGGAGCAAAGCTAGTCGGGATAGACGGCAGGAAACTGGGAATAGACAAGGAGTACTTCGAGGTCCTTGACCGCGAGGCGTTGGAGAAGGAAGACGGGTTCAAAATTTTCGTGTTCCATGGTGCGCTCTCCGAATACAAACCCGCTACCATCTCGGAGGCGGACTCAATGCCTGTGTCGAACGTCCCTGCCGGATTCGACTATTATGCAGCAGGACATCTCCATGAACGCACCGAGGGAAAGATTGCCGGGTATGACTACGTCCTGTATCCTGGCACGCTTTTCGGAGGAGACTATGGAGACCTTGAGAAGAACGCGAGGGGCGAGGAGAGGGGGTTTTACACTGTCAGCTTTGACACGAAGGTAAGAGAAGTAGAGTTCATTCCAATCTCCCCGTGCGGCTACGCGCTCATCGAATACGACGCAAATGGAAAAACCGCCAAGAGGACCGAGGAAGAACTTGTAGACCGCGCAAAAGCTTGCGATGTAAAAGGACAGATAGTCATTGTCAAAGTGAGGGGAGAACTATCGACCGGCAAGACTTCCGATATCGACTTTACAAGGGTAAGGAAAATTCTCGAAGAGCAGGAGGCAAAACACATCAGCATAAACCGTGCTGGGTTGACGTCGAGAGAGTACACATCCATCAGGGTGTCTGGAGAGGACATCAGGCAGGTTGAGACCAAGCTCTTCAGAGAGAGCATCGGCCAGCTGAAGATCAGCGACCAGCGGCTGAAGGGAGAGGCTGGGGTTCAGCTTTCGGTCAAGCTGCTGGCCGTCCTAAGGCAATCCAAGAAAGAGAACGAATCGAAGACGGAGTATGACTCCAGAATACTCAGCGACGGCTCCAACGTTCTCGGACTCAGGGAGGTCATCAAATGATAATAAAGTCGATGCAGCTGGAGAACATCAGGAGCTACGAGGAAGCAGCAATCGAATTTTCGACCGGCACAACCCTCTTCCAGGGCGATATCCGCTCAGGCAAGTCCACGATACTCTACGCGATTGAATTTGCCCTCTTCGGTCTCGGCTCGATGGATGGAGGGTTTCTCTTGAGGAATGGCTCCAACGACGGTGCAGTCGGCCTGGTCTTCGATATCGACGGTCAGGAGTTCGAGGTTCACCGTGGTCTGAAACGCCGTGAGAAGCGTGGAAGGAACGAGTATTCGATTTCTCAGACAGAGTGCTGGATCAGAGGTCCCTCGGGCAAGATGCCGCTGTCCGCGTCGGAGCTGAAGGAGGAAGTGCTGAAGATACTGAACTTCAACGAACCTTCGGCGGCAAGGGCTCAGAGTGTAATCTACAGATATGCAGTTTTCACACCTCAGGATGAGATGAAGGAGGTCATCAGGAAGGATCCTGATGGTAGGCTTCAGACGCTTAGGAGAGCGTTCAGGATTGAGGACTACAAGACCGCGGCGAATAATGCCTCGACCGTCACCGGTGCAATCAGAATCAAGACGGCAGAACTGACAGGCAAGACTGGAGACATCGAGGAAAAGAAGTCAGAGCTGCATCAGAAGAATGAGGAAGTCGAGGGAGCAAAACGGAAGCTAGAGCCCCTTCTGACTCAAGAGTCTTCGCTGGACGATTCGCACAAACAGAAACAAGACGAATTGGGAAAGTTGCAAGAGTCACTGGGCAGAATAACGGAGCTTGAAAAGCAAATCCCGGAAGTGACGTCCCAGCAGGTAGAGAAGAAGCAAGAGAAAGAGCGTTTGGGAAAGGAGTTCCGCAAGCTTACCGACAAAATCGAAAAAGAGCTGACGCCGGAAATCGAGGAAGCGAAGAAGGAGAAGCGCCCAACAACGAAGACAAAGGTCGAGCTGAAGAAAGAGCGCGAGGTTCTGAAAAAGAAGATCAAGCAGTACGAAACGCAGCAAGGTAGGCTGGAAGAGCAGCAGGGCAACTTCCAAGAGCTAATTCAGAAAGGCAAGTGTCCCATTTGCCTTAGGCCCGTTCCTGCGCGCGATTTTGGCAAGACACTGGCCCATGTCAAGGGAGAGATGAAAAAACTAGACGTGAAGGTAGGAGAGCTTGAGACGCAGGCCAAGGAGAACGAGGAGCTGGAGGGAAAACTTGACAATTTTGAGCAGTCGCAGAAAGATCTAAGGAAATTGGAGCCCCAGCTAACCGAAGCTACCGAAAGGATAGACGAGATTTCAAAGAAGGAACTCCCAGACGTCGAACAGAGTATCAACGACTTAGGAAAGAAGTTGAACGCCTTGGAACAGGAATCCAAGAAGCTATCCAAGCTGTCTGAGAAGATTGACGCGCTGGTAGAGGAGAGAGACAAACTCGAGGGGAACCTGAAAACTGTCAGAGCTGGCATAGGCTCGCTCACCAATCAGATCCGACAGACCGGCGAAGACATCGAGAAGCTGCAGAAAGAGATTGAAGATAAACTGGGATTCCTAAAAGTCAAGGAATCTCTTGGCGAGCACAAGACATGGCTTGCGGACTATTTTGCTCCAACGGTCGAAACCATAGAGAAGCACGTGATGTACGTGATATGGGAGAAGATGAACCAGCAATTCCAGAGATGGTTCCAAATCCTGATCGAAGACCCGAATCTTCAGGCAAGGATCGACGAGGAATTCACTCCCATCGTAACTCAGAACGGATTCGACCAGGACTACGAATCCCTGAGCGGGGGAGAGAAGACAAGCGTAGCGCTTGCGTATAGGCTGGCCCTGAACTCCACTGTGAGAGAGATAGCGACTGGCGTAAAACCAAATTTGCTCATTCTGGACGAGCCCACGGATGGCTTCAGCAAGGAACAGCTGTTCAGAATACGAGATCTTCTGAACGAGTTGAAATGTCCTCAAGTCGTGATCGTCTCCCATGAAGAGGAACTTGACACATGCGCTGACCATGTGTTCAGAGTGGAGAGAGTCAATGGTGTCTCTCAAGCCAGCCAATTGAGGTGATGTTGATGGAGTCTCAAGCACTCAAGGTGGACTTGCAGAACCTGATTCTTGCAATGCTGCGTCAGTACAAGAACAAACACGTCCTCATCAGGGAAACCATCCAGAACGCCATTGACGCGGGGGCAAAACACGTCAAGATTACCCTCTCAAGGGACACCATCCAAGTCGAAGACGATGGTTCAGGAATGAGCCTACGAGAGATAGACCGTTATTGGAACGTAATCGCAAGGACCAGCAAGCGCGACCAGAGTGGCGCGATTGGCGAGTTCGGTCTTGGTCGTCTCACCCTGCTGTTGGTTTCGGACAAGATGTTCATGGAGACCAGGAAGAACGACGAATCCTACATGGTGACTACCGACCGTTCGGGAAACGTGGCTTTCGAGAAGGGCGACAGAGAGAAGCAAGGAACGGTCGTCTGGGTGGAAGGGGATTTCTCTGAATATCTCTCAGACTTCACTGAGTACGCGAGTGTCGTTGCCAAGGCTAGACCAGAGCCAATCGAGGTGAACGGAAGGATCGTGTCGGGAGGAAAATATGGGGCGTCTGAAGAATGCATCTTCTCGATGCCCCTCGATGACCAGAATATCAGTGGAGGATTGTGGATTCCCACGGAGGTGCTCAAGGACAAGGGGAAAAAGAAGGAAAGGGATGCTACAATCAAGCTATTCGTGAACGACCTTTTTGTGAAGGACATTGCGATGGACTACTACGTCTTCGGGGAAGTAAACTGCGACAGACTGAACGTAGTAACCTCCCGCGACGACATCCTCGGTGATGAGGACTACGAAAAATTCCAGGCAAAACTGCTTGAAATCGTTGAGACGAAGTTCTATCCGCACATAGCATCTAGCTCGGCTCTCGTGAATGATGCGAGAATCAGGAATGACATCCTACAGACGGCATCGAGGCGAGGGGATAAGGGATTGATAGAAAACATGGAGTTCCAAACGACATCAGGAGAGAAGGTAACAGGAAAGGAAATCCTGTCACGCGACAAGGTCTTCGTTGTTGCCGAAACCAATCCCGGTGATATGGAGGTCGGCGACACCTTCAACGAGTTGGGGCAAGGAGTTAGCATAGTTGCTCCCATTGGTCTGAAGAAGATTCTCGATAAGACCATCGGTACTGTGGACAGGCGAGAGGTCTCGCAAATCGTCTTTGATCTGACTGTCGGTGAAAAGGCGAGTCCTCGGGAGGTGAAGGAATTCGAAGAGGTCGGAAAGATAGTCGCCCTGATTTCCGGTTTTAAAGTGGAATACAGGAAGAACCTCGTAGCTGAAGCGATGCATTCTCTAGGTAGCATAATTATCAATATCGACTCCCCCGTATTCAAAGAAGCCAAGCAGCTGATTGATGACGGCAGGCGAGACTTGGCATCAGTGAGGCTGATTGGTGTGGTCGCCCATGAACTGACACACGAAAACCACGGAGTTCATGACGTAGAATTCTACAAGGAATTCGAACACAGCGTAGATAGGCTGGAAAACAAGGTTATCGAGTTCATCAAGAATCGTCGTTCGTGACATCATGCCCTCAACTTCGCGAGGTCTGCGGCAGTGAAACTAGATAAATTCAGGGTAGAGGGGCTCAGGTGTCTCGTCAACACGGGTTGGATTCCAATAAGAAACACAACCATATTCACAGGACAGAACGACGGCGGGAAAACCTCAGCTCTAGATGCTCTGACGCTGTTGCTCGACAAGAAGGCCGAGGTCGACAAGAGGGATTACACCGTTACTTTGGATAGTACAGCTCCAGTTGACAAGATCGTTGTCGAAGGAGGTTTCATTCTGAGCGAGGATGACAAGCGCATCTTAGCGACGAGCGACGGAGAGCTCCACGTAAAACGCGAACTCAGCCTCAGTGTGCGCTCGAAGTATTCCTACAGGACAATGGTGCACCAAGACGAGAGGTTCAGGCGCAATCTTGCGGACGTACCCATCGGAGAACTCACAGCCCTTGCGGACGAATTCGGGATTCAATTATCGAATAGAAGAACGAAGGACATCGTAATGAGTGAGATTCGCACGTGGCTTGCTAGCCAGCAGTTGGTTGAAGGATGGTTGGAAGTCTCCGGAAACTTGTTGGAGAGGATGCCACAGATCAAAGTCTTTGAGTCGGCGGAGGCTCTCGACCCTGAGCGTGAAATAAACAACACCCTTCGAAACTCATTCTCGACTCGAATCAGGGGAGAAGCGTACTCGGGAAGACTGAGTGAGATTTCCCTGCAGATAGAGAAGGAGATGAGGCAGGACCTTGATGTTCTGATGCCAATCATCAAGAAATACTGTCCCGACGTTCGGGAGGTAAATATCGACCCACAGTTTGATTACACGAGCGGCTTCAAGACATCCAGGCTTCTTCTAAGAAGTGAAAGTGGGCCTCCCATCGACCTAGACAAGGAAGGCGAAGGAAGAAAACGGAAAATTACCTTGGCAGTGTATGAATGGAGAGAGAGGATATTTTCCTCCCAACCCACAGGCGATGGATCAGACCAGCTGATTCTAGCCTTTGACGAGCCTGACACGCATCTCGACTATCTCTCCCAGAGAAAGGTGTTCGACATCATCAAGAAAATCGCTCAACAGGAGAAGGTCAATGCAGTCGTTTGCACTCACTCACTGAACCTAATAGACCGTATTCCCCTAACAGACGTGGTCCACTTCGAGCTGGAAGGCGGGAAGACAAGAATCAACACGATTGAAGCCGAGAGTCCGGAGCTAGTCGACCTATTCATCTACCAACTCAGTGATTCTATGGGTCTGCGCAATAGTGTCATGCTGAACGAGAGATGCTTCCTAGTTGTCGAAGGCTTGACAGAGATGGGGGCATTGCCGGTTCTCTTCTCACTTCGTTACGGACTTTCCCCCCAAGCGGCTGGCGTTCGGATTGTTAATGGGGAAGGCGGAGTAGGAGTCAAGTTGTTCGCAAAATTCCTAAACGATCACCGACGAGACGTGTTATTCATGGTGGACGGAGATACGAGGACCCAGGAGCGTGGAAGATATTTCACACCTGAATCGCTGACAGCTGACGGCATTGACATTGATACTCAGGTTCACTTCATAGGATCGAAGGAGTTTGAAGACTGCTTTTCAGACGAGGCCTACCTTCGGGCTGCTCAAACGCATTGGACCAAGCATGACAGCTCCGCATGGACCATTCAGGAGTTTTCTACACTAAGATCATGCGAAGACTTTTCAGAGGAACTCGTCGCGCTGATCCGCCGAAGCGTGAGAAAACCGATTAGCAAACCGCAGATTGGCTATGATGTGGCCAAGTCGTTACAGAATTGGAACGAAATACCACCACAGCTTTTGTCGTGCATAGAGCACTCGTACAGGCTAGCGAATGAAATCCGGTGAACACTATCCGCATAAGACACTGGCAAAACTAGAGAGTGGTTCAAACCACTTGACTAAGACGATCGTTGACGTTTGGGACGATCACGAATTCTGGATATCTCAGAACCCGCAGGTTCGAGGCTAAATGCCAACGTCATCAAAAGGACGAAGAGTTGCCGCAAGAACGAACGTCGCCAAGGTTTCGGAAAGCAAGAAGATCTTCGATGGCCGAAGGGTGCTTTACAGAGGAGTCTACCACAGACTTGAGTTCGTCCCTTCTTACAGTCAACGCATCAAAGTGCACAATCGCACTATCGTACTGCCTGATTATGCACGAATAAACCTGAAGCAGGTCCTGAAGGACTGGATGAAGGAAGAAACAGAGAAGCTTGTCAAGAAGAGAATGGAACAATTCGGCAGGAAAATGAAGCTAGCTAGGATTGGTTTTTCAGTCCGCGATTCGAGAAAATGGGCCTATCGCATAAAGAACAGGAGAATTGTTTTCAATCCGCAACTTATAGCGTTGTATGGCGAACTAGCTGACTACGTCATATTGCGGGAGCTTACCCGTCTCAAGGAAACTGGTCACTCAAGGAGTTTCACGCATGCTCTGGCGCCGATCGTCCCTGATTTCAAAGAGAGGGAACTCTCGCTGAAGCGTTACCATAGCGAATGAGTTCGCTCGGTCACGAATAAGTTCTCTCAATTACAATCGGCGGTTAATGTGCTGCAACAAGCAGACTAATAGCGAAAGACTGGGTCCCGGTCATGGCTACGGCATAACTGATTTGTCATGCTCCAGCGGCATTAAGGGCAGCTTTTCTCTCCGATAACGAACTTGCCCTCCTAAACAAACAATAGCTCTATGGAATATCAGGACAGGATAGCAAGTGCGATAGAAAAGGAACTGGGCAAGGATTCTGGATACATTAGGTATGTGATTTCCTCAGACACGGAGCAGGGCGAACTGCACGTTGGTGACGGCGACACGCTTCGCGTCCCGGCGTACAGTTTCTCCGAAATGTCTATCATAGTTCGCAAAGAGTTCGAGAAAAGAAATCCTGTCCGAGGTACTGTATCAATCGGGTTCAGGGGAGAGGTGTTTGTCTCTGATAACAAGGAGCTAGAGGTCTATGCGACGGGTAGCTTGGGCCTCATCGAGTTCCGTGTGAGAACAAGGTCAAATGAGGATGCAAGTGGGTGAAATCATCTACGATAACATACCGATCCTCTTCGAGAATGAATCTTCCCGGAACGAGTATTCTGACAGGCTGAAGAGGATAACAGAGAAGCTCCTTGAGGCCAGCGAATCGAAGACAGTCACCGAATTCTTGGTCAAACTAGTATACGGGGAAGACTTCTGCCTCCCTGCAAGATTGTTGGATACAAAGATAGAGGTGCATGGTGAGAGGGTTCTGGACATAGCAAACGCGATTGAGAAGATAGACAGTTACAATGAGTTTCGCGGAAAACTGGTGGCTGATGCGGTACGTTCCCCTCACAACCAGGGTTACATCATGGAGGCGAAGTTCGGAAGAGAAGGCTCACCCGTCCTCTACGTTCAGCCACCGTACTGGGAGAACCAAGCCAGCAACTATGTCAGGAAAGAGGAACATTCTCCGAGAAAATACGCGGAAGAGGAGAGAGCAAGGATGTATCGAGCGATCAAACAAACTCTAGGAGAGACGAGTCCGGACGAACTCGATGTCGACCATCTTGGATATGTTAGAGCTTGGTGGGATTGACTTCAAGATTAGACAAAGAAGGGAGTCTCATAATTTCAGTCATAATTTTTTCCGGCTCGAAAGGAGGCTCAGTAACCTCAATCCACCCTTCGATGACCAACTGAAAGAACACCAGATACGTGTCGAGATTCGATGCACCTGATGTGCTCGAACACGCGACAATGTTGAAAGACTGTGAATTCTTCGACATGTATTGGATCGTTTTCCACCGCAGCCTTTTGTTGACACCTGAGAAAACTGTCCCAAAGAGCACCCTAGACATGTGGAAGGAAAGATTGAGTGACAACCTCGCGAAGGTTCCGAGGGGGTCTTTCTTCCATCGCAAAGCAACTTGTGCAACCATCATCTTTTCGAGTAAGTATAGATGTGAAATTCTGTAAGATGGGTCAGCAAAGGACCTCCACATGAATCTGGCATTGAATGAATCCCGCCAGTTTCGCGCAATGCGTTTTGGTTTCTTGGTGGCACTGAACAGTCCGATTTCGGAGATTTCTTTTCTGTTAGGAAACCCGATCAATGCGATGGAGTTCGAAAGTGCCCGGGCCATGGAGAGGGGCTTTTGGGTGATGATTCCCGAAACTGAGTCCGCCAAATATTCTCTGTAGTCACGACGGATGAACCTCGGATACCCCATTACTATCAGAATTGCAGGCGATAGCAGCACAAAGATGAGCGGGTAAGCCAATGCTAGGATAACTAGAAGGAGCAGGGTTGGTGGATAGAGACTGATAGCGCTTGAGCAGGGATATAGAGTGCTCAGACATAGCTTTGCAGTCCACCATCCAAGGTAGTCGTGCTCAAAAATTATGGCCCAGATGGAACCCACGACTATCAAGCAAAGGATGAGAGCGGTTACATTCCTCTTGTCGTCGAAGTAGAGCGCCTCACCGTCTGTCTTTATGTGCCATAGCTCGTGGGCAATTATGGACTTCCTTTCTGCGTCTCCCAATGCTAGAAGCCCGGTCGGAAAGATGATGATGCTTCTGCCACGGTTGACTCCATACGAGAAGGGTGGCCGTTTCTCATTCACAAGAAACACTTCTGGCTTAGTTGAGAGACCAAAATCCTCGAGAAGCGATTCGCAGTCACTGACAATCAGGCTAAGGTCAACCTTGTTCCCGGAAAGTTGTCTCTTGACCAAGTAGAACGAGATTTTGGGTTCAATCCACAACAGAATGGCAGCGAACGCTAGAATGCCGAGCAGTATTACGTAAAAAGCGTGATACAGGAGCTCAGGATAAAGAATGTCTTCTCCTTCTAACAGAAGGCCAGTGATCAGCAAGTAGGGGAGAATTGCAATAAATGCGAGCGTGATTAGGAAGCTTTGGGAGAATTTTGAGAGCCGCATGAGGAACTATGGCGAGAGGACGCCTGCTGCTTCCACCCGAAAGGCCTCCAGCCGGGAAAGGTCGTCCTCATACATCGACCTCAGTTGTGAGTAATCGTCTTTCGACACTCTTCCCGATTTCGCGCCCTCTTCGAGATGTGACAGGGCTTCCTTGCAACGTTGCACGTTCTTGGTGACACCTTTGACCTCTGCCAGCAGGTCGGAAAGATATCCTTCCCTGTCGGACTTTTCTCGAATTCTGAATAAGTCCATGACCTGCCTGGGGCTAGAAATGTCAAGCAAGCCTATTTCGCGATGGCCGGCCAAAGCGTGCTTGTGCTTCACCAACATATCGTACACTTGGTTCTCAATCGCCTGGCGTTTCTTATGGTAAGCGCCATCCGTCATTTGGCCCTTGAGGTACGCGTCCTGCATGTTCCTGTTCTCATTAGCCTCCTCACTTACCCGGAATTCGGTTAGGTCTTGACTCGCCTTGTCGATTATCTCTTTGGGATACTCTTTTCTGGATAACAGAATGTCTGTTGGTTCAATCGAAATTCTCTCTTGTGACTTGATGAAAGAGACCGGGAAGCCCTCCTTCAGCCAAAGGATCTCGGTGACGTTCTCTTTGGGGACCGTCGGTTTCTTCCAGAAGTCGACAACGATGGTCGGAGGAATTACGAGTCTAAACGAACCACCTGTCCTTACGATGGAGCGCGTTCCCAGATACTCGAAATCCACGGAAATTCAAGATGGATGCTAAAAACGGTCAGATAACGGTTTCTGACCGCAATACCGTATTACCAATGTGGGTGAGGCGAATTGCTCTCGTTTTGACCGGTCATTTCACGTGATGTGACCGGAAGCGGGACAGATCTGACAATAGCTATTCCCGAGAAACAATGTCCGAGGAAATCCTGAAGACAACCAAGCGGGCGAGGATGGCATGCCATCTTCTTCTGGCCTTCGATGGTATTCGTTCGAGAGATGGAAATGCCAAGCCGGTTCTTACACGGGGCGAAGCGGTAAACGTGGTCTTGTGTCCTTTCAAAATGGGTGCCGCTCGTGCCTTTATTGAGAGATTGGACAGGCTCAAGGCCCTGGATAATCGTCGCGGGACCAAAGGATCGCTGATGAAGGGGCATGTGTTCAGTCTCAAGACCGATGCAGAGAAGAAGCTTCGTGATGAACTCAAGGAGTTAGCGGATCTCCTGATTCAGCTATTTCCTCCGACACGACCAACATAAGAAATTGCTAAATCAACACAGAGCCCGTATCAGGCCAAAGCCGTATTGACGTGCTCTTCGTAGGCTGATATTAGGTGGCAGGAATTCCAGCTCTATATCCACAATACCCTTTGGCATCAAGTGATTGCGCGGAACGTAGTGGACTGTGCGGAACGTGGGAAAAAGGCTTGATTCCGCGAACTTGTTAATTCTCTTCTGGAAGACTGGATCGAAACTGTCGTATGTGTCTGCCTGTATTAATCCGGCCGCCCTCCAATCCGGATCAGCCCGACCGTCTCCGCTGTGGATGTCGACAACATAGTCTGTCTTTCCTTGCTCTCTCACAAATCTCCACCGGTTAGGGAATCTAGCAGGTCGACCATAGCGAGGGTTCCAAGCCGGGTGGTCTGGTTTACAGGAATACTTCTTCACCACGACGTTTTCATCCAAACTCTGATGCTGTAGGTAGGTTCCTACGTCTATCGCAAATTGCTCTTTCGGGTGATATCCGTACATCACCAATATTCTCGGTATCTCTGTCACTCAATCACGATGCGCTCCAACGATAAAGTTGTGTTGCAACTCAATTTCTGATTGGAATGATATCTTCTTAAATCCAACACGTTTTTGGTCGGAAACTTTTCTGGTCCCGACATCACTCTTTCTGGCCGGGAAAAATTGCGCAAATCAAAGCTGAGCACTGATACCCTTCAGGTTCTGATTCTGGTTTTCGCCGTTGCAGTTTCTGTCGGTACAGCGGTATACGCCGTGTCTTCCAATTGGACGACGTCAAACAAGATTCGAGTAGTTACGGCCACCCTTGGAGTCTACCTTGACGCGGCACTGAGCCAGCCTGCCACGAGTTCTGTTGACTGGGGCGTGTTCCAGCCAGGTATTCACACTTCGATGAACTACTGGATCCGTAACGAAGGAGGCAGCACAGTGACTCTGTCGTGGACTTCGGACCTCGATGCTAACTCTGTGACTGGATATGTGAGCGACAGCTGGTCTTGGAATGATGGGCAAACATGGCATGACGTAGGCGGGTACAGCCTCGCCCCCGGGGCCGTTCTGGCTACGGAATACGTGGTCACGATTTCGACGATAACGCCTGCTGGCACATACACGTGGAGCTTGACGCTGAAAGGGAGTTAGAAAATGCCACTCGACATCCTGATTAGAGCCATCGCTGTGCTGGCAACTGAAGTCTCTCTGCTCGCGGTTGCAGTGGCGGCTTTGTCCTGGGGAATCGCCTCGGTTCTCAAGGGAGCTCCGATTCCCATCAAGTCCATCAAAGAATATGGTCAGAGCTTGGAAATTCAGGCCGTCCACGCTCTGATCCAGATCGCTGTCTACTCCACGATTACATCTCTGATCGCGTGGGTTGCCGTGCTTCTTTCTTCGGCGGCGTGAGATGGATGACAGAGATCGCGGTGTTAGTCGCTCTTGTGTACGCGCTTTCCGCTTTCACTTATTCGCTCGGAGCGGTCTTCCGGACTTTGCCCGTACCGCGAGCGGAGTGGCGCGCCTATGGACCCATGCTCACGTGGGACGCCAGCATCAGCCTCTTTGCAATATCGTCACTTTCCGCGGTTCAATTACTCATGACGTGGCTCTCATCTCTTCTGAATCAATCGTTTCCCGGTCCTTTTTCCTCGTCCGCAGCCTCGTTTGGGATCATCACTTCTCAGCTTGCACTGGTTGACACAACCCTGACACTGATTGTTGCAGTAGTTAGCTCCACAGTAGTTCTCTCACCGGTTGCAGAAGTGTTGTCGAGAATGTTCGGGCCAGCAATTTTCTGGACGACCTCCGCCATTATCCTGTGGGCAATGATCGCGCTTGTGATTTCCCTCTTCCCAAAGCTGTGGTTGTGGTCGTACGTAATCGGTGTGTGTTTCTACGCCCTCCCCTTCCGCCTGGGCAGACGGTTGGGAGCCTACCTCATGGCCTCCTCAATCGTCGTTGCAGTGGCACTTCCCATCCTTCCGAATCTCGCTCTTCAGTTCCAGGCGTTCATAGGATACGAAGGGTCTTTTCGTGGCCTGGAAAACTTAGCGTCACAGATCCAGACAAACCCCTTGGCCATTCCAACCATCATCGCATCTCTTCCTCAGACGATGGCCACATTGATGGCGGCGGTCATAATCTCGCTGATCGTATTTCCAGTCGCCTATCTGTTTGCATTATCCCTTGTCGTCCGAAGCGCTGTAAATCTGATTGGCGGCGGGTCTTCTCTCATACCAACATCGTCCTTCTTCCTCGGACCCTCAAAGCAGCTCGCAGGGGAGTTGGCGGATTGAAGTTTCTCCACGCCAGGTTTGCGGCCGCGTGCTTGATCTCTCTGCTTCTAAGTGCGCTGTCCCTCGTGTCGGCCGGTGATGACTCTGATGCGCTCCTGCTTGTCGAGATATCGATTCCAGTTCTGCTCGTGGCGCTCCTTTCGGTTGTCTTAGTGGAGAAACGTTACGGAGGTGGAACTTAGAATGGTATCGATGAAGATTTTGTTCTTGGCTGTTACGGCAGCGACAATCGGAATCGTGCTGGGACAGGTTCGGATGAGTTCTGCCGTCAATGGCTACATCGCCATTATTCTTAGCGTCACAGGTGCCTGTGTCGGGTCAACCTCAATTGTTTTCCTCGAGAGAAGAAGGCTCGGATTCCACGTCTACGTCAAGAACCAGACCGTTGAAACATCGCAAATTCCAGGACTGCTTGGGATTAGGAACCTCAAGATCAAGGAAGACCACGTTTGTGTCCAGGATGAGAACGGAAGACTGGTCGTCCACGCCTACATCCGCATCAGGGACATCCCCTTCCTAATTGATGACCTTGATCAGAATCGCCGTTCGCTTCTCATTGGCAACTTTGTGCGGCTTCTGGGAACTCTGGGATTCATCTTCGAGATTATCCCCAGAATAATTCCAATCTCGTCCGAAGCTTTTCTGAAGTCGGTGGGCAAGCAGATTGAGGACCAGAAGCTCGTCGCTACCGGCGAAGGAGCGCTGGTCAACCCGGCGAGGCAGGCGCGAATACAGAGGCTACAGAGAATCTATGACCGGATGGCCAAAGGAGAGCGAGCCAAGGACATCGGCTTCCTCGCACATGTTATGGTAGACGGGAACAACGAAAACCAACTACTGTCAGAGTTGGAGACCAATGCAAAGACGCTGATCTCCGCCCTTGAGTCGACGCTGGGAATCAAGGCAGAGAGACTCAGGGGATATGACATGTACAGGACCGTCACCGAGTTTTTTCGTGCTTCCAGCATAGTCATTCCTTCCAAGACGTTCCGGGTCCTGACGTTCGACATTGCATACCTCATCCCTCTGACCCGGCCTAAACTCCCTCCGGTCGAGAAGATACTGAACGGGGTCTACGTTGGAAGAACCTACGGGGGAATGCCCGTCTGTTTGGACCTCAACTCGTACAGCAATCCCCACGGGTGCACCGTGGGAGCCAGCGGGGCCGGAAAGTCGACCTTCATCAAGACATTCCTGACACGTTGCCATGACCTGGAGGAAATCCCGGTGATGATTGTCGATTATGCGGGCGAATACAAAGATTGGGTGATGTCCAGAAACGGAACGGTCGTAGATTTTTCCAAGGATACCATCAATCCGTTCGAGCTGGGTTTCGCAACTCTTGCAGATAGAATCCGCCAAGTAGTCGACTCCTTCGATCACAACTGTGATTTCAAGACGATCAACCAGAGGAACGCATTCACCTTCTACGTGACCAGCGCGTACAAAGAGAAGGGGTTCAAGCCCACCGACAGAGAAACCTGGAAGGGTGAGCCTCCCACAGTCCAGGACATCATTCGTCTGATGGAGCAGGACCTAGACCATCTGAAGCCGATGAAGCAGGTAACAGTTCTAAGCCTCGTTGACCGGCTTCAAGCAGTAGCCTCAGGTTCCTTCGGCATATTTGGAAAATCGACAGTTTCCATCAATGCTCTGACTCAAGGCTTCACATGCGTCGATCTTTCCAAGGTTACGAGTTCTTCTCTCAAGGACATGATTGCTTGGACGGTCCTTCAGTACATAGACTCGGCGATGAGGGTGAATGGCACGCAAAGCCGGGTTAGGCTGATCATTGCGATTGACGAGGCGTGGAAGCTTTGCCGCAGCGAGGCAGGCTTACCCGTTGTTATCGTGAAAGAAGGCCGTAAATTCGGGTACGCGTTGCTCGTCTCAAGCCAAGACGCCACTGCAGACTTGGCAGAATCCATACTGGCCAACGCCGGTACGACGGTAATCTTCCGGACTCAGCATCCCAAGTATCTGAACTTCTTCAAGTCCGCTTACGGTCTGAACGAGCAGGAAATTTCCAGGGTTCAGAATCTTTCAGTCGGAGAAGCGCTCTTCAAGCTGAGCGACGACCCGAGGCCTTTCTTCGTCAAGGTAGAAATGGAGGAAATTGAGCCAGAACAAACCGTTCCGGCACGAAAAACAATTCCTGCTGATAATCCTAGCCAGGTTCTGCCTTCTTCTGAGCTTTCTGAACAGGTTCTGATTCCTCTACGCTCCGATATGTATGAGCTCGGCGAGGTCGAAAGAAGCATGCTGGAAACTGTTGCTGGAGCCAGAATTCTTACCATCAGTGAGGTGTATTCAAGACTCGGAATCAGCGACTACCAAGCGAACAGATCGAAGAATTCTCTTGTCGAGAAAGGGCTGGTTACGCCTTCCCGACTTCCAAGGTTCTCAGGCAAAGGTCGAAGCCCGGAGACGCTTGTGCTGACAGACAAAGGAGTTCATGTCGCCCGGAGTTTTGGAAAGGTCGTTGACGATGGACGTTCTAGGGGTGGACTGCAACACCGCTACATCGTGCAATGGCTGGTTGAACAGTTTGAGAAGGAAGGCTGGAATGCTTCGGTCGAATACGATGTCGGCGGAGGCAAGCGTGCCGACATTCTCGTGAACGGAATAGCGGTTGAGGTGGAACTCGGAAAGAGCGAGATCGTTGACAATGTGAAGAAGAATAGAGATGAGGGTCTGGACGTGCTTGTGGTTTCTCCACATGAAGTCATTAGTTCCGTCACAAGCAAGCTCAATGCCGCAGCCATCGAGGTTCCGGTGGTAACTCCGGACCAGGCTGTTTCTCAACTGAAATCGATAATGCCTTCGGCTGGGAGAGTCAAGTGAAACTGGGCACAGAATACGAACAAAAAATTACGGTCGCGGTGGCAGGTATAGTCCTCGATCGGGCAGGCAGAGTTCTGCTGGTCAAGCATTCCCAAGCAAAACGAGGAGGTTTCTGGTATGGCAAGTGGATTTGCCCAGCGGGAAGGCTTGAGGTAGGGGAAAGTCTAGCCGAGGGAGTCGCTCGGGAGATTTGGGAGGAGACCGGTCTTGAGGTAAGGGTGCCGGCGGACCCATTTGTTTTGGACCGAATCGTACGTCAGGGCTCTGCGACGAGACTCCATGTGGTATGCGTCAACTTCGTAATCGAGAGCGAAACAGGAAGGGTGAGGGCAGGCTCTGACGCTGGAGAAGCGAGGTGGTTCTCAAGGAGAGAGCTTCGAAACCGGAGGGGGGAGCTCCACGAGGACACCTTGAGGCAGCTTGAGAGGTCGGGCGTGTTAGAGCAGACTTAGCCAGTGGTTGATTTACCTTGGCCCGCGATCAACGCATTCCGAAATTGCAAGAAGTAGATTCTGTCAGTCTAGTGGAGCTGAAAGCTTTGGCGATAAAATTGCTTTCCAGGAACAGCATGCTTCTGAATCTTATCCTGTCCGAACCTGACAGTTTGCCGAGAGTAGTTGCCTTGGCAAAGGTGGAGCTCTTCGTCAAGCTCCTTCATTACGAACTAACGTAGATGCCCAATTCAGTGAGAGAAAAAAAGGGAGAGGAAGGGAAAGTGTTCCCAATCAACCGACGTAACGTGTTCTGCGCTCATCAACTGACGGTGCGGAAAGCAGAGGCAGTCGTGCCGGAGGCAAAGTTATAGCCACTTTGTCAGGATGTGTCTTACCGAAGTATAGGCCTGCGTCGAACGCTATGTGGAGCGCCGTCCGTGTGATTGGGTCATCAATTGTCAAGAGTACTCTTGCGACAGCTATAGGTGGTAGGTCGAGCCTCTTGCAGAACTCGTTTACGACATCGTCGTAGGTGGCATCGACTAGCTCAATTGGCGTTGGCTGCGTTCTCTTCCTGTTTCGAGCCATGCCAACATGGTAGACGACAATCGACAAACGGTTTCCCGCTAGAAATGTGTTGGCACTAACAGTTTGACTCGCGACTCTGATAAGGCGTTGCAACTCAATTGGAATTTGGAAGCCTAATTATCGCTTCATTGTTTGGCAGCTGGGCCACGAACTCGAATCCTTGTATGACGTAGTTGCGAAGCTCTGCGAATGGAACAACTAGCTGCTTGTTGTCTCCGATTCCTATCGATTCTAGCATCTTCCTCCTTACCAGGTCCTGCAACTGAACGGCAGCCATGTCGGCCAGGTTTCCTATCTTCGAAATCTCTGCATCGCTGTACCCGCTCATTCGAAGGAACTGGGAGTTCATGGTCTTGAGAATTTCCTCCCTGCTGATTGACTCTCTTCGCGATGTTAACAGATATTTCTCAGCCGCTTTGCCATAGTTGCTTCTCATGTTCTCGATGACGTCCTTTGAAATTCCCTTGTTAACCGTGTAAGTCGCCTCGATATCGCCTGTATGGCCCATCCAGAATTGCCGGTAGTCTCGGATTATCATGCCGTCCGCCTCAGCGAGCATCATCCTGACGTCAAAGTAGCGCCTCAGAACGTAGGGTCGCCACTTGTAACCTGCATCCCTTATCGCTTTCCTAATCAGGTCGCTGATATTGGTTGTCCGAATATGGTCGCCCGCGATTCGATCGTGGATCGGCGTGATTATCGGCGATTCCTTGGTGAGCTTCTCGCCCCTCATCATGCGCCACTTGAGATACTGTTTCAGATAGTCACAGCCCTCGCTGTTGAGGAACGTGAAGAACTGGCGTCCCATCTTTGACAGGTTCTTCCTCACCACTATCATCGCGGGTGTGGTGCTGAACTCAGGCTCGCCGTTGTTAATCGAAAGCTCTGGGATGTCCTTGATCTTCAACCCGTCGTCTCCCAGAAAGTCGCCTAGGACTTCTATTCTCACCCCGGAGAATGCGATGACTGCAATTGAGGTCTTGGCTCTCAGGTCGCCCGCATGTAGCATGGTTCTCAGCTCGTCAGGTGTTGGAGGTCTCTCGTCAGCTACTGTTGACGGCTCGCCCCTGCCGCTTATCTTGACCTTCTGCACTATCGGGATCTGGTTCCAGGCGAACCAGCTCTTCAACGGCCGCATGACACTTGAAATGTAACCGCCCCGCTTCCCATTCTTCTCCATGTTGCTTACAACGTCAAGCATGAAGTTCGCAGCTTCTTTCGAACTCATCTTTGCCAGATCCTGCGGAGTCCTCTGAAAGTTCTTGTGGATGAAACCCATGCGCCTCAGCCATACCGCTGCAGTCGCGAGGCTTCCACGAGCCACGTTATCGTACCAGCGCTTGACGTCCGGATCCTCTAGAAGATAGTAGTAACTCAGTTTCGGCTGAGGGTTCGGCTTGGGCTTCGTCAATGCCGTAGTAGTACTATGTGGTGGGCCCGCCCGGATTCGAACCGGGGACCGTCAGGTGTCTCTGACCGTGGCTATGAGCCTGCCGCTCTTTCAGTCCGTTGATGTGAAACCTGGCTGAGCTACGGGCCCTCAAGCCGGTGCCCTATGTTCTGAAGTTTTAATGTTTAGTAAAACACTTCAAAGTGAAGCAGGATAGCGGTTCGCGCAAGGCTTGGCCGAGCCGGCGAGCAAGTGTAACTTGGCGTTTTCTTCACCAGTAACGATACAAGCTTCAACAGAGCAGTCTACTCGTGGTTTAGAATACGAAGGTCAACAGTTTGCGATTCCGGCGATTTCTGAAGAACGAGCGCGGTATTGACACGATTATCGCTTCAGTTCTAATGGTTGCTATTGTCGTAATCGCATCTGTAATGGTCTATATCTACGCGACGGGTCTATTCGGCGCAATTGCGACTCCTCAGAAGCTAGCGACCGAATCGATTAGCCTGGAATACGCATCTTTCACTTCGAACAACACTGTAAACCTCTCCATCAGAGACATTGGCACTACTCCGATAACACTGAAGTCATACTACGTGAATGACTATACAGGGAACCAGTATACAAACGCCAACTGGCAAGGACCCACGTTCGCACCTAGGAATCAGACAAACGCGATTATCGTAATTTCGTCAGCATGCACTAGCTGCACTTCAAGCGGAACCCCGTTCGTCTTCCAATCAGGCTACCCCTACACGATAATTATGGTCACGGCCACGAATGAACAATTCTCCTTCATGATCACCCGATAATCATTTCTTGCCTCGTCAGGCGTCTGAGAAACGAATTTCTAATATTTGAGTCTACGCTCAAGGATGTTCCAACACAGCTAAAACGTACGCACGATTCCCACCACCTTATGGCAATCGCTAGGCCTCTCAAGGCGTACGAAAAATATGCGTGGACCCTTCTCTTCGCCTTCTGGACACTCCACCTCGTGTTATCAGTGCGCGATTTTTTCCCGAATCTGCAAGATTTCTGCATAGGGTGTTTGCCAGGTGCCCAGACAGCGATACAATCCTCGACTGGAATGAGCTGGAGCCAGCTGGCGTCGACGAACCCGAAACTCGCTAGTTTTCTCGCCTCCGTCCTCGTCGATGACGGTATTTCAGGAGTCGGCCTAGCTATCTTCGGCATGCTCGTTTCCCTAACGAGCTTCAGAAGGGGCGAAAAGTGGGCCTGGTACGTATCCTGGTCGATGCCAATTGGAATACTTGCTGCTCAGCTGAACGTGTATCTGTTGACTGGCTCCGCGATGGTGATCGTTCTAGCCGTCGTGTTTGTTCTAGTATCTCTTCTGGCTCTATTCCTGCCTTACAGACAGTTCTTCCCGAAAAAGATGTTGCCCGTTTCTGAGAATCTCCTTGATGCAGTTCCAAAGGTCAGCCTTATCCTTTAATAAACGGAGTTTCCGGATTGCCGTTGCCGCCGGCTAGTAGCGGGCCGCCGTTCCCTCAAACAGGGGCGCGAGCTCAGTGGTAGAGCAGCGGGCTCAGCTGAAAACTGAGGCTGAAGCTGTTAAAGAAAGCCACTGCAGCAACCCGTTGGTCAGAGCGCCTTTACACGGCGCGGCTAGAGGTTCGAACCCTCTCGGCGGCGCCAAATTCAAAAAACGCCCTCGACACAAGACTCTGGGACGGGGGCAAGAGATGGACTATTTTCTGGCTCTCTCTCTTTTTGCGTCTTCCACTAGCTTCCTTTTTGCGAGTTCAGGATCCTTGATGTACAGAATGATGGCGTTGGCGTGACCATGTCCCAAGCCGCAGTCTGATTTGAGCCAGGAGAGTAGCTCAGCATGCGATACCAACCCTTTCTCTTTTGCCAGTTTCTGGAAGTACTCGGGGTCCTTACCGGTCTTGGCTTTGATGTTGTCTATGTACGCTTTGTAGGTCATGTTTTCACGACGTGTTAGACCCTTCAAGTTCGGATTTGACTTTTCTCTTTTCAGAAAAGAGAATAATCAAGGAGATACCCGCCAGCTAGCTAAACGATCAGTAACGGACAACATTCATTGATGGTGGTGGAACTGTTCATTTTGCGTTTTCGCGGAATCGCTGAAACTCGTGGAGGTTTGATGGATGTTCCACGTGCGGGACGCGTGGGTTGCGATACGGATTATAAGCGGCGAAGCACTAGTTACTCGTAGAGCACTCTTCCTAGATCTGCTCTGGCTGGTTGAGACATGAAGCTTGACCCAGGTGCATTAGGCGAATTACGAGTCTTAGACTCTGGATATACAGACCAGGTCTTACTGGACACTATCAACGAGGAGGTTCTACGGATCAAAGCGACGGTCTGCAACAGCCTCCAAGACCTCAACAGGCTCTACATGGTCGACCGCGCACTATACACCAATACACCAGGCATACCCCTCTACATGGAATTCACACCACAAAACATGAGATCGATCAAGACACCGCTCATTATCAGCGAAGTAAAACTCTACACTGTCGAACGAGTCTGGGGCGTGCGAACCCTAAGAATAACCAGATAACTGTCCGAAATAATATCTCAAGATCGTCGATAACCACATCTTCCTTTCGGAAAAAGTACAGTCCGAGCCTTACGAGAGTGAATGTGCGAAACGATAACTGTTCTTAGTCTTGTCGGTCTCAGGAGGTAAGCCGGGCGGGCAGACTATATCGGTATGATTATCAGGGCAACGGTCGCAGTTCGGAGGATTGATCGCGTTATTGGCGCACCACCGGTTGCACTTTGGTGCGTTGACAGCTTCGTCCGTGCAGAAACACAAGTTTGCCGACGAGCTGTATGTCTCCCGTGAACCACAACTATTACAGGGAGGATAGTTCACCGCACCATTCGAGCAAGAGGGACCTGAGGGACGAGCAGAAAGATACAATCCGGCACCGACAGTCGAGACGATGAACAGGACAACTATCATCGATGCAGCAATCTTTGTCCCAGTCCAGAATGGTCGGACCAGCTGACGAGAAACTGTTGACCGTCCCGAAGGATCTTCGCTGATCTCACGGACAGCTCCGCCACAGACTCCACACGCTTGAGGGCTCTGTCCTATCGATCC
>WNGP01000205.1_pt1 | contig 47363 bp, 42 predicted proteins | sample 5407671 | NCBI WGS metagenome assembly WNGP01 (sample SAMN13153381, study PRJNA577476) | soil metagenome | isolation source: 40 cm soil or saprolite under Garry oak tree replicate 2 | place: USA:California | collected 2016-06-15 | reverse complement strand
GGGGACGACGCGCTGGGCCGAGAGCAATGGAGCTGCGAGGAAGGCGATCAGGAGAAGGACGGCGAACCGCATAGGGACTCCGCGAGTGGATTTAGGGAGTTGGATGGGGAGGCCGCCCCGAAGGTTGCAAACCCACCCGAAAGCGTAGGAAAACGGCGTCGAGCAGAAGCGTCTAACGGGGACGTCGAACAACTGCGTTTTGAACGGCATCAAGCGACTACGTCAAGGCGTACGCCTGTTCGCAGAGGTTTGGCCGGTACCGCACTGGAATAATGACGCGTCCGGTCGGTCTGTGAGTCATTATCGGCAATGGTTCTATATGCGGACCCGAGGAGACTTCGTGTTTCCGCAGTGGCGGAGGAGGTCGCGAACGGCTGCGCTGAGCTGGCGAAGACCTTTCGTGGCCCCGGAGCGTTTGCGCGCGGAGATCAACTCGTTCGCGCGTCGCTCTCCATTGTCTCGAACATCGCCGAAGCCTGCGGCCGAGGGACAGTGCCTGACTTTCGCAGATTCCTCCTGCATGCTCGAGGTTCCACACAGGAAGTCCTTGCACAACTGCGTCTCGTAAAACCAACGACCGAAGAGGACAGACGCCTGGTCCGCTCGTTACAAAGCCGAACGGTACTCGTTCTGAAGATGCTAAATCGTCTTTACGGCCATCCACCTCCAGACCGGTAACGCCGTCACGCTCCTGCTCGACGCCTTTCATTACGTCGTTGTTCGACGCCTTCTTCCTACGATTCTGTTCGACGCCTTTTTCTTACGTCGTTCATGAGGAACGCGACCGAAGCCGCAGCCATGACTCCTCCGGTGAGTAGCCACGCGTGTGCAGTGGCCCGCGCGAGCAATGCCACGATCAAGGCCGCCGCGACCCAGGGTAACACGCGCCCGGCCGGCATGACGAACGGCTTGTCGGCCGACCCCCCGCCCACGTCGAGCCGCCGGAGCCGCCACACGCCCAGGCAGCATGCCAGATACACCAGGAGGATCGCCACGTCCGCCATTATCGCCAGTTTGACGTACGTGCCGGTGATGGCGATGGCGCACACGATCACGCCCTGGACCGCGATCGCGACGTGCGGCGTGTGATGAGTCCGGTGCACTCTCGCGAGCGAGCGCGGCAGGTAGCCGTCCACCGCGAGGGCGAAGAGCGTCCGCGGCGTGGAGAGCATCGTGGCGGTCATGAAGCCGAAAGTCGAGACGATCATCGCGACGAGGATCAGCCTGGATCCGGTCGGTCCGGCGAATTGCACGGCCGCCGCAGCGAGCGGGGCCTTGGCCGTCTCAGGGGCAGCGAGGGCGCTGCCGAGGATGCCCTGGGCGACGAGCTGGACGGCGATGTACAGAACCCCCACACCCGTCACTGCGAGGGCGATCGCCCGCGGCACCGCGCGGGCCGCATCGCGCACTTCGCCGCTCACTTGCAGCGCGGATTCCATCCCGAAGAACGCAAACATCAGGAGCAACCCGGATTCTCCCAGGCGAGAGAGCGAGGGGAATGATCCCAACGCGAGGTTCTCCGCCCGAACGTGCGGCAGGCCCAGCGCCACGAACGCGATGAGCGGGACGATTTTCGCGACTGTCGCGATGCCGCTCACGTGTGACCCCAGCGCAGCACCGCGGATGTTGACGACGGCGAGGCCGCCGTAGACCGCGATGAGGAGCCCGGCGCGGGGCAACGGGCCGCCAAGGCCCTGAAGCAACCCGCCGACGGCGTCGGCGAAAACGGTGGCGACGGCGCCCATGGCGAGCGTGATGCCGAGCCAGAGCAGCACGCCGCACAAGAACCCCGCGTAGGGGCCGAGCGCCGTCCCGACGTACGCGTATGGGCCGCCGCTCTGTGGGACGCGGCTGCCGGCCTCTGCGATGCAGAGGGCGACGAGCGCCGTCGCCACGGCGCACACGAGGTAGGCAAGGGGAGCCGCGGCACCGAGGCCGGCGGCCATGTGCGCTGGGAGCACGAAAATCGCCGCGCCGACGGTGATGTTGAAGATGGCGGCGGCGAGCCCGCGCACGCCGATGACTCGACGCAGCGCGGGCTCGTGAGTGGGAGGGGCCGGTGAGGCCATCCTCCAAGGTACCGGTTTTTCAGACTGGTACGCGCGGCGCCACGTAGGCTGCCGAGGGGTACAACAGTGGTTCATTCCTGCGGGATGTCGCTGAACAATTGCAGAAAGGAGACTCCTATGACCGCTCGCCGTCTTCTGGGCAATTCGCTCGTTCTCTGTGCCGCGCTATCGCTCGCGTGCTCGGGAGAACGCAGCACCGCTCCAGCCACCACCGACATGTCGCCCTCGTTCTCACTGCAATCGGCCTCGCCGAGCTCGCGGTTCTACGCGCAGCACAATCTCGTATCCGACGGGGCCGTCTCGGCCGACCATATGGACGCCGCGCTCGTCAACGCCTGGGGGCTGGTCGCGAGTACGACATCGCCCTGGTGGGTTGCCGACAACGGCACCGACTCCTCGACCCTTTATAACGGCAACACCGGCGCAACGCTCGCTCTCCGGGTCGGCGTCGCGAGTGCGCCGACCGGTGTGGTCTTCAACGGCGGCGCGAGCTTCGTCGTGACGAACGGCGCCGCTTCGGGTCCGGCTCGTTTCATTTTCGCGACCGAGAGCGGGGCGATCCTCGGCTGGAGTCCGGCGGTCGTGGGCTCGCGGGCGGTTGTTGCGGTCGATAATTCCGGGGCGGGTGCCGTGTACAAGGGTCTCGCCATCGCCGCAACGGCCGCGGGTGATCGCCTCTACGCCACCAACTTCCACGCCGGCACCGTGGACGTGTTCGATGCCGCATTCCATCCTGTCCCGGGCGGCTTCAGCGACGCCGCACTACCGTCCGGGTATGCGCCGTTCGGGATCCGCAATCTCGGTGGGACGATTTACGTCACCTACGCACTTCAGGACGCCGACCAGCACGACGATGTCGCGGGCGTAGGGCATGGGTTCGTTGACGCGTTCGATACTCAGGGCAATCTGCTTCGTCGCGTGGCATCGCGCGGGCGGCTGAACTCACCCTGGGGGCTGGCTGTCGCCCCGAGCGACTTCGGGGAATTCAGCGGTAACCTGCTCGTCGGGAACTTTGGCGATGGCCACATCAACGCCTTCGACCTCGGGCGCTTCGAGGGCACCGGCGAGCTACTGCAGCGCGGTCAGCTCCATGCCGCCGATGGCCGGCCGCTGACGATCGACGGCCTGTGGGCACTCGCGTTCGGTAACGGCGCGGCGGCAGGGCCGACGAACGCACTCTTCTTTACGGCGGGTCCGTTCGGCGAGCAGCACGGGTTGTTCGGCAAGGTCGTGACTTCTACCGTTCCCGAGTAGCGGGCGCCGGGTTGTCATCCTGAGCAGGTCCTTCGCTCCGCGCGCGTGCCGCGCGCTCCGCTCAGCTTCAGCGCACGGAAAAACGACTTGGGTGGCCATCGAACTCAAAGCAGCGTCTATTTCCCCTCGCCGCACTTTCTGTTCACCGGAGGACGCGCGATGAGGTCGATCAAAGGGCCGGCCATATTCTTGGCGCAGTTCGCGGGCGATGCGCCGCCGTTCAACAGCCTGAAGGCCATCGCCGGCTGGGCCGCGGGGCTCGGCTTCAAGGGCGTGCAGATCCCCAGCTGGGACGCCCGACTGTTCGACCTCGCCAAAGCAGCAGAGAGCCAGACGTACTGTGACGAGGTGAAGGGCATCCTGGCCGAGCGCGGAGTCCAGGTGACCGAGCTATCGACCCATCTGCAGGGCCAGCTGGTGGCCGTGCATCCCGCGTATGACACCGCTTTCGACGCGTTCGCGGCGCCTGAAGTCCGCGGCAATCGGGCGGGCGTCGCGCCGGCTCGGCGTGACCGAGCATGCCACGTTCTCGGGTGCCCTCGCGTGGCCCTACTTCTATCCCTGGCCGCAGCGGCCGGCCGGTCTGATCGAGACGGCGTTCGACGAGCTGGCGCGGCGCTGGCGTCCGATTCTCGACGTCTTCGACGAGAACGGGGTCAACGCCTGCTTCGAGATTCACCCCGGTGAGGATCTGCACGACGGCGTGACGTTCGAGATGTTCCTCGAGCGCGTGGGCGGTCACAAGCGCTGCAACCTGCTGTACGATCCCAGTCACTTCATGCTGCAGCAGCTCGACTATCTCGAGTACATCGACCTCTATCACGACCGCATCCGCATGTTTCACGTCAAGGATGCCGAGTTCAATCCGACCGGCCGGCAGGGCGTGTATGGCGGGTTCCAGTCGTGGGTCAACCGCGCCGGCCGCTTCCGTTCCCTCGGCGACGGTCAGGTGAACTTCAAGGCCATCTTCTCGAAGCTGGCGCAGTACGACTATCCCGGCTGGGCGGTGCTCGAGTGGGAGTGCTGCCTCAAGCACCCGGAGGACGGCGCCCGCGAAGGGGCGAACTTCATCGCCGACCACATCATCCGCGTGACGGACCAGGCGTTCGACGATTTCGCCGGCGCCGGCACCGACCTCGCCGCCAATCGCCGGATGCTCGGCATCGCCTGACATGGTCCAGCCGCTGCGGCTCGGCATGGTGGGCGGCGGGCGCGGCGCGTTCATCGGCGGCGTACATCGGCTGTGCGCCCGCATGGATGGGCAATACGAGCTGGTCGCGGGCGCGCTCTCGTCCGATCCGCAACGCGCCAAAGAGTCGGGCGCCGAGCTCGGTCTCGCGCCGACCCGAGTCTACACGAGTTTTGCCGAGATGGCGGCTGCGGAGGCGAAGCGGCCCGACGGCATCGAAGTCGTGAGCATCGTGACGCCGAACGACAGCCACCACGCCATCGCGCGCGCCTTTCTCGATCGCGGCATCGATGTGATCTGCGACAAGCCGATGACCACCACCGTCGACGACGCACTCGACCTGGTGCAGACGGTGCGGCGCACCGGTCTCATCTTCGGCGTCACGCACAACTACACGGGATATCCGATGGTGCGCCAGGCGCGCGAGATGGTCGCGGCGGGCGAGCTCGGCACGATTCGCGTCGTCCAGGTCGAGTATGTGCAGGATTGGCTCACGACCAAGCTCGAAGACACGGGGCAGAAGCAGGCCGCGTGGCGCGTCGATCCCGCGCGCGCGGGTGCCGGCGGCTGCCTTGGCGACATCGGCACGCACGCGCACAATCTCGCCGGCTTCGTCACGGGCCTGGCGGTGCGCGAGCTCGCCGCGGACCTGAGCCGGTTCGTGCCGGGCCGCAGGCTCGATGACAACGTGCACATGTTACTGCGCTTCGAGAATGGTGCGCGCGGCATGCTGTGGGGGAGTCAGGTGGCGCCTGGCAATGAGAACGGGCTGCGGCTGCGCGTGTACGGCGACAAGGGCGGCCTCGAGTGGAGCCAGGAGCAGCCCAACCAGCTGCGCTTCTCGCCTGTGGGCCAACCGCCACGAGTGCTATCGCGCGGCGGTCCGAATCTCGGGCCCGCCGCGTCGCACGCGACCCGCATCCCGTCAGGTCATCCGGAGGGCTATCTCGAAGCGTTCGCCAATCTGTATCGCGATCTGGCGGAGCAGATCCGGGCGCGTCGAGCGAAGCGGGTGCCTGATCGGGCGGCGCTGCTCGTGCCGACGGTCGAAGATGGCGCGCACGGCGTCAAGTTCATCCACGCGGCGGTGGAGTCGAGTGCGAAGAATGGCGCGTGGGTGGTCCTCACCCCCTGACCCCCTCTCCCTTCGGGATAGGGGGAACGTCAAACTGTTCTTTCTCCTTCTTCCTTTCTCTTTCTCCACAACGCGCGCCACGTTGTCATCCTGAGCGAAGCGCGCGGAACGCGCGCGTAGCGAAGGACCTGCTTTTCGGACCTGCTTTTCAATCAGGCGCCAATAAGCTCGCAAAACTTCGCCAGGTCGATATTGCCGCCCGAAACGACGGCGACGACGGGCCCCTGACCGGCTTTACCGGTGAGCGCTGCCGCAAGCGCAAGTGCGCCCGCCCCTTCCGCGATGACGCGCGCCTTTTCCGCCATGAGCCGCATGGCGTGCTTTGTCTCGTCCAGGCTCACTACGATGGAGCCGTCCACGACCGGCTGCATGCGCTGCCACATCCGCGGAAACACGCTTTTGCCGCCCGCGCCGTCCACGAACGTGGCCTTCCAGTCCGGGAACACCTGCGCCGAGCCCTGGGCGAACGACAGCGCGGCCGGCGCGGCGGTCTCCGGCTCGGCGCCCCACACTTTGACTCCCGAGCGCAACGCTTTCACGGCACTCGCCAGGCCGGTGATCAAGCCGCCGCCCCCGATCGCCGCGATGATCGCGGCGGTGTCCGGCGCATCCTCGAGAATCTCGAGGCCCATCGTCGCGTGACCGGCGATGAAGTTCTGATCGTCGAATGGATGGATGAACGTCCCCTCGACGCCGGGATATGAGCGGTCGTCGAGCGCCTGCCAGGCGACCGCATACGGCACGAGCACGAGCTTCGCGCCCAGCGCGCGCATGCGCTCGAGTTTCGCGGCCGGCGCCGTCTCGATCGCGACGACGGTGCATGGCACGCCCGCGGCCCGCGCCGCGTACGCGACACCCTGACCGGCATTGCCGGCGCTGATCGTCCAGACGCCGCGCCGGCGCTCGGCATCGGACAGCAGCGCGACGGCATTGGCAGCGCCGCGCAGTTTGTAGGCGTTGATCGGCTGGAGGTTCTCGAGCTTGAGCCGCACGTCGGGGAGGCCCGGCCCGAGCTCGAGGCGAACAAGCGGCGTGCGAACGATCGTTCCGGCGATGCGCTTCTGCGCATCCCGGATCTCACTCAACGCGATGGGACGGACCGGTTCAAGCACGCAGTACCAGCGCCGCGGCTGCCACGTCTTCGACCGCGACGCCCACAGACTTGAACAGCGTAAGCTCCTCGGCGTTGCGCCGGCCCGGAGCGACTCCGGCCACCACGGCTCCGATCTCCGTGACCTCACCCCGCGCCGCGATGACATCGCCCGATTCGCGCAGTGCGGCTTCGCGCGAGTCGACGAAGACGCGGGCGGTGGTGACGAGATCGTCGTCCAGCTCGCGCCAGTCGGGACGCGTTGCGCCGATCGCATTGACGTGCGTTCCGGGAGCGAGCCAGCGTCCCTGCAGGATGGGCGTCGTCGAGCTCGCCGCGACGACAATCACGTCCGCGCCACGCACCGCATCCGCCGCACTCGGCACGGCCTTCACGCCATGTCGTTCCGCAAATGCCGGCGCGTTACGGGGACTCCACACGCGTACTTCCTTGAACGATCGAACGAGGCGCAGCGCGGCGAGGTGACTCTTCGCCTGCACGCCGGATCCGAGAATCCCGAGCACCGCCGCGTCCGAGCGCGCCAACAGCTGAGTCGCGACCGCCGACGCCGCAGCGGTCCGCATCTCGGTGATGAGCCGGCCGTCCATCACCGCGAGCGGCTCCCCCGTCTCGGGCTTGAGCATCACGATCAATGCGTGGTGGGTGTGGACCCCGACATTCTGAGGATAGAACGTGACGAGCTTGGCCCCGAGGGCGCCCGCGTACGCCGGCATGACGGCGAAGAAGCCGTGATGGGGGGCGACGGGGAGCACGGTGCGTACCGGCTGTACGACCTTGCCCGAGGACAACGCCGCGAGCGCCTGCGCGATGGCGGGAATAAGGTCCGGGTAGTGCAGTCGTTGCTGCACAGCCGATTCGTCGAGGACTTCCATCATGCACAGAGCCTCGCCTGCGCCGGCGGCGCAGGAACAGCGGCCTTGCCTTGGCGCGCGAGCAGTCGATTGAAATTTGCCACGTCCTGCTGCACGAATGTCCTCCAGCGCGCGACCAACTTGCTCAGATCACCACAGGAGGTCCGCGCCACCGCGAGCGCCGCGCGGGTCGGCATCTGATCGGCGTTGTCCTGGGCCTCCAACTCCACTGCAAACTCGCCATTCAAGCTCGCGAGACTCCACGCCGGCGGCCGCGGATCCCAGGGCTTGCGCGCATCCGCGAGCGAATCGCCGGCGATCGAATCCAGGGTCGCGGTGACCGCGTGGGCGGCCTTCCCGAGCTCCGATGTCGTATCCTGCGGCGCGAGCGTCGCGACTGCGGCCCGCAGGTCGGCGACCAGCCGGAAGTCGGCCCACGTCGCCTCGAGTCCCGAGTACAGGCGCCGCAGGAGCGCATCCTGTGCCGCGAGCATCACGCGCGAGGCATGCGAGCGCGGATCGGGCCGAACGATCAGCGGCTGCGTGTAGCGCTTGCCATCGACCGCGAGCCGAACGGTATAGGTCCCCGGTAGTACCAGAGGACCCTCGGGCGCCATCGGTGTGACTCCAGGGTTGCCGTTGAACTCAAATCCATGTCTGATTGCGGGCGGCGGATCGTATCGCAAGTCCCAATTGGTGCGATTCAAACCGACGTTGGTGGACAAGCCGCGCGGCGGCGCAAGCCAAAGGCTTTCCATTGGTGGACGCGCCATTTCGCGGATGGGCCGGGGCGGAACACTCGACGTGTGCCGCACCACGCGACCTCGCGCGTCCAACACGTCGATCGAGACGTCAGACGACGGCGTCGTGCCGAGCGCGTAGTAGATGATTGCACCGTCGGTGGGGTTGGTTGCCTGCGGTACCTCTTTGGGAAATGGCGTATTGTACATCACGTTCCGTCGCAGGCGCACAGCGCCGCTCGGCGTGAAGAGCCGCGTCGAGGCCTTTGAAGGGGCTGAGCCGAATTGGCGCAGCACCGCATAGTCGTCGAGCACCCAGATGCCGCGACCGTAAGTCCCCACGATGAGGTCGTTGTCGTGGATCGCGATGTCGTTGATGATCGTCGTCGGAAGATTGAGCATCAGCGATTGCCAGCGGGCGCCGTCATCGAAGGATACGAATACGCCGTTGTCGGTGCCGGCGAACAGGAGGCCCCGTCGCTTGGGGTCTGCTCGCACGACGTGCACGAACACAGGCAATCCTTCCACGATCTTGGTCCAGGTCTTGCCGTAGTCACGCGTACGATAGACGTACGGGGCGTCGTCACCGCGAAAATGCTTATCGATGGCGGCATATGCGGTACCGGCATCCAGCGGGGAGCCCTCGACCGCGGCGCGGATCGGGCGGAACGCGATTTCGGTACCGGGTATCGTGACATCGGTCCATGAAGTCCCGTGGTTGCGCGTCACGTGGATGATGCCGTTTGTCGCCGCGGCCCAGATCACGCCCGGTGTGACGGTCGAGGCAGCGATCGACCACAGCCCGCGTCGCGGCAGCGTCGTATCGCGCGGATACAGCGTGAGATCAGGACTGAGCTTCGACCACGTGATGCCGCCGTCCACGGTCCCCATCAGGTACTGATAACCTGCCAGCAGCTGTTCCTTTCCGCGCCACGTGGTGAACGTGATCGGCAGGTTGAGCGTCGCGCGCAGCTTCAGCGACGGATCCTGTTCCGGCCCTACGTTGATCCATTCTTCGCTCGGATACGTGATCTTTGAGATGCTGAACCCGCTTGAGAAGAGCACGTTGGGATTGCGTGGATCGGGAAGAATCGTGCCCCACTCCCAGCCGGGCACCGGTTTCCAGTCGATCGTTGTGATTGCCCCAAGATTGCCGCGGCTGCGCGTGGCGATCGCGCCGGCGTCCTGCTGCGTCGCGTAGATCCAGTACGGGAACGAGTTGTCGGCGGCGATGTGATAGACCTGCTCCGTGGACTGATTGTACCACGAGCTCCAGGTGTCGCCGCCGTCGAAGGAGACGATCGCGCCCTGATCGTATCCCAGGAGCATGCGCTTGCCGTCGGTGGGGTCGATCCATCCCACCTGCGGATCGTCGCCGCCCGGGGGGCCGCCTTTGAAGGCCGTGAACGTGTTGCCCCCGTCGGTGGACCTATATGCCGTCACGTGGAAGGTGTAGACGATGTCGGGATTCTTGGGATCAACAAAGACACCGCAGTTGTAGCCGCCCTGGCCGTTGGCGATGCGCTTGTCGTCCGCCGCCATGTGCCGCCAGGACGCACCGCCGTCATCAGAGCGGTAGAGGCCGAAGTCGCCGATCAGGTAAACGCGTTGCGCGTTCGTCCCGACCGCGATCGAGACGATGCCGCTCAGTGCTGGCAGACCATTCCCGCTGATTTCGCGCCAGGTGACTCCGGCATCGGCGGATTTGTACAAGCGCGTCCGCAGGCGCGCAGTGTCCGGGTCGGGTAGGCGCCCGGAACCCGGAGGGAAATAGTCGTAGATCGTGGCGGCAAAGACCACATCCGGTGTATCGAAGGCGCGGGCGAGCGACAGTGCACCCTGCCGATCATCGACGGTGAGCGTCTTGGTCCAGCTCGTGCCGCCATCGGTCGAGCGGAACACGCCACGCCCGGCCGCCGGCACCCGGACGTCGCCCAGGCTCGCCACGAGCACCGTGCTCGGTGCTCGCGGGTCGACCAGGATCGCCGGGATTTGCTTTGCGTCCTCGAGCCCCATGTGACGCCAGGTCCGGCCGGCATCCGTCGATTTGTAGACGCCGTCGCCGAGTCCGTCGAGGAATGAGTCGAAATCGCCGCTGCCCACGTAGATCACGTTGGGATCGGACGGCGCGACGTCGATGGCACCAATCGACGACACGCTGATTATGGAGTCGAAGACGGGGAACCAGGTCTCTCCGGCGCTCGTCGTTTTCCACACACCGCCGTTGGCCGCGCCGAAATAGAAGACGCCCGGTTGGCCGATGGCGCCCGAAACGGCTGAGACGCGTCCGGCACGGAATGGCCCGATGTTACGCCAGGCGAGCGCCGTGAGGAGTTGTGGATCAGCTTGTGCATGGAGCGCTACGGGGACGGGAACGAGCAAAACGCAGAGCATCAAGCCCGTTGGTGCGCGCATAGATGAGCCCGGTGAGGGAGACCGGGCTCAATGTACGTCAGCTGGCCGGTGGGTGGCGAATCACCCCCATGAACAGGATCGTCCCCGACAGATTCTCGCGCAACGCAAACACAAACGGCCGGTCAATCCGAACCGGTGGCGGTTTGCAGACGCATACCACTCCGACCACGACCGCGGTGACGGCCGCCGCTTCGGTGCCTTGCTCGTTCACGTCGACATACGTCTTATGTAGTACGTCCGTGATCGTCAATCCGCCGGCTCGATTGATCTTGCTGAAGTCGGCGGCGTCGGAGAACGCGACACCCATCCCGAGGCTGGTCAGCGGATTGACGAGTGAGAGGCTGTTCTCGAGCTTGAATTTGGGGAGGTACAGCTCGGCGCTGGTGGTGTCGAGCGCGGCGATCCACGAATTCCAGTCATCCAGCGTCAGTACGGAAAGCACGCTATCCACCGTGAGGCCCTCGCGCGGCAGCACGATCGTCATCGAAAAAGCGCCGCCGCCGTACGGCAGCTCGATGATCCGCGCCGTCGGCGTCCACGTCTCCCGGATCGTCGCCTCGGTTCCATACGTCATCGTCGGAACGTTCACGGTCGACCCGTCCTGCAGATGGAATGGCAGCGGGGCGGTCAACTTCTTGTCGAATTGCTGCATCCAGTCGCCCTTGAAGTAAATCGCGTTGATCAAATACATCACCACGTCGCCGGGAATAGCCGCGATGATGTCCTCGATCTTGCCCTGCGTTTGCTCGTTGACCCAGGCGTTGATCGTTGGTACAGCGGTTGGCGACGTGAAGTCGAGTGCTGCGACGCGCGCATCGTAGTAGGTCCGATTGGCGTCGAGGAACGGCTGCTCGACCGTGAATCCCAGCCGATACCAGATCGAATTCGCGATCTGAAACTGCACGCGCGGATCGAGCCCGCGCAGCAAGGCGATCAGACTCTGGTTCGCGTGATTGACTTGATCCACGGTCATACCGTCGAGCTCGAGGGTCGATCGCATCGCGTCTTCGGTCGTGGTCGCCGCGCCGTTATACGTCATGCCGAGCGCCATAGCCACCGACAACGGCGACACAAACAGGTTGGGGAGGGTGTCCCGGAGCTCACTGTACGTCTCCCGGAGCAGCTTGATAGCGAAGCGGTTATCGGCCTGGATCAGCTGCTGCTCTTGCGCGGTGAGCGCGCGGGGCAAGGCGGTGATGCGCGGTGAGGCCTTCGAACTGACGGGGTCCTTGGTACAGGCTACCGCAACCAGCACCAGGGCAATCGCGGGCAGACGCACAGATCTCATGACGGCCTCCTTGTGCAGACGATACCCTCGCGATTGCCGGGGTCGTCACTGTGGCGGTCGCCACGGGAGGGCTACTCCCGTAGGCGACTACCGCATCGGACACCTCACTGGATCACTCTCTGTCCCGCCCGGAATGCGCACGCGATACGTCCGGCCGCTCGCCCCTGACCATCGCACCTCCCACCACGCGAGACCACCACGCCGCGACCGCAGGTGCATCTCGAACGCCGGATCGTCGTCCCAGCTCACGACAGCGCGAGTCGGGTTGTCCACGACAACCTCGACGCGCGCGTGCGCCGAAACGTCGCCGCTGGAGACCGGCCATTCCGCCGCCCCGCCGAGCTGGAGCCAGGCGTACAGCGTGTCACCCGAGCACCAGACTCGCTCGATCCGCGGTGGCGGCACTCGCGTGGAGGACTTCCGTGCGAGAACGTGCCGCTTATGACCCACGACGAGTTCGAGGGGTGGCGCCGCGCTGGGGGGGAGACTATCTCCGGTAGATACCGCGGTGGCGAGGCGGCTGAGCACGCGCCCGAACATCGCCGCCTCGCCCGGGCCGTAGATCGTCGAGCCGCCTTCGTAGTACTGCGCGGTGTATTCCTCGGGCGTTGTGACGTACTCCATGTAGCCGTTCGCGTGACCCAGGATGAGCGCCGCAGTCACCGGCAGCCCGGCCTCGCGGGCGCTCGCCAGCAGCTGCTCACGCATCCGCCTCCCCGCTGTCGTCGTCACTTCAGCGGGGACCGCACCGATCACGCGATTCCCCAGACGCAGCACCATGACCTGCGCGTAGGAGGGCAGATGCGCGCTGATGAACAAATGATTCGGCAGGCCGCCCAACGCTGCGTCAAAAAGTTGGCGCTTGTGCGCCTGGCATCCCGGTACCTCCGGATTGGGCGAACCCTGCTCGAGGCCGACATTGAACAGCCCGAAAAGGTGCCACCCGTCAATCCGCGTGTGGGCGTCGTCGGCGCCGACCAAGGTGCTCAGGCCGAGCGCGGGCTCGGAGCAGATGCCGAGCGCGCGCGCGCTATCGCGCAGGAACAGCGTCGTAAATGCGCGGCCCAGCTCCAACCGCTCGGTGAGCGTCGCCCCCAGGGCATCGAATAACGCCACCGCGCTGTCCCCCACACTCTTCCCGATCACGGCGATCGCTTCGCGCGCCGCATGGCGGCAGGAGGCCAGGTGGGTGGCGGTGGGAGCGCGCCACTCCCACAACGTCCGCGCGAACGGGCTGTTGAGCGCGGGCATCGGCGCGAGCGTCGGGACGTTGCAGCGGCTTTGCGGCGGCCACGCCGGCGATACATCGCCCTCGGCGCCGTTCGCGAACAGGTACACCGCGCGGGGCACGAAGCCTCCGTCCGGGTCGATGTGGCGCTCCAGCCGCCGCTCGACGAGGCCGTGAATGTCGGGGTCGAGCAAATCGTTCGATGGAGCGTTGCCCGTCCCATGCATCGCGAAAATGCTGAAGGCGCCGGCAGGTCGGAACGTGCCGCTCGCCGGGTCCCGCAGATCGACCCGCAACATCGCGAGTTCCGGATCCACCAGCCGGTATTCTTGCGGGAGGCCTGGCGCGTCCGGGGGCGCGATGGGCTGAGGGATGTTGCGCAGAATGGCGGGAAGGCTGCGGATTCGCGTTTGACCCCAGACGGCCCGACTTCCCCACGCCACACGCGCCGGCCGGAGATCGGCCACCGCGGCGTGAACCGCACGGGCAATCCGCGCCGTGAGCGAATCGACCATCACGGGATCGAAGCCGGCGACCGAGCTTCCCTCCTCGTTATAGCCGGTGGCTTCGAAGAAATGACCCGGACCGGCATGCGTGTGCGTCGCCGCGATCACGAGGCGATCCGCCCCGATCCCGTCCCTGGGCGCAGTCAGCGCCGCGACGCGGCGGTGCAGCAGGGACGAGCTGAGGGGGAGATCGGCGACGACGAGCGCCAGGCGATTGCCGCCGCCGTCGGCCAGCACGAGCACGCGCGCATAGAGTCGCAGCCTAATCCCTCGCGACTCAGCGCCCTCAGGACCGTTGCCCGCCAGGCCCACACCGGGCGGAGGCGTGATGTCCACGCGGGCGAAGCCGGCCCGCAACCCTGCTTCACCGGTGGGTCGCGGCGCCGGGCTGAGGGCGCCAGGCGCGCGTATGCGTGTGGGACCACCGCACGCGACGAGCACGATAGCCGACGCTTGGAGTAGCAGCGCTCGGCAGAGACTCACGGTGAGTTCCGCCTGTCGCCACCGAGGACGATCGTGATCCCAGACCACAGCCACACGACGAAGTCCCGATTCCGACCCGGGCCGTCGAACTTCGTGGCAGCATCGACATTGAGCTGCGACCGAGCCCCCAAAGCGAGCGTTGCCGACCCGATGCCGGACAGGTGTCCCGCCCGCAACTCCGTACCCAGACCGAGGCCGACATGCGTGATGCCACGCCTGGCGAAGTTGGCAAGCTCTCCGGGCCGCGTGGGGCTGGGCCCTTGCCCGACGTTGAGCCCCATCTCGGTCTGGATGAACACAAAGGCATACGGCGGAAAGGGCCACCCGAGAATGGGGAGATCGAGCGACGCACGGAGAAATGCTCCATGCACCCGCTCGACATCCCACCAGGCTTCGAACGTTGGGTTTAGGTAACGGCTGGTCGTGGACAGCGAGGCGAACAGCTCCGTCGTGTTACGGGCAGAGCCTACGCCGCCTTGCGCCGGGTCGCCGTGGAAGGCGTACCGCACGACGCCCGCGTGCAGGCGTGTTGGTCCGAGAACGAACGAGGCCTGTCCCCAGATGTCGTCCTCGCCGAGGCGTCGGGCACCGGCCCCGGTCTCGGATAGCTCGCCTGGCGAGGCGCGGTCCAGCTCGTAGTAGAGGACCGCGCCGCTCTCGAGCGAGATGCGGTGGACGCGGAGTCCGATGGCCAGGGATGGCTGCGCGACCAGGCCCGCCGCTCGGGAGACGCCGTGCCACACGTAGCGTCCACCGGCGGACACGTCAGCGCGGGCGGAGACTTGTGCGGCGGCGCGTGGAGCAACCACCGTCAATCCCGTGAGATACAACCAGCCATATCGCACGGGTCTAACGTACCTCTCTTAGAGAGTCTTGAGAAATGCCACCAGTGCCGCCCGGTCCGCGGGCGGCAATGCCGCGAATAAATCGCGCGCGCGCGCACCCTCGCCGCCGTGCATTTCGATCGCCTGCTCCGGCGTTTTGGCGCGGCCGTTGTGCATGAACTGCGTTACCAAGCGCATCCCCATCAGCGGCTCGGTGCGGAACTCACTCGGCGTCGCGAGCCCGAGGCAGATGTCGCCAGCGCCCAGCTCCGGACCCATGTCGTGCAACAACAGGTCCGTGTACGCCGCCACCTCCTTGTGACGCAACGCCGCGATCGGGCTGTCGCCGGTCGTGAGTGTCGGGATGTGACAACCCGTACAGCCCACCCGCGCGAAGACGTCGCGGCCGTGGCGCGCCTCGCCCGACTGCTTGAGCGGCGCGGGCGGAGCGAGCAATCGCACGAACGCGTCGGTCAACTCGAGGCCGCGCTCGCCGAGCTCAGGGTCGGGTGCCGGATCGGTTCCGTCGGGCAGCGGGTTGCCGGTGACGGTGCCCTCAGCCGGGACCGAAGGATTCGTGATGCCGATCTCGACCTGAAACGCGCCGTCGTTGAACTCACGCAGCGTCGGCACGAGCGCCTTGCGCCCGAACCGTCCCAGGCGGCCGTCGAAGAAGCGATTCGGCCGCCCGGAAATACCATCGTGATTGGTGTCGTTGGGGTCGGCGTATGAGAGAATCACGGAATCCGGGACGGCGTCGAGCAGCCCGAAGCCGAAGATGTCGGGAGTACTGCGCTCGGCGACGACCGTGGCGACCGGGGGCCGCGGCTCGGCGTCGATGCCGAGTGCGGCGTGGAGCGCGGGGGTCACGCTGTCCTGGAACACCGGCCCGCCTTCGTCGGCGAGCTCGTCACACATCGCACCGGCGCGCTCCGGATGGAATACGGCCGCATGGTGCTCGACTTCATCGCCGTTCGCACCGGTGACGGGGTTCTCGTGGCACTCCCCGCAGCCGCTGGCATTGAACAGAGGGCCGAGACCGACTTGGGGCGTGAACGTGCTGTCGAAGATGGCGCGACCGCTGTCGAATTGCGCCCGCTCGGCGGCGGAGAGACCACGCAGCGGGTCGCCCGGTTGCGGCGGCCGGGGGCAAGCGGCGGCGCCGCACAGTGCGACGAGAGCGATCCAGCGACGCCTCATGGGACGCCCGCTTCCATACGGCCCACGCGTTCGATGGTATACGCGACAAAACCCGTCGGCCGGCTCCCGAACGAAACGCGGATCACATCGCCGGGCTTCAGCTCGGCCAGGCTGATCGGCGCGCCCTGCGGGCCTTTCTGGTCGGTGATCGGAACGGCGGCGGGTACCTGGAGGTGCACGACGCGGAGCGCGAGACCCACGCCGGTCGTGACCTCGAGCGTGCGGGCACGCGTGTCCACTGCGCGAATTGCACCCCGCACGCTGTCGTGCGGGGCGGTGGGCTGCTGTGCGGCGAGTGCGAGCGGTGCGATGAAGGAAGCGAGCGACAGCAAGCTGACTCGGTGCATAGACCCTCCTGGTTCAACTCCTACTCTAGTCGCCCTGTGCTGAAAAACACAACCCGGGCTTAGTGCCTGCCCGACGCGCGTTGTATGTTGCAGCATCCCCGGCCGTCCCCTTCCTTTGGAGGCTCCTGCATGCGTGCCATCCTCGCCGCCCTCGTTCTCCTGACGGTCCCGACCGCCGATTGGGAATTGCTGGGAACGCGACGCGTGAACTTCACCGTCGATCATGACGCCATTATCGTGGGCGCGCGCGAGGGAGGATTCACCGCGATCAAGCTCGAAGTCGCCGGCGGCAATCTCGAGATGTACAACATCAAAGTCACGTTCGGGAATGGACAATCCTTCTCCCCCGAAACGCGCATCCAGTTTCACCAGGGCTCATGGAGCCGCACGATCGATCTGCCCGGCCCCGTCCGGATCCTGCGCCGCGTCGATTTCTGGTACCGCAGCCGGCTGCGCCCCGCCCGGGGCGCGGCCACCATGCGTCTGTTCGGCCGAAAGTGAGCGCTGCGCTGGGCGCGATACTCGCGTACGCCATTCTGAGTCGAATGGCGTACGTGCTGTTTGTGGGATTGGCACTGCGGCGTCGGGAGCGGAACGGCGTGCCCACCGAGCGGCGCGAGCGTGCCGAAGCATTCCGACGCTTCCGGCGGACGGCTGCGGTCATCATGTATCACGACGCGTTCGCCTTCGTGGTGCTCTGCCTCGCGACCCGCAACACCTGGCACCTGGCGCTGCCGGCCGTAATAACAGTCTCGGTAGGTGCACTGTTGGTCGTCATCGGTCTGGGCGCGAAGCTCTGGGCCGCGCGCACGCTGGGGAGCGACGCCTACTACTGGCACAATTTCTTCGATCCCGAAGCCGCAATTGGCCCGGTCTCGAGCGGCCCCTACCGGTTCATCTCGAGCCCGATGTACACGATTGGCTACTTGCAGACCTACGGCCTGGCGCTCATGCTGCGCTCGCTCCCGGGCCTCATCGCCTCGGTCTTTGCCCAGGTCACGATTCTCGCATTCCATTATCTCGTCGAGAAGCCGCACTTCGAGCGCCTGCATCGCTCTAGCTGAGCGCGCCGCGACGCTTTTTATTCTGATCTGTGACACGACCCGCGCTCTCCGCAAAGCTGCTCCAGGAGCTGATCGCCGATTTTCAGCCGCCCGCGTATCCGGCGGAGCTCGAATATCAGCGCCTGATTGCCGCCTTCGAGTGCACCAGCAGGCAGCTGCTGCCCCCCGATCTGGCCGCACTGTCGCACGACGCCATTGCCCAACGGCTGAGCGAGCTCCGTGCCGTGCTGGGGCGACACGGCGACGTAGGGAGTCGGTAGATGCGACACGCTGTGCTTCTACTATATGTCCTGGCCGCCGGCTGTCACCGCGGCGGCGGGGGTGGCGCTGCCCCCGACGACCAGGACATGGCGACGCCGGAACAACATCCCGACGAGCACGCCGCGATGGCCGCCGAGCATGCAATGGCGGGGATGGTGTCGAACGAAGATCTGCACATGCGACTCACGCCGCTGCGGTCACCCACCCCGGGCGACTCGACGCGAGCCGCGGCGATTCTGGCGGTCATGCGGCGCGAGCTCGCCCGGTATCGCGACGTGCACGCTGCGGAAGCGGACGGCTTTCGCAACTTCATCCCGGCCGCTGCCGCGCCGGTCGAGCACTTCACGAAGCTGCGCTGGGCGTTCCAGGCACGGAACGGGCTCGATCCCGCCCGACCCACGTCGCTGCTCTATGAGCGCGCGGCGAACGGCAGTCTCACGCTGGTCGGCGCGATGTTCACGGCGCCGCCGCAAACGAGCGATGCCGAGCTCGACGCGCGGCTGCCGCTGAGCATCGCGCGCTGGCACCAGCACATCAACTGGTGTCTCCCGCCGCTGGCGGACGCGCGGCGGCGTTGGGCGGAGACCACAAACGGGCAACCGGTCTTCGGTCCGAAGTCGCCGATTGCGACGGCAGAAGCGTGTGAAGCGGTCGGCGGGCGGTTTCGGCCCCGGCTGTTCGGCTGGATGGTGCATGTGATGGCGTTTTCGGGCGACGATCCCTGGAATGCTGGCCACCACTAGTGTCGCTTGACGGTCTTGCCGCCGAGAGGTAGCACTAGGGCGACGATCACTCCCCACTGAGGCATGAATATGCAACGAGTCGGCAAATTACTCGCGTTTCTCTTGATCTTGCCGGCGGTGGTGCTGGCACAGAATGGCGTGGTGCGCGGCCGCATTGCGGATGCCGCGGGCGCGCCCCTCGCCCGGGCGATGGTCTCGGCCGAAGGCAGCGGCCTGCACGCGACGAGCGACGATCAGGGCCGCTATGAGATTCGCGGCCTGTCGTCCGGCGCGTATCTGCTGCGCGTTCGGCTGCTCGGCTATCAGCCGCGCACCGCGCGCGTCGTGGTGGACCAGGCAGCCGTCACGCAGGATTTCGTCCTCACCGAGCAGCCGATCAGCCTTTCGCCGGTGGACGTGGTGGTCGGATCGCGCGCGCGGCATACCGCGGCGGAGCAGCTCGCGGTCCCGGTCGATGTGTTCACATCGGAGGACATGACGAAACAGGGCGTGACCGAGACCGGGCAGATTCTGCAATCGCTGGCACCGTCGGTGAACTTCCCGCATCAGAGCGTCACCGACGCGAACGACATCGTGCGGCCCTTCACGCTGCGCGGCCTCTCGCCCGATGAAACGCTGGTGCTCATCAACGGCTGGCGGCGCCATCAGATGGCGCTCGTCAACACCTTCGCGTACGGCATGGGCGCCGGGACGACCGGCGTGGATCTCAACGCCATTCCCTCGAGCGCGATCGACCGCATCGACGTGCTGCGCGACGGCGCCTCGGCGCAGTACGGATCGGACGCGATCGCGGGCGTCGTCAACATGGTGCTGAAGGAAGGGCAGTTCACGCCATTCCTGAACACCAGTATCGGCCGATATCACCCAGACAATTATGCGGACGACGGTACCACCGCGAATCTGAACGGCGGCTGGGGCATCGGCATCGGCCGCGGCTCGCTCGGATTGTTCGGCGAGTTCCTGGATCGCCAGCCGACGAATCGCGCCTGGCCCGATCCGTACGAGGACGCGGGCACGGGCGTGACGGACTCGATCGTCAACGGCCGCATCATCGTGAAACGGAATGCCGCGCCGCAGCCGAACCACCACTGGGGCGACGGGCTCGAGAAAGACGTCGTCACGATGGCAAACTTCCGGCTGCCGCTGAACGACAAGGGCACCACGGAGTTTTACAGCTTCGGCGGCTGGAGCTATCGCAAAGGCACGGGCAACGGCTATCGGCGCTGCGCCGTGGACTGCGCAAGCTTCATTCAGGGCCGCAACTGGCCGCAGATCTACCCCTTCGGTTATCTCCCGGAGTTCGCGCCGAACGTGCTGGACAATTCGATCGTCGCCGGGATCCGCACGCTCGCGAGCGGCTGGTCGATCGACCTCGGCACCTCCTACGGCCGCAACCGGTTCGATTATCACATCCGGCACACCCTGAACGTGTCGCTCGGTCCATGCCTCGACCCGGCCAATCCGTGCGCGCCGGGCCCGGACAGCACGTTGGGCACCGCCGACGACATGGCCAATCAGACGTCGTTCTTTGCGGGCCGGCTCAAGCGCGACGAGATGCTCGTGGGCCTGAACGCCGCCAAATCGGTCAGCCTCGGCCTGCGCGAGCCGGTCAACGTGGCCATCGGTGCCGCGTTCCGGCGTGAAGGCTATCAGATCACGCGCGGCGAGCTTGCATCCTACGTGAACGGCCATCACCTCGGCCCGGATGGCTCGGCCGGTCGCCCGTACGCGCAGGTCTTCCCCGGCTTCCGGCCGCAGGACGAGTCGAATTCGCACCGCACGAATGCGGCGGTGTACGCCGATCTCGAAACCAATCTGACGCCCAAGTTCCTCGCGAACGTCGCGGGGCGGTTCGAGCACTACTCCGACTTCGGCTCGCTGGCGACCGGCAAGGCCGCGGTCCGCTTGCAGCCCTCGCGCCAGTTCACGGCGCGCGCCGCCCTCAGCACCGGGTTCCGGGCGCCGGGACTGACCCAATCGCATTTCAGTCGCGTGAATACGAACGTCATCGGCGGCGTGGTGACGGACGTGCTCATCGTGCCGGTGGCCGACAGCGCGGCGCGACTGTTCAACTCGAAGCCGCTGCAAGCCGAGAAGTCGGTGAACGTGAGCGCCGGCTTTGCGTTCAGTCCCAATGACAACGTCACGTTCACAGTCGATGCGTTCCAGATCAAGATCAATCACCGCATTCTGCTCAGCGCGACGTTTAGCGACACCGTGACCCAAAGAATTCTGCTGACCCATGGTTTCACCGACGTGAGCGGCCTCCAGTACTTCACGAACGGACTCGATACGCGGACGCGTGGTCTCGATTTCACGGGTACGCTGCGGATGAACGCCGGCGTGGGCACGATCGACTGGACCGCGATGGCGAACTACACGAAGACTAATATCACCCGCCTCGACCCGCGCCCGGCAGTGTTCACCGGGACCACCTCCACCGTTGGCGGGATCATCGATTCGGTGACCTACATCGCGATCACCGAGGAGCGGCCCGATTGGCGTGGCACGCTGACCGGTGAGTATGCGGTGAATCGGGTGCATGCTCTGGTGCGCGCCTCGTATTACGGGAAGTTCTCGTCGGCCCAGCCCGGATATTGCGATCTGTGCCGCGAGCGCTACGGCGCCAAGACGCTGTTCGACGCGGAGATCGGGTATCGGTTCGCCAGCGTGGACCTGACGCTCGGCGTCCGCAATCTGTTCGACACGTATCCCGACAAGCCGAGCTCGCAGGTGTTCGTGGATTCGTTCAACGATCGCTCGATGGATTTCAACAACAATTTCGGCACGTTCCCCTGGGCCGCGGCGTCGCCGTTCGGATACAACGGCCGCTATTTGTACGCGCGCGCGGAAATGCGGCTAAACCAGTAGTGACACTCTTCTAGGAGGAAGGTTATGCGCTTCCTGAGTCTCGCTGTTCTGACCGCACTCCTGGTGGGCGTGCCGGGGACGGCGGTTGCCCAGAATGGTCGGATCAGGGGTGTGGTGCGCGACGCGCACAGCTCCCCTCTGTCGGGTGCCGTCATCCGCGTTGCCGGTCCCGGTCCTTCCCGTCGCGCCACGACGGGGCCTGACGGGAGCTACCTCGTCAGCGGCCTCGCTGCCGGCAATTACACCGTCTCGGCTTCGCTGCCGGGTGTGCGCACGCAGTCGAAGGAGAACGTACAGGTCCGGGCCGAGGGTGAAGCGCAGGTCGACTTCGTGCTTGCAGCCCTCGAACTGGAAGCGATCACGGTGACCGCGATGAAGCGTGAAGAGCAGCTGATCAACGTGCCGCTCTCGATCGCGGCGCCGACGGAGCAGGCGCTCCGCGTCCGCGGCGTCGAAAACATCGAGCAGGTTGCGCAGAACGTCGCGGGCTTCAGCGTCCAGAATCTCGGTCCCGGCCAGAGCCAGCCCGCGATCCGCGGCGCCTCCTCGGGCCAGATTTCGCGCGACCAGCCCGGCGTGAAGGAAGAAGTCGGTGCCTATCTCGACGAGTCGGTGATCTCGCTGTCGCTGTTCACGCCGGATCTCGATCTGTTCGATGTGGGTCGCGTCGAGGTACTGCGCGGCCCGCAAGGAACGCTGTTCGGCTCAGGCTCGCTCGCCGGTACGGTGCGTTACATAAGCAATCAGCCGGAAATCGGCGTGAGCAAGACGTTCGGCGAAGCGGAAGTGACGGCGATCGACGGCGGGGATCCCGGCAGCAGCGCCAAGCTCGGCTTCAACGCGCCGGTGGGCGACAAAGCGGCGTTCCGAATCGTGGGATACAGCTCGCGGACGGGCGGCTACATGGACGCCGTGCAACCCAACCTGCTCGTCGACAAGAACGTCAACGGTTACGGCCGGGCCGGCTTGCGGGCCGCGCTTCGCCTGCAACCGACTAGCAAGTTCAGCATTACACCGCGCATCGTCTATCAAAGCTCCAAGGCCGACGGCTGGAACCGCATCGACGCGTTCAATATTCTGGCCAATCCGTATACCACGACGCGCCCCAAGGTGACGCTCGGCGGGCGCCGCCTGTTTACGCAGATGGAGGAGCCCGTCACCGACAAGTTCCTGCTGGGCGACGTCAACATGCAGGTCGATCTCGGGGCCGCCACGCTGACCTCGGTTACGTCGTACACGCACCGCAATATCCTCGTCGTGCGCGATGCGACGGCGCTGTACGCCAGCATCGTCGGCGGGACTTTCCAACTTCCCCAGAATATCTATACGCTTGATGCGCCGCTGTACGACCACACAAATTCGATTGTGTGGACGCAGGAGGTGCGGCTGGCCGGTTCGCGGGATCGGCTCCACTGGTTGGTGGGAGCATTCTACAGCAACAACAAGCGGGGCTACGGCCAGGACGTCTATGTCAGGGGGTTCGACACACTCGCCGCCCCCATCTGTTGCCCACCGATCATACCTAACCCTCCTCGACCCTATGGCTTCACCGCCGGCCCGCTGGCGGCAAAGGACCACCTGTTCTTCTCCGATCTCCATTACAGCCACAAACAAACGGCGGTGTTCGGCGAGGCGACGTTCGGAGTCACGCCGAAGCTGGATCTCACCGGCGGCGTGCGCTGGTACAATTTCGACGAGAATCGCACCCAGTTCTTCGATGGTTTCTTCGTGGGCTACGTGTCCCAACCCGGCACGACCAAGGCGAACGGTGTGGTGCCGCGTTTCATCGCCGCCTACAGGGCGTCGGACGCGTTGACTTTCAATGGCCAGGTCTCGCGCGGCTTCCGGCTCGGTGGGATCAACGACCCACTCAATAAGCCGATTTGCTCGCCATCAGACACGATCACGTTCGGCGGAAGAAACTCCTGGAAAGACGAAACGGCATGGAACTACGAAGCGGGAATGAAGTCGAGGGTTTTAGGCGGCCGGGGCTCCGTCAACGTTTCCGCGTTCTACATGGACATCAAGAACTTGCAGCTGAACCTGACGGCGGGTACGTGCTCTTCGCGGCTCGTGTTCAACGTCGACAAGGCGAAAAGCCAGGGACTCGAATTGGAGGTCACGGCGTCCCCCAATGAGCATTGGGATCTTGCGGTCTCCACTGGTCTCAATGATGCGAAACTCTTGTCTACCGTGACGACCACGGATACCCTGGGCGTAACGACTGTAGTCGGCGGCGTGAAGAAGGGAAACCGTCTTCCCAGCGTGCCGCGCGTCCAAGGGAGTGGCTCGATCACGTATTCGTTGCCGATTGGCGTCTCGCGCGTTTCCGTCAGCGGCAGTTTCCAGTACGTCGGGTCGCGCTACACGCAGATCGACGATCTCACGCCGGGCATCGGCACCGTGAACATCGCATCGTTTCCGGGCACGATAGGCGGACCGCTGACGCAGAATTCGTTCACGTTCAATCCGCTGCTGCCGGCGTACAGCATCTTCAACCTCCGCGTCGGGTTGTCGCGCTCAGGCTGGGAGGGGGCCGTGTTCCTCAACAACGTGACGGATGAGCGGGCGCTCCTCGCGCTGGATCGTGAGCGCGGACTGAAGGCGCGGGTCGGCTACCTGACGAACCAGCCGCGGACGCTCGGGGTGTTGCTCCGCTTCGATTACTGAGGAGAGATTCCCGCAGATGGAAGCCAAAACCGCCGGACGGCAGCACGCCGCCCGGCGGTTTTGTTCTTGTGTCGATCCGACGCTACATCCGGGCTCCCATGCCTGCGCCCATGCCGGCTCCCACGCCAGCGCCTTCTGTGTAGAACTTGGCGCCGATCACAGTCGCCAGCGTCCATGACACCAGGCCAACCACGGTTGTGGTGATCATGAGATTGTGCGGCATGATTCCCATCGGCCACATGAACAGCGTGACGAGCAGTCCACCGACGAACCACGCGGCGATGCCGGCTTTCGCGGCCGTCACGGGACCCGCCCCGAACCGGGGTCGGATCGCGGCGTAGAGCCAGACCAGGAATATTCCGGCGACAAAGTCGAGCACCACGAAGTACGGGATTTGCGCATTGCTCATGGCGGGCTTGTTGGCGGCCTGCATGGCCGCCGCCATTTGGTCCTTCAGGACCATACCGAACTGCACGTAATCGACGATGTTCAGGAAGAGACCTGCGATGAGACCACCGATCAGCACCTTCTGCATGTTGATCTTCCCCATCGAGCACCCCCTCACAAGAGAGGACAGCATCGAACCGGAGCCAACCTGCCGCCGCCACGGTAGGGAATCGGCCGACACTCGTCAAGTCACAGCACGTTCAGGACCGCGATCAGCCCACCCATCCCGTCCGAAATCGTCGCGACCCCACCCGGGACAACCCATTCTCCGCCATCGACTACCAGGTTGAAGTAGTAGGTGCCCGGCCCCAGGCGCAGTGCCCCCTCCCAGAGGTTGTCGCCCAGCGCGCGCAGCGGCGCGGGCGTCCAGGCATTCCAACTGCCCGCGATCGCCACCGACCGCGCCGCCGGCATCCGGAAGCGCACGACGATCGTGTCGCCGTCGCGATGCGCCGCCACCAACGGCTGCAGCGACGGCTGCACGGGAGCCGTTCGCACCATGCCGGCGCGCCGCGACGCGAAGACGCGGATGCCCCCCGCGACGAACCCCGCCAGCGGCAAACCTTGGAATGGATCGCGCAGGTAATTGCCTCCCGAGGCTTCGACGGCAACGGACGGCGTGAGGAAATACTGGAGTGTCATGCTGGCAGCGCCGGTCGATCCGTAGGTTTTGCTGAGCCGGCCGCTGAGCCAGAGAGATCCGACGGTGCGCGCACCGTCGAACGTGACGCCGCCAACGACGTCCGTATACCAGGCGCCCAGGAACCGTGTGGCTTCCGTGGTGAGTGAGAGCTGTGCTGGTGCCGCCTGGAGCTGCCACCAGGCGCGACCGCGGAGCCGCAGCGCGCCAACGCCTGGCTCCTGTTGGATCACACCGGTCGCCGCTCCGACGCCCAGCGCGACATTGTTGCGGACGGCCTCGATGAGGGCGACGCCGGATCCGGCGGCGACCCCGTCGGAGCGTGTGCTGGCTGATATCGTGGCGCTCAGCGCCGGGCGGATGCCGCCCGTCTGCACGGGAAACGCAGCCCAGATGTCCGCCCGGCCCTGGCTGGCCCACACACCACGCTCGAGCAGCGACACTGCTCCGCCGGCGCCGAGATATGTCGATGCCGACAACCGCTGCGCCGCAGGAGAAAGGGTCAGCACGCTGAAACTGGAGCCGCCGGAGTAGCGGACGATGCCCGGACCAATGCCCAGCGACGCCTGGCGTTGCGCGCAGAGCGTGACGGGCATGAAGGCGAGCAACGCCAAAACGAAAACCGGTCCCATACGCATGGGACCGGTAAGATACAGCGGCTAGAGCGTCGCTTCGTTCAGGGCCGGCGGGGGTTGTTGCCGCGCCCCTGGCCTCCCTGGCCGGCGTGGTCGGGACGATGCGAGGGAGAAGCGGGGGTGGCCGGCGTCGCGGGGGTGGCCGGCGTCGCCCGGCTGGCGGGACCGCCGTCCGGGTTTGGCGTTGCGGGCGTCGCACCCGTCGCCCGCCCCGCGACTGTGGCCGGCGTTACCGGGCGGTTGTCCAGCCCGACGGCCTCACCACGCACATGCGTTGCGCGGCGGGCCCGCGCCGCCAGTTTCGCTTTGGCGATATCAGACGCGGGGGAGTTCGGAATCGACGGCGTCTGCGCCGTGAGCATTGCCGGCAGCAGCAGCGCCGGGATGAACAGAAGTACTCGCTTCATGCAACCCCCGAATGGATGATTCATCGTCCGAATTACTCGAACCCGCAAGCGCCTGCTCGGCGCGCGCGAGCTCTCTCGCCATGTCACGCAGCCATGCCCACATGCTGCGCCGCAGCGGGAACCGCTCCGCTGCAAACCACAGCTGCGTAAACACGTCACGGACGACCCGCTCCGCCAGCGTGGAGTCGATCACCATCCCGTACACCTGCGCGTACAGGGAAGACCAATGGCGCCGCTCTACTTCGATCAGGGCCGTGGAGTCGCGCCGCGCGAGGCGCTGCAGCAACTCGGCATCGGAGAGGACGGGGCGCTGAGCCTCTGGCATGAGGGACATAGCTTCGTAAAGATTGCAGAGCGTGGTAGGAGGTAACGCAGGTCACAATGCAACGGCGCCGGAGCCGTTACCAATTGTGTACGCCACAACTCTTTAGCGGAGGCAGCAGGTTGCGCTCTGGGTCCCAAGCGACGGACGGCGATATCGTTCGGGCGGTACTCGCAGGGGATCGCGAGCGCTACGCCCAGCTGGTCGAACGGTATCGCGACCGCTATGCGCGCTATGCGACCCGGATGCTGGGGTCGGTGGACGCCGCCGAAGATGCCGTGCAGGACGCGTTCGTCCGCGCCTATGATCAGCTTGCGCAGTGTAAGGAACCCGACAAGTTCGTCGGCTGGTTCTTCCTTATTCTGCGCAACCGCTGTTTCGCCGAGCGGCGCCGCAACCGGACGTCAGCATCGCTGGAGGCCGCGAATGGCGTCGCCGCGGTCGATCGCTCGGACGGGGGCGCCGAAACCGCCGAACAGCGTCGCGCGCTACAGCTCGCGCTGCTCGGGCTCACGCCGGATCAGCGCGAGGTGTTCGTCCTGAAGCATGTAGAAGGGTTGTCGTACAGCGAAATCGCGGAGCGGCTGAGTACTTCGGTGCCGTCATTGAAAATGCGAATGCATCGCGCGTATGATAAACTGCGCGAACAACTGAGAGATCACACATGAGCGGGCACGAGTTTCATCCTCTGGTCAAGCAACTCCTGGACGGCGACATCACGCTCGCCGACCTGCCGGCGGAGCTGCGTGCCGAGGGTGAAGAGGCGCTGCGGTTGCTCGCAGGTGTGGAGCGTACGGACGTTACGATGCCGGCGGTCACCTGGCGCGTCATGGCAGCGCTGGAACGCCGGCGTCGCCGTTTCCTGCCGTGGCTGCTCGCGCCGGCGCTCGCGGCCGCCGCCGTGCTCGTCCTCTGGCTCCGGCCGGGGAGCCCCCCGCCGTCCGCCCCGGTTGTCACCGTACGGTTTGTCCTCGTGGCGCCCGAAGCGAGACAGGTGAGCCTCGCGGGCACCTTCAACCAGTGGGATTCGCACGCCACACCGCTGGTCCGCACGGGCCCGACCGGCGTCTGGACAGCTACCCTCACGCTCCCGGCGGGACAACACCAGTACGCCTTCGTCGTCGATGGCGTCCGGTGGGTCCCCGACCCTGGGGCTCCGGCTGTGGATGACGGCTTCGGCCGGCGCAACAGCGTGCTGACCTTGTGATGATCGCCCTCCTCGCAATTCCGCTTACGGTGCTGAGCATGCAGCAGGCCGCGGACAGCGCGATTGCCCAGCGGCTCGCCGGACGCGTGCCCCCGCAAATCGCATCGCTCGTGGAAGACCTGGGGACCGCCGCGGCGGCGCATGGTCTCCCGATCGATCCGCTGATTCAGAAGGCGATTGAAGGAAGCGCGAAGGGTGTTCCCCCCGACCGTGTCGCGACCGCGTTGCGCGTCATCGCGATGCACTTGGATACCGCCGCGACGGCACTGCGAGACGGTGGACTGCCCTCCGATACACTCGCCATCGCGGCCGGTGAGTTCGCGATCTCGGCCGGGCTGAGCGGGAGCGATATCACGGCGCTCGCGCGGACCGGTGCGAATGCGGCGGCGTTGACCGTGGGACTGCGGGTCGCAGGCACCCTCGCGGCGCTGGGTGTGCCGCCCGCGGAAGACATCGGACTCGTGAGTGTGGAGCTGCGCGCCGGTGAACCGGCGTCGAGTCTGCTGCTACTGCCGGCGGATGTGCAGGCGGAAATGGCGAAGGGGGCTACTGCGGCCCAAGCGGCCGCTGGGCTTGCCCGGGCGGCAGCGGCGCAGGCCCGGCATGGTCCGCCGCCGGGCCGCGGGCAGGGGCATCCGCCACCGCCTCACCCGCCGCACCCCCCGGCACCTGCGCCGCATCCGTAGCCCGCCGTTACAGCAGGAGGTCGTGCCAAGTACCGTAAAGGCTTAGAACCCGGTAAGATTCCCTTCCTTCTATGACAACCGCCTCGAATTTGGGCTTCCCCCCCCTCGGCGCCGCGCGCGAATTGAAGCGCGCGACCGAAGGCTATTGGGGAGGCAAAGTCAGCCGCGAGCAGCTGCTGGGCACCGGCGCGCAGCTGCGCCGCCGCCATTGGGAGCTACAGCGCGACCTCGGCATCGACCGCATCCCTGCGAACGACTTCTCGTTCTACGACCGTATGCTGGACACCTGCGCGATGGTCGGTGCGGTGCCGCCTCGCTACGGTTTCACAGGCCAGTGGGTGGACCCCGGCACGTACTTCGCGATGGCACGCGGCAGTCAGGGCAAAGGTCGCGACGTCACCGCGATGGAAATGACGAAGTGGTTCGACACCAACTACCACTACATCGTCCCCGAGCTGGAGCGCAGCCAACGCTTCCGCATGGCGTCGGCCAAACCGGCGAACGAGTACCGCGAAGCGAAAGCGCTGGGCATCGACGCGACCACGGTGCTGATTGGGCCGCTGACCTTCCTCTTGCTCGCAAAGACCAGGGGGGGCGCGTTCGACCGCCTGTCGTTGCTCGACGCGCTGCTGCCGGTGTATGGCGACGTGCTCGAGTCGCTCGCGGCCGCGGGAGCGACCTGGGTGCAGCTCGACGAGCCGAGTCTCGCGCTCGATCGCACCGACGCCGAGCGCGCCGCGTACCTGCGCGCGTACAAGTACCTGGCGTCGCGGGCGGGGAAGTTGCAGCTGCTGGTCGCGACCTATTTCGCCGGCCTTGGCGACAACCTGAAGACCGCAGTCGCCCTCCCCGTCCAGGGGCTGCATGTCGATCTGGTGCGCGCGCCCGAGCAGCTCGATCCGTTGCTCGCGGCGTGGCCCAAAGGCCGCGTATTGTCCGCCGGTGTGATCGACGGGCGGAACGTGTGGCGCGCCGATCTCGAACGACAGACCGGGTTGGTCGAGCGCGCCGCGGCGAAGGTGGGGAAAGATCGCTTGTGGGTGGCGCCGTCCTGCTCGCTGCTCCACACGCCGCTCGACCTCGATCTCGAGACCAAGCTCGATCCGGAGCTGAAGAGCTGGCTCGCGTTCGCGAAACAGAAGCTGCAAGAGGTCGTCGCGCTGGCGAACGGCGATCGCAAGGCCGTCGAGAGCAGTGGTCGGGCGGCCAAGGCGCGTCGTGCCTCGAAGCGGATCAACAATGCCGCGGTGCAGCGCCGTGCTGGAGCCGTCACCGAGAAGGACCGTGTGCGCCGTGAGCCCTACGGCGTGCGCCGGAAATCGCAGGTCGATTTGCCGCCATATCCGACAACGACGATTGGATCGTTCCCGCAAACGACGGAAGTGCGAGCGGCGCGGCGCAAGCTGAACGACAATCAGCTGAGCGCACAGGAATATGACCGCTTCATCGAGACCCAGATCGGGAAAACGATCGCGCTGCAGGAAGAGATCGGGCTCGACGTGCTCGTGCACGGGGAGTTCGAGCGCAACGACATGGTCGAGTACTTCGGCGAGCAGCTCGCCGGATTCGCCTTCACCGAGCATGGCTGGGTGCAGTCCTACGGTACCCGCTACGTGAAGCCGCCGATCATCTTCGGCGACGTCTCGCGCCCGAGCGCGATGACCGTGCGCTGGAGCCGGTACGCGCAATCGCTGACGAAGCGCCCGGTGAAAGGCATGCTCACCGGCCCGGTGACGATCCTGCAGTGGTCCTTCGTGCGCGACGACCAGCCGCGTGCGGAAACCGCCAAGCAGATCGCGCTGGCGATCCGCGACGAGGTCATCGATCTCGAGGCGGCGGGCATCCGCGTGATCCAGATCGACGAACCGGCGCTCCGCGAAGGATTGCCCTTGCGCCGGGCTGATTGGGCCGCCTACCAGCAGTGGGCGGTGGACGCGTTCCGGCTGGCGACGGCGGGAGTGCGGGAGGGGACCCAGATTCACACGCACATGTGCTACAGCGAGTTCAATGACGTCCTGCGGGTCATCGAGCGCATGGACGCGGATGTGATCTCGATCGAGAGCGCCCGCTCCGGCTCGGAGCTGCTCCAGGGGTTCGAGCACTACAAGTATCCCAACGAGATCGGTCCCGGCGTCTACGACATCCACTCGCCGCGCGTGCCGCCCGTGGGGGAAATCACCGGCGCCCTGAAGAGCATGGCGCGCGTGCTGGATGGCGCGCAGATCTGGGTCAACCCGGACTGCGGGCTCAAGACCCGCGGCTGGGACGAGACGCTGGCGGCACTCAAGAACATGGTGGCCGCCGCGCGAGAGATGCGGAATGGAAGCCGCTGAGATCCGCATAACGGCGGAGCCGATCGACAACCAACGCTGCAAGTTTGTCGTGAGCGTCCCGGTGTGGGCTGGAGTACGCCGATTCACGGGTGCTGATGAGGCGAAGGGTTCGCCGCTGGCTGAAGCGATTTTCGCCATTCCGGGGCTGGCCGTCAGCGAGCTCATCGTGTCTGGGAACATCGTCACCGTCGTGAAGCAGTCCACGGCGCCCTGGCAGGCCGCCGGTCGGGCGGTCGGTAACGCCATCCGATCCACAGTGACGGCGGACGTGCCGGCGGTCACTGCGGCCCCGAAACCTGCCTCCGGTGAAGCACCGGCGGTCACTGACGATGCGCTCTACGAGCAGGTCGCGAAGGTCTTCGACGAGCAGGTGAATCCCATGGTGGCGCGCCACGGCGGCCGCGTCGAGTTGATCGACGTGCAGGACGCGGTCGTGATGCTCCGCATGGGCGGCGGGTGTCAGGGCTGCGGCATGGCCGACGTCACCCTGCGCCAGGGGATCGAGGGGATGCTCGCGCAGCTCGTGCCCGCGGTTCGCGGCATCGTGGACATCACCGATCACACCTCGGGCGCGAACCCCTACTTCCAGGCCGCGAAGAAATAACTCCTCGCCTGCTGCTGTTGCTGCCCACCACGACCTACCGCACGACGGCGTTCGTGGAGGCTGCGCGGCAGATCGGCGTCGAACTGACGGTCGCGTCCGAGGAGCCCAGCGCGCTTCAGGCGACCAGCCTCGGCGGGCTCGTCACCCTGCCACTGCAGGATCCTCAACGCGCCGCAACAGAAGCATCCCTCTTCGCCAAGAAGTACCCGGTCGCGGCGGTCGTTGGCGTGGACGATGACACAGCGATCGTCGCGGCCCTCATCGCACAGCGCCTTGGCCTGAAGGGGAGTCCCGTTCACGCCATGCAGGCGGCGCGGGACAAGCATCAGCAGCGGGAGTTGCTTGCCAAAGCAGGCGTCCCGATCCCGCGATTCATGCTGCGCAGGCTGGATGAAGATCCGGCCGCAATCGCCAGAAGCGTGACGTTCCCCTGCGTCGTGAAACCCCTGCGTCTCTCCGCATCCCGCGGGGTGATGCGTGCCGACAACGTTCAAGGCTTCAGCAATGCGCAGAAGCGGCTGAACGCGATCGTGTGCGAGCCCGAGGCGTCGTTTCTGATCGAGGAGTTCATTCCAGGGTACGAGGTCGCGCTCGAGGGTCTGGTGGTCAATCGCCGGCTGCACGTGCTCGCGATATTCGATAAACCAGACCCGCTGGATGGGCCGTTCTTCGAGGAGACGATCTACGTCACGCCCTCGACGGTCCCGGCCGGACTGCAATCGTCCATCACAGACTGCGCCGATCGCGCCGTCCGCGCGCTCGGCATCACCGAGGGCCCGGTTCATGCCGAGCTGCGGTACAATGAGAACGGTCCGTGGCTCATCGAGCTGGCGGCCCGTCCGATCGGTGGGCGCTGCTCGGCGGCGCTGAGGTTCGGGGCTGGGGGCTTGGGGTCAGGGGCTGGGGTGACGCTCGAAGAAATCATCCTGCGGCACGCCCTCGGCATGCCGATTCCGTCGTTACAGCGCGAGCGTCAAGCGGCCGGCGTGATGATGATTCCGATACCGGGGGCGGGGACGCTGAAGGAGGTTCGGGGCATTGCGGAAGCGAAGGCGGTGCCGCTGATCGAGGATGTGCAGATCACCGCCCACCCCGGGGAACGGTTGATTCCGTTCCCGGAGGGGTCGCGGTATCCGGGATTCATCTTTGCACGGGGCGAGACGCCGGCAGTAGTCGAGGCCGCGTTGCGCGACGCGCACCGGCGCCTCGAATTCGTCCTGGTTTAGACGGCTTCGGCTACAACCTCCAGCCAATGGCGCGGCACCGACTCAACCTTGAGCTCTTCCATGGTGCGCTCGAGGCCTACTTCGAGTGCCTCGGCGCCTGCCTCGAGCGGCGCGCCAGGCAAGGCACCCTCGATGAAGAGCGAAAACCGGCCGATATCGATGAGCGCTTGACGCGTCATATCCACGCGCAACAGCTCGACAGTCGTCGGGCGATACCCGGCATCTTTCAAGGCGGCGGCGTACTGATCGGCGGAGAACCACTCCATCGCGGCAGCGTGGCCGGTGTGCTTGACCTCGATGCCCTTCTCACGCAGTGCCTGCACGGAGCGCACGACCCAGCGGCGCCAGAAGCCGCTCGTCCCCTCGACATACGCGCCATTGAAGAATGTGCTATTGAACGCCAGCAACCCACCGGGCTTCAACACCCGCCGGATTTCCTTTAGCACTTCCACTTTGTCGGGCATCAAATGGATCGCATTGAGGAAGACAACGGCGTCTGCGGACTTGACGAGCCGCGACAGCCATTCAGCGCTGCCCTGCACGAACTCGGCGAACTTGGAGGAAATCGCCGCCCGCGCCTTGGCGAGCGCCGAGGGGGACGGATCGACCCCGATGACGTGGGGCGGCGGCTGCTGATCGCGTACGTGCTCGAGGATGAGCTCCGTGATGGCGCCCGGGCCGCACCCGAGGTCGACGATCACCTGACGGCCCGGACAAATCACCCGCTCGAGAATCCAGTTGTTGACATGGGCGAAGAACGGATGCCGCGTGAACGGCGTGAACGAAAAGCGATCCTCGTCCGCGGTTGGGTTCAAGGCGGTCACAGTTTGTGGATCCCGAGCGGGCCCAGATGGACGTCGAGATTGTGGTTCACGCGATAGCCCACGACCCCGTTCACGTCCAGATTCGCGGCGTCGCCCGTGTACACTTCTTTGGCGTTCACCATGAACTTCGCTTTTCCGCCCTGCACCTGAATACTGAGCTCGTTCATGGCCCGCCCGCTCGTGTCGGCTTTGGTCACGGCGTCGCTCGCCGTCCATTCGACCACCGCGGTGGGACGGCTCGAGTAGCTCGCGCGCCGGCGGATCGAGTACATGCCGTCGATCGGGCGCACGAGGAAGTAGGTGTAGGTCTGACCGGAGTCGGCGAGGTTCTTGCCGCCGATGATGATGCCGAATGCTTCGGGATGGGCGGGGTTCTTCATCTGGCTGAGCTTCGCGACCACGTGGTAATTGCCGGAGATGGTATCGCGATCGCGCCAGTAAATCGCTGCGGGTCCAACCGTGGTATGCAGACCGTCACCCATGCCCGTGAACTTCACGTTCTCGAGCGGTGCGGGTTGCCCCGTCTGGCGATTCGTCTCGGTACGCACATGCCAGCCGGCTGGGAAGTTGCCGCCGCCCGCAACTGTGCGGTCCGGATCTGCTTGCGCCGCGAGCGTCTGTTTAGGGGCGAAAAGCAAGAAAACCGCCGCAGCGGTCATGAAACGCTTCACCATCGTTGGGTCTCCCCCAGGTTGGAACATCCGTTGGGGTCTAAGTGACACTCTGAAAACGTTTTAGTCAAGAGCGGCGTCTCGCTCACGCCTGCCGCTCCGCCAGATCGTGCACCGTATCTACGCTCACGATCTTGAGTTTACGTTTGCCCATCGGAAGTGTGATGTCCACCTTCTGCCCGACTTTTCCGCCCAGCAGCGCCTTCCCGAGCGGCGACGCCATCGAGACGGGCATCTCGTCCGCGCCATCCTCACCCTCGATGAATTCTCCCAGCGTCAACGCGAGAACCTCCCGCTTCTTAGTATCGAGATCCTCGACGGTGACGCGCGAGCCGAAGCCCACGCGGTCGCGCGGGATGTCCTGCTCGCGCACATCGGAGAGCTTCGACAGCCGAAGCCGGAGATGATGCACCCGCGCTTGCGCGAACTGCTGCCGCTCGAGCGCGGCCTTGTATTCGGAGTTCTCGCGCAGGTCGCCGTGCGCGCGTGCCTTCTCGATCTCCTTCGGCAGGACGAAGGAGATTTCGTGATTCAGGCGTTCGACCTCCGCCTGGAGCTTTTGCTTGAGTCCTTCGATCATGCAGGATACTAACCGCCGAACCGCCCAACCGGCTAGCTTTTAGGGGCGGATGCGCACCTACCACCAGCTGACCGACCCCGACCGCTCCGGTCTCGGTGACCAGATCGGCGCCCAGCGTAAGCGGGTCGCGGAGCGCCTGGCTGCCGTCCGGCGGATCGTGGCGGTCATGAGCGGTAAGGGGGGTGTGGGCAAGAGCTACGTCACGGCGCACTTGGCACGGGCGCTGGCCCGCGGGGGCCGCGGCGTCGGCGTGCTCGATGCCGACCTGAATGGCCCCACGATCCCCGGCCTGTTGCAAGTCCCCCACACCGCCCAGCCGCCGGCCATTGGCCTCGACGGAGTGAAGTGCATCTCCATGGGGCATTTCCTCGATGAAGGCGCTCCCCTGGCGTTCAAAGGGCCCGCCGCCGAGAGCTTCGTGTGGCGAGGTGCGATGGAAGCGTCGGCGCTGCGGGAGTTTCTGGGCGATGTGGAATGGGGCAGTCTCGACGTTTTGCTGCTCGATCTGCCGCCTGGCATGCAACGCTACAGCGAGCTGTGCGACATCCTCGGGAATGCGCCGGCCGTCCTCACCGTGACCATCCCGACTCCTGAATCGCGCGACGCCGTGCGGCGTGCGATGCGCGCAGCCGTCGAGCACGGCTCGGAGCTCCTCGGCATCGTCGAGAACATGGTTGGAGGGGAGCTCAAAGGCAGCGCGGGAGACGATCTGGCGGCGGAGTTTGGAACACCCGTCGTGGCCAGAGTCCCCTGGCACCCGACACCAGACACCTGGAACCGGTTGGCAGCGCAGTTATGAAATTCCTCTGCGTCGAATGTGATCAACAGATGGCCTTTGCGGAGCGCGCGCTGCCGGGAGACGGGACACTGGCGGCGACGTTCAAATGCCCGAAGTGTGGCCGTGTCGTCGCGATGCTCACGAATCCCATGGAGACGCAGCTTGTGGCGTCGTTGGGTGTCGAGATCGGCGGGCGCACGGTGCCGACGGAACCCTTCGAGATGGTGCATGGCAACGTCGTCACAAGTAGCCTTTCATGGTCGACCGACGCCCAGGAACGATTGTCCCGCGTTCCCAACTTCGTGCGTGGGATGGTCAAGAAGATCTACGCAGATTACGCGAAAGAGCGCGGCATTACCGAGATCACACCCGCGATCATGGACACCGCCCGCGCCGAGCTGGGTCTGGAAGGGATGTGAGGGTGGGCGACTACGAAGAGCGCAGCGTCGGCGAGCTGCGGGTCCGGATCGACCGGACGCTCTGCGTCGGCTTCGGCGACTGCATTACGGAAGCGCCCGAGGCCTTCGTGCTCGACGAGAGCGGCGTCGCGGTCTTCGTGAAGCCGGACGCGGTGGAGCGGGAGCGGTTGCTGCGCGCGTGCGACGCCTGTCCCGTGGACGCGATTACGGTTTGGAACGAAACCGGTGCCCAAATCGTCCCCCAAAGTTTGTGAACAAGTTCCTTGACAGCTTCGCGACTCGTGTACATATCCCTTAACTCTGACGGCATCCACACCGACATCTAGAGTTTCCGGCCCGCTCGAGCGGCGTTACTCGGGGAGGTAGTGGTGTACCGCGAGATTTTCGTTCCGGTCGACAACTCGCAGCACTCCGATTGGGCCGTTGACCGCGCTATTGAGATGTGTAGGAAAACAGGCGGCAGAATCACCGGTAATCACGTGTACGCAGCCCGCCTCCACGATGTCCGCTTCCGCCAGCTTGAAACCGGCCTCCCCGCGCAGTTCCAGACACCCGAAGAGATCAAGAAACAGCGCAAAATCCACGACAAGCTGATCGAAAAAGGCCTGCAGCTGATCGCCGACAGCTTTCTGGATCAGCTGGGCAAGCGCTGCGAATCCGCCGGCGTGCCGCTCACGCGCCAACTGCTCGAGGGCATCAACTACGAAGAGATCGTCAACGAGGTCGACCGCGGCGCCGGACGGCTGCCGGGGCTGATCGGCTTCGATCCCAACCGCGCCGCCGGCTACGACGGCGGCGACAAGGTCCGCAGCGACGTCAAACTCGGCGAGAACGGCCGGCTCGTGGCCGAGGAAGAAGACGCGGCGGCGCGACTCGTCGGCTCGTCGGGACGGCAGTACGACCTGCTGGCCATCGGTGCCCACGGACTCGGCCGCCAAACGTTTTCGCAGCTCGGCGGCGTCGTCGCGCGCGTGCTGCGCGCAGTCGAGAAGGACGTGCTGATCGTACGCGACCAGCAACCGCTCCAGGGCGGCCGCTTCATGGTCTGCGTCGATGGCTCGTCCTACAGCTACAAAGCGATGAAGTCGGCGCTGGAGCTGGCTCAGGAGTTCGGCGGCTCGCTCTTTGTCTGCAGTGCGTTCGACGTCGAATACCACCACGTCGTCTTCCACAACATCAAGGACGTGCTGTCGTATCAGGCGTCGAAGGTCTTCAAATTCGAGGAGCAGGAAGAGCTGCACAACAACATCATCGACAAGGGACTGCTCAAGCTCTGCCAGGCGAACCTGAAGCGCGCCGAGGTCATGGCGCAGCAGTTCCCGGACGTCCCCCTCAAGACGCAGATCCTCATCGGCAAGCCGTTCCAGGTGATCATGCAGTGGGCCGAGGAGATCAAGCCGTCGTTGCTCGTGCTCGGCCGCCACGGCGCGCACCGCATCGAGAACACCGAGCTCGGCTCGCAATCCGAAAACCTCGTCAGGCTTGCGCCGTGCAGCGTACTGCTTGCGGGCGTGGTCGGCGTGCGGCCCGAGGACATTCCCTGGATCGAAGAGGACGGTCAGGCGGGCTTGCCCTGGGCGCCTGAAGCCGAGGTGCGGATTCTCCGCGTGCCGCCGTTCGCGCAAGGGATCGCGCGCCGCGCGGTCGAGGAGTTCGTCCTTGAAAAAGGTGGGAGTATCGTAACCAGCAAGCTGCTCGACGAAGCGATCCAGAAGCTGCTGCCGACGCACATGCAGCTGATCATGGGCATCGGCAGCGCCGAGGAGATCGCGCTCGGGGAAGTGAAGGCGACCGAGCAGATGAAGGCAACGAAGGTGCAGGGTTCCGATGCGGATCCTGTTCCAGCCGTCCCCACGATCGAAACGAAGTGTCCGGTGACCGGAAATGTGAGCATTCGGGAGCGGGTGGTGACGGATCCCATCGTCTGGACGCAGGAGGCGTGGCAACGGCTCCAGCTCGTGCCACTGATCGCCCGCCCGCTGGCGCGAAACACGGTCGAGCGCTTCGCTCGGAACCACGACATCTGGCGTGTCACCACGCCGGTGATGGACGACAACAAGCAGGCGATGATCGAAGCCGATGAGTTCGACATCGACACGATGATGGTGATGTTCACCGAGCTGCGCGCCAAGCAGATCCGCGCGGAAGCCGAGGGGAAGGACGCGCTCTCGCCCGAGATGCGGGCGTTCATCGAGGAAGCGAAGGCGCAGGGGATCACGCGCTGCCCCATCCGGGACATCGAAGCGAAGATGGACAAGTGCCCCGTCGACATGAAGACAGTCACGCCCGAAGAGGCGAAACGGGCGGTCGAGAAACTGCTGCAGTGAGCTACGTTCCACACGTCGTCGCCTGGAATCTCACGCGGCGCTGCAACCTCGAGTGCGCCCACTGCTACATCTCCGCCGGTCCGCGTGAGAGCGCGACGTCCGAGCTCGAGACCGCAGAAGCGCTGCGAATCGTGGACGAGCTGCTGGCCGTGAATCCTGCGCCGCTGATCATCCTGTCCGGGGGCGAGCCGCTGCTCCACGCGGATCTCACGCAGATCGCGGGTTATGCCTCGCAACATGGCGCGACGGTCGTCGTCGGGACCAACGGCACACTACTGACCGATGAGCGCATTGCGGCACTCAAGGCGGCGGGAGTGCGTGGCGTCGCGGTCTCGATCGACTCACTCCGGCCGACCTACCACGACAACTTCCGGCACGGCAAAGGCTCGCTCGAGGCCACGACCCTAGCGCTGGGGCGGCTGCGCGCGGCGCGGCTCGATTTCATCATCCAGACGACGGCTACCAAGGGGAATCGTGCCGAGCTGGAGCGCCTGGCGCAGTGGTCGGCGGAGCAGGGCGCCGTCGCCTTCAACTGCTACTTCCTGGTGGCGACTGGGCGCGGCACCGGCATGTCGGATCTCGCCCCCGCCGAGTATGAAGCGGTCCTGGCCGATCTCGCGCGCTGGCAGCGCGAGTACCGCGGTCAGATGATGATTCGGGCAAAGTGCGCGCCGCACTTCATGCGGCACGTGCATGCGGCCGATCCCGCGTCGCCGATCATGAATTACCAGACGCGCTGCCCCTGTGGCACGCAGTACTGCCGCATCACCCCCGACGGCAAGCTCACCCCTTGTCCGTATCTGCCTGAGGTGGCGGGTGACCTCCGCGCGCAGAGCTTCGGTGAGATCTGGCGCAGCGCGCCGCTGTTTCGGCAGCTGCGGGAAGGGACGCTCGGCGGCAAGTGCGGCAGCTGCGAGTACCAGAAGCTGTGCGGTGGCTGTCGCGCGCGCGCGTACGCGCTCGAGGGCGACGTGCTCGCCGCGGATCCCTCATGCGTCTACGAGCCCTCGGGTGCGGAGGTCCTCGAGCCCGTGAGTGTCAGTTATGGGAGCGACTTTGCCCCCACGCTCACCTGGTCGGCCGCGGCGCGGTCGAGGCTCGATCGCATTCCCTCGTTCGTGCGCGGTGTAGTGACGAAGCGCGTCGAGGATTGGGCGCGCGAGCGCGGACTCCAGGAAATCACGCCCGAGCTGCTCAGCGAGATCCGCAACGCTATGCCGATCGATTTCTCAAAACGCCAACCGTTTTTTGTTCAGAAGGCTGACGGCTGATGGCTGACGGCATGTTGCTGCTCCAGGCCGCAGCCGACACGGCGAACGCGTATCGCGACTTCCCATGGATCGGCAGCCGCGCCGCCGTCTGGATCGCGGCGGAGGTCCACCTGATGTTCGCCGCGTTCGTGCTGGGCGTGCCGATCTTCGCCGTGGTCGCCGAGGCGATCGGCATCTTCGGCAAGGACCAGCGTTACGATCGGCTCTCCAAGGAATTCACGCGGCTGCTGCTGATCGCCTACAGCGCCACCGCGATCTGGGGCGCCGTCTTCGTGTTCCTGCTGTCCACGCTGTATTCCGGACTGTGGGCGTATTTGACACGGATTTTCGGGCCGTCGATGTGGGTGTACGTCTCGATCTTCTTCCTCGAGTCGTTCACGCTCTACCTCTACTACTACGGCTGGGACCGGTGGAAGTACGGCCGGGCGAAGATCGTGCATTGGTGTTTGGGCATCCTGCTCAACATCTGGGGCACGATCGTGATGTTCATCGCCGATTCGTGGCTCACGTACATGATGACGCCGCCGCGTGATATCACGCCCGAGACGTCGCCCGCCAACATCAAGATCTGGCACGCAATCCTCAACCACACCTGGATGCCGATCAACATCCACCGCCTGATCGGCAACGTCGTGTTCGGCGGCGCGATCGTGGGCGCCTACGCGAGCTACCGCTTCCTCGCGTCACGCAGCGACGAAGAGCGCGCGCACTACGACTGGATGGGATACGTCGGCAACTTCATCGCGATGTCGGCGCTCATCGTGCTGCCGTTCGCCGGCTACTGGCTGGGGCGCGAGATCTATCAGTACGACCAGTCGCTGGGCATCACCATGATGGGCGGGTTCATGAGCTGGCTGTGGGTGATTCAGGCCTTCCTCATTGCGGTGCTGTTCCTCGCCGGCAACTACTACCTGTGGGTCGGGATGGGCCGGATTCCCGGTGCCGAGCGCTACCAGCCCTATACGAAGTGGCTGCTGGTCGTGCTGGTGCTCGGCGCGCTGGTGTGGGGCACGCCGCACACGATGATCGCCGACTCGCGCGAGCTGGCGGCGATGGGCGGCTCACACCATCCGTTGCTTGGCGCGCTCGGCGTCATGAGCGCCAAGAACACCGCGGTCAACCTGATGATTCTGGCGACGTTCCTCTCGTTCTTGCTCTATCGACGGGCCAACATCAGGCCGACGGTGCCGTGGGCGAAGGCCGCCACGCGCATCCAGGCGGCGATGTTCGTGATCGCCGCAGGCGTCGTGCTGTTCTTCGGGATTCGCGGCTATTTCGTCGAAGCGATCGTCCGGATCGGGTATTCGGTCTACCAGGTGGGCGCGGTCCTCGCGTGCATCGTCTTCGTCACGCTCATCGACGTCCTCATGGCCCGCGGCGCGCAGTCGCTCGGCGCAATTCAGTGGGGCAAGATGCCGCCACGCTCGCAGTACGCGCTCTTCATTCTCGCCGTCACGTTCACGTGGCTGATGGGCCTGATGGGGTTCGCGCGCAGCGGCATCCGCCAGCACTGGCATGTGTATGGAGTCATCCGGGACATGACGCCCTATGCCGCCACCCCCGCGCTCGGCTACGCCGCGATCATGATCAGCACCTGCGTGCTGATCTTCCTCTCGCTGGTCGCCTTCATCTTCTGGCTCGGGGGACTCGCCGAGAAATCAACGTTCGTGCCGTCGACCGTGGAGGCGCCGCATGTGGGCCACTAATCTCCGCATCATCGGCGTGGTGCTCGGCACGCTCGCGCTCTATACGCTGATCGCGAACAAGATTCCCCAGGTACAGTCGGAAGTGCCGCGCGCGTTGTCGCTCGGCGCGAACGTCACGCCGGAGCAGCTCGTCAGCGCCGGGGACCAGCTCTACCACGGCGCGGGTGGGTGCACGGCATGCCACGGCCTCGGCACGCGGGCGCCGAATCTCCTGACCGACGAAAAGGGGCAGGGGCCGGTCGGCGTGCGCTGTGGCAAGCGCGAGGCCGGGAAAGACTGCAAGGCCTATCTGTACGAGTCGCTGACGAGCCCGCGCGCGTACGTCGTGGCCGGCTACGAACCGATCATGCCGGAGATGGGGCGCATCCTGTCGCCGCAGCAGCTTTGGGCGCTGGTGGCGTTCTTGGAGTCAAATGGTGGGACGGTGGATGTGAGCACGTCGGACATACCGTCCTCGACAACCTCCACAACTTCGACATCCTCGACACCCTCCGCCGGCATAGCCGGCGGTTCCACCGATCCGATGACGATCATCCGCGGCGCCGGGTGCACGGGCTGTCACAAGATCAACGGCGAAGGCGGCGCGATCGGGCCCGACCTCACGCACGTCGGCTCGCGGCTCTCCGCGAACTTGATTCGGGAGTCGATACTCACGCCGGACGCGAAGATCGCCAAGGGATTCGAGAAGTTCAAAGGCATCATGCCGAAAATGTTCGGCAACCAGCTCACGGCGGCGCAGCTGGAAGCGCTGGTGCAATTCCTCGCGAGCCACAAATGAGAACCTACCTCAGGCATCCGTTCTGGCAGGCAGCCGGCCTGCTGGTGCTCGCGTATCTGGTCATCGCCTTCGTCATCCCGCTGCTGCCCGGCAGCGCGATGGTGCCGAGCAGCGTGGTGCTGCAATACATGGCCACCGTGCTGGTCGGTATCCTGATCTGGGTAAGTGATGAGGAAGCCCGCTGGACTCAATTCAAAGAGCCGCTACACGAAGTCCTCGTCCAGCCGCGTCTGAAAATGGTGCGGAACGGACTGCTCGCCGTCGTCACGCTCGTCGTCGGCTGCCTCACCTACAGTCAGGTGCGGGCCAGCGTGGCGGCGCCGCCGAACCTTCGCTCGATCCATCCGGCGCCGCCGTCGCAGATCACGTTCCGCGGCAAGACGATCACGCTCGTCGGTCTCGACAATCCGCTGCGCCGCTCGGGTGACATGGCGGCGCACCTCGCGGTCGGGCGTCGAGTCTACTATCAGAACTGCGTGCCGTGCCACGGCGACCATCTGGACGGGCAAGGCCACTTCGCGTCGGGACTCAATCCGCTGCCGGCCAATTTCCAGGACAACGGCACGATCGCGCAGCTCACCGAAAGCTTCGTGTTTTGGCGCGTCGCCAAAGGCGGGCCGGGTCTCCCGCGCGAAGGCACGCCATGGAATTCGGCGATGCCGGCGTGGGAAGACTTCCTCACGGAAGACGAGATCTGGTCGGTCGTGCTGTTCCTGTATGATCAGACGGGGTGGAAGCCGAGAACCTGGGAAGTCAGCGCGGAGGGCAGCAAGTGATCCACGCACTTCTGCTCCTGACGGTGGTGACGACCCAAGATACGTCAGCGGGTAGCCAGGTCTACGGGAAGTGGTGCGCCGGTTGCCATGGCGACGACGGTAAGGGCGACGGCGAGGGTGCGCGTCACATGCTGCCGACGCCGCGCGACTTCACCGGCGCGGTTTATCAGATACGCTCGACGCCGAATAGCCAGCTGCCGACTGACGCCGACCTGCTCCGCTCTATAGATGAAGGGCTGTTCGGCACCGCGATGCCGGGTTGGAAGTCCCGCCTCTCCGACCGCCAGCGCCGCGACGTGCTGGCCTACATCAAGACGTTCTCGACGTTCTTTGCCGACACCACCCAGCGGCCGCAACCGATCAACTTCGGCAGCCCACCGACTGGCGGCACCAGCCCTGAGGCGTTGAAGGTCGGCCGGCAGTTCTACGACTCGATCGGTTGCCGCAAATGCCACGGCGACCTGGGACGCGGCGATGGGCCGTCCGCGCCGACCCTCAAGGACGACGCGCAGCATCCGATCTTCGCGGCGAACCTCCACGAGAACTGGCGCTTCAACGGCGGCGGCACGGTCGAGGACATCTACCGGCGGCTGCGCACCGGCCTCGACGGCACGCCGATGCCCTCGTTCGGCGATCTGATCGAGAACAAGTTCCTGAGCGACGAACAGCTCTGGCGCGTCGCCCAGTACGTGCGCAGTCTCTCGCCCAAGGACGCGCCGGTCGTGCGCGACGTCGTCCACGCGCCATTGACCAAATCCCTGCCGCACGCGCCGGACGACTCGGCCTGGACCGCGGTCGCTGTCTACTGGTTCCCGCTGGTCGGCCAGATCATCCACAAAGCGCGCTGGTTCTCACCTGCGGTGACCGGTGTCTGGGTCAAAGCGGTACACACCGCCGACTCGATCGCGCTGCGCGTGGTGTGGGACGACCGATCGCAAAGCCCCGATACTTCGTGGCTGGCGCACGTGGGGCGAGTTTTCGCAACGCTGCAGAGTGATGACTCGACTTCTGAGCAGCCCGCGCCCTGGCCGGATCAGGTGATCGTCCAGTTCCCCGTCTCCATTCCCACGGGGATGGAGCGGCCCTATTTCCTGATGGGCTCGAGCGGCGCGCCGGTGTATCAGTGGCGCTGGTCGAGTGCCGCCCGGACTGCGCCCGTTGCCGGCCTCGCGCGCGGGATCGATCGCTTCGACCCCCTGTCGGGCGGAGGGCCCGCCGCGCAAGCCGTGTACGATCACGGCCAGTGGCGGGTCGTCTTCACCCGCGCACTTGCTTCGACTGATACCGCGAGCCAGCTTCCGTTCCGGACCGGCCGTGCTATTCCGGTGGCGTTCTTCGCCTCGGACGGGTCGAATGGAGAGCACGGGTCGCGCATGGCTGTCAGTACCTGGTATTTCCTCGCCCTCGACGAACCGGTGCCGGCCCGAGTGTTCATTTCGCCGGTGCTCGCCATGGTGCTCACCCTGGGGTTGGGCATGCTGGTCGTGTGGCGCGCGCAGCAGAAGACTTCATACCGGAGGCAGCAATGACAGGCAGAATCTTCAGCGTGGTGGGCGGGATGTTCCTGCTCACCGTGTGCAGCAAGGGCTCTCAGAGTAACGCAGCTCCACCCGCGGCCGATCCGCCGGCGGCTGTACCGTCGAACCCATCGGCAGCGGGCGGGACGATCACCGGCACGGTCAAGTTCACCGGGGTGGCGCCCAAAAACCCGTCCATCGATATGAGCGAAGAGGCGGCATGTAAGGCGAAGTACACGACGACGCCCACCGAGGAGAATGTGGTGGCTGGTCCGGCCAACGCGCTGTCGAACGTGTTCGTGTACGTCAGTGCCGGCGTCCCCGCGGGTCAGAGCTTCACGGCACCCACGACGCCCGTGGTGCTGGACCAGAACGGCTGCCGCTACCATCCGCACGTGTTTGGCGTCATGGTGGGGCAAAACATCGAGATCAAGAATTCCGATCCACTACTCCACAACATCAAGGCGCTCGCCAAAAAGAACCGCGGATTCAACGTGAGCCAGCCGAACGCGGGCATGACCAAGATGGTCACGTTCACGGCGCCCGAGGTGATGGTCAACCTCGAGTGCAACGTGCACGGCTGGATGCATGCCTACGCCGGCGTGCGCCCCGATCCCTTCTTCGCGGTGTCGGCGGCAAACGGCAGCTTCACGATCAGTGGCCTGCCGCCCGGCACGTACACGATCGAGGCCTGGCACGAGAAGTTCGGCACGCAGACGGCGACCGTGACGATCGCGGGAACCGAGAGCAAGACGCAGAACATCACCTTCGCCGCGCGCTGAGCGCGAGGAGAGCCGCATGCGTTGGTGGCTGCCCGACGCAGGGTCGACGTTCGCTGGTCCGATCGACACGCTGTTCCTGGCGATTCTCATCATCACCGGAATCGCGCTGGTCGTCGTGGAGGTCGGACTCGTGACGTTCGTCATCAAGTACCGCGCGCGTCCCGGCCGGAAGGCCTTCTACACACACGGCTCGACGCGCGCGGAGGTGATCTGGACCGCGATCCCCGCCGTCACGATGGTCGCGCTCGGACTGGTCAGCAACCACTATTGGGTGTTGATCAAGGACAAGAAGAGCATCCCGGCCAACGCCTATCATGTGGGCGTACATGCGAAGCAGTTCGAGTGGCAGGTGACCTATCCCGGTCCGGACGGGAAGCTCGGCACGAGTGACGACTTCACCGTGCGTAACCAGCTCCATGTGACGGTCAACGAGCCGATCGCCGTCGAGCTCACTTCCGAGGATGTCATTCATTCCTTCTTCGTGCCGGAGTTTCGCCTGAAGCAGGATGCGGTGCCCGGCATGCACATTATGGCCTGGTTCCAGGCGACGAAGACGGGAGAGTTTGAGCTCGGCTGCGCCGAGTTGTGCGGGATGGGGCATTATAAGATGCGGGCGCGCGTGTTCGTTCACACGCCCGACGAGTACAAGGCCTGGGTTGCTCAACAAGCCGCCGGAGGCTCCGAATGACCGCCGTCGCTTACACTCCGACCACAGCGCACCACGAGCCGATGAGCTTCTGGCGCAAATACATCTTCTCGACCGACCACAAGATCATCGGCATTCAGTTCCTGTTCGTCAGCCTGTTTTTCCTGCTGGTGGGTGGATTGCTGGCGATGCAGATCCGCTGGCAGCTCGGGTTCCCCGGGAAGCCGCTGCCGGGGGGCGGGATCCTGCCCGAGACGATGGTCGTGAATGGGGTGATCCTGCCCGAGTACTATGTCCAGCTTGTCTCAATGCACGGCACGTTCATGGTGTTCTTCGCGATCATGCCGCTGCTCGTCGGGGTGTACGCCAATTTCCTGATTCCGCTCAAGATCGGCGCGCACGACATGGCGTTCCCGCGCATCAACATGGCGTCGTTTTGGCTTGCGCTCCTTGCCGGCCTCGTCATGACCGCGAGCTTCTTCGTGCCGAACGGCCCGATCCGGTCAGGCTGGACGAACTACGCGCCGCTGGCCGCGCGACCCGACCTCTCTGGCGTGACAGTCGGCCAGATGCTGTGGTGCGTCTCGATCGTGGTCCTGGGGCTCTCGTCCGTGCTCGGATCACTGAACTACATCACGACGGTGATCAACCACCGCGCGCCCGGCATGACGTGGTTTCGCATGCCGCTCTCTGTGTGGGCGCTGTTCATCACGGCGATCCTCGGCGTGCTCGCGCTGCCCGTGCTCCAGGGCGCGGCGATCATGCTGCTGTTCGACAACGTCCTGGGCACACACTTCTTCGATCCGGTGGCGGGCGGCCAGGCGCTCTTGTGGCAGCACCTGTTCTGGTTCTTCGGGCACCCCGAGGTCTACATCCTGATTCTCCCGGCGATGGGCATGGTGTCGGACATCATCGCCAACGGCAGCCGCAAGCCGATCTTCGGCTACCACTCGATGGTGTTCGCCATCATCGGGATCGCGTTCCTGGGCTGGATCGTGTGGGGCCACCACATGTTCATGAGCGGCATGAACCCGACCCTCGGGTCGACGTTCATGGTCTCCACGCTGCTCATCGCGGTGCCCTCGGCGATCAAGGTGTTCAACTGGCTGGGCACGATGTGGCGCGGCAACCTGCGCTTCCATGTGCCGATGCTGAACGCCATCGGCTTCGTGTCGATGTTCACGATCGGCGGCTTGTCCGGGATCTTCATGGCGGCGACGCCGGTCGATATTCCGCTGCACGACACCCAGTTCATCGTGGCGCACATCCACTACGTGCTGTTCGGCGGATCGCTGTTCGCGCTGTTCGCGGCGATCACGTACTGGTATCCGAAGATGTTCGGCCGGATGATGAGCCACCGAATCGGCAAGGTCCACTTCTGGCTGACGTTCGTCTTTTACAATATGACGTTCTTCCCGATGCACATCATCGGCATGGGCGGGCAGATGCGGCGCATCTACGACCCCACGATCTACGACTTCCTGAAGCCGCAGCAGCCGTTGAACGTATTCATTTCTTATTCGGCGTTCGCG
>WNGP01000261.1_pt1 | contig 47417 bp, 38 predicted proteins | sample 5407671 | NCBI WGS metagenome assembly WNGP01 (sample SAMN13153381, study PRJNA577476) | soil metagenome | isolation source: 40 cm soil or saprolite under Garry oak tree replicate 2 | place: USA:California | collected 2016-06-15 | reverse complement strand
CGATCAGCACGGCGCTGAAATGGGCGACGAACATCGGACACCCGGGACCCGCGAACCCGGCGGAGAGCGAGATCTTCGACACGTTCGTCCTGCCCACCATGTTCGCCAACGCCGCGACGGGACGAATGAGCGCCAAGCAGGCCCTGGACGAGGCACACGAGCAGGCGAAGAAGATCTTCGAGAAGTGGCGCGGCAAGGGACTGGTGGCGGGAGGCTCGGGCGACCGCTAGCCGGATGAGGGCGGCTCGAGCATGTTTGCCGGGACGGGCACCATGCGCACTCTGCAGAATCATATCGGCGGCGAGTGGGTCGAGTCCTCCGCGGGCGACTGCCTCGAACTCACCAACCCCGCCACCGCCGAGCCGCTGTGTCGGGTACCCCTGTCGACGGCGCGTGACGTAGATCAAGCGGTCGCCGCCGCCCGGGCGGCGTTCCCCGCCTGGCGCGCCGTCCCCCCGGCGGTGCGCGCGCGTCATCTGTTCCGGCTCAAGCACGTCCTGGACCAGCGGTTCGATGAGATCGCGGCCATCATCACGCGCGAGAACGGCAAGACCCTCGACGAAGCCCGGGGCTCGCTGCGGCGCGGCATCGAGAACGTGGAGCACGCGTGCGGCATCCCCACCCTGATGATGGGGCGGGCGCTCGAAGACGTCGCCGCAGGCATCGATTGCGAATACGTCCGCCAACCACTCGGCGTGTTCACCGCGGTCACGCCATTCAACTTTCCGGCGATGGTCCCCATGTGGTTCTGGCCCTACGCCATCGCCGCAGGCAACACCTTCATCCTGAAGCCCAGCGAACAGGTGCCGCTCACGGCGACGCGCATCGCGGAGCTGGCGCACGAAGCCGGTTTGCCGCCGGGCGTCCTCAACCTGGTGCACGGCGGGAAAGAAGCGGTGCAGGCCCTGCTCGAGCATCCCGATGTCGCTGGGATCTCGTTCGTGGGTTCTTCGGCGGTCGCCCGGCACGTCTACCAGGAGGCGGCCAAGCACGGCAAGCGCGCCCAAGCCCTGGGTGGCGCCAAGAACCACATCGTCGTGCTGCCCGACGCCGACCTCGACCGGGCGGTGACCAACGTGAGCGAGTCGCTGTTCGGCTGCGCGGGCCAGCGCTGCCTGGCGGGGAGCGTCGTGGTGACGCCCGGGAAGGCGTACGCCCCGTTTCGCGACCGCCTGGTCGAGGCGGCGAAGAACCTCCGGGTCGGCTACGGTTTGGATGCCGACGTGACGATGGGCCCGCTCGTTTCGGGACGTCACAAGGAGCGGGTGCTCTCCTACGTCGAGGCCGGCCGGCGCGACGGCGCCGAACTGCTACTCGACGGTCGCGCCACGCGGGTTGAGCGGTATCCGCGTGGCCACTTCGTGGGCCCGACGGTGTTCGACGCCGTGCGGCCGGAGATGACGATTGGCCGGGAGGAAATCTTCGGACCGGTGGCGAGCGTCACCCGCGTGGCCGACCTGGACGAAGCGATCGACGTGATCCAACGCTCGAGCTATGGGAATGCGACGTCGATCTTCACCACCTCGGGGAAGGCGGCTCGCGAGTTCCGCTACCGCGTGGGGGTGAGCATGATCGGGGTGAACCTCGGCATCGCGGCGCCCATGGCGTTCTTCCCCTTCGGAGGTACGAAAGGGTCGTTCTTCGGCGATCTCAAGGCGCACGGGGAGGATGCGATCGAGTTCTATACCGATAAAAAGGTGGTGATGTCCCGCTGGTGAAAGTGGCGCTTCGGCGAGCGCTAGCGGACCGCGAGCGGCACGGGGTGGCGCACGCTGCCGTCCACGGCTTTCGTCGCCACATCGAGCGAGTCCAAGTCCCACATCACGATCGTCACCAGGTCGGTGGCGGCGGCAAAGGTCTTCAGGTCCATCGCGGAGAGGCCGCGTTCTTTAACCGCGCGCCCCGCCGAGTCGGCGCGGTAGGGGTGGGTGTGGAACGTGCCTACCCGGTGCTCCACGCCGTCGCAGTCGCCGGCCACGGCGAATTGCAGTTGTTTCAAGTGCTCCGCGTGCACCAGGCGACGGACGAACAACGTGTCCCCCGCCACGTCCCCCATGAGGCAGCCGAGATACTCTCGCTGCGTGGGCCTTCCGGTGCCGAGCAGCTGCGTGAGGGTGTTCTGGTCGGCGAGCTCGTCCCAATGTCGGTTGTTTTCGACCCAGAGGGCGCTCATGAGGCCGCGCGTCTGGGCGGGGAGAATGACGACGGAGAACTTCGGCTCCCTGCTCCCAAGCATCGCTCCGACCAACCCCAGCGCCACCAGGATTCTCATCGTTTCGATCTCGCGTACGTCCCCATGAGCTGCGCCGTGGCGAGCACGTGACCCTGCATCGCCGCCTCGACGTCTTTCTTCTGGGCACCGGCCTTGAGCTTCAGCGGTGCGTCCAGCGCGTACAACTTGAAGAAATAGCGGTGGGCGGGTCCCGGCGGCGGGCAGGGGCCGCCGTAGCCCGGGCTGCGGAAGTCGGTACGCCCCTGGCGGGCGCCCCCCAAGTCGAGTGTCTCGACCTTGGCGACCTTCTCCGGGAGCCCCGAGACGGTGCCCGGCAGATTGTACAGCACCCAGTGGACCCAGGTCCCGGCCGGGGCGTCCGGGTCATCGGCGATCAGGGCGAAGGTTTGACTCCCCGGCGGCGCGCCGCTCCAGGCGAGTGGCGGGGACACGTCCGCTCCGTCACACGTGTGCTTGACCGGGATCGCGGCCCCGTCGGTGAAGGCCGTGCTGGAGAGTGTGAATGCCATGTATGGAACATAAGAGCGTCGGACGGGCTGTAAAAGCCAAACCCGGGGCGTGAACTCCTCCCCGGGCTGACCGGTCGGGCGAAGTGGGCCGTCAACACTTCGGCCACGACCTTGGCCGGTGAAAAGGTAGGCGGCGGCGCGACGCCCTGGGTGGAGGCGCGGTGGGGAGCGTGTCAGAGAACCGTCAGCTCACCTTGAAACTCACCGACATCCAGTGCATCTCTCCCGAGCGTCCATGAGCGCTTCTTCCCGTCCACCGCGTCCGCGCGCCCTGTTTGTCGCCGCCCTGCTGCTGCTCACGCTCGGCCTGGCGGGCGCGATCGCCTTGCAAGCGTATCGCAACTTCCTCGGTCACAAGGCCACCGCCGAGCGCGTGTTGCGCGACTATGCGCGGCTCGCCGCCGCCCGGTTCGCCAGCCGCACTGAGATGGCATTGTACTACCAGGCCTTCTGGCCAGCGCTGGACGCGCTGTCGCGCGCCAAGGCCGGTCGACCTGACACTGAGCTTCCCGTGCCCAACCGACTGCCGGTGAGCAACGAGCCCCACGCGGCAGACTTCCGCAAGCTCGCCCGCTACACCTTCCGGTACGACCTGCGGGGCGGCCGGCTGGAAACGGCGGGTGCGACACCGTCGGCCGCCGTGCGACGGTGGCTGCGGGACACCCTGCCCGTTCACAGCCGGACGGTCTACGATCCGAAGGAGCGCCTCGGCGCGATCGTGCGCACCGTAGACGGGCAGTCGCGCGCGATCGTCTACACGGTGGTGAACGACAAAGCGGGAAGGCCGCGCACCGCGGTCGGCTTGGAGGAAGATCCACGAGGCTTCGAGCCGCTGTACACGGCGGAGGAAGACAAGTTTCCCCTGCTGCCGCGGCCGCTCACCGGGGGCGTTGTCTACGACTCGCTGGGCTCCGCCATCGTCACCCAGGCGGACGGTGTCGAGTTGTACCGCTCGCCGGTGCAGTATCCGCCCACCTTCGCGGCGCGTGACTCATTCGAGCACCCGATGATGGGCGGGATGCGGGTGCAGGTCGCCTTACGACCCGACATGGCGCCGAAGCTCGTGATCGGCGGCATGCCGCGATCGAATCTGCCGATGCTGCTCTCGTTGCTCGCGCTCACGGCAGGACTGGTCGTCGCCGCGCTGCTGCAGCTGCGCCGCGAGTACGAGCTGTCGCGCCTGCGCGCCGACTTCGTCTCCGGTGTGTCCCATGAGCTGCGCACGCCGCTCGCCCAGATCCGCATGTTCTCGGAGACCCTGTTGCTGGGCCGGGTCCGCTCGGATGAGGAGCGCGAGCGCTCGCTCGAGATCATCGACCAGGAAGCGCGGCGGCTCACCCACCTCGTGGAAAACCTGCTGCACTTCTCGCGTTCCGAGCGGCAGCTCACTCAGCTCTCACCGGCGCCGGCGCCGCTCGCGCACCTGTTGAGCGAAGCGGCCGAAGGGTTCGCGCCGCTCGCCGCCGCACGTGGCGTCACGTTGCGCACCGACCTCACGGACAGCGTGGTCGCGCCGGTCGACGCCGACGCCCTGCGCCAGATGCTCCTCAACCTGCTCGACAACGCGGTGAAATACGGGCCGTCCGGCCAGACCATCACCCTCGGCCTCACTATGGGCGAGGGCCGGGCGCGCATCTGCGTGGACGACCAAGGCCCCGGCATTCCCGCGGCCGACCGCGAGCGTATCTGGGACCAGTTCTGGCGGCTCGAGCGCGACCGCGGCTCGGCCGTGGCGGGCACGGGCATCGGCCTGTCCGTCGTGCGCGAGCTGGTGGCGCTGCACGGCGGTCGCGCCTGGGCCGAGGACGCGCCCGGCTCGGGGGGGGGTGGCCGGTTCGTGATCGAGCTGCCGCTCGAGCCGCCGGCCCAGGCCGCGCGGGGCGCAGGATCCCTGCACGCCGACGCGGGAGCGACGGCATGACGCGGATCCTCGTGGTCGAGGACAATGCCGATCTCGCCTACGGCCTGCGCAACAACCTCGAGATCGAGGGCTACGACGTCGTGGTGGTCGACGACGGGACCCAAGGGCTGGCACGCGCCCGCGACGCCGGAGCCGACTTGATCATTCTCGATCTGATGCTGCCGGGCCTGGACGGCTACCGCGTGCTCCGCGCGCTGCGCGACGAGGGCCGCCGGATGCCCATCCTCATCCTCACGGCACGCGGCGAAGAGGCCGACAAGGTTCGCGGGCTGCGGCTGGGGGCGGACGACTACGTCACGAAGCCGTTCGGAGTGCTCGAGCTGCTGGCGCGCGTCGAGGCGCTGTTGCGGCGCACCGCTCCGCCAGGAGACGGCGCCGGAGAGCCAGAGGAGTTCGGCGCCGTGGAAGTCATCCCCGCCTCCCGCACGGTGCTGCTGAGCGGCCGGCCGGTGGCGCTGACCCCGAAGGAGTTCGACCTGCTGCTCGCGCTGCTGCGGCGCGGCGGGGCCGTCGTCAGCCGCATGGAGCTCCTCAGCGAAGTGTGGGGCTACAGCGCAGCGGTGCTGAGCCGCACCGTGGACACCCACGTGGCCGAGTTGCGCCGCAAGCTCGAAGCCGATCCCGCCGCCCCGCGGCACATCCTCACCGTCCGCAAGGCGGGCTACCGACTCGAGCGCTAGCGCCCCACGATCAGAATCACAAAGGTCCCAGGAACGATGGCCGGCCGTGGGCGCGGCTGTTCCGGGGTCGGCGCGGGCGCGGAACCGAACTCCGCCGTCGGAAGGAAGAGCGCGTGGGTCCGCGGATCGAGTGCCAGGGTGCGTGCGCCGCGTTGCGTCGGAACCGTATCGACGACGGCGAAGCTGTCTGGGCTCGCGCCCGTTGCTGGTCGCGACGACCGCAACGGCGACGATCATGAGCCAGCGTGGCATGGTGTTGCTCCGGGAGAGGTGTACGGAGAGATGGAATCGACGCCGCGCCGAGCGACCTCTAAAGGTGCGTTCACGACCGGAACGTAGTAGTGTTCTCCCCCATGACCGATCCCCGGCCTCCGGCGCGATACAACGTCGGCCTGGTGCAGATGGCGATGTCCGCGGATCCCGACGCCAACGTCAAGAAGGCGGTTGCAAAGATCGCGGAGGCCGCGGCGGCCGGCGCGCACCTCGTCTGCCTTCCGGAGCTGTTCCGGTCACAGTACTTCGCCCAGCGGGAGGACCCGGAGCTGTTCGATCTGGCCGAGCCCGTCCCGGGGCCGAGCACAGAAGCGCTGGGCAAGGCGGCGAAACAGGCGGGCGTCGTGGTGATCGCGCCCGTGTTCGAGCGTCGCGCCGCGGGCCTGTACCACAACAGCGCCGCCGTGATCGACGCCGACGGGCGTGTGGTGGGGATCTACCGCAAGATGCACATCCCCGACGATCCGGCGTACTACGAGAAGTTCTATTTCACGCCCGGCGACCTGGGCTTCCGGGCGTTCGACACCCGCGTGGGACGGATCGGGACGCTGGTCTGCTGGGACCAGTGGTATCCCGAAGGGGCGCGCCTCACGGCGCTGCAGGGCGCCACCGTGCTATTCTACCCGACGGCGATCGGCTGGCACCCGAAGGAGAAGGCCACTCACGGCGCCCAGCAGCTCGACGCCTGGCGTACCATCCAGCGCAGCCACGCGATCGCGAACGGCTGCTACGTTGCCGCCGTGAACCGGGTCGGCCACGAGCGACCTGCCGGCACCGACGGCGACGGCATCGAGTTCTGGGGCTCATCGTTTCTCGCCGATCCGTTCGGCGCGATCCTGGCTGAGGGACCCAAGGACCGTGAGGCCATCGTGCTGGGTGAGATCGACCTCGCGCGCATCGAGGAAGTCCGGCGCGGCTGGCCGTTTCTGCGCGACCGCCGGATCGACGCCTATGCGGGGATCGGCAGCCGCTTCCTCGACGACCACCCGTAGTGCCCGCCGCTCTTCCCCGCGCCGAGACCCCGGCCGCCCTCGGCTTCCGCATGCCCGCCGAGTGGGAGCCGCACCACGCGACGTGGCTCGGGTGGCCGCATAACGCGAGCGACTGGCCCGGCAAGTTGGCGCTGATCCCCTGGGTGTATGGCGAGATCGTGCGCGCGCTCGCCCCGGATGAGCTCGCCCGCATCCTCGTCAACTCCGCCGGGCACGAGCGGCAGGCGCGGCGCGTGCTCGAGCGCGTGGGCGTGAATCTCGCGCGGGTCGAGTTTTTTCGCTTCCCCACCGATCGAGGCTGGACCCGTGATTTCGGCCCGCTGTTCATACGCCGTACCAGCCCACGACCGGAGATCGCGATCGCGCGGTTCCGTTTCAACGCGTGGGCCAAGTATCCCGATTGGAAGAAGGACGACCGGATTCCCGAGCGCGTGGCCGAGAAACTCAAGGTGCGACTGTTTCTTGCGCGGGCCGGCGCGCGTGACGTGGTGCTCGAAGGTGGTAGCATCGACGTGAATGGGCGGGGCACGCTGCTCACAACGGAGGAGTGCCTGCTCGATCCTGCGGTGCAGGTCCGCAATCCGGGGCTCGGGCGCGCCGAGGTCGAAGCGGTGCTGCACGACCAGCTCGGCGTGACCAATGTCCTGTGGCTAGGGGCTGGGATCGCGGGCGACGACACCCACGGCCATGTCGACGATCTGTGCCGCTTCGTCAATCCCCGCACAGTCGTACTGTGTCGGGAGAGGGACCCGCACGACGCGAATTATCGCGCGCTCGAGGAGAACCGCGAGCGACTGCAGGGGATGCGACTCGAGGACGGATCCAAGATCGAGGTGGTCGACCTGCCGATGCCCGCGCCGCTCTCCTTCGACGGCCAGCGCCTGCCCGCGAGCTATGCGAACTTCTACATCGCGAACAGCGCCGTCCTCGTGCCGACGTTCAACGATCCCAAGGACCGCGTGGGGCATGGCATTCTCGCGGAGCTGATCAAGGATCGGCCGGTCGTCGGGATCCATGCGGTCGACCTGGTGTGGGGACTGGGGACCCTGCATTGTCTCACTCAACAGGAGCCAGCAGTATGACCGCTGCCGCCTCGCCATTCGGTCTCTCCGCGATCGGCCAGATCCGCGCCGTCCGCTTCTATCGCGACACGCTCGGCATGCCGTTTCTCTTCCAAGCGCCGCCGCAGATGGCGTTTTTCCAATGCGGCCCGACGACCGTGATGGTGGGCGTGCCGGAGAGCCCGGAGTTCGACCATCCCGCCTCCACCATCTACTACCTCGTGCCCGACATCGACGCGGCACACGCGACGCTGCGCGGCCGAGCCGTTGACTTCATCAGCGAGCCGCACCTCGTGCACCGGGCGGCGGACTACGAACTGTGGCTGGCTGATTTCCGCGACTCCGAGGGGAACGTGCTGGCGCTGATGGCGCGGAAATCGCGGGCGTAGCCGCCGTCCTGGCTCGGGCTTCCGGCCCTGGGTATCGTTCGGAAGCCACCTCCCACCGGGAGCCCGAGCCCAGTGATTCCCCAACGCCACCGGATCGTCCTCGTCGCGCTGCTCGCGGCCGCCTGCCGCGCAGGCGCGCCCCGCGCGGAGCTGCCCCTCCCCCCGCCCGCTCCGGCGCCCGGGGACACCACCTGCTCGATCGCGGCCGGTCGGACGGCCGCGCGCGACACCGTGAGGCTCGCCGTCACCGACCCCGTCGACCCGGGACACGCTCCCCTGCCCCGCAACGACGCGGAGCGGCTGGTCTTCGGACAGCTCTATGAATCGTTGGTCCGGGTCGACTGCCAGGGACGTCCGCTGCCCGGCCTCGCCGCGGCCTGGGAGGAGGCGCCGGGAGATCGCTGGGCGTTCACGCTGCGCGACAACGCGCGATTCTGGGACGGGGCGCCGGTGACGGCGCGTGACGTTCTCGCCTCCTGGCGGTCACACGACGTGACGCTTGCGGCGAGCCTCACCGTCACCGGCGACCGCACCTTCACCGTGGCGCCGTCCGCCGCCCCGTTCCAGCACCTGGCCGACCAGGCCTTGGCGATCACCAAGCCCGCGCCGGGCGGCGGCTGGCCGATCGGCACGGGACGTTATTGGATGACGAGCGGTGATCCCGCCTCTCCCGATGCCCTCGTAGCTCAACCGATGGCGCGCTCGGGACAACCCGTGGTGAAGATCGCCACCGGACCAGCGAGCGCCGCTCGCGATGCGCTCGACGGCGGAGCCGACGTGCTCATCACGGACGACGCCGCAACGCTCGACTACGCGCGGACGTTGAGCGGGTTCGTCGACGTCCCCCTGGAATGGAGTCGGACGTACGTGCTGCTCGCCCCGGGGCGGGACAAGCCGATGGCCGGTGACCTCCGCCTGGAAAGCCTCCGCGAGGCGGTCCACGGAGACGCTCGCCCGGCGGAATGGTCGGGTCCGGGCCGCTTCTGGTTCACCGATCTGCAGCCGTGTGGCGCTCAGGCGGGGCGCGACACGCTCGGAGGCGCCGGTCGGCGGCGCCGCATCGTGTACAACCAGAGCGATCGCAGCGCCGCCGATCTCGCAGCCCGCCTCGTTGGCCTGGGCGCCCTGGGCCGGGGCGCCGTCGCCGCAGGCGTGCCGGCGAGCGCCTTCGGATCCTCGCTACGGGGCGGCACCGACGCCGCGTACGTGCTCGAGCTGCCACGCCGCGTCTACGATGCGTGCCGTGCGGCGCTCGAGCTGCCGCCGTGGAGCTCCGCCGCCACCATCGAGCCGCTGCTCGACGTCCGCTCGCACGCCGTTGTCCGACGTGGGCTCCCTCGGATGACCCTCGACTGGGACGGCACGCTCCGCCTCACCCCGCCATGACCTTTCGCGCCCGTCTCCTCCTCGGATTCGGCGCCGTGGTACTCGTCCCCCTGACCGTGTTCGGGTTGCGGATTCGCGTCGTGATGGCGAACCGCCTGACCGCGGAATACCAGCAGCGCGTGGCCGCGCTCGTATCGGTGATCCGCGCGGACCTGGATCAGCGGAGCGCGGGGATTGCGCTCCGGCTCGCCGCCCTGCGGGACGCCATCCCTCGAGACAACCGGTTCCGCGCAGCGCTGCAGGGGGGCGATCGTAGCTACCTGCTCGACTACGCCGGCGACGCCATGCAGCTCGCCGGGCTCTCGCTGCTGCAGATCCAGGACGAGACGGGCCGTATCGTGAGCTCCGGACATTTCCGCAACGAGTACGATCAGTCCGACCCCGCGCTGCCGCGCCTCCTGGCCGCGGCTCCGGGACGCACCGCGCTGGTCCAGGCACGCACGGCGGAGGTCCCCTTCCTGGCGCTGGCACGCGTCGACTCGGTGCGGCTCGGCGGCCGCGCCTTCACGCTCGTGGGGGGGATCGCCGTGGACTCGAGCTTCCTCGCACGCCTCACGCCCGATCCCGAGCTGATGGTCGCGGTTGCCCTCCCGGGCGATTCGTCGTCGGTCGTCGATCCGACGACGCGGGTCGTCGACAGCCTCACCGTCCCGTTCGTGGCCGAGGGCGACTCGGCGCGGCTCGTTCCCGCGCGGATCGTAGTCTCGCACTCGCTCGCCTCGCTCGTGGCGCTGCGCCGCGGGGTCGCGCTGTCGTTCTTCGTGGCGGTGCTGGTCACCGGGCTGATCGCGCTGCTCCTGGCCTCGTGGCTGTCGACCCGGATCAGCGGGCCCCTGACCGCGCTCGCGGCGAAGACCGCCGATGTGGACATGGACCGGCTGGATGTCGTGTTCGACAGCGACCGGCCCGACGAGATCGGAGCCCTCAGTCGCCTGCTTGGAGCCATGACCGAGCGGCTGCGCGCCGGTGCCGCGCGCCTGCGCGAGGCCGAGCGCCGGCTGGCGATGGGCGACCTCGCCCGTCAGGTGAACCACGACATCAAGAACGGCCTGATCCCGATCCGGAACGTGTTCCGGCATCTCGGTCAGGCCGCCGGCGAGAGTCCGGACCGGCTTGCCGCCGCCTTCCGGGATCGCCAGGCGACGGTCGACTCGAGCATCTCGTATCTCGAGAATCTCGCGAGTAACTACGCGCGGCTCTACCCGCAACCCGCCCGCGAGTCCTGCGATGTGAACGCCGTGGTGCACGAGACCATCAGCCGCGTAGGCGGCACCGGGCCGACGGAGCTGCGACTGGAGCTCGCGGACGGTCTGGCCCCCGCCCGCACCGACCCCCTGGTCCTGCGGCGCATCCTCGAGAACCTCATCGGGAACGCCCTCGACAGCTTGGCGGCGCGCGCCGGCCGCGTCACCGTCTCCACTAGGGCAAATGGACAAGCGGGCGTGCGGATCACCGTGGCGGACACCGGCAACGGAATGACCAAGGAGGAGCTGAATCGCGCCTTCGACGACTTCTACACCACGAAGCCCGGTGGTACCGGCCTCGGTCTGTCGATCGTGCGACGCCTCGTGCTCGACGCCAATGGCGCGTTGCGCGTGGAAACGCAACCCGGCGCGGGCAGTACGTTCATCGTGGATCTGCCGGGCGAGGGCGCGTGAGCGCCATCCTGGTGGTCGACGACGTACCCGCCATGGCGGAGCAGTACGCGTACGACCTGAAGCGCGTAGGCGGCTACGAGGCACTCGTCGCGCACACCGGCCGCGCGGCGCTCGACCTGCTCGAGCGCGAGGCGGTGGACTGCGTCATCCTCGACCTGGAAATGCCGGGGATGGACGGCTTTGACGTGCTGCGGACCATGGAGCGCCGGGGGCTCCGGGTTCCGGTGCTCGTGTACACCGGGACGGGCAACTTCGACCGCTGCGCCGAGGCCATCCGGCTCGGCGCCCGAAGCTTCATCGACAAGGCCGAGCCGATGGAGCGGGTGGTGCAGGAGGTCGAGCACGCCCTCGAGCAGCAGCGCCTCGCGGGGCACCTCGCCGTGCTGCGGGGTCGCCTCGATTCCGAGGCACCCCTCGTGGGTGCGAGCCCCGCGATGCAGGAGCTCAAGGACGCGATCGGGCGCGTCGCGAAGATCCCGAGCCCGGTCCTGATCGTGGGTGAGAGCGGGGCGGGAAAGGAGCTCGTCGCCCGGGAGCTGCACCGCCTAAGCGCCAGCCCGGCGGGGCCGTTCATCGCGCTCAATGCCGCGGCCCTCCCGGAGAACCTCGTGGAAGACGAGCTGTTCGGCCACGAACGGGGCGCCTTCACGGGCGCCGCATCGCTCCGTAAGGGTGCGTTCGAAGCCGCGTCCGGCGGTACGTTGTTTCTCGACGAGATCGGTGAGCTGCCGCTTGCAGCGCAGGCGAAACTGCTACGCGTCATCGAACAGCGAGAGATTACGCGGCTCGGCGGTAACCGGACGGTCGCCGTGGCGGCGCGCGTCGTGGCCGCCACGAATCGCGACCTCGAGACCGAAGTGCGGGCCGGCCGGTTCCGCGAGGACGTCTATTTCCGACTCAACGTTCACGTGGTCCGCGTCCCCGCGCTCCGCGAGCGGCTATCGGACGTCCCGGCACTCGTCGAGCATCTCCTGGCGGCGACCTGCGCCCGCTTCGGCGTACGACCCAAGAGGATCGACCCGGCGGCGCTCGACTGCCTGATGCGATACGACTGGAGGCGGAACAACGTGAGAGAGCTGCGGAATGTCGTCGAGCGGATGATCATCGCGACGGACGGGGAGGCGATCGGAGTAGACGATATCCCTGCCGACATCCGGGAAGGGTCGGGTCCCCAGGCCACCGCCACCGGGGGGGGCGCGGCACGGACCACATTCCATGCCCTCAAGGCGGAGGCCGAGCGCCAGATCATCGTCGCGGCCCTGGAGCGCAACGACTGGCACATCACGCGGACGGCGCAGTCGCTCGGCCTCGCCGATCACGCCAGCCTCTTGAAGATCATGCGGCGGCATGACATCAGCCGCGGAAGTGTCGACCCGGACACATGAGCCTCCCGACGGCCGTGTCCGCCCGGACACGAGACGTCTCGCCTGCCGAAGTAACTCCTTAATCTGACGATTGATAAGTCGTGACTGACCGCTGGCCTCCGTCCTGCCTTACAGCGGGCGTCCACTGCTGTTCGAACGGCGCTCGCCGAGCGCTCAACCAGGAGGAGGATCTCATGCGGAAAGTCACCATCATCCCGTACGTCATCGCCGCGTTCGTCGCCGGCGCGTGCGGGGACAAGCACTCTCAGTCGAGCGACGCCAACGCGGCCGAAGTGACCACCGTGGCGCCCGCGGCGTCGAGCGGTTCGACCCCGACCGTTCCCGTGACCGCGGGAACCGTGACGTTCGACGGCGCCCAGGCCGCGTATACCGAGAAGCGCTACGACGAAGCGGTCCGGCTGTTCACCAGCTACACGAGCGAGCACCCGGACAAGGTCTGGGGCTTTTACATGCTCGGCCTCTCGGCCTGGAAGACGGGCGACCGCGACGCCGCGGTGCGGGCATTCACACAGGCGCTGGAGAAGGACTCGACCCACGTGAAGAGCCGCCTGAACCTGAGCCGGGTGCTGATCGAACAGGGCAAGGCGCAGGAAGCGCTGCCGTACGTCGAAGCGACGCTCAGAATCGACTCGACGTCGAATGAGATCTACCGCGTGCTCGGACGGGTGAAAGGCGAATTGGGGGACTCGACCGGGGCGATCGAGGCGCTCAAGCGGGCGATCGTGCTGGACGAGCGTGACGCCTGGTCGATGAACAACCTGGCCAGGGTGTACATCGGTCAGGGTCGGTTCGAGGACGCGCTCGGGCCGCTCGCCCGGGCGATCGAGATCGATTCGACGGTGGCGGCATTCCATACCAATCTGGGACGAGCCCTGGAGCGCACCGCCGACCGGAGCAGTCTCGCGGAGGCTTTCGTGGAACAGGTGAAGGGCTGGCGCTGACGCAGGCGGTAGAACGGCAATGGGTAGGGGCGCAGCATGCTGCGCCCCTACGACGTTTCACCTGCTACGACGTTTCGACCGCCCGCCCCAGGGCGACAATCTCCTCCCGGATCGCGTGGCGCTCGGCCAGGAGTCGCAGGAATGCCCACCGCCGGAACAGGAACAGACCGAGCGCCCGCGCCCCGCCGATGATGCGGTCGAGCCGCTCGAAGAACACCAACGCGGCGTACGCGGCCAGCGGCGCGACGGCGAAGGCCAGCACCCCCACCTCCATGCCCCGCCACCGCCAGAACGCTGCCGCCACGCCGATCCACGTGAGCGGAAAGAGCAGCATCGCGGCGAGTACCTTGATGCTCGCGAGCGCATCCTCCGCACCCTTGGCCAACCCGGTCGCGACGAACCCGACCGCCCGGTAAGCTGGATAGTGCACGACGACGCCGACCAGCGCGGCCGGCAGGAGCAGCACCAGTACGAGCGCCGCCCTGCCGACGTACCCGGTCACGCGGCCGAGCATGAAGCGGCCGGGCGTGAGCTGGTGCGGGTCGAGCCCCGCCGCGCAGAGCGCCGCTTCGTAACGATCGATCCGGGTCGTCAGAGCGGCGAATCGCTCGGGCCACTGGGCTCGCACGATGTCGTACCCTGCGAGGAGGCGGCGGCGCAGCGCGAACTCGTCCGCGAGGGACGGCGGACTCGCCGGCGCCTCGTCCTGCGCGCTCACGATGCGTTGCGCCCGGTCGACCAGCGCGTGCGCCTCCGCCTGCTCCGCCTGGAGCGTCACCGCGGCCAGCGCCTGCTCGATCCGGGCCGTCAGCTGGCGCACGGGCCCCGCGGGCGGCTCTTCACCCGGCCCGAGCGCGACCGGTTCGACCGCGAACGGCTCCCCGAAATACAGCAGCGCGGCGCTGCGGAACGTGCGCTTCGCCCGGTAGTACAGGCCCGCCGGCACGATCCGGATCGGGGACGAAGCCGCGAGGCCGCCCGCGGCCCCGAAGGCGATCCGGGCCGCGCCCGTCTTCAACGGCCTGAGCTTGGGATCCGAGTGCGAGGCGCCTTCCGGGAAGATGGCGATCGCCCCGCCGCGGGTGAGCACGGCCCGCGCCGCGTCGAACGTCTCGCGGTTCTGCGCGGGGTCGGAGCCCGCGTCCTGACGCCGGTGGACCGGGATCGCCTCGAACGCGCGACAGAAGAATCCGATCACCGGCATCCGGAACAACGGGGCCTTGGCGAGGAGCGAGACGCGTCGCGGGGCGAGGCACAGAAGGAACGCGGGATCGATCAACCCGCTGGGGTGGTTCAGGACGAAGATCACCGGACCGCGTTGGGGCACGCGCTCGACGCCCGAGACTTCGATGCGGCGGAAGAAGATGCGCAGGACCAGCCCGAACAGCGCCCGGAAGAGCGGCCTCACGGCGACGGCTCGCCGCCGGCGCGTCCCCCCTGCCAGGCGGCGTAGGTCCAGACGATTCCTCCCACGAGCACGGCCAATGGAATAATCAGCACGGCCTCGCCCAGCGAGCGCGCGTCGGAGAGCACTCCGACGAGGGACGGAGAGGGGACGTCCCCCAGGAGGTGGATGGTGAAGATGCTCAGGGCCACCGCCGTGGCCCGCATGTGCGGGTCCACGACGTTGACGATCATCGAATTGATCGGGCCGGTGGAAGCGAACAGGCACAGCTCGGCCGCCACGATCGCCGTCCAATAGACGGCGGGCTGTGGGGCGGCGAGCGCGACCAGCGTGAGCGGCGCTGCGACGAGCGTGACCGCCCCTGAGACCCAGAGGTACGCCTGCCGCGAGACACGAAGGAAATGGTCGCCGATCCAACCTCCGGCATACGTCCCGACGAATCCCGTGACCACCACGACCGCCCCGAACTGCACGGTCGCCTGCGCTTTCGGAATGCCGCGCGTGCGCTCGAGGAAGGCCGGCGTCCAGAAGGCCAGCGCGCCGATCGCAAACGTGTAGGCGGCGTAGCCCAAAACGGTGAGGACATAGGGGCGGTTGCGAACCAGTGCGGCATAGGCGGCACGGGCGGCGCTGCCGTGCGACGATACGGCGTGGCGGCCGGAGGCGGGGCTATCAGCCGAGTCTTGGGCGCCCCGGGGCGGATCGTACAGCCGCAGCGCCAGCGCTGCGAGCACCAGTCCGGGCACGCCGGCGACGAAGAACGCCTGCCGCCACCCGAAGTAGCGGTCGACCAGACCGCCCACGATGTATCCGAGCGCCGAGCCGATGGGGATCGCGGCGAAGAAGACTGCGAACACCCGGCCGCGCCGCGCGCGCGGGAAGTAGTCGGCCAGCAGCGCCGGCGAGATCGTGCCGTACGCCGCCTCACCCACCCCCACGGCGGCTCGGGCGGCGAACAGCGACGCGTAGCTCGTCGCCAGGCCCGCGAGCGCCGTCGCCACGCTCCAGATCGCTACGCCGAGACCTAGGAGGCGCGTCCGGGAGCGGGCGTCGCCCAGTGAGCCGAACAGCGGCGCGGCAATCATGTAGACGATGATGAAGCCGGTCATGAGCGACCCGAGCTGCGTGTCCGAGAGCTGCAGCTCCGAATGCTTCATGCTCTCGGCGAGCGCGGCGACGATCCACCGGTCCAGGTAGTTGAACAGGTTGATCAGCGTGAGGACGGCAAGCGCTCTCCTGCCGAGGCGAGCGAACTCCGGCCCTACAAGTGGGCCTTCAGCCACGCCGTGAACAACCCGTACAGGTTTTCCCGCGTGTTCCCGCCGGTGATCGCGTGGGTCTTGTTCGGGTAGATCCGCATGTCGAACTGCTTGTTCGCGGCCTCGAGGCCCTGCACCAGGCGCTCGCTGTTCTGGAAGTGCACGTTATCGTCGCCCGTGCCGTGCACCAGCAGGAAGCTGCTTCTGAGGCTGTCGGCATAGGTGAGCGAGGCGCTCTCATCGTAGCCGGTCGGGTTCTCCTGAGGCGTGCGCATGTAGCGCTCGGTGTAGATCGTGTCGTAGAAGCGCCAATCCGTGACGGGCGCGACGGCGAGCGCGGCCTTGAACACACCCCCGCCCAGAAACACCGTGCGCGACGTCATGTACCCCCCGTAGCTCCACCCCCAAATGCCGATCCGATCGGCACTAACGAAGGCCTGCCGGCCGAACCAGCGCGCCGCGGCGATCTGGTCGGCCGACTCGTACCGGCCGAGGTGCAGGTAGGTCACCTTCATGAACCTCGCGCCGCGGCCGCCGGTCCCGCGGTTGTCGACGCTCGCGACGAGATACCCGTCCTGCGCCAGCATCTGGTGCCAGAGGTACTGCGCGCCGCCCCACGCGTCCGTGACGGTCTGCGAGCCCGGCCCCCCGTACACGAACATCAGCAACGGGTAGCGCTTGGCCGGGTCGAAATCCCGCGGTTTGATGATCCAGGCGTTGAGCTCCACGCCGTCGGACATCGGGACCTTGAGAAACTCCGGTGCGCGAAGCCGCAGTGCGTCCACTTTGCGCACCAGCGCCAGGTTGCCCGCCAAGGCCCGGACCAACGTCCCGTCGGCACGCCGCAGCGTTTGCACGGGGGGCACACCCGCCCGCGAATAGGTGTCGACGTACAGCTTGAACGTGGGATCGAACGCAACGCCGTGCGTGCCCGGCTCCGTGGAAATCCGCGCCAGTCTGCTCCCGTCGAGACCGACGCGGAGCAGCGGCCGACCGAGCGGCCCGTCGATGGCAGCGGTGAAATACAGCACCTTGGACGGCTCGTCCACACCCAGCAGCTCGAACACGTCCCACCCACCCGGCGTGACCCGCCGGACCAACGAGCCGTCTCGATTGAAGAGGTAGACCTGGTCGAAGCCCTCCCGCTCGGAGACGAACAGGAATTGCCTGCCACCCGCGATCCAGCGGGGCTGGTTGGCGTCGACCCATGCCGAGTCGCTGTCGCTCATGATCACACGCGCCGCACCGGTCGTCGCGTCCGCCAGCAGCAGGTCGAGTCGGTTCTGGTGACGGTTGAGGCGCGTGAGCCAGACCTCGGTTGGCGAATCGGCGAAGTCCATCGCCGCGACGTACACGTCTTTGTCCGGGCCGAGGTCGACCCACGACGTGCGACCGGTCGCCAGCTCCGTCACGCCGATCTTCACCGTGGAGTTCGCCGCGCCCGCCTTGGGGTAGCGCACCGGCACCAGCGCCGGATAGAGCGAGTCATGGTCGATCAGGTAGAACGGTCGAATGGCCGACTGGTCGAGCCGCCAGAACGCGATACGCCGCCCGTCGGGACTCCAGCGGAAGGCGTCGCGCAGGTCGAGCTCCTCTTCGTACACCCAGTCGGAAGTGCCGTTGATGACGTTCTCGCCGCCGTCGGTGGTCAGCGCCGTCTCGGCGCCCGTGGTGAGGTCGGTCACGTAGAGGTTGTTGTCGCGGACGAAGCCGACCATGCGCCCGTCGGGCGAGAACTTGGCGAACTGCTGATAGCCGGGCCGGGCGCTCACCGGCACGAGGCGCTTCCCGGTGAAGTCCCACACCAAGAACGTCCCCTTGGTGTTCTGACGCCAGACGCGGGCCGAGTTGGTGAAGACGAGCAGCTTCGAGCCGTCCGCCGAGAAACGGTATTGCTCGATCGCGATCGGCTTCCCGCCTCCGGGCGGGACCAGGTCGGTGCCGCGGACCAGCAGCTGTTTCGCTCCGGAGAGGGCATCGACCCGATACAGATCGGTATTGCCCGTGGCGTCTTCCTCGATGGCCGTGTACGCTTTGCCGTCCTTCATCCAGGCGACCTCTACCAGGTCGCTCGCGTACTCGTGCGAGCCCCAGATGGCATGGACCGTGAGCGGCGGGGCCTGAACGCCCTGGGCGGCCAAGGACTCCGCAAGCTGGATAAGGACGCAAACGGCGACGAACCGGCGCACCGCGGCTGACACCATAGATGGCACTCGGCGGGAGGTTTGGGGTGCCCCAAAGCTACCCGCCGACGCCCAACGTGGAAGATTGCACGGACGCCCTGCTTGGGAGCACGTTTCCTGCACGAATGGCGGGGTTGCGATGTTCACCAGTCCCGACAGCCGATCCAGTGCTGCGCGGGTGCTACGCTGTTGTGACCGTGCAACGATTCGCTCGGAGCCCCGGGACGGTGCAGCCTAGCGGAGCCGAACTCCCTCGCCTGAGTGCCGCGCACTGGCCGATCGGCGCCTACCGCCGGGAGCGTCTTCCTGAGCGGGTGCTGCAGTTCGGCACGGGCATGTTGCTGCGCGCCCTGTGCGTGGCGTCGGTGGACGCCGCGAACTCGGCGGGCGCCTTCGCCGGCCGCATCGCCGTCATCCAGAGCACGCCGCAGGGCCATGCACGCGCCATCAACACGCAGGACGGTCTGTTCACGCTGGTAGAGCGCGGGCTCGAGCGCGGAGCGTCGGTCGAGCGCACGCGCCTGATCGGCGCGATCTCGCGCGCCCTGGTGGCGGAGGCCGACTGGCCCGCGGTGCGCGACGTGGTCGCGCGGCGGGAGCTGCAGGTGATCGTGAGCAACGTGACGGAGGCGGGGTTTCGAGCGGATGCAAACTTCCCTGCCAGACTGACGGACCTGCTGCATACGCGGTTCGTGCGCCTGCCCGATGGCCCGCCCGTGTACGTCATCCCCACCGAGCTGGTAGACGACAACGGGCCGCGCCTCGCCGCGATGGTCGACCGCTTGGCCGAGGGACTCGAGCGCGGGCCTGAGTTCCGCCTGTGGCTCGGGGCCCGGGTGCGGTTCTGCTCCTCGCTCGTGGACCGGATCACGACGGGCACGCCGGCCCGGGACATCCGCGCGGCTCTCGAGCGGCGTCTCGGATACGCCGACGCTCTCCTCACGGTAACGGAGCCGCACTCCCTCTGGGCGATCGAGGCCGATCCCGCGGCATTGCGGGCGGCGTTCGCAATCGACGTCCTCCCCGAGTCGGTGATCATCGCGCCGGACATCGCTTTCTACCGGGAGCGCAAGCTGCGGCTCTTGAACGGCGCGCACACGGTGACGGCGCCGCTCGCACTTCTCGCGGGCGTGCGGACCGTACGCGAGGCCGCCGAGCACCCGCGGCTCGGCGCCTTCCTGCGACACATCTTGTTCGAGGAGATCGTGCCGGCAACGGACCTCCCGGGCGACGCAGGCGTCGCGTTCGCGCAAACCGTGATCGATCGCTTTCGCAACCCGTGGCTCGATCACGAGTGGCGTGTGATCGCCGCGAATCAGACGGCGAAGCTGCGGCTCCGCGTGGTGCCGTCGCTCACAGGGTTCGCCCGGAAGCGAGGAGCGGGGGGGATCGCCCCGCAGGGGTTGGCGCTGGGTCTAGCGGCCTACTTGCGTTGGGTCCGCTCGCACCCCGCCGGCGATGCCGATCTGCCGCTGATCGAGCGGCACTGGCGGACGGCGACCACACCGCAGGAACTGGTCGCCAGTGCCCTGGCCAACGCGGACGTGTGGGGCGTCGATCTCGCCGCGCTACCGGGACTCCCCGAGGCTACGACCCGCTGGCTCGTGGTGTTGGAGCGTGACGGCGTGGACGCGGCGCTCGCTGCGCTGCCCGGCATGCCGGAGCACGCAGCCACGGGCCGCACCTGATCATGACCCTCACGGCCACGACCCTCCCCGGTCTCGATCCGCTGCTCCAGAGCGGGGTCATCGCGGTCGTCCGCGTGTCCGCGGCGGTCCGGTTGGGTCCCGCCGCCCGCGCGCTGGCGGCGGGCGGCGTGGGCGCCGTCGAGGTCACACTCACGACGCCGGGCGCGATCGACACGATCGCCGACCTCGCCTCGGATACGGGTCTCGCGGGGTGCGTCATCGGCGCCGGCACCGTGCTCGACGAGTCCGCGGCTCGTTACGTCATCGACGCCGGGGCGCGGTTCGTGGTGAGCCCCGTGCTCGATCCGGCCGTGATCCGCACGTGCCGCGACCGCGGCATCCCCTGCATGCCGGGAGCCCTGACCCCGACTGAGCTGCTCGAGGCGTGGCGCGCGGGCGCCCCGGTGATCAAGCTGTTCCCCGCTGCCGCGGTCGGTCCGAGTTACCTCCGCGACGTGCTCGCGCCGTTGCCGTTCCTGCGACTCGTCCCCTCGGGCGGCGTGTCGCTCGAGAACGCCGGCGAGTGGATCCGCGCCGGCGCCGCCGCGGTGAGCGTGGGAAGCGCGCTCGCCAGCGCCGCGCTCTTGACCGACCAATCGACGGCAGAGCTGACGGCGCGCGCCCGGTCATTCGTCGAGCGCGTCGCTCAGGCCCGGCGCCACCCGGGCCACGCGCAGTGACGCGGGCGGTTACGTTCGGCGAGCTGCTCTTGCGGCTCAGCCCACCAGGTGAGCAACGCCTGTTCGAGTCGAGCGACCTCGTGACCTGCTTCGGCGGCGCGGAAGCGAACGTCGCGGTCGCCCTGAGCCATTTCGGCGTGCCCTGTGCCTATGTCACGCGCGTGCCCGACAATCCCATCGGGGACGCCGGCGTCGCGGCGCTCGAGCGAGAAGGCGTCGGCACCGAATGGATCGTGCGCGGCGGCGAGCGCCTGGGTATCTACTTCGTGGAGCCGGGCGCCGATCTCCGCGCCATGCGCGTCGTGTACGATCGGGCGGGCTCGGCGTTCGCCCGGATCGAGCCGGGTGCCGTCGCCTGGCCGCGGGTACTCGCGGGCGCGGACTGGTTCCACACCTCGGGGATCACGCCCGCGCTGGGCGACGGCCCCGCCGCCACGCTCGCGGGCGCGATTGCCTGCGCGCGCGCCCAAGGCACGCGCGTCAGCTTCGACCTGAATTACCGCGAGGCGCTGTGGCGCGACCGCGATCCGCGCCCGATCGTCGAGCCCCTGGTGCGGCAGGCGCAGCTGCTCGTCGGCAATGCCGCCGCCCTGCGCGCCATGCTCGCGATCGACGCGGACGACGGGTCGCTGGCGACGCGGCAGCGCGCGCGCGACCTGGCGGAGCGTCTCGCCGGTCGCTTCGGGGTCGAGCGCGTCGCGCTCACGCGACGTGAGATCCTCGGACCCCGACGACACGGCTGGAGCGCCGTGCTGTACGACGCGACGACCGGCTCGTTCGCACAGAGCCGGCGGCACTGCGTGGAGGTCGTGGACCGGGTGGGCGGCGGCGACAGTTTTGCCGCGGCGCTCATCGCGCGGCTCGTGGGCGGGGACCCACCGCCCCAGGCGCTCGAGTTCGCCGTGGCGGCGAGCGCGTTGAAGCTCACCGTCCCCGGTGACTTCAGCCGCGCGAGCGTGCGGGAAGTCGAAGCCCTCCTCCGCACATGATCCCGAGCTTTCGCTGGTTCGGCGCCGCCGACCCGATCCCACTCGCGCACATCCGACAGATCCCCGGCGTCACGGGCGTGGTCAGCGCGTTGTACGACGTGCCGGTGGGCGACGCCTGGAGCCGGGCGCGCCTCGGCACGCTCAAGGCTCAGATCGAGGACGTCGGACTCTGCTTCGCCGTCGTCGAGAGCATCGCGGTGCACGAGGATATCAAGCTGGGGCGGCCCGGGCGCGATCGGCTCATCGATCACTATAGCGCCAGCATCGCAAGCATGGGCGAGCTCGGCATTCCCGTCCTGTGTTACAACTTCATGCCGGTCTTCGACTGGACGCGCACCGACCTCGCCATGCGGCTGCCCGACGGGTCCACGGCGCTCGCGTACGACGACCGGGCGCTCGCCGCCATCGATTTGTCGCGCGGCACTGTGGAGCTCCCGGGCTGGGCCACGGCCTACCGGCCCGCCGAACTGCAAGCGCTGCTCGCCGCCTACCGCGACGTGGACGCGGAGCGGCTGTGGGACAACCTCGCCTATTTCCTGGAGCGCGTCGTGCCGGTCGCCGAGCGGGCCGGCGTCCGGCTCGCCATCCACCCCGACGACCCTCCCTGGCCCATCTTCGGACTGCCGCGGATCATCACCAATGGCCGGGCCCTCGAGCGCCTCGTGGCGCTCGCGGACAGCCCGGCGAACGGCGTGACGTTTTGCACCGGTTCGCTCGGCGCGAACCCCGAGAACGATCTGCCGGCCATGGTGCGCCGGCTTGGCGGGCGGGGGGGAGGGGGGGGGCGCATTCACTTCGCCCACTGCCGCAACGTCCGGGTCACGGGGGAGCGGCGGTTTCACGAGACGGCACATCCCTCCGCCTGCGGCAGCGTCGACCTGTTCGAAGTCCTTCGCGCCCTGAAGGAAGTCGGATTCACAGGCCCCATGCGCCCCGATCACGGCCGCATGATCTGGGGCGAGACGGGGCGCCCTGGATACGGGCTGTACGATCGAGCGCTCGGCGTGACGTACCTGCAGGGTGTGTGGGAGGCCCTCTCCCGGAGCGACGGGTGAGCGCGGCGGTCACGCCCCAGCGAATTGGGTACCGATGGACGGTGTGCGCGCTGCTGTTCGCGGTCACCACCATCAACTACGTCGATCGCCAGGTGCTGGGCATCCTGGCGCCCACGCTGCAGCACGAGCTCGGGTGGTCCGAGGCCACGTACGGTGACGTGGTGTCGTGGTTCAGCCTGCCCTACGCCTTCGCGTTCCTCGCGGCGGGGCGGCTGTTCGACCGGATCGGCGTGCGCCGCGGGTTCGCGGCAGCCGTGGTCGCGTGGAGCCTGGCGGCCATCGCGCACGCGTTCGCCCGCACGACGGCCCTGTTTTCCGCGGCGCGCGCCCTGCTGGGCGTGGCCGAGTCGGCAAACTTTCCCGGCGCCATCAAGGCCGTCGCCGAGTGGTTCCCCAAGAAGGAGCGGGCGCTCGCGACCGGCATCTTCAACGCGGGGACCAACACGGGTGCGATTATCACACCCCTCCTTGTCCCGTGGATCGCGCTCAGGTGGGGTTGGCAGTGGGCCTTCATCGCGACAGGCTCACTCGGGTTCGTCTGGCTGCTCCTCTGGCTCGCCATGTACCGCAGTCCCGACGCGAACCCACGCGTCTCGAGCGAGGAGCTGGCACACATCCGCAGCGACCCGCCCGACCCCGAAAACGCCCGCGTGCCCTGGATCCGCCTCCTCGGCTTCAGGCAGACCTGGGCGGTCGCGGCGGGGAAGCTCTTGGCCGATCCGATCTGGTGGTTCTACCTGTACTGGCTCCCGAAATTCCTGGACGCCCGGTACGGGATCAAGCTGGCACAAGTGGCGCTCCCGCTCATCGTCGTGTATGTGGTGGCCGATGTCGGCTCGGTGGGCGGAGGGTGGCTTTCGAGCACGCTGATCAAGCGCGGCTGGACGGTCAATCGGGCCCGCAAGACCGCGATGCTCACGATGGCGCTGCTGATCGTGCCCACGGCCCTCGCCCCCCTGGCGGGAAGCCTGTGGGGGGCCGTGGCCATCGTGAGCGTGGCGGCTGCGGCGCACCAGGCCTGGTCCGCCAACGTGTATACGCTGGCGAGCGACATGTTTCCCCGGGCGGCGGTGGGATCGGTCGTGGGGATCGGCGCATTTGCCGGCGGCATCGGCGGCTGGGCGTTCCAGCGCGTCACCGGCCGGATTCTCGAGGCCAACGGCAACAACTACACGCCCATCTTCATCATTTGTGGGCTGGCCTACGTCTCGGGCTGGACCCTCATTCATGTCCTCGCCCCGCGGCTCGAGCCCGCGACCCTGGAAGAACCCGCCCGCGTGTGACCCTCCGCATCGGCATCCTCGGTGGCGGCAACATCAGCGGCACGCACGCGCGGGCGGTGCGGGAAACGCCGGGCGTGGAGCTCGTGGCGTGCTGGGGGCGCGACCCGGAGAAGACGGCCCAGATGGCTGCGCGCTATGGGGCGACGGCCTATCGCGATCTCGACCGCTTTCTCGGGCACCGGCCGATGGAGCTGGTGCTCGTGGGAACGCCGTCGGGGCTCCACGCCGAGCACGCTCGGGCGGCCGCGCGGCGGGGGTTGCACGTCCTGGTGGAGAAGCCGCTCGATGTCACGACACAGCGCATCGACACGCTGATCGAGGAGTGCGACCGGGCGGGCGTGAGACTGGGCGTGATCTTTCAGGACCGCGCCGCGCCCGACCTCGTCTGGCTGAAACAGCTCGTGGCGGGAGGGGCGCTGGGCACCGTGTTCCTGGCCTCGGCGCGGGTGAAGTGGCATCGCCCGCCGCAGTACTACGCCGGCTCGGACTGGCGCGGGACGTGGGCGTTGGACGGCGGAGGAGCGCTGGCGAATCAGGCGATTCATTCCCTCGACCTTCTGCTGTGGCTGCTGGGAGATGTGGAGCGCGTGTACGCGGCGACGCGCACCGCGGTGCACGCCATCGAGGTGGAAGACACGGCGGTGGCCACGCTCGAGTTCGTGGGCGGCGCCGTGGCCACGGTGGAGGCCGCGACGTCCGCCTTCCCGGGCCTCCCGCGACGCGTCGAAATCACCGGGTCCGAGGGCACCGTCATCGTGGAGCAAGACCGCGTCGTGTCCGTGCAGCTCCGGACGCCGGTGCCCGGCCCGCCACCACAGGAGGACGGGGACGCGAATGCGAGCGCGACCTCCCCGGTTGTGGCGGACGTTCGTGGGCACCGGCGGGTGCTGGAGGACTTTTTGTCCGCCGTCCGCACGGGCGCGCCCCCCTTGTGCGACGGGCGCGACGGCCGGCGCTCGGTGGAGCTCATCGAAGCGATGTATCGCTCGGCGCGTCTGGGAGGACCGGTGCCGGTGCGCTCGCTCTCCGTGGCGCAACCGTGACGGCACGATCTCGCTCGCTGGGGCTCGATCGCTCGTTCGGGCGGCTCCTGCCACGGAGCGTCGCGCGGGGCGCGATCGCCCGTCTCGGTCCCGCCCTGGCCCTCGTCCTGGTAGTCGCGGCGTTCGCCATCCTCGCCGATGCGCCGTCGCGGTATCTCTCGCCCACCAATCTCCGCATCGTGCTTTCCCAAACGGTGATCGTGGCGCTGGGGGCGATCGGGATGACGATCATCATCATCAGCGGCGGCATCGATCTGTCGGTGGGCGCCACGATCGCGTTGAGCGGCGTAGTGGCGGCGCTCGGAATCGGCGCCGGCTGGCCCGTCCCGGTCGCGGCGACGGGCGCGGTGCTCGCCGGCGGATTGGTGGGGCTCACGAACGGCCTCCTCATCACGAGACTGCGCGTCGTGCCGTTCATTGCCACGCTGGGCATGCTCGGCGTCGCGCGCGGGGTCGCCAAGTGGCTGGCCCACGAGCAGACGGTCAACGTGCCCCCGACGTGGCTCAATGACCTGCTGGTCACGTTCCCGCGGGCCGCCTGGATGGTGCTCCCTCCGGGCGTCTGGATCACGCTGGCGCTGGCACTGCTCGCGGCGACCGTACTGCGCCGCACCGTGTTCGGGCGGCGGGTGTTCGCGGTCGGGTCTAACGAGCTGGCGGCACGCGCCTGCGGCATCGCCACGGACCGGCTCAAGATCATGATCTATGGCTCCGCCGGGCTCCTGTTCGGGTTGGCGGGCGTGATGCAGCTGTCTCGCCTCCGGCAAGGGGATCCCACCGTGGCGATCGGCACCGAGCTCGACGTCATTGCCGCCGTGGTGATCGGCGGCGGCAGCCTGCAGGGGGGCGAGGGGAGCGTGTTCGGCTCGGTGGTCGGAGCGCTGATCATGGCCTTCTTGCGCAACGGCTGCCAGCAGATGGGCTGGCCGAACTACATCCAGGAGATCATCATCGGCGCCATCATCGTGCTGGCCGTGGCACTGGATCGGGTCAGGGCGGGGTGGGCGGCATCATGAATAATGCGGAATGCGGAATTCGGAACGCGGAATGTCAGGGCGCGATCATCGATGCGCACGTGCACTTCTGGGACCCGGGCGGGATTCACTACCCATGGCTCAGGAGCGTGCCGGCGCTCGATCGGGCTTTCCTTCCGTCCGACTACGCGGCCGCGACGGACGGGACCGCGATCACTCAGCTCGTATTCGTGGAGGGTAACTGCCGACCCGAGGAGGCCCCGCGCGAGCTGGAGTGGGTCGAGCGGCTCGCGCAGGTCGAGCCGCGCATCGCCGGCATCGTGGCCTTCGCCGATCTCACGGACCCGAGCGCGCGCGATCGCGCGCTGGAGGCCGTGTCCTCCTGTCCCAGGGTCACCGGCATTCGCCAGAACATTCAGGGACAGCCGGCAGGCTTCGCGCTGCAGCCGGCGTTCGTGGAGGGAGTTCGAGCGGTGGGACGCCGGGGCCTCACGTTCGACCTCTGCGTGACGCACGAACAACTTCGGGAAGTCACGGACCTGGTCCGCCGCTGCGCCGACACCCGCTTCGTTCTCGACCACTGTGGCAAGCCCGCGATCCGACATGGGCGTCTCGAGCCGTGGCGCGCGGACATGGCCTGCCTGGCCGCCCAGGAGAACGTGTGCTGCAAGCTCTCGGGACTCCTCACCGAGGCGGAGCCGCAGCGCCGGCGCGACGAGGACCTCACCCCCTATGCGGCGTCGGTCGTCGAGTGCTTCGGGACCGAGCGCGTGCTGTACGGGAGCGACTGGCCCGTCCTCACCCTGGCCGGGAGCTGCGGTGACTGGTACGGGTTCACCGAGCGCTTTACCTCCGGGTGGACTGCGGCGGAGCGGCGTCGCTTCTACGCCGACAACGCGATTCGCGTATACGCACTATGAACGAGATCGAGGGCAAGGTGGCGATCGTGACGGGCGGCGGCTCGGGGATCGGGCGGGCGATCGCCCTCCGCTTCGGGCAGGGAGGGGGGGGCGCCCGGGTCGCCGTCGCGGACATCGCCGAACCGGCGGCGGCGGAGACGGTACGCGGCATCGAGGCGCGCGGCGCAACCGCCATCGCCGTCACCTGCGACGTGAGCCGGCCGGCCGACGTGGCGCGCGCGTTCCGGGCCGTCGCCGATCGGCTCGGACCGCCGGACATTTTGGTCAACAGCGCCGGAATCGCGCACGTGGGCAACGTGGAGCAGACGTCGGAGGAGGATTTGGATCGGCTATACGCCGTGAACGTGAAAGGCGTCTTCAACTGTATGAAAGCCGCCGTGCCCGCGATGAAAGGACGCGGCGGCGTGATCCTCAACATCGCCTCGGTGGCCTCGACGGTCGGCATTGCGGACCGGTTCGCGTACTCGATGACCAAGGGTGCGGTGCTGACCATGACGTATTCGGTCGCCCGCGACTACGTCACGCAGGGGATCCGCTGCAACGCGATCGCCCCGGGACGGGTCCACACCCCCTTCGTCGACGGGTACCTGGCGAAGAATTATCCGGGCCGGGAGCGGGAGATGTTCGAGCAGCTGTCGCGGACGCAGCCGATCGGTCGCATGGGCCAGCCGGAGGAGATTGCTCAGCTCGCGCTGTTTCTCTGCTCCGACGCCGCGGCGTTCATCACGGGCTCGAACTACGCCATCGACGGCGGCTTTGTGACCCTGAAGATGTAAGCCATGAAACTCATCCGATTCGGGGCACCCGGCCGCGAGCGACCCGGCCTGATCCTGCCCGACGGCAGACGCCTCGACGCCTCGGGCGTCGGCGCCGATTACGACGAGGCCTTCTTCGACTCGGGCGGTCTCGAGCGGCTCGCCCGCTGGCTCGACCGGGACGGCGCGGCCGCGCCTGTCGTCCCGCAGGACATGCGACTGGGGCCTCCGATCTCGCGGCCCAGCAAGATCGTGTGCGTCGGCCTCAATTACCGCGACCACGCCCGCGAGTCCGGGATGGCGATCCCCGATGAGCCGGTCCTCTTCTTCAAGGCCACGACCGCGATCGTCGGTCCGAATGACGACGTCATCATCCCGAAGAACGCCGCCAAGGTGGACTGGGAGGTGGAGCTGGCGGTCGTCATCGGCCGCCGGGCGGTGTACGTCGAGCGGGAGCGGGCGCTGGCGCACGTGGCCGGATACCTGCTTCACAACGATTACTCGGAACGGGCCTTCCAGCTCGAGCGGGGGGGGCAGTGGGTGAAGGGCAAGAGCTGTGACAGCTTCGCGCCGCTCGGGCCGTTCCTGGCCACGCCGGACGAGGTCAGGGACGTACACGATCTCGAGCTATGGCTCAAGGTGAACGGCGAGACCAAGCAGTGCAGCTCGACCCGCGAGCTCATCTTCGACGTGCCGACGCTCGTGAGTTACATCAGTCAGTTCATGACGCTCCTGCCCGGCGACGTCATTTCCACCGGCACACCTCGGGGCGTGGGACTGGGCCAGACCCCGCCGCGCTACCTCGTCGCTGGCGACGAGGTGGAGCTCGGTATCGAGGGACTGGGCACCGCGCGCCAGCGACTCCGTGCCTACCGCTAGGAGGCCCCTCGAGGGCAAGACGGCGGTCATCACCGGCGCCGGGAGCGGCATCGGGCGGGCCAGCGCCCTGCGCTTCGCACAGGCGGGCGCACGCCTGGTGCTGGCGGACGTGCACGATGCCGAGGGGGGCGGCGTGGTGCGGGCCATCGCGCAGGCGGGCGGCACCGCGTGCTTCGTCCACGCCGACGTGAGCCGCCGCGCCGACAACGAGGGGATGATCGACGTGTGTGTCGAGCAGTACGGCCGGCTCGACATCCTGTTCTGTAATGCCGGTGTCAACCTGCCCAAGCTGCTGCCGCACAGCTCCGACGAGGAGATCGACCACCTCCTGGCCGTGAACGTGACGGGACCGCTCTACGCCGCCCGGCACGCCATTCCGATCATGCTCGGGCAGCCCGACGGCGGCGTGCTGCTTTTCACGGCGAGCAAGACAGGTCTCGTGGCGCAGACCGATTCACCGGTGTACTGCGCTTCGAAGGGCGCCGTCGTGATGCTGGCCAAAGCCCTGGCGCTCGACTATGCCGCCCCCGCCCGAGGGGGGGGCGGGGGGGGCGGGGGGGGCATCCGCGTGAACGCCCTCTGCCCCGGAATCATCGATACGCCGATGCTCCGTCAGTTCGCCGACGCCATGCCCGATCCCGACGCCGCCTGGGCGGCGTACGCCGCCGCGCAGCCGCTGGGACGCCTGGGCACGCCCGAGGAGTGCGCCGCCGCGGCGCTGTGGCTCGTCTCCCCCGAGGCCTCCTTCGTCACCGGCGTCGCGCTGCCCGTCGACGGCGGCTTCACGGCGATGTGACCATGCCGAGCACCATCACCGAGATAGACGCCCTGGATATCCGGTTCCCAACGTCACGGGAGCGGGACGGCTCCGACGCGATGAGCCCGGACCCCGACTACTCCGCGGCGTACGCCATCCTGCGCACCGACCGCCCTGACGGCCTGGAAGGCCACGGCCTCACGTTCACCGCCGGGCGGGGCAACGAGCTATGTGTCGCCGCCATCCGCTCGCTCGCGCCACTCGTGCGAGGTCTCACGCTCGAGGAGATCAAAGCCGACATGGGCCGCTTCTGGCGGCGGCTGGCGAGCGATTCCCAGATGCGGTGGGTGGGACCCGAGAAGGGGGTACTCCACCTCGCGACGGCCGCCGTCGTGAACGCGGTGTGGGACCTCTACGCCAAAGTGGAGGGCAAGCCGCTGTGGCAGTTGCTCGGCGGACTCACTCCCGAGGAGCTGGTGCACTGCATCGACTTCCGCTACATGACGGACGCGCTGACCCCGGTGGAGGCACTCGCGATCCTGAGCAAACGGGAGCCGACGCGCGCTGAGCGAGCAGCCGACCTCCAACGCACCGGCTACCCGGCCTATACCACGTCGGCCGGCTGGCTCGGCTATCCCGACGACAAGATCAGCCGCCTGTGCCGCGAGGGCGTGGAACGGGGATGGTCGCACTTCAAGATCAAGGTGGGGCGCGACCTCGCGGACGATGTGCGGCGCGCGGCGCTCGTCCGCCGGGAGATCGGGCCCAACCGGAAGCTCATGCTCGACGCCAACCAGGTGTGGGACGTAGGCGAGGCGATCGCCTGGACGCGCGAGCTGGCGCGGTTCGATCCCTGGTGGATCGAGGAGCCGACCAGCCCGGACGACGTGTTGGGTCACGCCACCATCGCGCGGGCCATCGCGCCGATCGGTGTCGCGACCGGAGAGCAGTGTCACAACCGCGTCATGTTCAAGCAGCTCATGCAAGCCGGTGCGATCCGCTTCTGCCAGATCGATAGTTGCCGGCTAGGCGGGGTCAACGAGGTCTTGGCCGTGCTGCTGCTCGCCGCGAAGTTCGGCATCCCCGTCTGCCCACATGCCGGCGGCGTGGGCCTGTGCGAGTACGTGCAGCACCTCGCAATGTTCGATTACATCTGCGTCAGTGCGTCGCTCGAAGATCGCGTCGTCGAGTACGTGGACCACCTGCACGAGCATTTTGTCGACCCGGTCGTGATTCGCGACGGCCATTACATGCCGCCCACGGCGCCGGGCTACAGCATCACGATGAAGCCCGAGAGTCTGGCGCGGTACGCGTTCCCGGACGGCGAGGCGTGGTCATCATGACGCGCGGAGGTTGGAGGAGGTTATGGAGGTTGGGGGAGGCTATGCCGTCCGCGAACCGGCACAACCTCCCGAACCTCCCCCAACCTCCCCAACCTCCCCTAACCCCCGGAGGTGTATGTCGCTCTGCCACCTAGTCGCCATCGCAGCACTCATGCAAGCTCCTACCCCGGAGACATCCGCTCAGCGCGACGCCCGCATGGCCTGGTGGCGCGACGCGCGCTTCGGGATGTTCATCCACTGGGGCGCATACGCCGTCCCCGCCGGCACGCACAAGGGGGAGCGCATCCCCGGCATCGGGGAGTGGATCATGAGCCGGGCCCACGTGCCGATCCCGGACTACGAGGAGTACGTCCACCGCTTCAACCCCACGCGGTTCGACGCCGAGGAGTGGGCGCGCATCGCCAAGGACGCGGGGATGAAGTACGTGATCATTACGTCCAAGCATCACGACGGCTTCGCCATCTTCGATTCGAAGGTGTCGCGCTACGACATCGTCGACGCCACACCGTACAAGCGGGACGCGCTCAAGGCCCTGGCCCAAGCGGCCCACCGCGCCGGGCTCAGGTTCGGCGTGTACTACTCGATCATGGACTGGCATCACCCCGACGCGCAGGGCCCGAACTTCCCCGATTACAACTCGCGGACGTACACCAATCCCGACTTCGGTCGCTACGTCGAGACCTACATGAAGCCGCAGCTCAAGGAGCTGCTCACCCAGTACCCCGAGATCGACGTGCTCTGGTTCGACGGCGAGTGGATCGCGGACTGGACCGACGAGCGGGGGCGGGATCTCTACAACTACGTGCGCGCGATCCGCCCAAGCCTGCTCGTGAACAACCGGGTGGGCCACTCGCGCCAGGGCCTGAGTGGGCTCAACAAGCAAGGCCAGGTCGATCTCGGCGACTTCGGTACGCCCGAGCAGCAGGTGCCGCCCGAGGGGCTCCCCGGCGTCGATTGGGAAACGTGCATGACGATGAACGACACCTGGGGATTCAAGTCGTACGACGACGACTGGAAGGACACGCGGACGCTCGTCCGAACCCTGATCGACGTGGCCTCCAAGGGCGGCAACTTCCTCCTCAACGTGGGCCCCACGGCCGACGGGGTTATTCCCGCACCCATCGTGTGGCGTCTCCACGAAATGGGCGAGTGGCTGAAAGGCAACGGGGAGGCGATCTACGGCGCCACCGTGAGCCCGTACGGGATGCCGGCGTGGGGCCGCTACACCGCCAAGCAAGGAAGAGTCTACGCCCACGTCTTCGATTGGCCGAAAGACGGTCGGCTGGCGCTGACGGGGATGAAAGAGAAGCCGCTGCGCGCGTACCTCGTCTCCGACGGGACGTCGCTCACCGTCGAGCAGGCGGACTCCGGGCTGGTGGTGCAGCTCCCCCGGGTGCCACCGAGCACCATCGCGTCGGTGGTGGTACTGCAGGTTCCATGAAGGCCGCCGTCCTGGTCCAGCCCGGCCAGATCGAGCTTCGGGACGTTCCATGCCCCGCTCCGGGACCGCGCGACGTCCTGGTGCGTGTGGCGGCGGTCGGGCTCTGCGGCACGGATCTCCATATCTTCGCCGGGCACGTCAACTACAACCGCGACCGCCGGGGGCGGGCGATCCCCCTGCGGGACGAAGCGCAAATCCTCGGGCACGAGATCGCGGGTGTCGTGGAAGAGGCGGGTGGCGCCGTGGACGATCTCGGCGCCGGTGACCGCGTGGTGGTCGACCAGGGGAGAAACTGCGTGAGCGCAGCGCGCTCGCCCGCGTGCGAGTACTGCGCGAGCGGAGACTCGCACCAGTGCGAGTTCTACCGCGAGCACGGCATCACCGGTCTTCCGGGCGGATTCGCCGAGTACCTGACGATCCCGGCGGTCAACGCCGTCCGCACCGACGCCGATCTGGATGCCGCCACCGCCGCCCTGACGGAGCCGCTGGGCTGCGTTGTCCATTCGGCCGACGTGCTGCTCCGCACGCCGGCGCGCTACGCACTGGAGGGCGGCAAGGGCGGCAAGGTTCGCCATGCGGTGATCTGCGGGGCTGGTCCCGCTGGTCTGCTCTGGGTGCAATACCTGCGCAACGTGCTCGGCTACGACGGATTGCTGCTCGTGAGCGAGCCCGCCGCCGTCAAGCGCGCGCTCGCGCAGCGCTTCGGGGCGGACACGATCGACCCCGGCGCCTGCGACCCCGCGGAGGTCGTGCAGGAGCGAACGCACGGACGCGGCGCCGAGCTGCTGATCGAGGCGGCGGGCTCCGGGCGGGCGTTCGCGGCCATCCCGGGGCTGGTCCGGAAACAGGCCACGGTCATCCTTTACGGACATGGCCACGCGGGCGTGGACCTGAGCGTCCTGAGCCCACTCCAGTTCCTCGAGCCGACGCTGCTCACGCCGGTCGGCGCTTCCGGTGGGTTCGAGCGCGACGGCCGGCCGTCCACGTATGTCCGCGCCTTACGGTTGATCGAGCGCGGGCAGGTGGACGTCGCGTCGCTGATCACGCATCGCTATCCGTCGCTCGACGCCGTGCCGCGCGCCTTCGGGGGCGACTACGGCGCGGCCGATTACGTGAAAGGCGTCCTCGAGTGCGCGTCTCGCTGTTCGTGACCTGTCTGGCCGACCAGCTGTGGCCATCGGCGGCGGTCGGCGCCGTCGCCGTGCTCCGGCGACTGGGCTGTGCGGTGGAGTTCGACGAGCGCCAGACGTGCTGCGGGCAGCCGGCGTTCAACACCGGCTACCGCCCGGCCGCACGCGCCCTCGCCCGGCGGCAGATCGAGATCTTCGAATCGAGCGCGGGCGACGCGATCGTGAGCCCGTCGGGCTCGTGCACGGCGATGGTGCACCACTACGACCAGTTGTTCGACGATGCGAGCTGGCGGGCGCGGGCGAAGGGCGTGGCGGACCGGACGCACGAGCTCAGCTCGTTCCTGGTGAACCGGTTGGGCGTGGAGGACGTGGGCGCGACCTTCTCCGCGCGGCTCACCTGGCACGACGCCTGTCATGGCCTGCGGGACCTGGGAATCAAGCACGAGCCACGCCGTCTGCTGCGCCACGTAAGAGGAGCGGAGCTGGTCGAGCTACCTCCCCCGGGCGCCGAGACGTGTTGCGGCTTCGGCGGAACGTTTTCGGTGAAGTACCCGGAGATCTCCGTGGCCATGCTCGACGAGAAGGTGGACGCCATCGAACGGGCCGGGGTGGACGCCGTGGTGTCCGGCGACGTGAGCTGTTTGATGCAGATTGCGGGCCGGTTGTCGCGCCGGGGATCGACTGTCCGCGCCCTGCACCTGGCGGACGTGTTGGCGTCCACGCCATGACCTTCGACCGCGACGCACGCGCGGCGCTGGCGGACGGCCAGCTGCGCGGCGCGTTACGCCAGGCGACGACGCTGTTCGGCGAGCGGCGGCGCGCAGCCCTCGCCATAGTGCCGGATTGGGAGAACGCCCGCGACCGGGCCCGCGCGATCAAGGACGAGACGCTCGAGCATCTGGATCGCTACCTCGAGCAGTTCGTGGCGAACGCGGAGCGCGCCGGCGCGCAGGTGCACTGGGCGCGCGATGCCCGAGAAGCGTGCGACATCATCGGCGGGATCGCCGAGCGGCGTGGCGCTCGGACGGTGGTCAAGAGCAAGAGCATGGCCTCGGAGGAGATCCACCTGAACGCTGCCCTCGCCCGGCGGGGCATCGAGCCGGTGGAGACCGACCTGGGAGAGTACATCGTCCAGCTCGCCGGCGAGACGCCGTCGCACATCGTGGTTCCCGCCATCCACAAGACCAAGGCCCAGATCGCCGCGCTGTTCGCGGACAAGCTCGGGATCGCGCCCTCCGGCGACGTCGCGACCCTGACGGGCGCGGCCCGCAGCGCGTTGCGCCGCCGCTTCGCCGAGGCGGAGCTGGGGATCTCGGGCGTGAACTTCGCCGTCGCCGAAACTGGCACGATCCTCATCCTCGAGAACGAGGGCAACGCGCGCCTCACGACGAGTCTCCCGCGCACGCACGTCGCGCTCATGGGGATCGAGAAGGTGATCCCGCGCTTCGCGGACCTGGACGTGTTTCTGCAGCTGCTCCCCCGATCCGGGACCGGCCAGGTGCTCACGGCGTATCAGTCGCTCCTCACGGGCACGAAGCGCAGACCGGAAGACGAGGGACCCGAGGAGCTGCACATCGTGCTGCTGGACAACGGCCGCTCGCGCATGCTGGCTTCGGCCGTCACCCGACAATCGCTCGCCTGCATCCGCTGCGGCGCGTGTCTCAACGCCTGTCCGGTGTATCGCCAGATCGGCGGTCATGCTTACGGGTCGGTCTATCCCGGTCCCATCGGCGCGGTGCTGAGCCCCCAGCTGTTCGGGTTGGCGCGCTCGGCGGCCCTCCCCTACGCCTCGAGTCTGTGCGGAGCCTGCCGGGATGTCTGTCCCGTCAAGATCGACATCCCGGCGCTGCTGCTCCATCTGCGCGGCCAAGTGGTCGAGCGAGGCGCCGGCAAGTCGCGCGTGCTCGAGCGCCTCGCGTTTCGCGCTTACGCGGCCGTGATGCAGCGGCCGCGCGTGTTCGAGTGGGTGGTGGGCGTCGCCCGCCGGCTGCGCATCATGCCGCCGCTCGCGGCCTGGACCAAGTGGCGCGATCTCCGTCCCCTCGCGCCGCGCAGCTTTCGCGAGCAGTGGCGGGCCGGTTTGCGCGATCAGGGAGACGCTGATGCGTAGCGGCGACGCGCGGCGTGAGATCCTGCAGGCGATTCGTACGAACCTGGGGTCCTCACCGCCTGTCCAGAGTTCCCCCTCTCCCGAAGGGAGAGGGGGACAGGGGGTGAGGACTCCCGAAGGGGGAGGGGGTCAGGGGGTGAGGATCCAGCATTTCACCGCGCAGCTGTCTGCCGTGGGCGCACAGTGGACTCTCGTACGGAGCGAAACCGAAGCTGGGGCCGCGCTCGCTCGCATCCTGAGGGAGGCGGGCGCCCGCCGCGTGGTCGGCTCGGACGCGCCAGTGGTTCAACGGATCCTTCAAGCCGTGGGGAATGGCATCGCGATCAATCGGCTCGATGGCCTCTCGCGCGATGACCTATTCGCCTGCGACGCCGGCGTCACGACCGCGCAGTGGGGGATCGCGGAGACCGGTACGCTCGTATTAGAGTCGGCTCGCGAGCGGAGCCGGCTCCTGTCGCTCGTCCCGCCGATTCACGTGGCTCTGCTGTCCACGCGGTGCATCTGTGAGTCGCTGGGCGACGCGCTCGCCCGCGTGAGCGTCGCCAGTCACGCGATCACGTTCATCACCGGACCGTCACGCACCTCCGACATCGAGCTGACCTTGGTGGTGGGGGTGCACGGTCCCCAGACAGTCCACGTACTCCTCATGGAGGAATCATGACGTCGAAGCTGCCGGTGATCGTCGTCGCCGCCCTTGTGATCTGCGGGTGTGGCGGGTCCGGCGCCGGAGGGCGCGGCGCCCGGCCTGGCGCCGGGCGGCAGCTCAGGATCGCCGTGATCCCCAAGGGCACGACCCACGAGTTCTGGAAGAGCATCCATGCCGGGGCGATCCAGGCATCGCGCGAGCTTACCGACCAGGGCACCCCGGTCGACATCATCTGGAAAGGACCGCTGCGCGAGGACGATCGCGAGCAGCAGATCCAGGTCGTGGAGGGCTTCCTCAGCCAGGGTGTGCAGGGCATCGTGCTCGCGCCGCTCGACAGCCGCGCGCTGGTCCGTCCGGTCGAAGAGGCCCGGCGCGCCGGGGTCCCCACGGTGGTCATCGATTCCAGGCTCGAGTCGGACTCAATCGTCAGCTTCGTGGCTACCGACAACCATAAGGGCGGGCAGCTGGCCGCGGGCCGGCTGGGTGAGCTGCTCGGCGGCAAGGGCAAGGTCCTGCTGCTGCGCTACGCCGAGGGATCGGCCAGCACGACGGAGCGGGAGCGGGGGTTTCTCGAGCAGCTGCACGCCCGCTACCCCGGGATCGCGCTCGCCTCGGCCGACCAGTACGCCGGGCCCACGCGCGAAACGGCCAAACGCGCCTCGGAGAACCTGCTCAACCGCTACAGCGGCGAAGTACAGGGCATCTTCACCCCCAACGAATCTTCGACCGTCGGGATGCTGCTCGCGCTGCAGGATATCGGCCTCGCGGGCAAGGTCCGATTCATCGGCTTCGATGCCGCCGCGACACTGATCGACGCGGTCCGCACGCGACAGCTCGACGGCGTCGTGGCGCAGAATCCCATGCGCATGGGATATCTCGGCGTCAGGACGATGGCCGATCACCTCCTCGGCAAGCCGGTCGTGCCGCTCGTCGACACGGGTGTCATGCTGGTCACGGCGGCGAACCTCGATTCCACAGCCACGCAGGCGTTCGTGAACCCACCGGTCGCGCGCTATCTCAACCAGCCATGAGTATGGGAGCGGCGGAGGGGCCGGTGCTCGAATTGAGCGGCCTCGCAAAACGGTTCGGCGCGACGGTGGCCCTGGACGGAGTGGACCTCGAGCTTCGCGCCGGGGAGGTGCACGCCCTGGTCGGCGAGAACGGCGCCGGCAAGAGCACCCTGATGAACATCGTCGCGGGCGCGATGCGTCCCGATCGGGGCGACATGCAGGTCGACGGCCGCCCGTACGGCCCGCGTACGCCGCTCGAGGCGCGACGACGCGGCGTCGCGCTCATCCATCAGGAGCTGTCCCTGTGCCCCCACCTCTCGGTGACGGAGAACATCCTGCTCGGCGCCGAGCCGGCGCACTGGGGGTGGCTCGACGCGCCGGCGGCGCGGCGGCGGGCGCAGGCCCTATTGGCCCACTTCGACCATCCCGACTTGGACCCCGCCGCCCGCGTAAGCGACCTGCCGCTGGCCGCGCGGCAGGTCGTCGAGATCTGCCGGGCGCTCGCGGCGGATGCCCGCATTCTCCTGATGGACGAGCCGACCAGCAGCTTCCAGCGCGCCGAGATCGACCGCCTGTTCGCGCTGATCCGGCGACTCGCGGCTCAGCGGATCGCGGTGATCTACATCAGCCACTTCCTCGAAGAGGTCCGGGAGATCGCCGAGCGCTACACCGTGCTGCGCGACGGCAAGAGCGTCGACAGCGGCAGCATCGCGGCCGCGAGCACCGCCCGTTTGATCGAGCAGATGGTGGGGCGCCCCGTGGCGGGGCTGTTTCCCGAGCGCGCACCAGCGCGAGGGGAAGAGGTCGTCCTCGCCGTGCACGACCTCGCTGCTCCGCCGGCGCTGGTGCACGCCAGCTTCGAGCTACGACGCGGTGAGATCCTCGGGATCGCCGGGCTCGCGGGGTCGGGGCGGACCGAGCTGGTGCGCGCCCTGTTCGGGCTCGACCGGGCGGCCTCCGGCCGGATCGCGATCCGGAACCGCGCGCTCGCCGCGGTGGGGGCGTCCCCGGCGCAGCGGCTCGACCAGGGGTTTGGGTACCTGAGTGAGGATCGCGCGCGCGAGGGCCTCGCGCTGCCGCTCTCGATCGCCGACAACCTCACCGCGACCCGTCTGTCCGCCTGCTCGAGGGCGTGGGGCTGGCTCGATCTCGCCCGGCAAGGCGCGGCGGCGGGCGGGTGGATCGACGCGCTCCGTGTCCGAGCGGCGTCGCCGTGGCAGCCCGTGCGCGCGCTCTCGGGCGGAAATCAGCAGAAGGTGGCGATCGGCAGGCTCCTGTTCCAGGACGCCGACGTGCTCCTCCTGGACGAGCCGACGCGGGGGATCGACATCGGCAGCCGGGCGCAGATCTACGAGACCATCGTGCGCTCGGCCGCGGCGGGGAAAGCGGTGCTGCTCGTGAGCTCCTACCTGCCCGAGCTGTTCGGCCTGTCCCACCGGCTGGCGGTGATGAGCCGGGGGCGACTCTCCGCGGCGCGTCCCATCGGGGAGTGGACGCCGGAGAGCGTACTGGCAACGGCCATCGGGGGAGCGACGTGAGGGGAGCAACCGGGCTACTGGCGGGGCTCCGGGTATAGCAATCGCGCCCGATGAGCTAGCACCACGTCTCCCGGGATCTTGCGTAGCAGCTCCCCGTAGCGCGCGCCCCCGTCCGCATACGCGACGCTGGCGCGCTCGAGTAGCAGCACCGCCCAATCCGGCTCGGGCGGCGTGATCTCTTGGCCCGGCCACTTGCGCGCCGTGTCGGCGTAGGGCGCGAGGTAGTCGAGCGCCTTACGGATGCTCCCTCCCCCTCCCCCGCCCCCTCCCGGCGCCTCGTAGGACCAGAGGTCCACGCCCACCTGGCGCCCCAGCTCCGCCAGCCGGCAGAGTCCTTCGAGATTCATCGCGCTATACGACAGCGAGCGGGTGCGCACCAGCTCGAACGGCTCCCGGCCGTCGCGCGTGACCTGGGCGCCGATGCGGCTGGTCTTGCTCGCCTCGACCGTGGAGCGCGCGAGGGCAGTGTCGCCGGTGAAGAGCGCGAGTGCCGTGACCTGCGCGTCGTACCATGTCCCATGATTGTTGCGCGCGCTCTGCTCGGCCCTCCCGATGTCACTAGTTCGCAGCCACTGGACGTAGGCGGACATCCATGCGCGCATCCCCTGCGCATCCGCATCCCTCCAGCTCGGCGAGCGCTCGAGCATGCCCATCGCATCGACTAGACCAACGAACGAGCGCGTTTCGATGATTCCCGCGGCGCGGCCTTCGGTCACACCGGGAATCCGCTGGCCGTACCGGAGGTGCGGGTTCATACGCGTGGCGGGGTCGAGAAACCACACGCGCAGGAGCAGCGCGGCACGGTCCGCGTACCGCTCGTCGCCGGTGAAGTAGTAGGCGAGTGCCAGCGTGCTGACGGCGCCGGTCAGCGCGGCGAGTCGCGGGGCGTCGTAGCCGGTCCGGATTTCCGGGTTGCGCTCGCCGTCGCGGCGGATGTAGGGGAGGCCGTTCGGCTTGGTCGAGTCCGGCCACCAGTACGGGCCCATGCTCACATAGTCGTGCTTGTCGCCGCTCGGCGGCGTGCGCTGCTTGTCCATCACCGAGAACGGCCCCGCCTCGAGCGCCGCGTCGGCCTCCCTCACGAGCCGGTCGTAGGCCGGACGGGCACCTGAGTCGCCGGCCACGAGCTGTAGCTTCGCCCGCTCCAACGCGTCCGCGCGTAGCGAGTACACCCGGGGCCGTGCGGCGGCAGGCGTGGCCCGGAGCGGTGCTTGCGCCGCGACGCCGCTGAGCTGGAAGCCGAGGCCGCATAGGAGGAGAACGGACAGGTGCGGCGAGACGCGCGTAAACCCGCGGCTCGGCGGTGCCCGTAAACGGGCGCGCTCGGGTCGAACATCACGCCGGTTCACCGGCACCGCCGAGTCGCGGCTTGAGCCGCGGAGTCGCGTCCGCGCCGAGGGATTGCCTCTCATGGGATCGGACGACCGGCTGCGAAGTCGAAGAGCGTCAGACGCCGCAGCTGGTAGTACGCCCGCCAGTAGCTGCGGAGCGCCTGCACGAACTGGGTCAGCGCCTGGTCCTTCTCAGTCTGGGCGATATACAGGTTGTCGATCGTGATCCGCCCGATCACGTAGCGGTTGTAGGCCACCTCGAAGCGCTTCCCGGCCACGGTGTCGGCCTTCGCGCGCAGGGCCACGTCGCGACGCGCCTGGGACAGCTCGAGCGCCGCGAAGTGCGCCTCGTAGGCTGCCTCCTCGACGGTCGCCCGGGTCTGGGTCTCCACTCGCTCGCGATCGGCCTCGGCAGCCTGCACGCCCTCCCGATGCGCGCCCCACTGCATGAGCGGGACCTGCAGGGAGACCGAGAACTGGCGCGCCTCGAGGAGATCGCGATACACGAGACTCGCCGCCGGAGCCGTCGCGTTGAGCCCGTAGCTCGCCTGCACCGTCGCGCCGATCCCGGTCGCGAGCTTGGCGTCGGTCACGCGCCGCCGGGCCTGCACCTCCTGCCATTCGACATCGCTCACCAGCGCGCGATTCCGGATCGCCGCGGCGACGGCGCCCGCCGTATCGACCTCGAACTCCGGGACACTCCGCGGCACGGCGATCTCGAGTGGCGCGCCCGCCGGCACGGCCAGCGCGAGTCGGAGCGCGGCCGTGGAACGGTCGTACTCGAGCCGCGCCCCTTCGAGCGTGGTGCGGGCCCGCAGCAGGGCCAGCTCGCTCTGCAGCAGGTCGTTCTCGCCGATCTTGCCGACTTCGAAGCGGCCGGTGTTCAGCCGATAGAGCGTGTCATTCACGGCGGCATTCGTGACGGCGTTGTCGAGCGCCACGCGTGCAGCGTAGACGTCGAAGAACAGATCGGTGGTCCGGAGCGCGATATCCTCCAACGTCTCGAGGTACAGCCCCTCGTTCCGGTCAGCGAGGGCGGCCTGCTCGCGTCGGTCCCATGCCGCCACGTTCGGCCGGAGAACGTCCTGGCGCAGGCCGATAGAGACCGGCGCGGACGACCACGATTGCAGCGATTGCTGGCCGCTCACCGTCAGCCGCGCGAGGGCCGACGAGATGAACAGGTCTCCTCCGGTGAGGGGCAGCTTCTGGGAGAGCTCCAGGTTCAGCATCGCGTTGGTCTGCTGCTGCGGCCGGAACAGCGTGCTGCCGTCGGGCTGCAGGACGGGGATGATCGACCGATTGTAGTTGTAGGTCGGCACGACACTGCCGAGCGACAGCTGGGGCAAGAGACGCGACCGGAAGGCCTGATTGCGGTAGCGCGACGCGTCGCGCGCCGCTCTTGCCGTCCGCGCCGCCGGCCCACCCGTGCGCGCCAGGTCGACCGCCTGCTCCAGCGTGAGCGGTTGCTGGGCGGCGGCTGGGGGGGGCGGCGCGACGAGGACCAGGGCGGCAGCAAGGAGCGGCGACGGGGCGGGAATGCGGATGCGCAGCGCCATGGGAGTCACTCGTAGCGAAGGCAGACCACCGGATCCTGACGTGCCGCGCGATACGCCGGCACGATTCCGAACGCGATGCCCACGGAGATCGACACTCCGAAGGCCACCAACACCGACAGGTACGACACGATCGTTTGGATGCCCGCGAAGCGCTCGATGCTCGCGGAGAGGATCGACCCGACGACGATGCCGGCCACGCCCCCGGCGACGCTGATGAGGACGGCCTCACTGAGGAATTGCAGCAGGATGTCGCGCTCGGTAGCCCCGACGGCCCGGCGCACACCGATCTCCCGGATGCGCTCCAGCACCGATGCGAGCATGATGTTCATGATGCCGATGCCGCCGACCAGCAAGGAGATCGACGCGATCGCCCCGAGGACGACGTTGAAGATCGCCTTGGTGCGCTGCTCCTGGCGGAGCAGCATCTCGGGCACGGTGATCTCGAAGTCCACGACCGTGTTGTGTCGCCGGGCCAGCATCCGCTGCGTCACGTCGGCCACCCCCGGCACGAGCTTGGAGTCGGACACATGGGCGACGATCCGGTCGACCTGGTTGCGGTTGGTGCGCTCCTGTCGCTGCTCCTCGCTCTCGGGGCTCGAGTCGGCGGTCACGACGGTCGCGGAGCGCCCCGCGCGCTCGATGTCGCGCTGCGTGACCTCGGCGCGGTTCCGGAACCGGAGCAGCATGGTCCGCACGGGCGTGTACACATCCAGATTCGCGTCGCGGATGCCGAGGCGCTGGACGGCCTGACGACTCACGCGCCGATCCGCCAGCACGCCGACCACGGTCAGCCACGTGCTGCCGACCTTGAGGGAGCTCCCGAGGGGGTCGTCCGTCGTAAAGAAGCGGGCGCGCACGCCGTCGCCGATGATGGCGACGGGGAGGCCGCGCTCCACCTGGAGCGGGGTGAACCACGCGCCCCTGGCGAGCGCCACGTTGGTCAGTCGGAAGTACGTCGTGTCCACGCCGACCACCCTCCCCGAGCGGTGCCGTCCCTCGCGCGTGAGGGTCGTGTTCACTACGATCTCCGCGCTCGTCACGTCCACCGCGGGAATCACCCGCGCGATCGCCTGCGCGTCGGCATACGTGAGGCCCGGCGAGAACTTCTTCACCTCCTTGGTCGGCTCGGCCTCGACCGGGCCTTCCTTCTGCTCGACGAGGGGCGTGATCACCACGTTGTTGGAGCCGAGCAGGCGGAGCTGCGCCAGGATCTCCTGTTCGGCTCCCTTGCCGATGGCGAGCATGGCGATGACCGACGCGACCCCGAACAGGATGCCGAGCGAGGTAAGTGAGGCGCGCAGCTTGTTGCGGCCGACCGCGTCCACTGCCGTGTGGAGCGTGAACGTCACCCGGGCAGCGAGCGGGCCACGGACGCGCACGTCAGTCCTGGTGGGCCAGGCGCACGAGCTTGAGCTTGGCGCGGTCGGGAGCGGGGGGCGGCGTGAGCAGCACGCGGTCGCCCTCCGCGAGGCCGCGCTCGACGACCGCCTCGTCGTCGTTCATCGCGCCGGAGACGATCTCCTGCTTGACCACGCGGCCGCCGGCCTGCTTGAACACGAACGCGATGCCGCTGTCCGAGCCGAGCGCCTCGAGCGGAACGTAAAGCACCGTGTCGATCTTGAGCGTCTCGATCGCGTTCCCCGTCGTCATTCCGGGGCGCAGCGTCGAATCGGACTGCTCGACTTTGACCTTGACCTCGAACACCTTCGCGTCGGTGTTCGGGCGCTGCTCCCCGACGTTTGCCACGCTCGTGACCGTGCCGGTGAGCCGTTTGGACGGGTCGGCATCGAGGGTGATCACGACCGGCTGGCCGGCGGCGATCTTGCGGACGTCGATCTCATTGACGTAGGTGACCGACTCCATGAGCGCCAGGTTGGGGAGCGTGGCCACGCCGGGATCCCACGCCGACACCTGCGAGCCGGTCGTGCGCTTCTTGCCGCTCCACTGCTCCTTCACGTAGATCACCATCCCCGCCGCCGGGGCCCGGATCGTGAACCCTGCCATCACGTCCTGCACCACCTTGAGCAGGCCCCGTTGCCGCGCGACCTCGGTCCCGACCTCACGCATCTTGGCACGGGCTTGTTCGGTCTTCGTCTCGTAGTCGCTCTTGGCCTGCGCCAGCTGGCGCTCCGCCTTCTCGTAGTCGATCTCCGCCTGGCGTCGGACCGTCGGTGCCTCGTAGATCGCCTGCTCCTTGGCGAGACGTTTCTCCTCGAGCCCCAGCTCCATGCTGCGGATGTTCTCGCGAGCCGTCGACAGGTTGAGCGTGGAATCGAGCATCGCCTGTTCGTATTGCGCTTCCGCTTTCTGCAGCGCCAGCGTCACGTCCTGCAGCTTCGCCGCGACCACCGAGCGATCGAGCTCCGCGACGACGTCGCCTTTCTTCACCACCGTCCCCTCCGGCACGATCGAGGAAATCTTCATCTGGTACGCGCCGGCTTGCTGCGCGTTGGGTGGAGCGGTGATCTGTACGAACTCCCGCGCCTTGAGCTCCCCCGACGTCGTGACCGTGACCGCGAACGCGCCGCGCTTCACGCGCGCCACCACCGCTGCGTCGTCGGGCGCGGTGTTGCCCGCGAGCAGCCACGCGCTCGGTACGACAAGCACGAGGACGGCAGTGGCGATCAGAGACCTGCGCCGGCGGAGAAAGCGGGGAGGCAGGAAGCGCATCGTAGTCTCCTTGCTCGGAGGGGCTCCTTTTAGATACCGTTGCAACGCGTCTAGTTGCCAGAGTCGTCGAGCGTTGCGTCTGCGCAACGGCGCCTAACGTCCCGGTGATGCTGCAACACCCGCGCCGCGCGGGTACCCGCCGCCACGGTCGCGGGCTCCGTGCAGGTGCGCCGGGCGGTCATCCCCGGAAGTACAGGTAGGCCGCGAGGATCAGCAGCAGCACCACCCCCGAGGCAATCACGTCCCGCCGGTTCCAGCTGCTGCGGGACTGGACCCGATCTTCGGCGGCGACCGTCGCGTAGGTCAGCCCCGCCACCTGCTCGGGGGTGGGCGGAGCCGTGGCGTAGCTCACGACGAACATCACGACGACCGAGACGACGAAAATGAACACGCTGTAGTACTGGAAATAGAGATTGTTGACGATCCACAGGAACGAGCCGGGCGCATACCCGTCGGCGAATCCCGCCAGGTGCAGGCTCACCGGCGTGTCCACGGCCAGGCGGAACACGCCCAGCACAAAGCCGACGATCAACGCGGCGAGGCACCCCTTAGCGTTCAATCGCCGGTTGAAGATGCCGAACACGAACACCGTGAAGATCGGAGGGGCGAGGTATCCCTGCACGCCCTGGAGATAGTCGTACAGCCCGCGCGCGCCCTGGATCACGGGAATCCACAGCAGGCTGATCACCACCATCGCGGCGGTGGCGGCGCGCCCCACCCATACCAGGCGATGCTGCGGCGCATTCGGCCGGAACTTCTGGTACAGGTCCATCGTGAAGAGCGTGGACGAGGCGTTGAAGGCGCCCGCCATCGAGCTCATGAGCGCCGCCAGCAAGCCGGCGACCACGACGCCGCGGACGCCCGCGGGCAACAGGTCCTTCACCATCAAGGGGAACACTGCCTGCGCCGCCTGGGGGATGGGGTGACCCTGCGCGTCCACGATCACGCCGAGTCCCGGGACCCGGCCCGTCTTCGCGAGCGCGAGGGCGATCAGGCCGGGGATGATGAAGATGAAGACCGGGAACAACTTCAAGTACGCCGCGAAGATGCTGCCCCGCCGCGCCGTGCGCTCGTTTTTCGCGCTGAGGGCGCGCTGCACGATGTACTGGTCCGTGCACCAGTACCACAGACCGATGATGGGCGCGCACAGCAGCATGCCGGGCCACGGGTAGTTCCCGTTGAAGTACCAGGCGATGCGACCGGCCTCTTTCACCGGCGCCCACGAGCCTTCCATCCCCGCCGGCACGATCGGTTTCCAGAGGTTGAACAGATCGGGGTCGAGCACCCGTCGCAGCTCATGCCAGCCACCGAGCTTGGCGAGACCGAAGACGGTGAGCAGCCCCGAGCCCACCAGGAGGATGAACGTTTGCAGCGCATCGGTATAGGCCACGGCCCGCATCCCGCCCAGCACGGTGTACAGACCGGTGAGGAGCACCACCGCGACCGTGCCGATCCAGAAGCTGTTGAAGGTGGCGCCCCCCACGCGCACTGCCACATCGGGCAAGAGGGTGGCGAAGACGACGCCGCCCGCGAAGATCGCGACGGCGAACTTCGTGAGCACGTGCGCCGCCAGGGTGATCACCGACAGCACCCACCGGGCCGTGGGCGAGAAGCGGCGGCCGAGAAACTCCGGCATGGTGTAGACGAGGGCGCGCGAATAGAACGGGACGAACACCCAGCCGAGCACGAGGAGACACCAGGCGTGCAGCTCGTAGTGCGCGAGGGCCACGCCGCTGGTCGCGCCCGCCCCCGCGAGCCCCACGACGTGCTCCGAGCCGATGTTGGACGCGAAGATGGTCGCGCCGACGAGAAACCAGCCAAGATTTCGGCCCGCGAGGAAGTAGTCGTCGGCGGTGTCTTTGTTGCGCCGCGCCACCCACCAGGCGAGGCCGAGGAGGAGAGCGAAGTACAGCAGGATGATCAGCCAGTCCCAGCCGGTCACGAGGGCTCCCTCGGTAACGTTCGGGTGAGGACGCTACACGTCACATCGTCGGTGTCAAGAAAGGTCCACGGGCCCACGGGCGGATTTGCCGCAGCGTCGCGCCAAGGCGATACTCCGCTCTAACGGGTATGGTCTGGGAACAGCGTTGGCATCCGCTGCGGCGCGAGTGGGTCGTCGTGTCCTCCCACCGCAACGAGCGACCCTGGCAAGGCGAGCGCGTGGGAGCGGGCGACGCGCCCCGCGCGCTGCCGGCGTACGTCCCGGACTGCTATCTGTGCCCGGGCAACGTGCGCAGCTCCGGCCGGCGGAACGACCGATACACCGGCGTCTTCGTGTTCGACAACGACCACCCGTGCGTCGGCCCCGAGGCACCCACGGAGCTCGCGGCGCCGGGGCGACTCTATCGGAACGAGGCCGCCAACGGATGCGCCCGCGTCGTGTGCTTCACGCCGCGGCACGATCTCACGCTCGCCCAGTTGCCGGCGGCGGAGATGGTGCGCCTCCTCGAGGTGCTGCAGGCGCAATACCGCGAGCTCGGCTCGCGGGACGACGTCCGCCACGTGCTCGTGTTCGAGAACAAGGGGGAAGTCGTCGGCGTCAGCAACCCCCATCCGCACTGCCAGATCTACGCGACGAACTTCGTGTTCAAGACCATCGAGGCCGAGGCCGAGGCGCAGGCGGCGCACCTGGCGGAGCACGGGCGTCCGCTGTTCCAGGAGATCCTGGCCGCCGAGGAAGCGGATGGCCGGCGGCTGCTGGTCCGCCGGGACGAGGCGCTTTCCTTTATACCGTATTTCGCCCGCTATCCGTACGAGACTTTCGTGGCGCCGCGGGCCACGCACCCCAGCTTGGCGCATCTCTCGGCCGCGGAGCTGGCGGACTTCGGGGCGGTGTTGCGGGAGACGCTGATTCGGCTGGACAACTTGTGGCGCCTGTCCTTCCCGTACGTGATGGTGCTGCACCAGGCACCGACGGACGGATCGCCCCACCCGGGGTTCCACTTCCACATCGAGATTCATCCGCCGCTGCGCAAGCCGGGTCTGCTCAAGTACCTCGCCGGCCCGGAGATCGGCGGCGGCAACTTCCTGAACGACGCCGCCCCGGAGGAAACGGCGGCCGAGCTGCAGGCGGTCGCGAGCGTGCACTACACCGAGGGCGGCTGACGTGACGGACGCCGCGCATTTGCTCGAGCCCATCCTGGCACTGCACGAGCGCATCCGGGGCGCAGTGGTCGCAGCGTGCGCCCGGCAGGCCTCGGAGCAGCTCGCCGCCGTGGCCTCCGATACGGGGGGCGACACGATTTACGCCATCGACCGGGTGGGCGAGGGAACCCTGGTAGAGGGGCTCGCCGCACTCGCGCGTGAAGAGCCCTTGTGTCTCGTGGCCGAGGGACTCCCCGACG
>WNGP01000546.1_pt1 | contig 47484 bp, 48 predicted proteins | sample 5407671 | NCBI WGS metagenome assembly WNGP01 (sample SAMN13153381, study PRJNA577476) | soil metagenome | isolation source: 40 cm soil or saprolite under Garry oak tree replicate 2 | place: USA:California | collected 2016-06-15 | reverse complement strand
GCACCAGGTCCCCGCCCGGTCCGGAGCCCGCCGTCCGCACGCTCCCCGCACGGGGGTCGCGTGCCAGCCGTGGCCGTGCGCGCCGTGCTGCGACCGGCAGGAAGGTCGGTGCCGCGCCGCGCGACGCTCGCGCATCCTTCATGAACGCTCGGAGCCCTATGGACTGTCAAGGCACCGGTAGACCGATCGGTATCCCCGGAACGGTAAAAACTTAGCCAAGGGGCGCGCGGGGCGGGCCACGGCACGCGCGGGCCGCAGTCGGCCGGGGCCACGGTCGCAGGAACACTGGCCTCCCGCTACCCGGACCTCACGCCCGCTCTGGCCGCGCTGCTGGAGGTCGCGATCCTGCGCGAACTGGCCATCGCGACCGACAGGTGCTGCGCCCTCGCCGCCGTTCGCACGCCACCGGACGGCGCCCTGCACATCAGCGTTCTCATCGTCGCGCCCTGCTCGTACCCGGTGGCCTCCCGCCGCCCTGATCCCCTCGAAGGAGAACCCCCGCAATGACCGACGACCAGCCTCCCCTGGGCGCCAGCGGGCAGGCATTCCCCGATCTGGACGGTCTGCTGCCGGACGACCCCGTGGTCACTGTCACCGGCCCATGGACGGTGCGGTCCTGCGTCACCGCCACCTGCATGAATTGCGGTGCTCTCCCCATGGACGAAGACACGAATATGACCCCGCACTTCGCCAGCACCAGCCAGGCCGCGCAGGAGCTGGCCCAGAACTGGGGCTGGTCGCGCGAGCGCCGCAACTGCTGGCCGAAGGACGACCTGCTCCTGTGTCCCGCCTGCGCGAAGGCGGCAGACGGCAACGGCCAGGCGCTCCGGAACGTGCTTGGGGCTTCGAATCAGAACACTGTCAGACCGAACAGGCAGACTGTCAGATCAATCAGGGAAGAATCGGGGTCGGACGATGCATGACATCATCAGCGACATCATCGACTGGGACCAGGCCAACAAGACATACCTGGCCGGTGAGGGCCAGTCGGGCGAACGGTACATCCAGCGGCTAGAAGCGGCCGACCGGATGGCCGAGATCGAGGCCCGGTGGCATCATCTCCCCGGAGGGTTCCACGGCGAGCGGAAGCTCATCAAGACCCACATCCAGGCCGTTGCCGAGAGCACACAGGTTGCAACTATTGAAGAGGTGTGCTGGCTGGCCATCGCCGCCGCAAGCGCCTGGGTACCCCAACGGGAACCGGCTGAGACGGCGTTGCCTTAGCATCTCGCAGGCAGGACGTCCCGCTGGACGGCCTTTCCGCTGCTCAGAGGCGGTTACCGTGCTGCGGATAACAGGTTCGCCCAAAATAGCTTATTGAATCCCTACCCAGTCGCCCTCGATGGTGGTGAACATGGCGTCGGTCTGGTTCGGCAGCCCGCTGTCCCGGACCACCCGGACGGCTTCGGCCACCACCTCGCCGACCGCCTCCCCGGTGCCGAGCGGCGTAACGGAAAACGCGACGAGCACACCCCGCTCCTCTCCCTAGCCAATAACCAACCCCACCCACGCTATCGACCCCCCCGACCCTGCTACCCCTCGCTATCGTGGACAGAAACCCTCGGAATCTGGGGGTAAGTGTCCACGATCATGGCCAGTGCTGAACTTCCGGTGCGCGTGTGATCAGTGGGTCCGCTGAGGTCGGCACGAGGGTCCCGGCGGTGGACATTCCGACCCAGGGGCCCACGCGAGCACTGGCCATCCCCGCCGTCCGGCACCCGGCTGCCACAGCACGGTGAATACGCCCTTAACATTTAAAAACCATGAAAATCCCTGGTCAGGTCCATATGGTGGGTGAGCTTTGTGGCCAAGTGCTCTATTGAGGCCACACAATGACGGGATGACCGGTTCTCTCGTCGCCGCCAGAGGCGCCGCCCGAGACGCCAGAGACGCCGGCCGCGTCGCGGTCCCGGTGGGCGTGGAAGGGACGGGCGCCGGGGTTACTGGGTCGACTCCGCTGCTGACCGTGTCCGGGCTGAGTGTCAGCTACGGCCGGCTCCGCGCCCTGGAGGACGTCAGCCTGAGCGTCCGCAGCGGCGAACTCGTCGCCCTGGCGGGCGAGAACGGCGCGGGCAAGACCAGCCTGGTGCGCTGCATCGCCGGCGCCGCGGTCCCGGCCAGCGGCGAGATCTACCTCGGCGGCAGGCGCATTCCGGCAGATCCGGGCGGCGCGGCCAAGCAGGGAATCGCCGTGGTCTGGCAGGACCTGGCGCTGTGCGACAACCTGGACATCGCGTCCAACATCCTGCTCGGCAAGGAATCGCGGCGGCTCCTGCTGTCGGACACGCGCTTTCACGCGGCCGCCGCATCGCTGCTCGCCGAGCTGCGTATCCCGCTCAAGGACACCACCTGCAGCGTCCGCTCGCTGTCCGGCGGGCAGCGCCAGCTGGTGGCGGTGGCGCGGGCCATGGGCAGCAAACCGCGGCTGCTGGCCCTCGACGAGCCGACGGCATCGCTCGGCGTCAAGGAATCAGTCCAGGTAGAAGAGCTGATCATGGGCCTGCGGGAGCAGGGCACGACGATCTTGCTCGCCTGCCACGACATCGATCAGATGTTCCGGCTCGCCGATCGCATCGTGGTGCTGCGCCAGGGCCGGATCGTCGCGGACCTGCGCCCGGCCGACACGCATCCCGATGACGTGGTGGCGCTGCTTTCCGGCCAGCAGATCGATTCCTCCGCGCGCCGCCAGCTCACCCGGCTGCACGGGCTCACCGACCGGCTGGTCTCGGCGGACCCGTCGTCCAGCCTGTCGCTGATTTTGTCCGCGCTCGGCGCCGCGCTCAGCAGCGAGCGGCTGTGTATCCACCTGGTCAGCGACCGGACCCTGTTCTGCGCCGCGTCGCTCGGTTTCACGCCCGGTCAGCTCGAGCCGTGGGCCAGGCTGCCGTTCGGGCCCGGCGGCGGCCCGGTGGGCCTGGCCGCGGCGGATGAGCGCCCGGTCATCGCCGACAACGTGCGGGCCGGCGCGGCCTGGCGGAGCTTCCGCGACCTGGCCAAGACGGTCAAGGTGGCCAGCTCGTGGTCGGTCCCTGTGCTCGGGCCGAGCGGGCTCAGCGGTGTGATCACGGTCTTCCGCACCCAGCACGGCGCGCCGCAGCGAGACGAACTCGATCTCGTCACCGTCTACGCGGGCTATGCCGCCAGCGCGATCGAACGGGACCGGCTGCTGGACCAGGTGACCACCAGGAACCGGGTGCTCGAGACGATCAGGGAAGTGCTTGAGACGCTGGCGGGTCCGGTGCTTGTCAGCGAGGGCCTGGTCATCGCGCTCCAGTCGCTGCGCCACGGCCTGCAGGCCGAGGAGGTGGCGCTGATCACCCAGCCCGCGGACCAGGCTATGGTTCCGGCCCGCTGGCGGGCCTACGCCGGGCCGAACGGCACCGACCCGGGCTCCGCCGCGCTCTCGCTGCGGGAGATGGCCGCGGACGCGCTGTCAAGCGCGCCCCCGGACGGCGTGGCCCGGCAGCTGCGCAGCAGCCGCCGGCACCGGGCCCGGGCGGTGGCGTTCATGGCGGTCGGCGGCCCCACCGTGCTGCTGGCCAGCTGGCGGCGGGTGCCGCCCACCAAGGAAGAGACGGCGCTGATGGAGGACGCGGCGAACTCGCTGCGGCTCGCCCTCGAACGCGAGGAGGCGGCGCACGCGCACCAGGAGGCGGCGGCCCTGCGCCGGTCGCGGGAGCTGCAGCGCGGGTTCCTGTCCCGGCTCAGCCACGAGCTGCGGACCCCGCTGACGGCCATCAGGGGCTACGCGTCCAGCCTGATGCAGCCGGACGTGACCTGGGATGGCGACTCCCAGCAGCGCTTCCTGGACCGGATCGCGGCCGAGTCCGCGCGCCTTGGCCGGCTGGTCGATGACCTGCTCGACTTCTCCGCGATCGAGTCCGGAATCATGCGGCTGCAGCGGGACTGGTGCGACATCCGGCTGGTGCTCGAGGCGGCGATCGGCTGCCTGCCGCCAGACAACGCGGCCTCGGTCTCGCTGACCTGTGACGCCGGCCTGCCCGTGGTATGGGCCGACCACGACCGGATGGAGCAGGTATTCGTCAACCTGCTGAACAACGCGTTCGGCCACAACCCGCCGGGAACCCGGGTCCAGGTGACCGCCGAGTCCGGGCCGGCCGAGGTGGTCATCACGGTGCTGGACGACGGCCTGGGCATGCCACCGGAACTGGCCGCCGCGCCGTTCGAGCCGGCCCGCCGTCCCCGCGCGACCGCGACCGCGACGACGACCGCGACCGCGACCGCGAGCGCGAGCATAAGCAACGGCGGCAGCAGGAAGAGCGCCGGCGCCGGGCTGGGCCTGTCCATCGCGAAGGGCATCGTGCAGGCGCACGGCGGCAGGCTCGAGCTGACCTCGCGGCCGAAGGGTACCTGCTTCAGCGTCTACCTGCCGGTCGAGGCCGAGGTCCTGGAGGCCGTCCGGACGCCAGGAACCCGCGGCCCGGATCACTCAGACCGCACGGAGGTCAGGGAATGACAGCGATGACCGAGGACGCCCGCAGGACCTGCGCCCTGGTGGTGGAGGACGACCCCAACATCGTGGACCTGATCCGGTCCAACCTCGCCGTCCGGGGTTTCGACACCGTCGTGAGCGTGGACGGCATGCGCGCGCTCCAGCTGCTCGAGACCGAGGACCCGGACATCGTGCTGCTCGACCTGATGCTCCCCGAAGCCGACGGGTTCGAGCTCTGCCGTCAGATCCGTGAGCGCTCGCCGGTCGCCATCATCGTGGTGTCGGCCCGCGGCGGCGAACGGGACAAGGTGACGGCCCTGCACATGGGGGCCGACGACTACATGACCAAGCCGTTCAGCATCGAGGAGCTGCTGGCGCGGATCACCGCGACGCTGCGCCGCACCCGCCCGGCCGCGCCCACCGAGCAGCAGGCGCCGCCGGTCATCGTGGTCGGCGACATCGTCATCGACCTGGCCCTGCAGCAGGTACGGCGGAACGGGCAGCCGGTGCACCTGACCCCCACCGAGTTCGCTCTGCTGCGCGAGCTCGCGGTCAACCGGGGCAAGCTGCTGACCCACGCCCACCTGCTCCGCCGGGTCTGGGGCCACGGGTACGAGACCGAGACCGAGTACCTGCGCGTCTACGTGCGGCGGCTGCGGGCCAAGCTCGAGGCGGAGGACAGCGCGCCGCTCATCCTCACCCAGCCGCGGGCCGGCTACCGCCTGGCCCCCGAATGACGGGCGTCAATAACGCCCGGGTGACAAACGTGAATCAGGACGAGCACGATACGACCGCCGTTCACGGTATCTTCACGGACCGGCACCGATGTTAAGGCCACGTTAATTTCCGGCGATCTAAGGTCGTGGTTAAGACGCTAATGCCGCGAAGTTCCGCCAGGCCAGCGACGCATTAACGCATGCCTGGATGCGGCATCTCCTTTTTTCTGACGCGAGGTGGTTCAAGAATGATTCAGATGGCCAGGAAGGGGGCTGTTGTAACGTCAGTGTCGCTGGCCTTGTGCCTCGCCGCTGCCGCCTGCAGCAGTTCCTCGTCCTCGTCCCCGAGCGGCGGCAGCACCAGTCCTTCTGCTTCCAGCTCACCAGGGGCGACAGTCTCAATCTCGGTGGGCTCGTTCGACCGCACCATGTCCGCGATGGCAACGCTGAAGCCACTTGCCTCCCAGGGCAAGGGCAACGTGGCGGTCATCCTTCCGGACACCGTTACCTCGGCCCGGTATACCCAATTCGACGCACCTTACCTGACCCAGGCGCTGGGCCTGGCGGGTCTTTCGTCCTCGCAGTTCTCCGTGCAGAACGCGCAGGGCAGTGACGCCACCGAGCTTTCCGATGCCCAGACGGCCATCACCAAGGGTGCCAGCGTCCTCATCATGGACCCGCTGGACTCCGGGGTCGGCGCGCAGATCGAGTCCTACGCCAAGGCACACGGCGTCGCCGTCATCGACTACGACCGCCTGACCCTCGGCGGCAGCCGGGCATACTACGTCAGCTTCAACAACGTCCTGGTCGGCAAGATGATCGGCGACGGCTTCGTGGCCTGCGCCTCCGCCTGGAACGTCGCCAAGCCGAACGTGCTGGTGATGAAGGGCGACCCGACCGACAACAACGCCACCCTGTTCGCCCAGGGCTACAACGGGGTGCTCGCCCCGCATTTCGCCGACAAGAGTTACGTCTTGGTCGGCACGCCGGCCGGGACGTGGACGCCGAACGTGGCGGTGACCGAATTCCAGCAGCAGTTCACCGCGCACAAGAACATCAACTCCGTCCTCACGCCGAACGACGCGAACGCCGCCCCGATCATCCACTACCTGCAGACGCTGCACGTCAAGCCCAAGTCCTTCCCGACCACCGGCCAGGACGCGAGCACCATCGGGCTGCAGAACATCCTGGCCGGCTACCAGTGCGGCACCGTCTACAAGCCGATCTACCTGGAGGCGCAGGCCGCCGTGGCGCTGGCCATGTTCCTGCGGGCCGGCAAGACCCCGTCGAGCACCCTGGTGAACGGCTCGACGAGCGACTCGAAGAACAGCACCGCGGTGCCGTCGGTGCTGCTCGCGCCGAAGTGGGTCACCACGTCCAACATGAGCTCGACCGTCGTCGCCGACCAGTTCGTTAAGGCCTCCCAGCTCTGCGTCGGCGCCTACGCGGCCGCCTGCAAGGCCGCCGGGATATCGTAAATGAGCACCAGTTCGCTGAACGTAAGGAGGCGCGCCCGGTGACCAACCCGAGCGCGGACGACGCCCGGCCCGCCACCGCGGGCCGGGCGTCGGCTCCCGAGTCCGACCAGGCCGCGCAGGCGCAGGAGACCGAACAGGTCCAAGCTCCGGCTGCCGGGGACCAGGCCGGCGCCCAGGACGCCAACGGGCACGACGGGGCCCAGCCGCTGCTGCGGCTGGCCGACATCGGCAAGAACTTCGGCCCTGTGCGCGCTTTGACCGCCATTGACCTGGACATTCCGGTCGGCCAGGTGACCGCGATCGTCGGCGACAACGGGGCTGGCAAGAGCACGCTCATCAAGACGATCTCCGGCATCTGGCATCAGGATCACGGTGAGATCTTCTGGCAGGGCCGCCCGATTCATCTGCACACCCCGAAGGACGCCACCGATCTCGGCATCGCCACCGTCTACCAGGACCTCGCGCTTTGCGACAACCTGGACATCGTGCAGAACATGTTCCTCGGCCAGGAGCCGGTCCGGCACTGGCAGCTGGACGAGATCTCCATGGAGAAGACGGCCAAGCAAACGCTGGCCGACCTGTCCGTGGTGACGGTCCGCTCGGTCCGGCAGCCGGTCGGGTCGCTGTCCGGCGGCCAGCGCCAGGCCGTCGCGGTGGCCAAGGCCGTGATGCGCCAGGCCAAGCTGGTGATCCTGGACGAGCCCACGGCGGCCCTGGGCGTCACCCAGACCCGCGTCGTGCTCGACCTCATCCGCCGGCTGAAGAGCCAGAACATCGCGGTGATCGTGATCTCGCATAATCTGACCGATGTCATGGCGGTCGCGGACCGGATTGCCGTGCTGCGCCTGGGACGCATGGTCGCTGTCGGGCCGAAGTCGCAGTTCGACGCCGAGTCCGTGGTCGACCTCATGACCATGGGCACCTCCAAGCGCCTCGGCGCCCAGTCGGCCGAGCTGTCGGACCCGGCCGCGCAGTCATCAGGGAGCTCCAGTGAGCACTGAAGTCGAAGAGCCGCCATCCGAAGCCGCCGAAGCCGACGCGCTCGCGGCCGAGGCCGCCGCGGTCGCCGCCCCCGAGGTCATCGCGGACTCGCTGGGCGAGTACGCCAAGATCTGGCTGACCCGGGTCCGTGGCGGCGAGACCGGCGCCCTGCCCGTCCTGCTCGGCCTGGTCGCCATCGTCGCGTACTTCCAGGTCCGTAATTCCCTGTTCCTGTCGGCAGGCAACCTGGTCAACCTGATGACGCAGGCGGCGTGGATCGTGATGCTGGGCATGGCCGAGGTGTGGGTGCTGCTGCTCGGCGAGATCGACCTGTCGATCGGGTATACCTCCGCGATCGGCGCGGTGTTCACCTGCTGGATGCTGGTGCCGCCGCATCCCTGGCCGTGGCCTGTCGCGGTGCTGGTGGGCCTGGCCGTCCCCGCGATCTTCGGCGGCCTCGAGGGCGTGATCATCACCCGGCTCCGCTTGCCGTCCTTCATCGTCACGCTGGCCGGCCAGTTGCTGGCGCTTGGGCTGCTCCTAGAAGTCATGGATTTCGCCTCCCCCGGTTCCGGCGGGACCATCAGGCTGTACAGCAACGTGCTGTCCGATATCGAGGGCGGCAGCATGAGCCCGCTGGCCGGCTGGATCGTCATGGCGGTCGCCGTGGCGCTGGCCGGCGCGGTCTTCGTCGTGCGCGACAGCCGCAGGCGGGCGAGCAATCTCGCCGCGCCCCCGGCCAGCGTGACCGCCCTGAAGATCGTCGTGATGGCGATCGCGGGCGTGGTCGTCGTGCTCATCGGCAACACCAACCGCGGCGTCGCCGTCGCGGTGCGCGGCGTGCCGTGGGTGGTGCCGCTGATCCTGGTGATCGTCGTCGCCTACAGCTTCCTGCTCGGCCGGACCCGTTCCGGCCGGTACTTCTACGCGATCGGCGGTAACGCCGAGGCGGCCAGGCGGGCCGGGATCAACCTGAGCCGGATCCGGGTCGCCGCGTTCGTGCTGGCCGGGCTGACCGCGGGCATCATGGGCATCATCTACGCCTCCTACCTCGGCTCGGTTTCCACCAACGTCCAGGGCGGCCAGAACGTCCTGTTCGCGGTGGCCGCCGCGGTGATCGGCGGGACCAGCCTGTTCGGCGGCCGCGGCAAGATGCTGGGCGCGGTCCTCGGCGGGGTCATCGTCGCCGTCATCTACAACGGCCTGGGACTGCTCGGCCTGGGCGCCGCCCCGCAGTACATGTGGACCGCGGCCGTCCTGCTCGCCGCCGTCACCGTCGACACGACGGCCCGGCGCGGCCGGACAAGCACATAAAAGATCATTAATCCCGAACGGGCCGTGGTGCATGCCCTGGTCACGGTGGGCAGATACCCCTCGAGATGAAAGCGAGGGGAATGCCGATGCGCCTTGCCGTCCTGTCCTCGGAGGAGATGACCCCCGAGCAGGTGGACTTGTACCGGGAGATCCTGAGCGGCCCGCGCGGCCAGGGGCCGCGCGCGGTCGCGCTCTCCAGCGGCGCGGGCGGCCTGGCCGGGCCGTTCAACGCGATGCTCTACGCGCCGCCCGTCGGGCACGCGCTGCAGGAGCTCGGCGCGGCCATCAGGTTCCGCACCCAGCTCGCGCCGCGGATCCGGGAGATGGCGATCCTGGTGGTGGCGCAGGCCTGGGACAGCGGCTACGAGCGCGTCTCGCACGAGCCGATCGGCCGCGAGGCCGGGCTCGCCGACGAAGAGATCGAGGCGCTCCGGGCCGGCGCCCTTCCCGGCTTCGCCGACAAGCATGAGCAGGTCGCCTACTCGGTGGTGCGGGCGCTGACCGGGCCGGCCGCGGACCTGGACGACCAGCAGTACGACACCGCGGTCACGGTGCTCGGCGAGCAGGCCCTGGTCGAGCTGTCCGCGCTGGTGGGCTACTACGCGACGCTGGCCCTGCAGCTGCGCATCTTCCGGGTCCCCGCGCCCTAGCCCGAGCGCCACACCTTCAGGGTGCCCGCGCCCTAGCCCGAGCACCCCACCCCGGCGCGCCTTTTCACGGCGGCCCCGGACATGAGGCAGCTCCGGTACTTGGGAGTGGGAGCCGGTACCGGAGCTGTCATCCCCCCTTGGGATTCAAGATCACGCTACCAGATCAGATCAGATCAGTCTAGCGCAGATATGTGTTCTGATCGAATTTGGTCTGCTAACGTGGTCCCGTGGCCGAACTTAGTACGGTTAATGCGGATTTGCCGGAACCGGCGTATCAGCAGCTCGCGGGCATCCTCACCCGGAAGATCGAGGCCGGAGAATGGAGCCGCGGCCCGCTGCCCTCGGTCAAGACCCTGCAGCAGGATTACGGCGTGGGCCGGGACACGGTGCTGCACGCGCTGCGGCTGCTCCGCGATGGCGGCCTGATCTTTACCGTGCCCAAGCGCGGCAGCTACGTCAGTCAGCCGCGCTGACCCGGCCGATCGGGCCTGACGGCAGGACCAGACGGCCCGGGCCAGCCCGTGTCGCTACCACCCTGGGCGCTGATACCGCTAGGATGCCGCGGTGGTGTCGGTTTTGTTCGCGCTGCTTACGGCGCTGTTCAACGGCCTGGCGTCGGTCCTGCAGCGGATGGCCGCATCGACCGCCCCGGCCGCCAAGGCGCTGCACCTGTCCCTGTTCAGCTACCTGATCAGGCACAAGGTATGGCTGGCCGGCATCGCCATGGTCGTCGTGGCCTCGGTATGCCAGGCGATCGCGCTGGCCACCGGCCCGGTCGCGCTGGTGCAGCCCATCTTCATCATCGAGCTGCCGTTCACCCTGCTGGTGTCGAGCAGGCTGGCCCATCGCAAGCTGCCGCGGATGACCTGGTGGGCTGTCGGCCTGGTCACGGTGGCGCTCGGGGGCGGGCTCGCGGCGGCGGCGCCGTCGGGCGGCGGGACGAACGCCAGCGCCAGGGTGTGGGCGGCGGCCCTGATCGTCACCGGCATCTTCGAGGCGGTGGTGATCACCGTCGGCGTGCGGACGCGGGGGAACGCGCGGGCGGCGGCGTTCGGGCTCGCCGCCGCCTGCGGCTACGCGCTGACCGCGACGCTGCTGAAGAGCGCGGTGGCGGCCCTGGATCGCGGGATCGGGCCGTTCTTCAGCTCCTGGCAGCTGTACGGGACCGCGGTCGCCGGGGTCGGCGCGCTGTTCCTGCTGCAGAACGCCCTGCAGGCTGGCTCGCTGGTCGCCGTCCAGCCACCGCTCACCCTGGGCGACGCGCTGATCAGCGCCTGCTACGGGGTGACGGTCTTGGGCGAGGACGTGAACACTGGCGGCTGGCTGCTCGTCATCGAAATCGTCGCCGTCCTCGCCATCGCCGTCGGCTGCATCGAGCTGTCCCGCTCGCTGGCCCTGGTCCACGTCCCCGCGTCGGCGGAACACGTCCCCGCGTCGGCGGAATTATGCCGTGAGCCCGGCGCTGATCGCGTCCCTGGCCGTGGCCGGCCTGCTGGCCGGCTGGCCCCAGCGCGCGGTCATCGTCCGGCTGGCCGTTCCCGCCGAAGCCGCCCTCGATCAGCCGCCCCGCCAGGACTGCCCCGGTCGGCTCCCGCCCGCGCTCGCCGTCGGCGGCGTTACGGCGGTCCTGCTCGGCGCGCTCGCGGCCCGCGTCCATCCCGGCCTGGTCCTGGCGGCGGCCTGCTGGCTGGCGGCCTGCGCCGTGCCGCTGGCCTTCATTGACGCCGCCGTCCGCCGGCTGCCCGACCCGCTCACCGGGGCCGCCTACGCGGGCACCGCCGCGCTCCTGCTGCTGGCCGCCGGGGTGAGCGGACCCTGGCCTGCCGTGGCGCGGGCCGCCCTCGGCGGCCTCGCGCTGGCCGGCTTCTACCTGCTCCTGATGGTCATCAGCCCGTCCGGGATGAGCCTGGGAGACGTCAAGCTGGCGGCGAGCCTGGGCACGCTGCTGGCCTGGTTCGGCTGGCGGGTGCTGATCGCGGGCGGCTTCGCCGGGTTCGGCCTGGGCGCCCTGGTCGGCGTGGCGCTTCTGGCGAGCGGGCGGGCGGGCAGGAAACAGCACATCCCGTTCGGCCCGGTTATGATCGCCGGCGCGGTCCTGGCCGTTCTCGCCTGGCCCGGCTAGCGCCTGGCCCGGCTAGCGCCTGGCCCGGGCTAGCGGATGTAGACCGGCTCGCCCGGGACGTGCACCAGCTTGTGGAAGAAGGCGGCGATGTCCATCGGGACCCGGACGCAGCCGTGCGAGACGGGCGCCAGCGGCACGTCGGTGTCGCCGTGGATCGCGAACGCGGTGCCGATGAAGAACACCGGGTTGAACATCTCGCCCAGCGGGACGTGGACCCAGCCGGACATGAACACGACGGTCCGGAAGTTGCCCGTCGGGGTGACCGCGTATCCGCAGCCGCCGCCGGGGGAGCAGTAGTAGTAGTGGCCCCCGGTCGAGACGTGGCTGATCAGCTCGACCTGGCTGTTGTGGTAAAGGACCAGGACCTCGCGTGACAGGCTGATCTCGACCCGGTTGGCGCCGCCGTGCGGGACGAGCACCCGGGGCGCCCGCGGGTGGGCCAGCGCCCAGTTCATCGCGGACGTCACGTAATTATGCGCCGGCAGCCCCTGCACCTCATAGAACGCCCACACGGCCTCCAGGGTGCTGGTGCCGAACCGGCCGTCGATCGAGCCCGGGTAGTACTTCAGCGCGGCCAGCCGCCGCTGCAGCGCCTTGACCGAGGCGCCGCTCGAGCCCGGCTGCAGGGCGCGTGCCGCCGCCGCGGGCGCTGTCCGGGCCGCGGGCGCCGTCGGCGAGGCCCAGGCCGCGGTGGGCGCGGCCACCGCCATGACCGGCACGAGCAGCAGAGACATCCACAGGCGTCGCATCCCCGACCTCCGCACGCGTCCGGGGGCATGATTTGTCGCCCCGCTAACCGCTTAATACCCCAACATTAGGTCTGGGTATCTCTAACCCACGGGACCGACATATCTCGATCCGATAGCAGCAGAGTCTCATGACGGTTAGCGGAGCAAAGATACCGACGTGGCGGCTGAGCGTAGTTTGCCTCAGAGTGCGGTGATGACGGCCCTCGGGTAGCGGAGATCGCCCAGGGCGGGGGTGCTGTCGATGACCTGGTCGGCGGCACCGGCCGGTGGCAGGTGCCGGACCAGCGGGTCGGTGATCGCGCCGGACAGCGCGGCGGCGAAGCGCTCGGCGCCGAGGACCTGGTAGGGCCGGGTGTAGTAGAGCCGGGTGCCGGTGTCGAGGGGTTCGGTCAGGCCCAGCCGGTTGTGAGCCTCGGCGGCGATCAGATACGCGCGGCACAGGTGCCGCTCCCGGGCTGGCCACTCGGTGGCCGCCAGCGCCGCGGTCAGGCTGGCGCCGAGTCCGTCGCTGCCGGGGACCCGGCCGAAGGCACTGCCCAGCCACTTGCTGTACGGCGGGTAGCGGCGGTTCATCAGCAGCCACAGCCGCATCAGGTCGCGGGCCAGCCTGGCCGTGACGACGGCGGAGCCGAGCTCGTCGCCTGCCTCGGCGCACCGGCCCGGGAACGCCTCCTCCTCCGCGATCCTGCTCCACTGGCAGCTCAGCACGTACCGCCACACGTCGCGCGGATACCAGCTCAGCGCGGCGCGGGCCCGGCTCAGCTCGCCCGTTCCGTCGTGGAATACGGCGCCCGCGGTGACCTCCGCGAGCCGCTGCCACGGGGCGGCCAGCCAGTCCCGTACCGTCACGGCCTGCCGCGGGTCGAACCCGAGCCGCCAGGTCAGCCAGCCGCCCAGGCCGAACACCTCCACCCGGTGCCTGCTGCCGCCAGCCGGGTCGCGGGTCACGCCGAACGCGACCGGGTAGCCGCGGAAGGTGGCGGGCAGCCGCCCCGCGAGCATCTCGCTGGCCGGCCCGGCGAGCCGTTCGGCGTCCTCGTCGCCGAGGAACACGCCCAGCCGAGGGCCCCAGTCGTGATCGGTGGACCGCCCGGTGTCGAAGCCGAGCACCTCCGAGCCCGGCCCGAGCAGCGCCGCCGCGTACCGGAGCCCCGGGAGCTCCGCGTCGAGGAGCGGGCGGACGGCTTCGGCGTAGAACTCGCCCGCCAGCCGTAGCCCGGGCACGAACCTGCCAGCCACTCTGGCGATGATGCCCCCTTCACGCTGACGAGGCACCTGGTTTTCCCGGCCCTGGCGGCTTGCCGCGCCGTCGCTACGTGCCGCCGAGCGCCTCGCGGACGGCGGCGAGCCGACTGGGGACGATACGCCACCAGGTCCATTTGCCGCGCTTGTCGCCCTCGATCAGCCCGGCCTCGGCCAGGACGCGGGTGTGGTGGGAGATGGTGGGCTGGCTTTTTCCCAGCGGCTCTTCGAGGTGGCAGCTGCACACCTCGCCCCGGGAGGCCACCAGGGAGATCAGCCGCAGCCGGACCGGGTCGGCCAGGGCGGCCAGCACCGCGGCCAGGGCAGCGGCGTCGGTCTCTGACAGCGGGACGTCGGTCAGCGGCGGGCCGCACAGCCCGTCATCAGCGGTGAGGAGGGGAAGCCGCCTGACGCCGCGGTCCACTGCCATCCAATTCTCCCATTGACGGATGTCGATCTGACCCTGATACTGCTAACATCGACTCCTGTCAATCTACCGGATGGCCATGATGCCGCACTACTGCGCAGTCCTGCCCGGTGAGGGGTGGGCCGCGCGGTGACCGGCGCGGCGCTGTGGCGGCGGCTGGCGGCGGAGTTCCTGGGCAGCGCTTTCCTGGCCGCCGTGGTGATCGGCTCGGGGATCGCGGCACAGCGGCTGTCCCCGGGTGATACCGGGCTGGAACTGCTGGAGAACGCGGCGGCGACCGCGGCCGGGCTGTTCGCCGCCATCTTGATGTTCGGCCCGGTCTCCGGCGCCCATTTCAACCCGGTGGTGTCGCTGGCCGACGCCGCGTTCGGGGGGCTGCGCTGGCGAGAGGCGGCAGCCTACCTGCCCGCCCAGGTCGCCGGGTGCATCACCGGGGCGGTGGCCGCTAACCTGATGTTCGCCCTGGCCGCGGTCTCCATCTCGACCAAGCACCGCGCGTCGGGAGCGCATTTCCTGTCCGAGGTCATCGCGACCGCCGGGCTGGTCATGGTGATCTTCGCGCTGGCCCGCAGCGGCCGGTCCCGCACCGCGCCGGCCGCGGTGGGCGCCTATATCGGCGCGGCGTACTTCTTCACCTCCTCCACCAGCTTCGCCAACCCCGCGATCACCATCGGCCGGATGTTCTCCGGCACGTTCGCGGGCATCGCCCCGTCCTCGGCGCCGGCGTTCATCGCCGCTCAGATCGTCGGCGGCGTCGCCGGGACGCTCATCATCAGGATGCTGTATCCCGGCGTCACCCCGGCCCAGGCCGCCACCGTCGTCGTCCCGCACGAAACGGCGGCGGACGGACAGCGGGCCGTCGGCAGGTAACACCGAACGGGAGGCAGCCATGCACCTGGTCGCGATCGGCGGCAGCGACGCCGGCATCAGCGCCGCCCTGCGGGCGCGGGAAGTGGAGCCGGGCGCCGAGGTGATCAGTTCCTCGGTCCGCATACGTCTGGGGTGGGTTCAGAATCGGGAGCTGGCCGCTGCTGTCGCACATCCTGCCTCTTGTGTCGCATTGCTCCCGTAGCCCAATGATCGTGGACAGTTACCCGCTGAAATTCGCGGGTAACTGTCCACGATGCCGGATTGCCGCGTACGCGCCGACCCGTTGCTTCGTATGTCAAGCATTCCCGCTTGACATCTCAATCATGCTTGGTATAGTTAGCAGGGAGACATGTATGAGGAGGCAAAACCATGGCTAGCACGCCCACACGGGACCTGCAGGAGGAATTCCTGGCCGCGACGCGAAAGAGCCAGGAGACCGTGGTTCGCGCGATAAAGACCTGGGTTGAAACGGTAAGGGCCGTCACCCCGAAACTGCCGTCCACTCACGTACCGCTCGCGGACAGGCTGCCCAAGCTGCCGTCTGTAACGGTGCCGTTCGCGGGCAAACTGCCGAAGCCGGAGGATGTCGTGGCCAGCGGCTATGACTTCGCTGAGCATTTGCTTGCCCTGCAGCGGCAGTTCGCTGAGGACCTGCTGGATGCGACGGTGCCGCTGATGCCGGGCAACGGCAAGAGCTCCAAGGCTCCGGCCGCCAAGAGCGAGCCCAAGACCCCGGCTGCCGTGAGCGAACCCGCGGCCGGCGTGGCGGAAACCGCGCCCAAGCTCGTGGCCGTCCCGAGCGTGCCGAAGGCCCCTGTGGCCAAGGCCGAGCCCAAGGCCCCCGCGACCCCCGAGGCCCCGGCCGCCAAGGACGCTACTCCTAAGGCCCCGGCCGCCAAGAGCGCCCCGAAGCCGTCGGCCGCCAAGCCCGCACCCAAGGCCGCATCGAGGTCCGCCGCCAAGCCCGCGCCGAAGCCAGCCGCCGAGCCGAAGCCGAGGTCTGCCGCCAAGCCCGTGCCGAGGTCTGCCGCCAAGCCGGCGCCTAAGCCCGCGCCGAGGTCTGCCGCCAAGCCGGCGCCCAAGCCCGCGCCGAGGCCCGCCGACGCCAGCTGAGACGTCCGCTTGACATACCAATCAAATGCTTGATATAGTTAGCACAGAAGCTCAAAGGGAGGCAACAATGGCCAACACCGTTACCCAGGAACTGCAGGACCAGTTCCTGTCCACCGTCCGCAAGAGCCAGGAGATCGCTCTCGAGGCGATTAGGACCATGGTGGACACCATCCAGAACATCACCCCCAAGATCCCCTCGGTCGACGTGCCGTTCTCGGACAAGCTGCCGACGCCGCACGACGTCGTGGCCAGCGGCTACGACTTCGCCGAGAAGCTGCTCACCAGCCAGCGCAAGTTCGCGGACGAGGTGGTCAAGGCCACCGCCCCGCTGCTCCCCGGCAAGGGCGAGAGCACGCCGAAGGCCGCCGCTAAGTAAGGCAAGGTCACGACCGCGCCCGCGTCACTCGCTAGCGAGAGACAGCGAGAGACAGCGAGAGACGGCCAGCGACGCAGCGACGCCAGATCCAGTGCGCGGCAGTTCCGGAACGCCGGAGCTGCCGCGCACTTTGTTGTGCGCTCCCGTTCCCGAAGACGCGACCCACCGGTCCCGAAGACGCGACCCACCGGTCCCGAAGACGCGACCCACCGGTGGCCGGTACGCGCTGGTCACCATATGCATCGGCGGCGGCCAGGGCATCGCGGCCATCTTCGAGCGGGTCTGACCAGAACCCAGCTCGCTAACTTTGCCAAGCATTTCGCTTGACATCCCAATCGACTGCTTGGTAAAGTTAGCAATATAAGCCACAAGGAGGCAGGAAATGGCAAGCACCCCCACGCAGGACCTGCAGGACGAGTTCCTGAGCACGATCCGCAAGAGCCAGGACACCGTGATCGACGCGATCAGGACCTGGGTCGAGACCGTCCAGTCCGTCACCCCGAAGATCCCCTCGGTGCAGGTGCCGGGCGCGGACAAGCTGCCCAAGCCGGAGGAGCTCGTGTCCAGCGCGTACGACTTCGCCGAGCAGCTGCTCGCCAGCCAGCGCAAGTTCGCCGAGGAGGTCCTCAAGGCGACGACCTCGCTGATGCCCAGCGCCGAAGACAAGAGCACCGAAGACGGCAAATGAGCCACCATCCCGCGCCGCAGGCGCGCGGGAACAAGTGCGCGGCAGCGCCGGAACGCCGGCGCTGCCGCGCACTATAGTTAGCGTAAGGAGAGGAGGCGCCGTGACGGACATGTGGGATGCGCAGCGGGAGGTGCTCGGCGCCTTCATCCGGGAGCAGCGCAAGCGCGCCAACCTGTCGCTCCGCCAGCTCGCGGAGCTGACCAGCCTGTCCAACCCGTACCTGAGCCAGGTCGAGCGGGGCCTGCACCAGCCGTCGGTGAGGGTGCTCAAGGCCATCTCCGACGCGCTCAACGTTTCCGCGGAAACGCTGATGGCCCAGGCCGGGTTGATCGACGCGCTGGTCCCCACCACTGCGGACGGCAAGCTTGACGTAAAACCGGCCGAGGACAAGGCGGACGTCCCGGACACCGAGGACGCCATCCGCGCCGACAAGCGCCTCGGCGACGAGCAGAAGGCCGCGCTGATCGCCGTCTACCGCAGCATGCTCGGCTCGCCCCCCGCGAAGGACAGCGTCAAGGACGCCTAGCCGCCAGAGCCCGCTGCCTCCACCACATGGCGGAGCAGCAGGGCCGTGGTCACCGGCCCGACGCCCCCCGGCACCGGGCTGAGCGCGCCCGCGACTTCCGCGACAGCGGGATCGACATCCCCGGCCAGCCCTCCGTCGGCCGTGGCGTTGGTGCCCACGTCGACCACCGTGGCCCCCGAGGCGACGTGCGAAGGCCCGATCAGCCCCGCCCGCCCCGCCGCCACCACCAGCACCTCGGCCAGCGAAGTGACAGCGGCCAGATCAACGGTGCGCGAGTGGCAGACGGTCACGGTAGCGTCGCGGGCGAGCAGCAGCTGCGCCACCGGCTTGCCCACCACCGCCGAACGTCCCACCACCACCGCACGCCGCCCGCTCAGCGCCACCTGGTGGTGATCGAGCAGCGCCAGCACCGCCGCGGCCGTGGCCGGCGCGAAGGCCGGCAGCCCGGTCATCAGGCGCCCGAGCGAGACCGGGTTCGCCCCGTCCACGTCCTTGGCCGGATCGATGGAACCGGCCAGGTCGGCCAGCCGCGCCCCGGCTGGCAGCGGGGTCTGCAGCAGGACGCTGCGACACAGTGGCTTCCTGCGACACAGTGGCTTCCTGGGGCTCAGTGGCCTCCTGGGGCTCAGCAGCAGCCACGGGCGCCAGGTCGGTCACGTCGCAGCCGATCCCGGCCTTGGCCGCCGTCCGGGCCAGCAGCCGGACGTACCAGGCGCTGGCCTCGTCGGCGGTGGCGGTGACCACCGCCAGCCGCGGCGGCCGCCCCGCCGCGGTGAGCTCGGCCGCCCGGGCCGCCGTCGTCGCCCGGATCTCCGCCGCCAGCTCCCGTCCACTCAGCTGGCGCCCCGACAGCTCCCGCCCGAACCGCACGGTCACCGGCTGATCTCCTCCCGGACCGCCGCGACGATCTGGTCGGCCCGGGTGATGACCGTGTCGGCCACCGCCGCGGTCGCCGCGAACTCATCCCGCAGCACCGGGTCCGTGACCCCCTTCAGGTTGACCTCGATGAAGAGCCGCGCGGTGACCGCGGCGGCACGCATCGCCACGGCTGCGGCGGCCACGTCAGTGATCATGTTGCGGTTCCCGGCCGGCAGCAGCTCCTCGGCCAGGCTGGTCAGCAGCAGCACCGTACGCACCACGTCGGCCGGCGGACGTGTCGCGCCGCCCAGGGCTGAGGATATTGATGCCGAACGGATTGCCTGTTCCTGCTCCGTCTCCCGTGGGAGCCCATATGCCTGCGCCACCGCGCCGAACGCGTCCGCGTCGGCCTCGGCCAGCGCCAGCGCGTCCTGGAGGAGCGCGTCCGCCTCGGCGACGATGCGGCTCATCACTTCGGCGTCGTACCTGGGGCCGTCGCTGTACCGGGCGACCATGGCCAGCAGCGCCGCGGCCTGCGCGGCGTGCAGGGCGGAGGTGGCGCCGCCGCCGGGGGCGGGGACGCGGGCGGCCAGCTGGTCCAGGAAGGCCGCGATGGTGTCGTCGCGCATGCCGCGAGGTTACCCCGGGGCGGGCGCAAACCCTTACAGTTAAATTATGCGAGGCTATACGCAGGACAAAGACGCTTACCTCAAGCGGCTGCGGCGGATCGAGGGTCAGGTGCGCGGGCTGCAGCGCATGGTGGAGTCCGACACGTACTGCATCGACATCCTCACCCAGGTGTCCGCCGTGACCCGGGCGCTGCAGGCGGTCGCCCTGGGTCTGGTCGAGGACCACCTCGGCCACTGCGTCACCGAGGCCATCGAGGCCGGCGGCCCCGAAGCCAGCGAGAAGGTGAAGGAAGCCTCCGAAGCCATCGCCCGCCTTGTCCGGTCCTGAGGCCCTGCCCATCTCCGGGCCCGGCCGTCAGGACGACTGGCGCCGCTGGGTCGTCTACCAGATCTACCCGCGGAGCTTCGCCGACTCCGACGGCGACGGCGTCGGTGACCTGCGCGGCGTCCTCAGCCACGTCGACTACCTGCAGCGCCTCGGCGTGGACGTGGTGTGGATGTCCCCGGTCTACCGGTCGCCGATGGACGACAACGGCTACGACATCAGCGACTACACCGATATCGACCCGCTCTTCGGGACCCTGGCCGACCTGGACGAGCTGATCGCGGAGCTGCACGCCCGCGGCATGAAGCTGGTCATGGACCTGGTGGTGAACCACACCTCCGACGAGCACCCCTGGTTCGCGGAGTCCCGCTCCAGCCGGGTCAACCCCAAGCGGGACTGGTACTGGTGGCGCGACCCCCGCCCGGGCATGACGCCGGGCACGCCGGGCGCCGAACCAACCAACTGGGAGTCGCACTTCTCCGGCCCGACCTGGACCTGGGACGAGAAGACCGGCCAGTACTACCTGCACATCTTCTCGACCAGGCAGCCCGACCTGAACTGGGAGAACCCGGAGGTCCGGCAGGCCATCTACGCCATGATGCGATGGTGGCTGGACCGCGGCGTGGACGGCTTCCGGATGGACGTCATCAACATGATCAGCAAGGACACGTCCCTGCCGGACACCCAGCCCCGGCCCGGTTCCCCGTACGGCCCCGGCGACCAGTACTTCACCTGCGGCCCGCGCAACCACGAGTTCGTGCAGGAGATGTACCGTGAGGTCTTCGCCGGCCGGGACGCGCACGTCCTCACCGTCGGCGAGATGCCCGGCGTTACCGTCCCCGAGGCGGTGCTGTTCACCGACCCGGCGCGGCACGAGCTCGATATGGTCTTCCAGTTCGAACACGTCCAGCTGGACATCGGCGCGCACAAGTACGACCTGCGCCCGCTGCGGCTCCCCGACCTGAAGGCATCGCTGGCCCGCTGGCAGGCCGGTTTGGCCGAACGGGGCTGGAACTCGCTCTACTGGAGCAATCACGACCAGCCCCGTTCGGTATCCCGGTTCGGCGACGATGGCCCGCACCGGATCGCCTCGGCCAAGACCCTGGCCACCGTCCTGCACCTGCACCGCGGGACCCCGTACGTGTACCAGGGCGACGAGCTGGGCATGGCCAACGCGCCGTTCACCGCGATCACCGACTACCGGGACATCCAGGCGCTCCGGTTCTACGCGGAGGCGGCCGCGCTTGGCGCCCAGTCGGCTTGGAAGGGCGGCCTGCCCGCGTTGCTGCTGGCCATGGCCAAGATGAGCCGGGACCAGGGCCGCACCCCGGTGCAGTGGGACGCCTCCCCGGGCGCCGGCTTCACCACCGGCACGCCCTGGCTGGCCGTCAACCCCGACCACGTGACGGTCAACGCGGCCGCCCAGCTGGACGACCCCGGCTCAGTCCTCGCGCACTACCGCCGCCTGATCGCCCTGCGCCACGCCGACCCAGTGGTCACAGACGGCGACTTCGAGCTCCTGCTGCCCGATCACCCCACGGTCTGGGCGTTCCTGCGCCGCACCCCCGCCGCCGAACTCCTCGTGGCCGCCAACTTCTCCGCCGACGTGACGGGCGTGCGGTTGCCGCTTGACGACTGGGCAGGCGCCTCTGTCGTCCTGACCAGCCATTCCGGCGACCCGCTCCAGCCGCCGCCGGACCTGAAGCTCCGCCCCTGGGAGTCCGCGGTCTGGCGCCGCGACCGGTCCTGACTAAGGCTCATCGTCGTCATCTGGCTTAGACGGCGGGAGCTCGGGGGGCCGGGGAGGGTAATTGCGTAGCGCGGCATACCACTTCGCTAGGGCAATGTTGACCGCGGACTCGATGAGGTCGAGTTGGTTCTGCATCCGCTCGAGCGTCGGGCCGATGTCGGCCGCGATTTCAGAGCGAAGGTAGTGCACGCATAGCGCTCCGCCCATCAAGATGCCGAGCAGCGCTCCCAGGATAAAGATCAACAGGACCATGACGCCTCCAGATGCTACCCGGCATATAGCTAGTGTTACTCTGCGTGGTACAAACCGCAAGAGGCAAAGTGATAGCTGTCAAAATGAAGCTACCACTTGACTCACTAGCACATTGCCTGATACCATGAACCCTTCAGGCATCATTGGTTGCGCAACGCAGACCCTAGGGGCTGATGGAAGTTACCTATGGACCTGAGCGGCTGAGGACGCCGAAGTTACTAATCACAGTCATTGTGACTGATCTAAAGAAGAGACTTTCAAGCCTCCCGCACGGAGAGATGCGCCGGCAAGCTCGATGCGAGCCGTCGATCCGCGGCCTGTCAGCCCCGCCCTCTAACATAGCGATAGGCCGAAGCTGTCGGCTGGTAAGGGGACTGATTATGGAAGATGGTGCGAGCCCGTTGATGCTACGCCGCCGCCTTCGAACAGAACTCCGGACAGCGCGCCTGAACAGCAACCTGACGCAGGATCAGGTGGCAAAGGCCATGGAATGGTCTTTGTCGAAGATGAATCGGATCGAGAAAGCAAAGTCCAGCATAAGCATTAACGATCTCAGGGCGCTCCTTCCGCTTTACGACATCACGGATAAGGAACAAACCGAGGAACTGCTCAACCTGGCCCGAGCAGTCGCCCGGGCTAAGGTGCCCAGGTACGATCAGTGGTGGAGGCGCTACAACGAGGTTGCGCCGGCGAAGCTCCTCGAACTGCTCGACTATGAGTCCACGGCATCCGCGGTTAGCCAGTTCGAAACAATATTTGCGCCAGGAATCCTCCAGACCGAGGAGTACGCATCGGCCGTCCTGCAGGTTTTCTACGATGAGAAGTCCTCGGCCGAGCGCGTGGCCGCCCTGGTCGATCTGCGGACCAGGCGCAGAGATCTGCTGACGAGCCGGGACGCGCCGAAGTTCTCTTTCGTGCTGGACGAGTCAGTCATCCGCCGCCTGGTAGGCAGCCCGTCCATCATGAGCCAGCAGCTGCAGCGCCTCCTCAGTGCAGCAAGGCTACCGAACGTGACGATACGGATCGTATCATTCACCGCTGGCCTGCATTCAGGGATGAAGCAGCCGTTTGAACTCATTCAGTTCGCTGATGCACCGGACGAGAACATCGTGTTTCTCGAAAGCCCGCGCGGCGATTTCATAAGTGATGATCCCAAAGAAGCCCAGAACTACCTGGCGGCTTTCCAGCGCATCACAGAGGAGTCGCTCTCGCCCGCGGAGTCTGTCAGCATGCTACGTAAGGCCGCAAGCGAGCTGACATGATCGGCAAATCGTCCCCACCTGTGCCTGCAACGCTCAGTATCTGGCGTTCGACCTGTAGCGACGTGATTATCCTGTTTGCCCGGAATCTTCTCTGTGAGGGATTGCTTGCCGAGCCTTACGTGATGCCGACTCAGAAGGGAACAAGTTTATCTGCATTCACACGGCGTGGCGAAACAGTCGGCGGATACGCTGCTGCTAGTCTCCTCCGACGTACCGTCGCGGTGGGAGAGGAAGACGAGTGGTCGACATCGAAGAATCGCGCCTCGCATGGCGGAAGAGCACCGTATCCAATAGCGGTGCCTGCCTGGAGGTGGCGGTCCTTGACCGATCGGTGCTGGTTCGCGATTCCATGAATCGGAACGGCCCTGTACTCCAGGTGTCGGCGGCAGCGTGGTCTGCCTTCCTAGCGCGTGCGCGCAGCAGAGATGCCGGTCTTCGCCAAGCCTGATCAACCTCTCCCTAGTCCTCCTGCTCTCCTAGTCCTCCGCCCGACGGCCGGAGCTCTGCGGTGATGGCGTGCGTGCTAGGGATGGCCCTCCCAACTTGCTGCCAGCCACGACGCGCGAAGTTTGACGTCGGCGGGCGCTTCCTTCTGCCTCGCGGTAGAGTTGCGCAAAGCTAGTTTGCGAGCTATCGATCTGGGAGCTGTCAGACCGGCCTGCGAACCATGTATGCGAGGCTGCTAGGCGCTGAGGGGCAAATATGAATGACGGTGCCACCCCGATGCTGCTACGTCGACGTCTCCGAACAGAGCTCCTAGCAGCACGCCTGAAAATGGAACTGACTCAGCAGCAGGTGGCACGGGCCATGGAATGGTCCTTGTCGAAAATGAATCGAATCGAAAAAGCAAAGTCCGGAATCAGTACTAATGACCTTAAGGCGCTCCTCCGACTCTACGGCATCACGGACAAGGAACGGGCAGAGGAACTGCTCACCCTAGCCCGTGCATCCAGACAGACTCCGTGGTGGAGGCGCTACAACGATGTGGCAACGGCGGAACTCCTCGAACTGATGGACTACGAATCTGCCGCATCCGCGGTCAGCCAATTCGAGCCGACGCTAGTTCCTGGGATTCTCCAGACCGAGGAGTACGCCTCGGAGGTTCTGCAGGCTTTCTATGATGAGACACCTAGGACTGAGCGCGTGGCAGCTCTTGTCAATCTCCGCACCAGACGCAGGGAACTGCTGACCAGCGAGAACGCGCCGAAGTTCTCTTTCGTGTTGGATGAGTCTGTCATCCATCGCCTAGTAGGAAGCCCTACTATCATGAGTAAGCAGCTCCTGCATCTCGTTAGTGTCGCCGAGTTGCCGAACGTGATTATACAAATCGTACCCTTCACGGCTGGCCTGTACCCCGGGACGAAGGGATCTTTTAAAATCGTTCAGTTCGCTGATGCTCCGGACGAAGACGTCGTGTTTCTCGAAAGCTCGCGTGGCGATATCATCAGTGATGATCAAAACGAGGCGAAAAGCTATATGGAAGCCTTCGAGCGCATCATAGAAAGGGCAGTAGGACCATCGGATTCAGTCGGCCTGCTACGCAAGGCCGCAAGCGAGATGGCATGACCGGTAAATCATCGTAGGCGTATTGCCTAGCAACGGCCCCCGGGCTGCCCGTTTGCCCTAGTGCTGGCTGAATCATCCTGTTTCGCTTACACTGCACCTGACGGAATGCTTGCTGTGCTTCGGGCTGTGTTGGCTCGGGCTGGAACAGCTTCACCTATGCTCCCTCAGGCTGGCTGGACACTCGTCACCATCTGCGACTCTAATGCCGACAGAGGCCTGCCGTACTGTTGGAAGGGGACGAGTGGCCAACTTCGAAAAACCGTTCATCGTTTGGCGAAAGAGTAGGGCATCCGATACCGATGGCTGCGTGGAGGTGGCAGTAGTTGACGGTTCGGTACTAGTTCGCGATTCCGGGAATCCGGATGGGCGGATGCTCCGGCTTTCCCCCGCAGTGTGGTCTGCCTTTCTGACGCGTGCACGCAGTAAGGACTTCGGTTTTAGCTGAGCCTGGCCGGCCGGCCAGGACTCGTGCGATTCCCAGGCTCGGCACAGGGCGTTCGCCGGGGCCATCTGGTGAGGTGGTGTCGTACCCCAGTTAGCCGTTCTGTTGCTCGAACCAGGCCATGAGCCGAGAGGGGACCGGCCGGGGCGGGGCCGGCCGGGGCGGCGCCGGCCGTGGGCGCGGTGCCTCCGGCCGCAATCACGGCCAGCGCCAGCGCCGAGCCCGCCACCATGCCCCGCCAGCCGGCGCGCGCTGTCGCGGCCCGAGAAATTTTTGTCACGGTCGTCCATTTTCGTCCCGGCGGTTCGTCGTGCCTATGAAGCCGGTCAGAAGTTATGAACCCGTTCACATGAGGAGGTTGCGATGAGTCTTCCCGACGTCGTCTCGCGCGAGGAGTGGCTGGAGGCCAGGCGCCGGTTGCTGGCGCAGGAGAAGGAGTTCACCCGGGGCCACGACGCGCTCAACGCCACCCGGCGCCGGCTGCCCATGGTCAAGGTCGACAAGGAGTACGTGTTCGAGGGCCCGGACGGGCCGGTCACGCTGGCGCAGCTGTTCGGGGACAAGCGGCAGCTGATCGTCCAGCACGTGATGTTCGGCCCGGACTGGGACAAGCCCTGCCCGGGCTGCTCGGCCACCATCGAGGAGCTCTCCCCCGGCGTGCTCCGGCACGTCGGGACCAGGGAGACGGCGTTCGTGCTGGCCTCCCGCGCCCCGTACGACAAGATCGCCGCGATGGCCAGGGAGCGGGGCTGGTCCGCCCCGTGGTACTCCAGCTATGGCAGCGACTTCAACTACGACTACCAGGTCACCGTGGACGAGTCCCGCGGCCAGACCGAGTACAACTACCGGTCCGAGCCGGGCCTGCTCGGCGGCGACCGGTCCGCCGAGATGCCGGGCTACAGCTGCTTCCTGCGCGAGGGCGACGAGATCTTCCACACCTACTCGGTTTACGGCAGGGGCACCGAGTATGTCGGGAACGCCTACACCTTCCTCGACATGACCGCGCTCGGCCGCCAGGAGGACTGGGAGGAGCCCAAGGGCCGGGTCGCAACGGTCCGCGGCGGGGACCCGACCTTCCTCAGCTGAATGCTGCGGTTACCGAAATCCGGGATACCCGGGCCGGGTTTATTTATACCCATACGGGGTTTATCTAATACCCGGTCCGGGTTACGAAATAGAGCATTCCAACCTAGGTAATCCAGCCATTTACTTGCGGGATCTGCAAGTCGTCTTTTAACGTCGTATTGGTTCCTCGGAGGAACGGGAGGGGACCCGGACATGAGCGAGAGCCTCACGCTCGCGCGGCCCGTCGCTGGTGAGCGCGCTGCTGGCGTGGCGACGCTCGACCCGCGCCGCAAGCTGCAGCTCGCGCTCGCCGCGGCCTGGCTGTTCGACGGCATCCTGCAATTTCAGCCGGCCATGTTCACCAAGGCTTTCCCGCAGATGCTCGGCGCCAGCGCGCACGGAAATCCCGCCGCCCTCGCCGCTCCGATCACCTGGTCGGCCGGTTTCGTCGGTCACCATCTCGCTGTCCTGAATGCCGTCTTCGCGACCATCCAGGTCGTGCTGGGCCTCGGCATCGCCTGGCGGCCCACGGTGCGGCTGGCGCTGGGCGCGTCGGTGGCCTGGGCGCTGGGGGTCTGGTGGTTCGGCGAGGGCCTGGGCGGGGTGCTGGCCGGCACCGCCAGCCTGGCCGACGGCGCCCCCGGCGCGGTGCTCCTGTACGCCGTCCTGGCCGTCCTGCTGTGGCCCGCCGACCGCGACGTTTCCGCTCCGTTCGTGGCTGGCCGCTTCGTCGGCACTGGTGTTGCGCGCGTGCTGTGGCTGGCGGTCTGGGGCAGCATGGCCGTCTTCGCCGCGCTGCCCGCCGCCCGCGCGCCGCTCAGTCGCACGATCGCGGACATGGCATCCGGCGAGCCCACCTGGCTCGCCTGGATCGACAGCCGCCTGGGGGCTTCGCTGGCCGATCACGGCCTGCTGGCCGCGGTCCTGCTGGCGACGATGTTCGCGATCGCGGGCGTGGGCGTCTTCCTGCCTCGGCGTTTTGCCCGGGCGGTCATCGTCTTGGCCCTCGTGCTGGCCGTCATGCTGTGGCTGGCCCAGGGGCTGGGCGGCATCTTCACCGGCGCGAGCACCGATCCCAACTCCGCGCCGCTGCTCGCCCTGCTGGCGCTGTCCTTCTGGCCTGCTGCCGTGCTGCCGGGGGAGGGAGCCTGACATGGGCGGTCCCGGCTGGCTCTCCGGCATCTTCGCGGCCCTGATGCTCACGGTGGCGACCTACTGCATCGGCCGTCTGCTCGGCGCTCGCCGGTGGCACCGTCCCACCGAACTCGACACCGACGGCGCCCACATCGTCATGGGCGTGGCCATGGCCGGGATGCTCGTCCCCGGCCTGCGCACCCTGCCGACCGGGGCCTGGGAGGGCGTGTTCGCGGCCGGCGCCGCCTGGTTCGGCGGGCAGACTCTGCGTGCCCGCCGCGGCGCGCCGCTGAGTTCGTGGCGCTGCCTGCACGCCGCCCCCCACCTGGTCGAATGCGCGGCGATGCTCTACATGTTTCTCCTGCTCCCTGCTTCCGTGGTCCGAGCTTCCGTGGTCCGAGCTTCCGTGGTCCGGGCTTCCGTGGTCCGGGCCTCCGTGGTCCGGGCGACCGCGGCGGACGTGGCCTCGATGACCGCAGCCCCGAACGCGGCCCGCTTCTCGTTCCTGGCCCTCCCGATGGCCCTGTTCCTCCTCGGCTACGTCGTCTGGCTCGGCGATCGCCTCACGGTGCACCCCACCGCGCTCGCCCTAGCCGGCCAGCGCCTTGAGCCCGGCCAGCGCCTTGAGCCCGGCCGGCGCTACCTGGCCCCCCGCTGCGCCGTCCTCTGCAAGATCGCCATGGGCATCACCATGGGCTACATGCTCATCCTGATGCTCTAGCCTGCGGCCGCCTCGAGGGCCTCGCGCGGCCTACTGGCGAACGCGCGCATTCCACGCTCGTTCGATCTGGCGCAGGAGGGCCGGATAGACAACCCAGTGCCGGAACGGCGCGATGAACGCCATGTACTGTTTCCCGAGCCGGCCGCGCGGCTTGACGTAGACGGCCATCTGCCCCTGGTAGCGGCCCTGGCCCTGATCGACCCAGGCCAGGTGCATCACGGCGTGCACGGTCTGGTTCGACAGTTCCGCGGCGAATTCGACGTCGGTGCGATAGAGGGGCGAGAACAGGGAGCCGAATTGCAGATCCGCCGCCGTGCCGCGCAGGTCGGCTGGCAGCCGTTCGGCCAGTGAGGCTTCGTCCCTACCCGGAATCGGCCGCATCGCGGCGGCATCCCAGCCGAACCAGCTGCCGAGGAGCCAGCGGACACGGAACAGCGCGCGGGTCATCAGGGGCGCCTCGCGGGCCAGATCGCGGGAAGCCATGACCTCGAGCAGCGCGGGGAAGTCCCCGGCGCCCCCGTACGCGGGCAGGGCCCAGACATCCTCCAGGGTGAAGTCCGGCGCGATCTCCCGGATACGCCAGGGGCGGGATACGTGTACTGCGTTCGGAAGCCTCATGCCGATCCCCTCAATGCGGATCCCTGATGCCGATCCCCGATCCATACGATACCTGGGAGAAAACCGGGACCGACGACATCATCGCGCGCGTCGACGGCCACCCGGGCGACGGGCGAGCCAAGTTGCATAAGCTCTTCGAGATCACCTCCTCGCCCGAGGGACTCGCCGTCGAACTGGGCGTCCGGGACTGGTCGCGCCGCGACAGCGACGTCGCCGAGCGACTGCGCCGGGCCGACAACCGGCGCCTCGGGTTCGTGCGCTCGCTGTTCAGGCAGTTCTGCCTGGACGAGGAGGATGTCGAGGTCCGCAGCATGATGGCCTACTCGATGGTGATCGGCAGCTACTTCGTCGCCGCCGAGCACGGCGACATGACCCGGTCGCAGGTGCTGCAGCTCGCCATCGACCGGCTGCTCCGGTAAGGACCGCTATGCGCTCTACGGCCGCCCGGCTACCTCCGCGCGCTCAGCCGCGCGTTTCCCAGGCGCGGCACAGGGCGTTCGCCAGGGCCATCTGGTGAGGTGTCCGGCAGGACACCCGGATGAGATCCGGGCTGGCCACGATGATCGCCATGGCCCTGGCCCGTGACGTCGCGACGTTCAGCCGGTGCAGGTCATAGAGGAAGTCCAGGCCACGGGGCGCTTCGTCGGCCGATGAGGTCGCCATCGAGTAGATGACCACTGGTGCCTCGCGGCCCTGGACCTTGTCTACGGTCCCGACCATGAACCCGGTCTGACCGCCTGCCGTCAGCGCGCTCTGGATGGCCCTGATCTGCGCGTTGTAGGGCGTCACGATCAGTATGTCATCAGGGCCGACGGGCCGCCGGGTACCGTCCTTGTCGCGCCATGTGCAGTTGGTCAGCCGGCCCGCCAGCCGCGCTACTTCACCGGCCTCTTCCGGCGATGCGTTCGTGTTGCCCTGGTGCGGCACTTCGACGATGCGCAGGCCTGCGCCGGAGAACGGAGCCTCGCCCAGGATCTCCTGGTGGTCAAGCCCGTCGGTGCCGTGCAGCTTCCCGTCGTAGAAGACCTCGGAGGTGTACCCGCACAGGTCCGGGTGCATCCGGTAGGTCTGGTCGAGCAGGAGCCCGGCGCCCTCGGGCATCGTCGCCCGGTCGCCCAGGATGTGCTCGAGCGCCGAGACGCCCGCTCCAGGCGGGTGCGTGGCGTGACTCGGCTGGGCGAGTTGCTGGGGGTCGCCCAGCAGGACCAGGTTCCGCGCCGCCCCGGCCACCGCCATGATGTTGGCCAGCGGCATCTGCCCCGCCTCGTCGACGAACAGGGTGTCCACGCTGTCCGCAAACTGCCCGCGGGCCCACAGCCAGCTAGTGCCGGCGGCCACATCCAGGTCACCGTCACGCAATGCTCGCTCCAGCGTTTCTGGACTCATCATCGTGGCGTCCTGATGCAGGTACGGGTTGTCGTGGTCCGCGCGCTGGCCTATCCGCGGCGCGATTCCACGGCACCTCGCATGCTCGTACACCGTGTCGATGAGGTGGTGGATGACCGCATGCGACGGACCGGTGATGCCGGCCGTCCGGCCCTGCGCGATGAGCTCGAGGATCTGCTCGGCTGCGGTATAGGTCTTCCCGGTCCCCGGCGGTCCCTGCATCGGCAGGTACGAACGACGGAGCGAGGGCGCGAGCCGGACCGCTGCGGCACTGGCCGTTTCACCCTCGGCCCGCAACGATCCGGCCGGAACGCTGCCGTGCTCTGGCGGGCGCCGCAGCAGCAGTGCGGTCGCCGCGTCCTGGCCGCTTACGCCTTCGCGTACCACCCGGTCACCGAGATCCCGCAGCCGCTCTCCCTGGTGCTTCGTACCGAGCGGGCCGTCTTCGATCAGAGCGGCTGGCCACGGGCCTGGGTAGGTGTTGCCGATCTTCAGGTCGATCGTCCCGCGCGCGTCATCCACGGCGTAGATCGACCATTGCTTGTCCGTGGCCGGATCACGAGCCTTGTCGCCCGGGGAGAACTTGTGCTCCTGCGGCGGGAACGAGAAGCGGCGCACGACCGACCGGGCCACGCGGTCCACCACGTCGCCGCCCGTGAGGCCGCCCAGCGCGTCCGGCTCGCCGATCAGTTCGGCGGGGCTCAGCGTACGGAGGTAGAAGTACCGCCACCAGGCTGGTTTGTCTTCGCGCCGGTGCCAGTCGAGCAGGTCGGCCAGCAGAGCCCGCGCCTGCTGCTCGCCCGTCTCCGCGGAAACGCCGGCCAGCAGGGCAGACCTGATCCGGGTGACCTCGGGGTCTTCGGTGGCGCCTGGTTTCTCGGCGTAGAACGGGCGCGGCAGGCTCTCGCCCAGTCGTTCGGCCAATTCCCGCCGACGTACCTCCAGCCAGTCCCGCAGCGCCAGGGTGGCCCGGCAGTCGTCCTCGTTGTACCCGGCCACGACCCGCTGCCGCTCGCCGTCGCCGGCCGCGGTTCGGTCTTCGAGCGCGGCCTCGAACGCGATCAGGTTCAGCGTCGCTTCCCGCAGGTCCACCTGCCGGGTGTACCCGCACAGGGGCTCCAGCCGCTTGATGGAGTAGCTCTCGACCCCGGCCCGCACCCCCTGCCGCACGACCCGGTACAGGTCGACGAACACCCCGAGCCGGAACAGGTCGTCCACCTCGTCCTCGCGGGTGGCGAAACGGCCCATCAGCGTGCCCACCGCCTCCTGGCGCGTCGCGTGGAGTTTGGTGAGATGGTCAACCGACGTCGGCTCGTAGTGGTTGTAGTGGTACACGTGCAGCCCGGGATGGCGCTCGCGGCGTTCGGTGATGAAATCGATCAGCTCCTCGAACGCGCGCTTCTCGCCCGCCCGGCCGAAAGACCAGATCTGCGTGTACCGCGGCCGCCCCGACTCGTCGGACTCGGCCGTGTCCACGACGCCGAACAGGTACTGCAGCCCGAACTCCCTGGTGTCCTCGGAGTAGTGGCGGGCCCCCTCGATATCGAAGAACAGGTCCCCGTCGGCCGGTTCCGGCAGTGCGAGCAGCCCGCGGTTGGCGACCAGGGCGCCGTCGGCGCCGCGTTCGGGGTCCAGGAGCTCGTACCGGATGACCCCGTCGTCCTCGCTGGCCACCTGCAGCCGGGCCTGCAGGCGAGCGCGGTCGAGGGAATCCCGGCGCACCCGGTCCAGCCGCGGCAGGTGGGCCAGGCTGGCGAGGCCGCGCCTGGTCGAGATCCCGGCGGCCTTCAGCGTCCGCCGCTGGCCCGTCGGCATCCCGGCCACCAGCGAAAGGTCGTCGTCACGCCGTCTGCGGTCGCGGCACAGATCGCTCCACCGGCAGATGGCGCAGTGCTCAACCGGTTCGGGGTACGGCGCGGCAGGCGCGTGCTCACCGAGGCTGGCAGCGAGAACGGCCTCCAGCAGCCGGCGCGTCTGCCGCTCATATGCGGCGTAGTCGTTCACTTTGAACGGGGCGAATTCCCCGTGGCCCAGGGCGAGATGCATCCAGCGGGGCGCAGTCCCCTGCACGCCGGCGAGAAGGTGCGAGTAGAACGAGGTCTGCAGCACGGCGCGCGCCTTCGCGGACCGGGCCAGCTTGGCGTCGACCACCTCATAGTGGACCCCGCCAGAACGCGGTTCTCCGTCTGGCGCGGGCAGCAGGTCGGCCCGGACGAGGAAATCCGGGCGCCCGAGGAGAGCCGGCCCGTCGCCGGGCTCGGCTCCGGTCAGCGTCCCCTGGTAGATGAGCTCGACACCGGCCCGGATGGCTGCCACGGTCGCCTCGGCCGCGTTCGCCGCCTCGGTGATCTCTACGACCTCACGTCCGTCCGCGCGGAACCGGTCGAGCACGGCTCTCTCGTGAGCTTCGCCGCGCTGCACCAGGTCCTGGAAGCCGATGTCGAACTCGCGCGGCGGGCGCAGCGTGCCCTGCGCCCGCCGCAGGTCCAGCCGGGTGAGGTGCTGACAGGCCAGGTAGTTGGCGACGTCGCTCGCCGACAGCCGCAGTCGGCCTTCAGTGATCTTCACGGTGCGAGCGTATCCCGGTGGCTACGGCAGCCCGGTGACTACGCGATCCGCCTCCTTGCTCTCCCGGCGCCTGCCAGACGGTAACCCAGATGCTGCGCGAGCACGGCGAGGACGACATCACCCTCATGCTCGCCCGCACCCGCCAGTCATGACCGCGGGCTCAAAGCGCTCAGCCCGGCTGGCCGGTCCGCACGGGCCAAACTGAACAAGGTCGGCGGCGTCACCGCGACCGTCAATCGTCATACCAAACGTGCCCCCGGCTGATAAGCGGGGGAGAACGTTCGGATTCAGCGTGGCGGACGGGTCAAGCGCGGAGCGGATCCTGGCGAACAGCGCACGCTCCGCGTCAGTGCGCGCCAGCGGAAGCCATTGTGCTTTCAGGGCGCCGATGCCGTGCTCGGCGGAGATGGATCCCCCGAGGGAAGCGACGAAGGAGAACACCGTGTTCTCGTGGCGGCCGTCCGCGGTTGCCGCCGGGACGATGTTCACGTGCACGTTGCCGTCGGCGACGTGGCCGAAGGTAATGACTTCAGCTCCCGGGTCCACGTCGGTGACCACGGCCGCCGCCTCGGATGCGAGCCGAACCCACTGCGCGGCGGGTACCGAGACATCGAGCTTGACCGGGACGCCGAGGAACCCGGCCGCCTCCGGATGGCGTTCCCGGTAGGACCAGAGCCGGCCTCGGTCGGCCGCCGACTCCCCGACGGCGGCCTCCCGGTCGCCGATGACGTCCGCCAGGTCGTCGAGCGCGCCGGGTCCGGACGCCTCGAGCAGGAGATAGGCCTGCGCCGGTACGGGCAACGGCGGCGCGAGTCCGGCGTGCGCCATGAGAATGTCGAGGCCGGTCCTGGTGAAGAACTCGGCCGATACGAGACCCGGCACCTCCCTGACCGCCTGATGGGTCAGCGCGTGCAGCTCTTCGAGGCCGCCGAGCCCGACGAGCGCGGTCACCGTGTCCCGCAGGCGGGGGACGAGCCGGAGCCTGGCCTGGGTGACGACGGCCAGGGTGCCCTCGGACCCGGCGAGCAGGGACGGGTAGTCGTAGCCGGTGTTGTCCTTGACCAGCCCGGCCAGGTGCGACACCACGGTGCCGTCGGCGAGGACGGCTTCGATACCGCGCAGCTGCGCGCGCATCGGCCCGAAGCGCAGGGCTCGCAGCCCGCCGGCATTGGTCGCCACGGCTCCGCCGACGGTGGCGCTGCCCCGGCTGGCGATGAGGATCCCGAGATCCAGCCCCGGGTCGGCGTCCGCCACCTGCTGAAGGGTGACACCGGCACCGGCCGTGACCTGAGCTGCCTCATGATCGACCGGCCCCAGCTGGTTCAGGCGGGTCAGGCTCAGCACCACCTCGCCGTGCCGGGGCACGCCGCCGCCGACCAGGCCGGTGTTCCCTCCTTGCGGGACGACGGGTACCCCGGCGTCAGTGCACAGGGCCAGGACGGCCGCGACCTCGGCGGTGTCACCAGGCCGCACGACGGCAGGCGTATGGCCCTGGAACCGGCCTGTCCAGTCAACGGCGAAACCGGCGGTCGCGTCGCCGGTCAGAACGTGCGGCTCGCCCACGATGGCGGCCAGCGACCGGATTAGCGTGCTCGGCAGCGTCATCATCGGTTCAGGCCCATCTGGGTAGGCATAGGAATGCCAGTCACCTGGAAGGTACGCCCATCTCCGCTCGAGGGGGACGTGCTCGTCGGGCGTTTCCCACAATGGGGAGGGTCCAGATGGCGGGATGCGCGATGCCGCCGCGGGGTTCAGGTCGTGGTTGATCGCCCGCGGACCAGCAGCCGGATTGATCGACGCTGTTGACGCAACCGTTCGGTTGCCATAAAATGGCAACGGTTCGGTTGCTACTCGTTGGAGGCTGTCATGGGTTTTCCTGATCGCATCGAGCGGACCGTGGAGCTCGCGCACCCGCCGGGCCAGGTGTGGGCCGCGCTCACCACGGCCGAGGGGCTGGGTGCCTGGTTCGGCCACGAGGCGGCGATCGACCTGCGTCCGGGCGGGTCGGCCCGGATGAGGTGGACCGACGGGTTCACGGTCGACATGCGGGTGGAACGGGTGGAGGCGCCGACGGTGTTCGGGTTCACCTGGGAGCTCCACGAGCTGCCCGAAGACGATCCGCGCCGTACCTATGTCGAGTTCACGCTCGAACCGGCCGGTGCGGGCACGCGGCTGACGGTGGTCGAGACCGGTTTCGCCCAGCTGCCAGAGGACGTCTACCGCACGGAGTACGACAGTCATACCAAGGGCTGGCAGAGCGAGCTGGCCGAACTGGCCGGCTACCTCGATGCCCCCTGACCTTGAGGCGATCGCCGAGCAGGTTTTCACTGCCCTGGCCGACCCGAGCCGGCGCGCCATCTTGGCCGCGCTGGCCTCAGGAGGCCCGGCCACGGCCACGGACCTGGCCGCTCGCCTGCCGATCACGCGGCAGGCGATCGCCAAGCACCTGGCCCTGCTGGCCGAGGCCGGCCTGGTAACGGCCGAACCGGGGGAGCGGCGCCGGGTGCGCTACCGGCTGCGCTCCGCCCCGATGCGGGTGGCGCAGCAGTTCCTGGCCGCGCTGGCCCGCGACTGGGACGGCCAGCTCGACGCGTTGAAGGACCACCTCGACCGGTCGGCGAGCGAGCCCGCTTCAACACATTCCCAGTCCACGAAACCCAAATGAAAGGTGGACACCACGATGAAGACCCCCCCGATCGTCACCCCGCAGGAGTGGGAGGCAGCGCGCCAGCGGCTGCTGGTGAAGGAGAAGGAGCTGACCCGCGTCCGGGACGCGCTGGCGGCGGAGCGCCGGCGGATGCCGTGGCTGGCGGTGGAGAAGGACTATGAGTTCGACGGACCTGAGGGTAAGGCGAGCCTGCTCGACCTGTTCGAGGGCCGCCGTCAGCTGATCATCTACCGCGCCTTCTTCGAGCCCGGCGTGATCGGCTGGCCCGACCACGCGTGCGTCGGCTGTTCCCTGATGGCCGATCAGGTCGCCGACGTCCGCCACCTGAACGCCCGCGACATCACCTTCGCCTACGCCTCGCGCGCCCCGCAGCCGGACATCGCGCGCCTGAAGGCGCGGATGGGCTGGACGATGCCCTGGTACACCATGACCGACGGCTTCGACGCCGACTTCGGCGTGGACGAATGGCACGGCACGAACGCGTTCTTCCGCGATGGCGACCGGGTGTTCCGCACCTACTTCGTCAACAACCGCGGCGACGAGGCGCTGGGGAGCACCTGGAGTTACCTCGACCTGAGCGCGCTCGGGCGCCAGGAACGGTGGGAGGACTCACCCGAGGGCTACCCCCAGACCGCGCCGTACGACTGGTGGAACTGGCACGACGAATACGACCATCCCGAGCTGGCGCAGGGCCCGATGCGGCGGCTCGCCGCGGCCGCCGCCACCGACCCCAGCGCACGACCAGGAGAGTGATCATGGCGTGACCGGGGGTGCCTGTCATCGAGGATTCAAAGATAAAATCATTATCCCGAACGACGCTGGTGCGTCCTCCAGCGCCAGCAGCGAGCCTCGGCGGCTAGGACGCCCGGGCGCGTCAGTTCCTGCTCGTCATGCCGCCTGGCGTTCCTGACCGCAGCATATGGTGAAATTCATGAGCGACGCTGATCTGCGTATCGACCCGTTGACGGGTGCGTATGTAGTTGTCACCCCATGGCGACAGCAGCGTCCTAATCTTCCGGAGGGGATGTGCCCATTCTGCCCAGGCGGGCTCGAGGCGCCCGGGCCATATGACGTCATGCACATTCAAAATCGCTGGCCTGCCATGCCCGAGGGGTGTCACGAGGTTATCCTGCACAGCCCAGATCACAATTCTTCCTTCCCGGCCCTGGGCGAAGACCGGTCAGCCCAGGTTGTCGAGCTATGGTCGGCGCGCACGGCGGCACTTGGGGCACGCGAAGACGTAGCCTATGTGTTCGTATTCGAAAATCGCGGGCGGATGATCGGTTCCACGATCGACCATCCGCACAGTCAGATCATGGCATTCAGCATGATCCCGCCCATCCCGGAAGCCGAACTTTCGGCAAGTAATTGCGACCTCTGCGCAGACCCCGGCGACGGCTTGCTGGTCATCCGCCGCTCAGGGTGGCAGGCGGCCGTGCCGTGGGCGCCCTCGTGGCCGTATGAGCTGCTGATCTCCCCGCGCAGCCACGTTGCTGATCTGCCCACAGCGGGCCGGCGGCTGCGCGCCGGGCTGGGCGCGATGCTCGTGGAGGCCCTGACCCGCGTGGAACGGCTCCTCGGGCCTGATGCGCCCTACATGCTGTGGGTCCATCAGCGGCCGGCCGGCGGGGATGACTGGCCAGCCGCACACCTTCACCTGCATCTGGCGCCTGCCCTGCGAGCGCCTGGAGTGGCCCGGCACCTCGCCGCCGCGGAGCTCGGTGCCGGCGTCTTCTTCGATCCGGTCGATCCGCAGCAGGCTGCGGCGCAATTGCGATCCCCGCCGCAGCGCGCGTGAACCGGGCCGAGCCGCCGGATGCCGGCGTGTGGTTTGCCGAACGGTATGGCCGTGAGCCGGACGGCATCTGGTTCGCGCCCGGCCGGGTCAACCTGATCGGCGGCCCGGACTATAACGAAGTGTTCGTGCTGCCCTTCGCCCTCGGCGCCGGGGTCTCCGCAGCCGCTTCCCGGCGGTCCGACCGGCGAATCGCGCTGACGTCCCGGCGGGTGGGCGGCGAGCCGGTCCTGCTGTCCGTCGACACGCTCGAACCCGGATCGGTAGGCGGCTGGGCTGCCTATCCAGCCGGGGTGGCATGGGCGCTTCGCCAGGCGGGCTACCTGGCCGGCGGCGCTGACGTGGCGATCGACGCCGACCTGCCCGCAGGCGCCGGGCTCTCGTCATCGGCGGCGCTGGAGTGCTCGGTGGCGCTCGCGCTGACCGAGCTCTACCAGCTGCCCGTGCCGAGGCGTGAGCTGGCCGCCCTGGCCCGGCGTGCGGAGAACGACTTCGCCGGCGTGCCCACGGGGATCATGGACCAGATGGCTGCGTTGCTGTGCCGGGCCGGCCACGCGCTGCTGCTCGATTGCCGCAGTGGCACGGAGGCGGTGGTCCCGCTCAACCCGGCCGCGGCCGGCCTGACGCTGCTGGTCATCGACACCCGTGCCCGGCATGCGCTGGCCGATGGCCGCTACGCGACGCGGCGCCGGGCCTGCGAGGAGGCCGCGTCAATGCTGGGCGTGCGGTCGCTGCGAGACATCACCGGGGACGCCGGGGCGCTAGCCAGACTGACCGAGCCGTCCCTTCGGCGTCTGTGCGGGCACGTCATCTCCGAGAACCGCCGCGTTCTGCGGGCCGCCGAACTGCTGCGCGCCGGCGACCAGGCGGCGATAGGCGGGCTGCTGACCGCCTCGCACCGCTCGCTACGCGACGAATTCCAAGTGTCCTGGCCGCAGGCCGACGAGGCCGTCGAGGCCGCAATCGACGCCGGCGCCGCAGGTGCCCGCATGACCGGTGGCGGCTTCGGCGGCTCCGTGGTGGCGCTCGTGCCTGCTGACCGTGCCGGGCAGGTCCGCCGAGCGGTAACCGGGCGATTCGCCCGGCACCACTGGCCGGCCCCGCACTACCTGGACGCGGTGCCCTCTGATGGCGCCCGCCGCATCGACCCGGCGTAATCACGCCGGGACCGTGTATCAGGGCCGCGCCGGCCACCCTCCGCCCCCCGGCGGCGCCTGCCCGCCAGCCGGGCGGGCGTTCCTCTCTTACCTGGGTGGACCGCGGGGCCGGAGAGTCCTCCCTGGCCCCGCGGTCCTGCGGTCCCCGCGCGCGCGGAGTGACTACTCAGCTGATCAGCAGGAACCGTTTTCGTTCCAGGCGCCTGAGGCGCCGCCGGGCACCTCGTCGTAGTTCCACTGGTTCGCGGTCCAGTTGTCGCCGTGGTAGGAGACTTGGTCCCCCGAAACGTATGCCGTGGAGTTGTTCCAGGCTGCCGCGCACGAACCGCCAGTCGGGGTCGGGGTCGGGGTCGGGGTGGGGGTCGGGGTCGGCGAACCGCCGCTACCGCCGCTGGTGAAGGGCTGGAACGCCTGGGTGAAGGCGCCGGTGCCCTGGCTGAGGCCGCTGCACGTGGACTCCGCGGTGGTGGTGCCGGGGCAGCCGCCGTTGTCGCGGCCCTCCGCCCAGAAGGACAGCAGCGCGATGCCCTGTTGCGCGGCGTGGGACTCGACGGTAGCGGCGTCGGCCAGGGTGAAGATCTCGCCGGGGGTGTCGTTCTGGCCGATCATCGGGGTGTTGCCGAGCATGGCGTAAGCGGCGGAGCCGGACATGCCGAACACGGACGCGACCTGCCCGGCCGTAGCGTCGAGCGCCTGGTTCGCGGCCGTGCCCATCTCGGTGCCCGAGGTGCCGTAGTCCATGGTCATGATGTTGACGACGTTGGGGGTGAAGCCGTTGGCCGCCGCCGCGTCGAGCACGCTCACGCCGTCCTGGGGCAATCCGGTCGGAAGCACCGGGAGGGTATAGGAGATCGCCAGCGGCTGGCCGTTCGCGCTGGCCCACGACCGCACCAGGGCGAGGGCCTGCGCGGTGCGGGTGTAGTCCGCCGAGTTGTACTCCTCGTTGGATTCGATGTCGAAGTCGAGGTGGGTCACGTGGAGCGTGGTGACCACGGATTCGACCTGCGCGGCCATGGCACTCGGCGAGGAGCAGGTCGCGCCGAGGTCGGTTCCGTCGGTGTCGACGGTGTAGCCGCCGAAGGAGATGCTCACGTCACCGCCTTCGGCCTGCAGGGCGGAGATCTGGGCCTGCCAGCCTGACTCGTTCGGCAGGGACCACTGGCAGCCACCGCCGTTGACGAAGGCGAGGCTGAAGTACTTGGTGCCGTAGTCCGCGGCGACGGTCGTGAGCGTGGTGTTACTCAGGCCGGTGTCCACGTAGGGGGCGAAGACGTGGCCGGGCCAGGCGGTAGCCGCGGTAGCGGGCTGAGCGGCCGCCAGGGCGAGGGCGCTCAGGCCGGCGGCGCCGAGGAGCAGGGCCGTGGTACAGGGGATCACACATGAGGCTCGGGGCATAGGGGTCGCCTTTCACGGGGTGGCAGGCCGGGATCCCCCAAGCTTGTACAGCAGTACACCGCCCCATTCTCGGCCCTTACTATTAGGAAACTTTCCTATTAGTGTTGTATACTGTACGTCCGGATGTTTGGATATGTCAATACCTGGAGTGGCCTGATAAGCGCGAGAGAACGTTAGTCGCTACGCCATGGCAACTCACTCTCTTTCCTGCCGCTGTCGGAAATCCGCGGGGCCCGGCAGTGAAACGGGGAGCAGGGATGACCCGAGCGCGGCGAATCCAAACGGTCCCAGAGCTAGCCACCTAGTAGTCGACTATCACCGATGATGGGCGGGATTGGATTAGCGCTAAAGCTGGCGATCAATACGCTAATTTTAGCGCCTAATAAGGTTGTTCCGCCGGAGGATGCCACTGAATCGGCCGTTGCATGGTACGGAGTCAGGGCAACCCGTTAGCCTGTGTGCCGAAGCAGTGCGCGGAGGATATTTCGTGTCCGAGGATTGGGTGGCGGTCGGCGAGGCCGTCAGCCAACGCATGCGCGAGCGCGGAATTTCCCAGAAGCACCTTGCGAAGCGCTCGGGAGTATCCCAGGCAACGATCCGGCTAATCCAGCGTCACCCAGGTGACCACCGCCATGCTCCGCGAACGCTGGAAGCGATTTCTAGGGCACTCGACTGGCCACCAGACTATCTCGATAAAATTCTTAACGGCCGCCCGCAGCAGGAAACAGTTGAACAAGTCACGGACGATGCGACACTGCAATCCCGGCTGGGCGCACTGGAGCAACTTCTGCGCAAAATCAGCGTCGTACTGGAACAACGTCTGGGCCCGGTCGTTGACGTCATTTATAACAGCAACTCCGAAGTTGATATTACAATTGAAATCAAACATGCCCGTCATGATCGGTAAGCTGGCCGCGCACCGCTGGCCCAGGCCCGTGGGCGTGTCATGGCTAAATACCGTTTAGCCTGTCCGATCGCATGTCCTAAAACGGTAAGACCCGACACCGCCGGGCGGGCCAGCGGCTGCTGGCCCGCCCAAAGGGGAAACGGCACGCTCATCCGCCGACAGCTGCCGGTTCGACGGTGGTGTCCGCTTCGGTGGCTGGCTCGCGAGCGAGCTTGCTCGGCCACCAGACCCACCGGCCGAGGTCGAGGTTGAGGGCGGTAACCAGGACCGACCTGACCACGATGGTGTCCAGCAGCACGCCGAACGCCACGGCGAAGCCGAGTTCGGCCAGGAAGGTGACGGGCAGCGTCGCGAGGGCGGCGAAGGTGCCGGCCAGCACCGCGCCGGCCGAGGTGATGACGCCGCCGGTGGCAGCCAGCCCGGTGAGCGCGCCATGCCGCGGGCCATGCTTGCCTGCCTCCTCGCGGACCCGGGTCATCAGGAAGATGTTGTAGTCGATGCCGAGGGCGACGAGGAAGACGAAGACGAACAGCGGGAACGAGGTGTCGGCGCCGCCGAAGCCGAAGACGTGGTCGAATACCAGTGCGCTGACGCCCAGCGCCGCGGCGAACGACAGTACCACGGTGGCGATCAGCATGATTGGCGCGATCAGCGCCCGCAGCAGCAGCCCGAGGATGAGGAACACGACGAGCAGGATGACCGGGATGATCACCGTGCGGTCGTGCGCCGAGGCGCGTTCCACGTCCAGGTTGATCGCCGTGTTGCCGCCGACCAGCGCGTCTGCGCCGGGGACCGCGTGCACGGCGGCCCTGGCCCGGTCGATGGTGTTGTACGCGGCCTGGCTGTCCGGCGCGGTGGTGAGCGTGCCCTGCAGGTAGGCGTGGCCGGCCCTGCTGAACGGCCCGATAACATCGGTGATTCCCGGCGTGGCTTTGACTGCCGAGGCCAGCTGCGCTGCTTGCGGCTCGTTGCCGATCACGATCACTGGCTGTCCAGCGCCAGCCGGGAAGTGCCGGTCGACGACCGTCTGACCGACCACCGAGTCCGGGGTGTGGCGGAATCCCTGCGCGGTGGTCAGGCCGCCTGCCTTCAGGCCGGTTAGGCCGACCGCCATCGCACCGAGGATCAGCGCCGTGACGACCCAGACCATCCTCGGCCTGACCGCGATGCGGCGGCCGACCCGCGCCCAGAATCCCTTCGTCGTCGGCTCTTCGGTACCGTACGCGGGCTTGACCGGCCAGAACAGCCAGCGGCCGAAGATTACCAGCAGGGCCGGCAGCAAGGTCATCATGGCCAGCAGCGCCACCAAGACGCCGATCGCCAGGACGGGCCCCAGGCTCTTGGTAGAGTTCAGCTCCGCGATGGTCAGCGTCAGCAGGCTGACGATTACGGTGCCCGCGCTGGCGATGATGGCCGGCCCGGCCCGCCGCAGCGCGACGGCCATCGCCTCGTGCCGGTCCTCGTGCCGGCGCAGCTCCTCGCGGTACCTGGCGGTCAGCAGCAGTGCGTAATCGGTTCCCGCGCCGAACACGAGCACGAGCAGGATGCCGGCGCTCTGCGCGTTGACGGTCAGGCCGTGCTTGGCCAGCAGGTAGATCAGTCCCTGAGCGGTGGTCAGCGCGACGCCGGCCGAGATCACCGGCAGCAGCCAGAGCGCCGGGCTGCGGTAGGTGATCAGCAGCAGCACGATGACGACCGCCAGGGTCGAGTACAGCAGGATGCCGTCGATGCCCTTGAATGCGTCGGCCGAGTCGGCCGCGTTGCCCAGGGGACCGGCGATATGCGAGTTCAGACCGCTCGCGTTGGTCTGGGCGATGGTGCGCAGCGTGGTCGCGGCGGCCGATGCGCCATTCCAGCCCTTCGAGCCGAGGTTGACCGGGACGATGGTCTCGATCGCCTTGCCGTCAGTGGCGACGCTCGGGCCGGTCACCTGGCTGGCCATCACGCCGGCCACGCCGCGGAACCGGCTGGCGTCGGCGGCCGCCTTCGCCTTGTCGGCACTGGTCAGGCCGGACGGGCGGTCATACACCACGACAGCGGTGAAGATGTTGGGCGACTGGAACCGCGACTGCACGTCCAGCACCTTGGTCGACTCGGCTTTGGCGGGCAGCCAGGCCGACGCGTTGTTCTTCTCCACGCCAGTGAGCTTGCCGCCAAGCGGGCCGATCACGGCCACGATGACCAGCCAGAAGACAAGGACAGCCCACTTGGTCCGTCGTCCGCCCGGGATGCGAATGATCGCGCTGGCTTTACTCATACCTCGATCTCCCTTTTGGCTCTACGTGATCCGCACGCGGCCCTGCAGGCGTTCGGTGGCCACGTTTACCTCCGTGAATGTGGACTGTGACGCCGCCCCGAACTCATCGGGCCCTCCAGCGGCTCCTACCGCAGCTTTGTCCGCCGCGGCCGGGCCGGGGTAGTGCCTGGAGCACGAGCTGGGGATGGCTTTCCCACCACGGCAGGTGTGCCGCACAGAACCGACAGGGATGCAGAATGCACTATGTGAACAGTGCGAACCGCGTGCCAGCCTCATGCCCTGCGCAGGTTCACGAGATCCCGCCAGGCCTCGACACTGGGGGAGCCGGGTAAGGGAGGAAACGTGGTACGCATCCTGGTCGCGGAGGATATGCGGATCCTGCGGGACACGCTGGTGGCGCTGCTGAGCCTCGAAGACGACCTGGATGTGGTCGCCGAGGTCACCGATGGCCAGGCCATCGTGCCGGCCGCGGTGGCCTCGCAGCCGGACGTGGCCGTCGTCGATATCGACCTGCCGGGGACCGACGGGCTGACCGCCGCCGCCGAGCTGCATGAGCGGTGCCCGGGCTGCCGGGTGCTGATCTTGACGGTGCTGGGGAAGCCGGGGAACCTGCGCCGGGCGCTGGCCGCGCACGTGGCCGGGTTCCTTCCCAAAGACACTCCGGCGGCGGAGCTGGTCGATGCGATCCGGAAGGTGGCCGCCGGGGAACGGGTCATCGATCCGCAGCTCGCGCTGAAGGCCCTGGAGGTGCCGGATAGCCCGCTGTCCCCGCGGGAGGCCGAGGTGCTGCGGCGGTTCGCCGCCGGCGCCGGGCCGGCCGAGATCGCCGCCGCCCTGTTCTTGTCCTACGGCACGGTGCGCAACTACCTGGCCTCGGCGGTCACCAAGCTTGGGGCGCGCAACCGGGTGGACGCGGTCCGGATCGCCGCCGAGGCCGGCTGGCTATAGGCGGCTTCCGCGGCGGCTGGCCGGCCGTGACAGCGCTGAAGGCGCTGGACGTGCGAACTGCATGGTCCGGATGATGCAGTTCGCATACAGGGGTCGTGCCGCCTGCCAGTTACGTAATCGCTGCGTGTCGGCGAGACTGGGCGGGATGGATGGCACACCGGTTCCGGCGTCACCGTCCCGGCACCCCGCGCCGGGCCGCGTGAGCGGTCAGGAGCGCCCGCTGATCCGGGTCCTGGTCGCCGAGGATGTTGCGGTGGTCCGCGAGACGCTGGCCGCCCTGCTGGGCCTGGAGCCAGACATCCAGGTAGTGGCCGCGATCGCGTCAGGTGACCAGATCGTGCCCGCCGCCCTGGAGCATCGCCCGGACGTGGCGCTGCTGGACATCGGCCTGCCCGGGGTGGACGGGTTGACCGCCGCGGCCGGGCTGGCGCTTCGCGTTCCCGGGTGCCGGGTGCTGATCCTGACCGGCCTGGAAGCACCCGGCAACCTGCACGCGGCACGGCGCGCCGGCGTGTGCGGGTTCTTGCTCAAGGACGGGCCAGCCGGCGAACTCATCCGCGCGGTGCGGGCAGTGGCCCGCGGCGAGCGGGTCACCGATGCCCGGCTGGCTGGCGAGGCACCTGGCCCGCGCGTCCCCGCACCCGAGGCCTGACGGCCAGGCCTCAGCTCGGGGGCGCAGCCAGCGGGATCTCCGCGACGACGTCGAACCTGCCATCGGCCCGGCGGCTGGTCAGCCGCCCGCCCGCGGCTTGCACCCGGGCGGTGAGGTTGGCCAGGCCGCTGCCTCGGCGGCCAGCGGCAGCCGCCCGCCCGGGCACCCCGTCATTGCTGACCCGCAGCTGGAGCGTGCCGTTAACGGCCCGTCCCTCCACCGTGCATGTCATCGCGGTGCTGTGCCGAAGGATGTTGGTGACCGCCTCGCGCAGGACGGTGGCCAGCACGTCATCGGCCACCGGCGACAGCGGCCCGCGGGGGATGTCCGCCTGCACCTCGACCCCGGCTGAGGTGAGGATCTGACGGGCGGCGGCCAGCTCGCCGGCCAGCGACAGCCGCTGCCCCTCGGCGGTCACCTGCCGGATGTCGGCGCGGGCCGAGGCGCAGATCCGGCCCAGTTCCCCGATCTCGGCGTCCGCGCGGGCATCGTCGCGGCCGATCAGCCGGCCGATCAGGTCGGCCTTCAGCGCGATCGCCGACAGACCCAGGCCCAGCAGGTCATGCACGTCCCGGGCGATCCGCAGCCGCTCCTGCACCACCGCCATCCGCGCCAGCTCCCCGTGCAGCGCCTCCAGCTGGCGGGCCAGTGCGGCCAGCCGCGCCAGCCCGTACACCACCAGCCCGATGCCCGCCACGCTGGCGGCGAAGACGAGCGCGTTAGGAACTCTCTGGCTGTCGGTCATAGGAAACCCGCGCAGCGCCAGCGTGACAGAAAGCACCGGCCAGCTGGCCGCCACGGCCGCGTACCCGGCCCACCGCCACCGGCCGGGGACCAGCAGCAGCACCGAGCCGGCCAGGAACGGGGCCAGCCCACCGATATAGGCGGCGACGAACGGGAGGAAGGACGCATATATCAGCACCGCCTGCAGTCCCAGGGTCACCGGCCAGGCCCGGGGCCTGCGACCCGCGCGCACCGACCAGGAGTGGTACAGCTGCAGCGCCGCGACCAGGACGATGTCCGTGATCGCCAGCGCCGTCAGCCGCGTCCCGTGGCGGAAGTAGACGACCACGGTCACGTTCTCCGTGGCGAACGAGAGCAGGACCGCGACCAGCACGGCCCACGCCAGCCGCGCGGCTATGACCGAACCGCCGGGCGGCGGAGCCGGCTCCGGCCGCGGCGGATCCCGCTGACCGGCGGTAACCGCCCGCACCTGCTCAATGACCGCCCGGGCCTCCCTGCCCGCCGCCTCCACCTGCCTGCGGGCCCGCGCCGGGTAGCCGGGCAGGACCGGCCGCACGGCCGCGGCCATCGCCGCGATACCCGACAGGCGCTCGCCCACCGCGGCCTGCAGCTCCCTGGCGGCCTGCAGCCGCGTCCGGGCGACAGCAAGATCCGCGACCTGGCTGCGCGCCTGCTGCAGCTCCCCGACGATCTGTGCCAGCCGGACCATCGCGAAGAACATCAGGGCGTCGTCCAGGTAGTAGCTGACCACAATGATGGCGCCGACCCAGCCGGACGGCACCGGCAAGCCCGTCACGGTCACCCGCACCACCGCCTCGGCCGCCAGCAGCCCGCCGGCCAGCAGCCACGACAGCGGTGCGGCCAGCATCAGCAGCACCAGCCCGGCCAGCAGTCCCCCGATGCCGACCTGCCAGGCGCCGCCGAACACCGCGAACGGAACCCAGGTCAGCACGCCTTGCACCAGCAGCGCCAGCCACCGATGGCGCGACAGCAATGGTCGGGTGCCGGGAACGGCATACAGCAGCGGCACCACGAACAGCGCCACCGTGAACGGCACCTGGCTGCTCTGCCCGGAACTCAGGACATCGGACACTCTCGTGACCAGCAGCAGGCACAGGACCGCGACGGGAAATGCGCTCGCCCCCCGCGAGGCCTCCGCGGCCACGCCCGGCAGCGCGGCCCGCGGCCCATCCGTCACCGGGCTCTCCACTGCGGCGCAGCCGCGTGCACCATGCACCACCAGTCCCCGATCGTCACAGCCAAGCACGTTGCGCGGTCAGCGCCACATCCGCTGCGCGTCCCCCCGGCCGCTTCAGCTAGCGAACCGGATCATGCGCACCACTATGACCCCGGTCTCTATACCCGGCAAGCCAGCCAGCGGTGAAGGCACGCGATCGGCGTGGCTGTCGCCGCCTTGGCCGATGACCAGTATCCGCCTCAGGGATTCCACCGGGGCAGGTATCACAGGCTCCGCGTCGGCCGGTACCGGGTCCTCGCCAACTCGCCGCGCAATGACGATGCGTCCGCGATGCGCGGCTCCAACTTCGCGTCGCCCGCCGGGTACCGTTAAGCGCTCCGGTTCCGCTGGACAGGAACTCTCCGAACAGCCGACCCGACCCATAGGAGCGCCGCAGGTGTCCCGTACGCAGCGCTTGGTAATCGTGCTCGTGCTCAACCTCGGTCTCGTCGCCGCCCTAGTGACCGTGGGTATAACGGCGCACTCGCTCGCGGTGCTGGCCGAAGGCAGCGACTATCTCCTGGACGCCGCCGGCGTAGGAGTGGCGTTGCTGGCCATCCGCCTGTCCGCGCGCCCCGCCAGCCGCGCCCGCCCGACCCCGACGGACGTTGCCGCGCTCGTCAACTGCGGATGGCTGCTGGTCCTCGAATTCCTCGTCGTCGGCGCGGCCGCAGAGCGGCTCCTCACGCGCACCCCGCAGGTCCACGGCCTGCCCGTGCTCATCGTGAGCGCCATTGCCGCGCTGACCATGACCCTCGGCGCCCTAGTGCTCCAAGCCGACCCAGGCGACGATGACGCTGACGGTCGCGACTTGTCCGTAGCCGCGGTCCTCCTCGACACTATCGCCGATGCCGCCGCCGCGGCCGGCGTCGCCGCCACCGGCGGGATCATCCTGGCCACCGGCGGCTGGTACTGGCTCGACCCCGCGGTGGCGCTGGTCATCGCCGTGGTCATCGCCTACCACGCCCTGGCGCTGCTCCGCAAAGTCCTCGCCCGGCTCCGGTCACAGAAGGCGCTTGAGCCTCGTACCAAGGCGGCCGACCCGGACTAATAGAAGTTCTTTATTACCGAACGGATCGGGTTGCTCGCCCTGGTCAGGCCGGTTGCCGATGAGTTCGGCCAGCCTGGCGCGTCAGCACCAGTAGAGACCAAGAACCCGCCGAAGGGGGCATGCGCGGGGCCTGATTACCCATCTGCAAAATCGCCGGCTAGCCTAGTGGGCTTCTGCCGGACGAGAAGTGAAAGGTGACCACGCATGCTGGTCCTGACCGAAGCGGCCGCCGAGGTCGTCAAGTCCGTCATCCCAACCCCGCAGACCCCCGGCGAGACGGGCCTGCGGATCGTATCCTCCGCACCGGAACCGGAAGACCCCGGCGCGCTACAGATCACAGCCGCGGCTGGTCCGGGTGAGAACGACCAGGTCATCGAGGCAGCCGGAGCACG
>WNGP01000152.1_pt1 | contig 47534 bp, 46 predicted proteins | sample 5407671 | NCBI WGS metagenome assembly WNGP01 (sample SAMN13153381, study PRJNA577476) | soil metagenome | isolation source: 40 cm soil or saprolite under Garry oak tree replicate 2 | place: USA:California | collected 2016-06-15 | reverse complement strand
ATTTCGGCATCAACGCTGCGCACTACGCCGCAGTCACCTATCTCCGGCCGCAACCCGTCTTCGCCCTCGGCATCCTCTCTATGCTGATCCAGGGGAGTATCATGGCGTATCTGTACGCGCACGTGCCGGGGGCCGGAAGCTCGATCGGCCATGCGGTCTTCTTCGCCTGGCTTGTCGGCGGCATTCTTGTGAGCTACGAGGCGCTCGCCGAGGCTGGGAAGTACAACGTGCCAGCGGTAGGGTCGTGGATCGCCGTCGAGCTAGCGGCGGGCGTTGTGCAGTTCACGCTCTACGGGGCGCTGCTGGGTTGGGTGCATCGCGCGCGTGTGCCGCAGCCCGGGTAAGCGCCTGTCGGTCGTCACTTCCTCGGGCGCAGGCGCTCACCCCCCACACGCCCCCTTGTAGGCACCCTCGAAGATCATGACCCACGCCTGACGGTAGCCGCCTTGGACCATCTTGGCGACGTCGCCGAGCGCTTCCCAGTTGCTCTGCTTGAGCTCGACGCGGGTCCGGTCGTCGGCTAGTGCGGTGAAGCGGACCTCGACCGTGCTAAAGCCCGGATTCTTCTCGGTCGGGTGCGGGATGTGGAAGTTCATGTTCAGGTAGCCGTAGGGGTCGTAGGTCTTGATCGTGCCCCACAGCTGCTCGTGGCCGTCGGAGGCGACCTCGACGATCTGGCCGCCCTCCCTTGCGTCGACGCGCAGCGCCTTCACGGTTTGGCCGCGCATCACGGAGGTTGCGAACTTGTCCTTCGGCCACCAGCTGCCCATGTCCATGAACACGGTGAACGCTTTCTTCTGGTTGCAGGGAACCTCGATGGTCTTCACGAGGGGCTCGAGCATGTCATTCTCCTTTAGGGCTCGTCCTTCATCCGTCGCGCGATCTCGGCGCTGTACGCGTTCAGGACGTCGGACCAGAATCTCTCCAGATATCGCCGCAGCTCATCCAGACCGTCGCGCCGCACCGAATACACCCGGCGATTGCCGCGCGGCTCGACGCGCACCAGCCTCGCCCCCTCGAGCACCTTCAGGTGCTGCGACACGGCGGGCCGGCTCACTGGCTGGCCTTCCGCCAACTCACCCACAGTCTTGGGCTGCTTGCGCAACGCCTCGAGGATGTGGCGGCGGGTGGGGTCTGCCAGTGCGGTAAGCACGTCTGCGTAAGCCATTACTTACGGTAAGTAATGACTTACGATATGTCAAGCGTTTGGGTGGAAAGACCCGAACGTTCGAGCCTTGGGCCCTTGACGTAACATTACGCCTACCGGGTGGGAGCCGAAGCGACGCGGCTCCCGCGCTTGAAGAATGCCGCGGGCGTGCGCCGCCGCTTCGCGGTGGACGCGGCGACCTGACCCAAGCACGAGAGGAGGTTCGGTGCGATGGCTACGACCGAGTTGCAGATGTTCCTAGGCGTGTGGGACGCCGAGGCCCAGAAAACCGCCGCGTTGCTTCGCGCGCTGCCCGCGGGCCAGTACGACTTTCGGCCCGACGCGGGCGCCCGGTCGCTGGGCGAGCTCGCCTGGCACCTGGCCGAGGCGGATGCGTACGTGAGCTGGGGCATCGAGCAAGGCAAGTTGGCGCCAGGCGCCAAGGCACCCGGCCTCGAGCGGCCCCGGTCGATCGAGGCGCTCGCCCCGGGCTACGAGCGGGTGCACGCCGAAGCGGTGGCACGCGTGCGGCGGCTGGGCGCGGACGACCTGGACCGCCGGCTCACGTACTTCGACGGCAAGGAGCGGTCGGTTCGGGACCTGCTGTGGTCGGCGATGCTGTTCCATAACATCCACCACCGCGGCCAGCTGTCGGTGCTGTGCCGGCTGGCCGGCGGGACGGCCCCGGGGATGTTCGGTCCGAACCGCGAAGAGATGGCGCGCTTGCGGAGCCGGGCGGGAGGGTAGCCTGCCGTCAGTCCACACCCAGCTAGCGACCTTCGCAGTACAGAGATCGCGACGGGCCTCGCGCGCGCGAGACAGCGACGCTGTAAGCCCTTGGCATCGTGGCGCTAAATAGGGTCGCAACTCGGTTCGCGTTCGGCAAGAGTCGCACTACAGCAGCGTCCCGCGGAGCACGAGCAGCGCGATCCCAAAGTAGATACACAGCCCGGTGACATCCACCAGCGTGGCGACGAACGGCGCCGAGGCCGTGGCCGGATCGAACCTGAGTTTCCGCAGGATGAACGGCAACATGCTGCCGGTGAGCGTGCCGAAGGCGACTACGCCGATCAGTGCCCCGAACACGGTGACGGCGACGAGCACGTAGTGCGGGCCGTAATCGGTGAAGTGCAAATGCTGCCACAGCACGATCCGCAGGAAGCCGATCGATCCCAGAAACGCACCGAGCGCCACCCCAGCAAGGATTTCTCTCCCGAACACCTTCCACCAGTCCCGCAGCCTGAGCTCGCGCAGCGCGAGCGCCCGGATGATCAACGACGTCGCCTGTGATCCCGAGTTGCCGCCGCTGCTGATGATCAGCGGAACGAACAGCGCCAGCACCACCGCCCGCGCAATCTCCGCCTCGAAGAAGCCCATCGCGGTGGCCGTCAGCATCTCGCCGATGAACAGCGCCGCGAGCCATCCCCCGCGCTTGCGCAACATGGTCGCCAGGCTGACGTCGAGGTAGGACGCTCCCAGCGCCTGCGATCCGCCGAGCCTCTGGATGTCTTCCGTAGCTCGCTGCTCCGCGATGTCGAGCACGTCGTCCGCCGTGATGATGCCGAGCAGGTAGCCGCGCTCATCCGTGACGGGAAGCGCCGTGCGGTCGTACTTTTCGAACGCCTTCAGCACCGCGTCACGACCGTCCGTCGCTCGAACCGATACGAGCTCGGGATCGTCGATCTCGAGCACCTTGGTGTCGGCGTCAGCGAGCACCAGGTTCGCCAGGCGGACGTCCTCCAACAGCTTGCCGCCGGGTGCGATGACGTAGACCCAATTGAGCGTTTCCTTGCCACGGCCGGTCTCCCGAATTTTTGCCAGCGCCCGCGCGGCGGTCATATCCGGATAGATCCAAGCGTACTCCGGCGTCATATAGCGACCCGCGGTGTTCTCGGGATAGCCCAGGAGCTTACGCGCCGCCTCGAGCTCGCGCGGCTCGAGCTGCAACAGCAATTCCCGCGTGACCTCGGCCGGCATCTCCTCGAGCAGCCGAGTGCGGTCGTCAGGGGTCATCTCGTCGAGCAAGCGGCGCACCTGCTCGTTCCCTAGCGCGTCGAGCAATTGCCGCTGCTCCGCTGCGGGCAGGTACGAGAACACTCGCCCCGCCTTTTCCTTGGGAAGCAGGCGGAAAATGATCCCTTCCGTGTCGGTGGGGTGCTCGATGATGATGTCCGCGACGTCCGACGGGTGCAGCGGCAGCACCGCTTCCCGCAGCAGCTCCCATTGGCGCCGCGCCACCAATTCCGTTATGGAGTCTCGTGTTGCGACCATATGCCTCGCCGGTAGTGTGTCGCTACGTTAGTGGCAGCCGGTGCGCGCCGGGACCGACGAACGATGCCACAATACGCCGGTTTCAATTGGGAACAATCCGTGCCGACGTCCGGTAATCGCCAGCCCATTTTCGCGTTCGTCCCGAAGTTCGCGCGTCAAGCCTGGAGGGCGCTCGCCCGTCTGGTCGCGCCCCGGCCCGGCCGCCGGCGCGAGCTCGCGCCAGACCAGCTACCGGCGTGGGCGCGGGCGGGCAAGCGACGCCACGCCCACATCCAACGGGTCGCGGCGCTGGTGGACGAATGGGCCGCCGAGATGGCGGTATCGCGCGAGGAGCGCAGCCGCTGGCTAAAGGCCGCGTGGCTGCATGACGCCCTGCGAGATGCGCCCGCGACCCGAGGCACGACGCACGGCGGCGCCGCGGCCGATCGCGCCGCGCAGGACGGGGAGTCCGACCGCGGCGTGCTGGATGCCGTGCGCTACCACAGCGTCGGCTATGCCGGCTGGGACGACGTGGGGAAGATGCTCTACCTCGCCGACTTCCTCGAGCCGGGACGCCGCAGTCGCCGCAAGCAGCGCGCCAAGCTCGCCAAACGGGTGCCGCGCGACCGCGATGGCGTGCTGCGCGAGATCGTGGCGCTCCAGGTGAGAGCGCGGCTGCGCGCCGGCCGGTCGATCAATCCGCGCACGCTGGAGTTCTGGAACTCGCTCACCGAGCGCTGACCGACTCTCCCCCGTCACCCCGTTTCACGCGATGCGCCGTCCCGGCTCTTCCGGTCCGGCGAGCAGTGCGCCCGCCGCCTGCGCCTCCAGCGGCTTTGCAAACAGGTGGCCCTGCCCCAGCTCGCACCCGAACGCGATCAGTCGCGCCCGCTGGGTGACGGTCTCGACCCCCTCGGCGATCACCCCCAGGCTGAGATTCCCCGCCAGCTCGACGATCGAGCGCACGATCTCCAGGTCGGTGCGGCGCGACCCCATGCGGTGCACGAACGCGCGATCGATCTTGATCCCATGGATCGGGAAGCGCGGCAGCGAGCTGAGCGAGGAGTGCCCGGTGCCGAAGTCGTCGATGTGCAGCTCGACCTTGAGCTCCCGCAGCTGGTGTAGCACGTCAGTCGACGACTCCGCGCTCTCCATGAGCACATTCTCCCCGATCTCGAGTATCAGGCGGCTGGGCGAGAGGCCCGCGTCCTGCAGCGCCGCGCGCACGTCGTCCGCGAGGCCCGGGTGCGCGAGTTGCTTGCCGGAGAGGTTTACGCTGATCCGCACCGGGCCGGCCGCGGGGAACGCATCGTGCCAGCCGCGTGCTTGCCGGCAGGCCTCCTGCAGCACCCACCGGCCGATCGGGATGATGAGGCCGGTCTGCTCGGCGAGGGGCACGAATTCGGGCGGCAGGATCACGCCCCGCTTGGGGCGATGCCAGCGCAGCAGCGCCTCGAACCCGTGCACGCCGCCGGTCTGGAGCTCCACGATGGGCTGGAACACCAAGTGCAGCTCGCCGTGCTCGAGCGCCGTCCGCAGGTCCGCCTCCATCCCGAAGCGGGCCTGGGCCGAGTCGCGCATGGCGACGTCGAACACCTGGTAGCGGGCGCGCCCCTGCTCTTTGGCGTGGTACATCGCGAGGTCCGCGTCACGCAGTAGGTCTTGGACCTGCCCGTAGTCGGGCTCGCTCAGGGCCACGCCGATGCTGGCGGTCGCGACGATCCCCCGACCTTCGATCGCAATCGGGGCGACGAGCGCCGCCTGGATGCGCCGCGCCGCGTGCTCCGCGTCGGGCAGTCCGCTGATCTCCTCGAGCAGCAGGGTGAACTCGTCACCCCCGAGCCGCGCTACCACGTCGCCCGGCCGCACACACGTCCGCAGCCGTCCGGCGATCTCCATCAACAGACGGTCGCCCGCGGCGTGGCCCAGATTGTCGTTCACCGCCTTGAAGTCGTCGAAGTCGATGAACAGGACGGCAAACCGGTAGTCGGGATCGCGCCGCACGCGTGCCTGGGCCTGCGACACCCGCTCGACGAAGTAGGCGCGGTTCGGCAGGTCGGTGAGCGCGTCGTGCAGCGCCTGGTGCACCAGCTTTTCCTCGGCAAGTTCCGCGACGGCCTTGAACGGCAGGGGCTGCTCGGCCAGCCGGCGCTCGATCAGGCCGATACACACGCCTGCGAGCTCGAGCAGCAGCCGCTCCGGCCCACGGCGCTCCACTCCGGCCGGCGGTGGCTGTGGCGGCTCGCTCCTGACTGGGGCGATGCACCAGCGCTCCGGCTCGAGGCGACTCGCCACCCAGCGGCGGCTCAGACCCGCGGCTGGCAGCTCGCCCACCTCGCGGAGCGTGGCCTCGAGCTCTGCCGCGGCGAGGGGAGACACGTCCTCCGCGGGGCTCGCGACGAGGAGCTGGGGGCGCCCGCGCGCGTCGGCTTCCCAAACACCCACGCTACGCCCGTTGAGGGCGACCGCCGCCCGGCGGAGGATTTCCTGCCACCGCTGCTCGAGCGCGTGCGACAATGTGTTAGTCATGCCTGCGCGGCACCGGGCGCCACCCCCTCTTGATGCGCTACTCAGCGCGGACCAAGGGCGTCCCAGAATCAACAGTAGGGATGTGGCATCCAGCGTGCCAGGCAAACCTCCGGCAGGCCGGGACAACCGGGTGAGGCGGTCACGCGACACTAGTCGCGTGGGGTAGGCTGCAGGGTCGATTCCGGAGGGGTCTGAGCTCGCTGCGGCCGCGCGAATGACGACCACAGTGCCAGGCTAGCAACGATGATGTTGGCGACGACCACCGGCAGGGAATGGATCAACGCTCCGTACACCATCCACGTAAGCGCCCCCACGCCCTGCACGCGCCGCAGCGTCGCCGGCTTGCGGCAGAAGTACGACACGGCGAACAGCACCGTCGCGAGCCACCCGACCAAATCGACCTTCATCATGCCTCGTGGATGTCGCACCGGATCGGCGCCGCGGGCGCCGAATGCGTCAGCGCGCCGATCGAGATCAGCGCCGCCCCCGCCTGCGCGTAGTGGCGCGCGCTCTCGGGCGTGATACCCCCCGACGCCTGCACCGTGACGCCGGGGCCGGCGCGCCGCACCCACGCCGCCACGCGCTCGGGCGTCTGATTGTCGGCCAGGACATGCCGCACGCCGGCCGCGAGCGCGCGCTCGAGCTGCGCCTCGTCTTCCACCTCGACCACGACCGGCACGCCGGGCGGTGCAGCCGCGAGGGCGGCGGCGAGGTCGCCGGCGCCGAGCAGCGCCCAGTGGTTGTCCTTCCACAGCACGGCTTCGGCGAGCGAGCCCCGGTTCGCGACGCCGCCTCCCACGGTCACGGCGTAGCGCTCGAGCGCCCGCAGGCCGGGCGTGGTCTTGCGTGTGTGCGTGATCCGCGCGGCCGTCCCCGCCACCGCCTCCACAGCCCGCCGCGTCAGCGTCGCGATTCCGCACAACCGCTGCAGAAAGTTGAGCGCAACGCGCTCGCCGGCGAGCAGTGTGGCGGCCGGCGCCCGCACACGGGCGAGCACCGCGCCGGGCTCGACCCACGCGCCCTCCCGGGCGACCGGCTCGAGACAGGCGTCGCGATCGAGCTCGGCGTACACGCGCCCGACAATCGGCAGACCCGCGACGGCGAAGTGACCCTCGGCTATGAACGCGGCGCTCGCGGGTCGTCCCGCGGCGGCGCCGAGCAGCCGGGTCGTGACGTCCTCGGGCGCCCGATCTTCTTCCAGGGCGCGCCGCACCTCCGCGAGGCCCAACGGGTCAGCCAATCGCCAGCATCCGATCGATGGCGCGCCGCGCTCGCGCTGCGACGTCGGAGGGCACGGTGACCTCGGGGCGCATGTCCCGCAGGCAGTCGCGCAGCTTCTCGAGCGTGATCAGCTTCATGAAGCGGCACTCGGCAGATTCGGCCAGCGCGTGGAACTGCTTCTCCGGATTCTCACGCCGCAAGCGGTGCAGCACGCCGGTCTCCGTGGCCACGACGAAGCGGCGGGCGGGAGAGGTGCGCGCCCGCACGGTCATCTGCTCCGTCGACACGATGTGGGCGCTCCCCGCGGCCACATCGCCGTCGGCCGCCGCGTAGTACATCGCGCTGGTGGTGCAGCCGCACTCGGGATGGACCAGAAACTCGGCGTCCGGATACTCGCGGCGCTTTGCCGCCACGTCGGCGGGCGTGAGCGCGGCGTGCACGTGGCACTCCCCCATCCACACCTCCATGGCGCGCCCGGTGATGCGCCGCACGTGGCTGCCGAGGAAGAAGTCCGGCACGAACAGCACCGGCACATCGGGGGGGAGCGCCTGTACCACCGCCACGGCGTTCCCGGAGGTGCAGCAGTAGTCCGCTTCGGCTTTCACCGCCGCGCTGCAGTTCACGTACGCCACCACCAGGCCGTCCGGGTGGATGGCGCGCCAGGCCCGCACGTCGTCCGGCCGGATCGTGTCGGCGAGCGAGCACCCCGCGTCGCGATCAGGGATGAGCACCCGCTTCCCGGGGTTCGCAATCGCCGCCGTCTCGGCCATGAAGTGCACGCCGCAGATCACGAGCACCGGCGCGTCCAGCTCGGTGGCCCGGCGCGCCATGCGGAGTGAATCGGCGACCACGTCCGCCACGTCCTGCACCTCGGGCCGCTGGTAATTGTGCGCCAGGATGGCCGCCCGGCGCTCCGCCTTCAACTCCTGGATTTCCGCGATCAGGTCAGTCGGATGAGGGTGACGCGTACGACGCTCCCATTGGTAGAGGTACCGCCGCTGAGGGGCCGTTTGGGAAACGCCTCGGTCCACCGGAGATGGTGGACCGCTCCCAGCGGGGGGCGCGAGCCGCCGTGCGCCATCCGAAGACTACACGGGGGGAATCCCGCGCGGGACCCCCCCTTACTCTACCTCCTCGGCCTCCGCCTCCAACATCTCCCGCCGCAGCGGATGGCGCCGCCACAGCATGACGAAGGTGATCACGGCACCCACGAGGTTGCCGCCGAGGATCCGGACCCAGGCGAGCTGCCCCAGACCGGTATGCGACAGAATCACGGTCAACATCACGAATCCGAACTCGAGGATGAAAAAGAAGAACGACGCACCCAACAACAGGCTCGGTTCGCGCGCCGCGCCCTGCACCACCGCCACCGCGGCCAGACCGTAGGCCAGGCACAGTGTGTAGTGGAGCAGGGTGAACGATGCGATGCCGCCGAGCACCGCAAAGGTCCGGAACGGTTGACCCGCGATCGCGTCCACGACGGCCAGCCAGACCCAGATGCTCGTCGCCACCACGAGTCCGAGCAGCACACCTTCGCGCCGGGGGTGACGGGGTCGTGGCATGACGGGAATTTAGGCCCGTGTCCGGATCAGCTGCCAGGCCGCCTCGACGTGGCGGCGCTCGGTGTAGGTCCCGCCGATCGCCAGCCGCAGGACCAGCCGCCCCGCCAGGCGCGTGTGCGTCAAGTAAAGGCGCCCCGACCCGTTGAGGTCGTCCATGAGGCGCTGGGTCGCCTCGTCGCCGGCGACGAGGCGGAAGCAGACGAGGTTGAGCGGCGCGGGCGCCGCCAGCTCGAAGCGGTCGTCGGCCTGCACCCACGACGCGAATTCCTGCGCGAGCGCCACGTGCCGCCGGATGTGCGCGCGCAGCCCCTCGACCCCGTAGTGCCGGATCACGAACCACAGCTTGAGCGCCCGGAAACGGCGGCCCAGCGGGACGTGCCAGTCACGATAGTCGAACACCGCGCCCGACTCGCTGGCGGGGTTGCGCAGGTACTCGGGGGTCACGCTGAGCGTCGAGATCAGCGCGCGCCGGTCGGCCACGTAGAAGCAGTCGCAGTCGAAGTTGGTGAGCATCCACTTGTGAGGGTTGAAGCAGTAGCTGTCGGCGTGCTCGACGCCCGTGTGGATCCAGCGCAGCTCCGGGCAGAGCGCCGCACTGCCGGCGTGGGCCGCGTCCACGTGCAGCCACACGCCGGAGCGACGGCACACGTCGGCAATGGCGGGGATCGGATCGATCGCGGTCGAGGAGGTGGTGCCGACGGTGGCGCACACGAAGCACGGCGTATGCCCCGCGCGCCGGTCCTCCTCGAGGGCGCGCGCCAGCGCCTCCGGCCGCATCGCGTGGGCGGCGTCCACCTCGATCAGCCGCACGTTACGCCGGCCGATACCGGCGATCCCGGCCGCCTTCTCGAGCGACGAATGTGCCTGGGTCGACGTATACGCGGTGAGGACGCAGTCCACGCCCGTGGCGTTGGTGCGGAACGCCGTGGCGCGCTCGCGCGCCGCCAGCAGCGCGCACAACGAGGCGCTCGAAGCGGTGTCCTGGATCACCCCGCCGCCCTGCCCGCTCGACTTGAACCGGTCGGGAAGGCCGAGCATGTCCACCAGCCAGTCGAGCACATGCGTCTCGAGCTCGGTGCAGGCGGGGCTCGTCGCCCACAGCATCCCCTGCACGCCCAACCCGGAAGAGACCAGGTCGCCGAGCATTGCCGGGGGCGACGCGTTCCCCGGGAAGTACGCGAAGAAGTTGGGTGACTGCCAGTGCGTGACCCCGGGCAGGATCACGTCGTCCAGATCATGGAGGATCGCCTCGAACGACTCACCCCGTTCCGGCGGCTGCGCCGGGAGGCGGCGCCGCACGTCGCCCGGGGCGACCTGGGCCAGCACGGGGTAGCGCTCGATCTGCTCCAGGTACCGGGCGATCCAGTCGATCGTCTGCCGCCCGGCGTCACGGAACTGCTCGGGGGTCATGGCTAGAACACCACGCCGTTGCGCACGGCGATCGCCCAGCGACTGCCGGTCCACGCCTGCCCGAACCGATACCCCACGGCGAACTCGGCCACGTCGCCGTGCACCGAGCGGGTCGGGCCCATGCGCAGCGCGAGCCCCACATCGCCCCCCAGCCGGGCCGGCTCGTCCGCATACCAGGCGCCGCCGTAGTCGAAGAACGGGGCGATCCCGAGGCCCACCAAGCCCCACAACTCGTCACGCACCAGGATCCGGTCCTCCAGTGCGAGCCACGCCATGCGCGAGCCGGTGAGCTGATGGATGCCGAACACGCGCGGTCCTTTTTGCAGCACCCACAGGTCGAACTCGGCGCCCGGCTTGGGTCGCTTGAGCGCGCCGGCTTCGGCGTGCAGGATCAGCGTCTGGCCCTGGAGGTTCTGGCTCGCGACCGTGACGCCGCCGCTCACCCGCCCGCTGTCGAGGCCGCCCACCTCCGGCGCGTACACGCCGTTCGCAGCGCCGCGCAGCACGACGAAGCCACCCGGCCAGATGGCGCTGGCCTGACCGCTCAGCTCGGCGCCCACGCCGGCCCGGTCCGACGGATAGCCCCAGGCGCGCGGCGCCGCCCACACGCCGGCGTGCAGCAGCTGCGAGAGATCGACGTCCTCCCGCCGGGCGTACGAGTTGAAGCGCTCGAGCACGTGAAACCGCACATGCCCGACGTCCACCCCTCCGCCCACGGTGCCGAACGTCGAGCGGGGAAACGGGGTGTGGCCCAGCGAGTCGAAATCTTCCCGCCGCCACTGGGCGCTGGCCCACAACCGCACGAAATCGCGGCTCGTCGCGTGCGGAGCGAAGCCGGCGGCCACGCCGAAGCGCAGCGCCCGGCGCTCGACCGTGTCGGCGACGCCGTCCCGAAACACCAGCACCCGCTCGGAGGCCGCCTCGCCGTCCGTCGCGAACGCCCGCGACGCCCCCGTCTCGAAGAACGGCAGCCCCATGAACCAGATCCCGTGCTTGCCGTCCGACTTGCTCGCGTACTCCGCCGCGAGCCGGGTGCGCCGCCCGAAGAAATGCGGGTTGACGTGACGAAAATCGAGAATGGTGCGGTCGGGGGTCTTGTTGTACACGGCGGACAGCGCGGTGGCGGTGCCGAGCACGTTTTCCTCCACCAGCCCGGCGAGCCACGTCGCGTCCCCGCCGGCCGATGAGTAGCCGAGCTGGGGTTTGGTGCTCCACCCGTCCGACGTCGTCACCCGCAGCGCCAGCCGGCCGGCGATGCGCGTGGTGTCCAGCCGCACGCGGCTGAACACGTACAGCGATCGCAACGCCCGCTCGCTCTCGGCGACCCGCGCCGAGTCGTAGCGGTCACCGGGGTTGACGAGCAGCGTGCGCCGGATCACACCCGCGCGGGTCGTCACGTGCAGCCGGTTGGCGAGGCGCGCGAGAAAGCCGGGAGCGTCGCCCTCGAGGTCGAAGATGTTGTGGTTGACGACCACGATGGTGTCGATGGTCTGGGCGGATAGACGGATGGACGGACAGAGGGATAGCAGCGTCAGGGCCAGGACGGCCGCCCTACTTGATCGCGTCAATGCGCTGGTGCAACGAATAGGTGACGTGCCGGGACGCGTCGTTCCACTCGGTAAAGTACAGCGTGGCGTCGACCCGGCCGGTGAGCTGGCGCAGGCCGCGCGTCGCCAGCAGGTAGGTGCCGCCCACCGAATCGGGCCTGAGCGGCCGGCACAGGCAGGCGACGGTGGCGTGTGCCGCGATCTGCCCCGGCCCGGCGCCGAACGCATACGGCCTCCCCGGCACCAAGTCGTGCGCCCGGCCGAGGTCGAGGGCGAGCGTCAGGGAGTACTCGTCCCCCTCGCCCACCGCCGGGTTGAAGTCGTAGCGCGCCAGGACGACGTCGCCGCCGCCCTGGCTCGTGTCCATGCGCAGCCGGGCGATGGTGAGCCTGGGGTCGGCCTCGGCCACGATGCGGCCGTGCCATTCCCAACGGCCGTACGACTGCAGGCCCAAGGTATCGTCAGGCCGCGAGGTTGGGTCGCACGCCGCGAATACGAACAGCGTCACGAAGAGACGTAGCAGAACGACGTCGCGTGAAATCGTCACGGGAAGGCGTGAGAAGGATGACACTCCGTGCGCAAGCGCTGTTATGCTGGCGCGATATGGTGCTCAAGGCTCATGCCGGACGGCTACGCGTCCACGCACTCGCCTGCGAACTTGCGGCCGACGCGGTACGTCTCGCACGCACGTTCCGGGGACCCGGCAGCTACGAACGCGGCGATCAGTTGGTACGCGCAGCCCTCTCCATATGCTCGAACATAGCGGAAGCATGTGGTCGGGGCACAGTGCCCGAGTTTCGCCAGTTCCTGCTATATGCCCGGGGTTCGGCGCAAGAGACGGTTACGCACCTGCGCGTCGCCGCAGCGCTGGATGCCGCTCATGCGCACACGATCACCGCGCTGGAAGGTCGGGTTATCGTGATCAGCAAGATGATCGGCCGGCTGCACGCTCACCCACCGCCCGACCGGTAGGGACGTCTTCTCGGGACGCATTCTCGTGACGTAGCCCTGAAACGCCTGCTTCTGGGAATTGTTAGTATTGGCCTAAATATCTATTAAGCTCCCACTCACTCACCTGCCCGATGTACTCCTGCCACTCCTCGCGCTTGGCATCGAGGTAGCGCTCGTAGATGTGGTCGCCCAGCGCCTCGCGCACCACCGTGTCCTTTTCGAGGTAGTCCAGCGCCTCGTGCAGGTCCCGCGGCAAGTCGTCGATGCGGAAACGACGCCGCTCGCGGTACGACATGCGCGCGATGTTCTTGTTGACGGGCTCCCCGGGATCGATTTTTTCCTGCACGCCATCCACGCCCGCGGCCAGCTGGACCGCGAGCGCGAGATACGGGTTCGCCGACGGGTCCGGCATGCGGTTTTCGCAGCGCGTCGCCTCGCCACGCTGCGCCGGTAGGCGGATCAACGGCGACACGTTCTGCGTCGACCACGACACGTTGACCGGGGCCTCGAATCCCGGCACGAGGCGCTTGTACGAATTCACCAACGGATTGGTGATCGCGCAGTAGCCGCGCGCATGCCGCAGCAGCCCGCCGATGTACCGGCGGCCCACTTCGGAAAGCTGGATCGGACCCTTGGGGTCGAAGAACGCGTTCTTCCCCTTAGCGAACAGCGATTGATGCGTGTGCATCCCCGAGCCGTTGCGACCGTAGATCGGCTTGGGCATGAAGGTGGCGACCAGGCCGTGCCGGACGGCGATGGTCCGCACGACGAACCGCAGCGTGGCCAGATGGTCGGCCAGCGTCAGCGGGTCCCCGGCGCCGAGGTCGATCTCGTGCTGGCCGCGGGCGACTTCGTGATGCGAGGCCTCCGAGCTGAGTTTCATCTCTTCCAGGGCCGACACGATCACCCGGCGCGCCTTCTCCCCCCGGTCGACCGGAACCAGGTCGAAATAGCTGCCGGCGTCGAGGGTGCGCGTCGTCGGCTCCCCGCGCTCGTTCTGCTCGAAGATGAAGAACTCCACCTCGCACCCGACATGCATGGTGAAGCCCAGCGCGGCGGCGCGCTCGACCTGCCGCTTCAACGCGGTACGCGGGCACCCTTCGAACGAGCGGCCGTCAGGGTACCGGATGTCGCAGATCAGCCGCGCCACGCCCTCGCCGTGGTCGCCGTCGTCGCCCCCGCTCTCCCACGGGAACACCCGGAAGCTGGCGAGGTCCGGTACCAGCAACGCATCCGCCTCCTCCACGCGGGCGAACCCCTCGAGCGCCGACCCGTCGAAGCTCACCTCGCCGGCCAGCGCCTTGTCGAACTGGGAGGCCGGCACCTCCACCGCCTTGTTCACCCCCAACAGATCGGTGAATTGCAGCAGCAGGAACCGCACGTGCCGCTTCTTCAGGTCGTCGATGATCTCGCGGGTTTCGGACATAGGGGCGGTAGAGACGGTAAGGGGCGGTAAGGGTGTTGTACAGACCCTTACCGCCCCTCACCGCCCCTTACCGCATCACACGTCGTAGTACAGGAAAAACTCGTAGGGATGCGGTCGCAGCGCGACCGGATCGACCTCCTTGGCCCGCTTGTAGGACAGCCACGTCTCGATCACGTCCTTGGTGAACACGCTGCCCTGGAGCAGGAAGTCGTGGTCCGCCTCGAGGGCGGCCAGCGATTCGGAGAGCGAGCCGGGCGTGTTCTTGACGTGCTTGCGCTCGTCCGGCTCGAGCTCGTAGAGATCCACATCCATCGGCTTGGGCGGCTCGATCTTGTTCTTAACGCCGTCCAGGCCCGCCATGAGCAGCGCGGCGAACGTGAGGTACCCGTTGCTCGACGGATCGGGCGCCCGGAACTCGATCCGCTTCGCCTTCGGCGACTTGGAGTACACCGGGATGCGGCAGATCGCCGACCGGTTGCGTTGCGAGTAGATGAGGTTGATCGGCGCCTCGTAGCCCGGCACCAGCCGCCGGTAGCTGTTGGTCGTCGGCGCGGCGAACGCGAGCACCGCCGGCGCGTGCTTGATCAGCCCGCCGATGTACCAGCGCGCCGTTTCCGAGATCAAGCCGTAGCCGTTCGCGTCGAAGAACAGGTTCTTGGCGTCCTTCCACAAGCTCATGTGCACGTGCATCCCGGAGCCGTTGTCCCCGAACATCGGCTTCGGCATGAACGTCGCCGTGTAGCCGTTCTGGTGGCAGATGTTCTTGACGATGTACTTGTACATCATGAGCTGATCGGCCATGCGCGTCAGCGTGGTGAACCGCATGTCGATCTCGGTCTGGCCGGCCGTGCCCACCTCGTGGTGATGCACTTCGACGTCGATCCCCGACGCGATCATGGCGAGCATGATCTTGGACCGCAGGTCCTGAAGCCGGTCCACGGGAGGCACCGGGAAGTAACCTTCCTTGTGCCGCGGCCGGTGGCCCAGGTTCGCCGCACCGCCGTTGGTCCCCGAGTTCCAGATCCCCTCTTCCGAGTCGATGTGGTAGTAGCCTTCGTGCGCATTCTGGTCGAAGCGCACGGAGTTGAAGATGTAGAACTCGGCCTCCGGGCCGTAGTAGGCGGTCGTGGCGATCCCCGTCTTCACGAGGTACTGCTCCGCCTTCTGCGCCACGTAGCGCGGGTCGCGGCTGTAGCGCTCGCCGGTCACGGGGTCGGCCACGTCACAGGTGAGCGACAGCGTCGGCACCTCGAGACAGGGATCCACGAAGGCGCTCGCCGGGTCCGGAAACAGCAGCATGTCGCTCTCGTTGATCGCCTGGAACCCGCGAATCGAGGACCCGTCGAACCCGATCCCTTCCTTGAACAACTCGTCCGTGAGCTCCTTGAGCGGGATCGAAAAGTGCTGCCAGGTGCCCGGCAGGTCGGTGAACTTCAAATCGACTACCTGGACACCGGCCTCCTTCGCCTTGCGGATCACGTCGACGGGCGAGGCGCCGGCGCCCGGCTTCGCTCCCGTGGTCGAGGTGGTGGGCTCCAACGTCGCGGTCATGGGGTCGCTCTCCTCAAGCGGTTTGGTGAGTCGGGGCTGTGCACGGTCGATGCCAGGAACGACGAGAGCCCGGCTCCGGGCTGCGGGCGACAGGCTCTCGCTGATCTCACGGTTGGGCTGACCCTAGGCATGCGGGAAGGTAAGAGCGTCGTTGCGTGGTGTCAACCGTTCTGTGTCAGAAACGCAACAACACTCTGGCTGACGTGCTCGTGATACGCGCTTTCGCGCCATTCCGTCGTGCAAATCGTGCAAATTTTGCACGGTTCTCCACACGCTGGTTCAGCCATCCAGCGCCGCGACGAAGTGCCACAGCTCCACAGCCGAAAATTCCCCGAAGCGATCCTGGATCTCGCGCTCGGACCACTCCAGAAAAATCCAGCTCGTGGTGCGGCGGCGCTCGCCGCTCACGAAGTGGACGCGACCCCGCACCGCGCCGCCCCCGACGTCCACATCCGGCTGCATCTCGATGTAGACGTCCCAGTGCTCATCGCCGCGCTTCAGCTCGCCCATGTGCTTCGCGCGCTCTTGGGGGAAGGGGGCGCTCATGCGGAAAGACTACGCTGCCTCGGGGATTCCTGCCAGTTAGATTCCGGCCTCGATGACCTGTCACGCGTGCGGAGCCCCTCTCGCGGCCACGGCGAAGTTCTGTCACAAATGCGGCGCTCAGGTGGGCGGCGGCCAGGCGGCGGCGTGGCGGGTGGGGCTGCCGTGGGGCGTGGCGGGCGCGGCGCTGGGGGCGCTCCTCACGGTGGTCGTGTTCCGGCTCGGGACATCGACGGGAGACGGGAGACGGGAGACGGGAGACGCCGCAGCTCCCGCCTCCCGTCTCTCGCCTCCCGACATTTCGCAGATGTCTCCCGAGGAGCGCGCCACCCGGCTCTACAACCGGGTCATGATCCTCCACTCGCAGGGGAAGGCCGACAGCGCGGAGTTCTTCCTGCCGATGGCGCTGCAGGCGTACGCCATGCTCCCCGCCCTGGACGTCGACGGGCGTTATCACATCGGCGTGCTCGATCTCACCGGCGATGATGACGCCGGCGCCCTCGCCCAGGCGGACTCGATCCGCCGCGCCGTCCCGACGCATCTCTTCGCAGCGATGCTGCGGGCCCGGGCGCTCGAGCTGCGGCGCGACGCGGCGGGGGCGCGCCGGGCGTACGCCGAGTTCCTCCGGAACGAGGCGGCGGAGCGCGCCCGCCGGCGGCCCGAATACGCCGAGCACAAGGACAACCTCGACGCCTTCCACACCCAAGCGACCCAGGTCGCCGCCGGACGCACACGTGCCCGCTAGGCGCACCATCCGCCTCGCGCACAGCCCCGATGCGGACGATGCCTTCATGTTCTGGGCGCTCGCCGCCGGCAAGATCGACACCGGCACCCGGCACTACCAGCACGAGCTCGCCGACATCGAGACGTTGAACCGCCGTGCACTGAAAGGCGAGCTCGAGGTGACGGCCGTGTCGCTGCACGCTTACGCGCACCTCGCCGACCGCTACGCGCTGCTGGCCCACGGGGCGAGCATCGGCGACCGGTACGGGCCGCGCATCGTGGCCCGCACGCCGCGGCCGGCCGATCCCCGCGCCGCGCTGGCTGCGCCCGGGGCCGTCGTGGCGGTGCCGGGCGAGCTCACCACGGCGTTTCTGACGCTCCAGCTGTACCAGCCGGCGGCCCGTCACGTCGTCGTGCCGTTCGACGAGATCGAGGATTACGTCCTGGCGGGGCGCGCCGACGCAGGTCTCCTCATCCATGAGGGACAGCTGACGTACGGCGACCGGGGGCTGCACTTGTGGGTCGACATGGGCGAGTGGTGGTACGAAGAGACGCACGGCCTGCCGCTCCCATTGGGCGGCAACGTGGTGCGGCGCGACCTCGGCGCCGCGCTGATGCGCGACATTGCGCGCGACCTGAAAGCGAGCATCCAGTACGGGCTCGAGCACCGCGCGGAGGCCCTCGCCCACGCGAAGCGCTTCGGCCGCGGGCTGGATGACGTCCGCGCGGATCGGTTCGTCGGCATGTACGTGAACGCGTACTCCATCGACTACGGCCCGCAGGGGCGGCGCGCCGTGACCGAGTTGCTGGGACGCGCGCAGCGCGCGGGGTTGCTCCCGGGGCCAGTGGACGTCACGTTCGTGGAAGGTTAGGCCCAGACAAGGAGGTATCGTGGCCGAGAGCACGGGACCCGTTCAGGTGCTGGTGGTGGACGACGAGGAGCCGATCCGCAACGCCCTTAAGAAATTCCTCGCCCAGCAGCAGTTCGAGGTGTACGCGGCCGGGTCCGGGGAAGAGGCCCTCCAGCAGCTGCGGCGGCATCGCGTGTCACTCATGCTGTGCGACATCCGCATGCCGGGCACCAGCGGCGTCGACCTCGTGCCCCAAGCTCTCGAGATCGAACCCGAGCTCGCCATCCTGATGCTCACGGCGGTCAACGACGCCACCAGCGCCGCGCTGTGCATGCAACGCGGCGCGATGGATTACCTCACCAAGCCGATCGAGCTCGCCGACCTGGGCCGGGCGGTGCAGCGCGCCCTCAAGCGGCGCGAGATGCTGCTCGAGAACCGGCAGCTCAACCAGTGGCTCAAGGAAGAGGTCACGACCCGCACGGCCGAGCTGCACCGCGAGCGCCAGAAGCTCGAGCGCATTTCCGTCGCCACGCTCGAGGCGCTGGTGAACGCCCTCGAGGCGAAGGATCCCTACATGCGCGGGCATTCGGCTCGAGTCGCCGATCTGGCTGCCACGATCGCCCACCAGCTCGGCCTCCCGGACGAGCAGGTCGAGCACGTGCGCGTCGCCGGCCGGCTGCACGACATCGGCAAGATCGGGACCCGTGAGTCGGTGCTGAACAAGGAAGGGGCCCTCACGCCCGACGAGTTCGAGCACGTCAAACAGCACGTGCTGATCGGCTCCCAGATCCTTGCACCACTCTCACACCTTGGCGACATCATCCCGGCAGTGCGCGGACACCACGAGCGGTGGGACGGCACCGGCTACCCGGACGGGCTGCGCGGCGAGGCGATCCCCATCCCCGCCCGCATCCTCGCCGCCGCCGAGGTCTACGACGCCCTCAGCACGTCGCGGGCCTACCAAGAGAAGATGACTGCCGATCACGCCGTGCAGCGCATGGCCGACCTTTCGGGGACGGTGCTCGACCCGGCCGTGTACGACGCCCTCGCGACGATCGTAGGGCGCCGCGGGACACTGGTGTTCCTCGACGAGGGCGGCGGCACCCCGACCTAGGTCGCGGCTGAAGCCGCGGCTCGGCCCTGCCGCTGAAGCGGCCCCTATCTCATGCTGGTGGCACTGACGGGAGGCACGGGCTTTGTCGGCCGCCACATTGCGGCCACGCTGGTCGCACGGGGACACCGTGTCCGGGTGCTGGCGCGCGATCCGGCGCGGGCGCGGTTCCTGTCCGACCGGAATGTGGAGGTAGTAGCTGGAGGCCTCGCCGACAGAGCGGCCCTGGATCGGCTGGCCTCGGGCGCCGACGCACTCAACCATTTGGTCGGCATCATCGTCGAGCAGGGCGTCCAGACGTTCACGGCCGTCCACGTCGCCGGCACCGAGGCGTTGCTCGCCGCCGCGCGACACGCGGGCGTGCGACGCTTCGTCCACATGAGCGCCGTGGGAGCGCGGGACGAGCCCGGCGCCACTCCCTATCACCGCACCAAGCGACGGGCCGAGCAGTTGGTCCGTGACTCAGGGCTGTCGCACGCGATCTTCCGGCCGTCGATCATCAATGGCCCCGAGAGTGCACCCATCCAGCTGCTGGTCAGGCTGCACCGCTGGTCCCCCGTCGTGCCGGTGTTTGGAGACGGCCGGTTCCCGACGCAGCCGGTGTGGATCGACGATGTCGCGCTGGCGTTCGCCCTCGCTACCGAGCGGCCCGACACGGCGGGAGTGTTCGAGCTGGGAGGGCCGCAGGTGCTGACCTACGAGGAGTTCTTGCTCACCATCGGCCGGGCCACAGGGCACTCTCGTCCGCTGATCCATGTCCCGCTCGGGTTGGCGCAGGCGGCCGCGGGGGCGTTCGACTGGCTCGGCGCGCGCGCTCCCATGACCAGCGATCAACTGCAGATGCTCGTCGAGGGAAGCGCCACGCCGGCGAACGCCATCGAGTCGGTGTTCGGGATAAGACCGGTGGCGTTCGAGGCAGGGTTGAAGCGGTTCTTGTGAGGTTGCAGAAAAACCAAACCCGGGGCTGATAGCTCCCCGGGCTGGCGGTCGGGCGAAGTGGCCGTCACACTTCGGCCGCGACCCACATCGTCTGACTGTTGTACGGGATCGACCCCAGAAGGTTTCGTCCCCTACCCGCCTCCTTAGACGCTTACCCCCCCCAAAGGGTTGCACCCTCACCAACGTTTCACTCTGCCCACCCGGGACACCGTGACCACGGCGCTCCGGACGCCCCGCCGCAGGGTCACGCGCGTATTCGAAAGGCCCCACGCGAGCCCGGTGGGGAGGAAGACGATGTCGGGGTTCGAAACTTCGAGCGCGACGCCGCGCGCGGCGGGCCCGGCCCAGCGGGTGTACGGCTGCCAGGTTCCCGATTCCCGGCGGTCGATGCGCAGGGAGTCGTCGGCGATCAGCAGTCGGGCGCGCGTGCTGCCCAGCACGGCCGCGCTGCGCGTCACCGCCAGGGCCGTCGAGACCTCGACGGCGGTTCGATCGACTGCCACCCAATCGAGCAGCTCCTTCCAGCGCGGGAGCGCGAGTGCGGTGATGACACCCACGATGGCGAGCACCACTGCCAGTTCGGCAAGCGAGAAGCCCCGTCGCATGGACCACAATTAGCGGCGACAACACCGCAATCGCGGCATCTGAGTTTTTCGGCGAAAAGCCAAAAAACGCGGAAATTGCGGGCTAACGGACCTGGTTGGAAAGAGCTATGTTGTGGGCCCGCTGGACTTGCACCCAGGCACGGCGCCTGCCCATAGCAGGGGTGGCGTACATCACAGGCCCCAACACCGGAGTGCACCGGGAAATGCCGGTTTCGCGGTTGAAGTTCGAATCCCTTCCCCACGCGATCTTCCTGCAACGGGTCACGGCCCAAACGCCGGCGACCTCGCTGGAAGCGCGGCTGGGCCAGGGAGCCTTCCTGGCGCTGCGGCTCGTGGACTTGCTCGCCGCCGACCGGGAGCCCGTATCTTCCGACGCCTTCCACTATCAATGGATCGCGACGGAGCGCTTCTGCCGCGAGCTGCGCGCCGCCGCGACTGAAGGTGCGCACGTCCACGGCATCGCCGCGAGCGCTTCCGATGCCCACCGGCTGAACGACCGGCGCATGATTGCGCCCGCGTTGCTGGCATACGCCCATTACCTCGAAGACGCGATGCGCCTGGACGAGGGGCTGGACGTGCTGTGGACGCTGGTGCAGGTGGGGGGGGCGCAGCTGTCCTCCCCCGATGCGGTCGCCGTGCGGCTGCGCCTGGCGCGCGTGAACCGCAAACAGAACCGGTTCGACGAAGCGGAGGCGGCGTACGCGGAGGCGGGCGAGCTCGCGGCGGCGGCGGGGGACCGCTACTCCGAGCTGCTCAGCCGGATCGGCCGGGCGAACACGCTGCTCGGCCGCGGTAACCTGGCCGAGGCGGAGCGGTGTCTGCAGAGTATCCTTGCAGACGCGCGCGCGGCGGGTCAGCAAGATGCCGAAGCCCGCGCCGAGCACGGCATCGGCGTGGCCCTGGTTCACATGGGGCAGCCGGCGGATGCGATCCCGCACGTGTGGCGCGGGTTCGAGCTGTACGAGGATGAAGAATCGCGCCTGCGCGCCCTTAACGACGTCGGAATCATGCTGCTCTCGGTCGGCGATAGCGTCGGAGCAGAGCGCGCGCTTTCCGAGGTCGTGCGCCGCGGCGGCACGCGGGACAGCACAAGCAACGCCCTGATCGAGCTGATGCACTGCGCTTCATTCCGGCGTGACCGCGTCGGGTTCGCGCGGTGGCGCGAGCGCTGCGAGGCCCAGCTCGCAGACATGCCGCCCAACATTGCTGCGGACTTCCATTTGAAGCAGGGGATCGGGCAGGCTCGCTTTGGACAGTTTAGGAAGGCCGAGGCTTTGATGCAGCGGGCGCTCGAGATCGCCGGCGGCGCCGGTCTCCACGAATTTGAGTTTCGGATCGAGCGGATAAAAAACGGACTCCACGACTGCGAGACGCTCCTTCAGGAGCCGACCGCGGCCGCGGAGCCGGTGTTCGACACCCAGGAGCTGCGCGAGGTGTCAGCCTCGCTGGCGCAGCTCGTGGGCTGACGGGGTTAGTGACAGGTGTTGCTGTTCTGCGTGTCGCAGGGCTTCGTGTCCGGCCGGGGGCCGCTGACGTCGGTACAGGCGGCGGCCGTGAGCGCGAACGACATTAGGGCGAGCGCGACGAGCGCGCGAATTCGGTGGGACATGGATACCTCCGCATCTAGGGTCGGGGTTACTGCGCTGAGCCACGCAAGTTGGTTGCGGAGGAGCCCATGTTTTAGGGTGTTTTTGCGGCACGATAGGGCGCTTTTGCGACATTCCTCGCCACTTCCGCACGCCCCATGACCCCCCAGCCCTATACCGTCTTGATCGTGGACGATGAAGCGCCGTTGCGGCGCGTCCTGGAACGCTCGCTCACCCGGGCCGGGTACCGCGTCGTGAGCGCGGCGAGCGCGGAGACGGCGTACGAGCTGTTGGCGACCGCGCAAGCGAACGCCGTGCTGCTCGATATCCAGCTCCCCACCATGTCGGGGCTGGCGCTGTATCTCGCGATCATCCATCGCTGGCCGGCGTTCGAGGGACGCATCGCCATCATGACGGGCGACGCGGACGCGGACGACGTGCGCACCTGGCTCGAGCGCCACCGCTGCCCGGTGATCCGGAAGCCGTTTGATCTCAGGGAAGTCTCCGATTGGGTCGCGGCCGTGATCGAGCTGCAGCAGCAACGCCGCGAGCAGGAGGGAGCCCAGGCGTGACGGGAGGCGGAACCGGGTCGACGCACCAGGACCCGCTGCACAACCTGCGAGAATACCGCACGCTCGCGCCGTGGAACCTGCGCGACCTCGCGTCGCTCGTGGGCGCGATCCTCGACGCCTCGGCGATCACGCCGATCAACGCGGCCGCCAAGGCGCAACCCAGCGAGCGCACGATCCGGTTCTACGTGACGAAGGGCCTCGTGAGCCCGCCCGAAGGACGGGGAACGGCCGCCACCTATTCGTACCGCCACTTCCTGCAACTGCTCTGGATCAAACTGCGTCAGATGGAAGGCGCGACGCTCGCCACGATCACCAAGGAAATGCAGGACCAAACGGGCGACGTGCTGGAGCGGCGGGCGGCGCAGGCGCTCGGCGCATCGCTGCCCGTGCCCGACCGCCTGCCGCTCCGCACCAAGGGCGTGGCGCCGCGCGGCAAATCCGGTCGGGCGCTCACCGCCTGGATCGCGCGCGACGCCGAGCGGGAGCCGGACGTGGCGAGCTCGTGGCGCCGAATTCCCGTGGGCCGCGGGATCGAGCTGCACGTGGAGGCGGCCCACCCGCTCGCCCGACTAGGGCCCGCCGAAGCGGACGTGGCCGACGCGGTGCGGCAGGCGCTGGCGAAACTCATGCCCCACGGCGGTGCGTAAGGGTCGGGCATCCCCATCTCGAACTGGGAGCGTCCATGGGCTCGCTGATACTCCTTGCTCTGCTCGTCGTCGCCGCCGGCTGGCTCATCGGGGCGTACAACGGGCTCGTCTCGCTCAAGAATCAGACCCTCAATGCGTTCAAGCAGATCGACGTCCAGCTGAAGCGCCGCCACGATTTGATCCCCAACCTCGTGAATTCGGTGAAGGGCGCGATGGACTTCGAGAAGTCGACCCTGGAAGCGGTGATCCAGGCGCGCAACCAGGCGGTGAAGGTGAACGCCGCCGGGCCGGAGGCGATCAAACAGATCAGCCAGGCGGAGAACGCACTATCGAGCGCGCTGTCGCGCCTGATGGTGGTGGTCGAGCAGTATCCCCAGCTCAAGGCGACGGGGAACATCTCGCAGCTCCAGGAAGAGCTCACGTCCACCGAGAACCGCATCGCGTTCGCGCGCCAGCTCTACAACGACACGGCGACGCTATACAACACCAAGCAGCAGCAGTTCCCGACGAACCTCGTGGCCGGGGTGGCCAAAGCCCAGACCGCCGACTTGTGGGAGCTCGAGGACCAGGCGGAGCGCGCGGTGCCCCAGGTCGACCTCTCGACGAAGCCTAAGGCGTGACGGACGAGCCTTCCCTCAACCTGTTTCAGCAGCAGGAAGCCAACCGCCGGCGCACCTTTTGGCTGATGGTTGGCTTCGTCGCTTTTTTCGCCTGGCTTGGGTTCGGCGGCGATTACATCTACCACCTGTACACGCTGGGGGCGCCCCGCCGGGCTTACCACCACGACTTTCCGTGGCTCGGGATCGGGCTGTCGCTGGTCGCGCTCGCGCTCGCGTGGTATGCCTACAAGACCGGGCCCGACAAGGTGTTATGGTCGACCGGCGCGCGCGAGCTGACCGATCCAACGGATGCCAAGGAGCAACAGCTCGTCAACGTGGTGGAGGAGATGGCGATCGCGGCCGGCGTCCCGCGGCCGCGCGTCTGGATCGTGGATGATCCCGACCCGAACGCGTTCGCCACCGGCACGGACCCGCTGCACTCCCACGTCGCCGTGACCCGGGGGCTGCTCGACCTCTGTACCCGCGACGAGCTGCAAGGCGTGATCGCCCACGAGCTCGGCCACGTGAAGAACCTCGACGTACGCCTCATGACCACGCTGGCGGCGCTGGTGGGGGCGGTGGCACTGATGCACGACGGAGCGAGCCGCATGTTCCGGCCGGGCGGCGGGTCGCGCGACGAAGGGCGCAAGGCCAGCCCGCTCGTCCTCGCCCTCCTCGTGGTCTGGATCGTCTCGTGGATCCTGGCGCCGATCATCGCCCAGCTGCTCGCGCTCGGCGTGAGCCGCAAACGGGAATACCTGGCGGACGCGATGAGCGCGCAATTCACCCGCAACCCGCTCGCGCTCGCGAGCGCCCTGCAGAAAATCGAGGGGGCCGAGGCGCCGACCACGCACATCAAGCGCGGCGCGGCGCACCTCTGCATCGCGGATCCGCTGGGGCGGCGGCTCACGGAGCACGAGGGACTGTTCGCGGACGCGCTCGCGACTCACCCGCCGATGGCGAAGCGGATCGCGATTCTCAAGGGGATGGGGTACGCGCAGCTCAAGAAGGAGGGAGGCGCCATCTCATGACCGGGTGGCTCGGTCGCCGGGCCCTCCGCACGATCCACGAGTTCCGCGCCCGCCTCGCGCGTTACCACCTCCAGCAACGCAAGGTCGCCAAGGCCGCGCTCGCCGCCGACCCCGTCGTGCGGTCCGCTGCACAACACCACGCCCGCGAGCACGGCATCGCCGACGCCCAAGTGCAGGCGCGCGTCGCGCGCTACATCGACGAGATCGTCCCCCAGCTCAACGTCCTGTCGTATTACAAGATCGGCTACAACCTCGCCAAGCTCGTGCTCAACCTGTTGTACCGGGTGACCGTCGACTACCAGGACGAGGCCGCGCTCGAGCGGATCCCCAAGAAGGACGTCGTGGTGTACGTCATGAACCACCGCTCCAACGTCGACTACGTGGTCGTCGCGTACATCTTGGCGTACGGCGCGCACGTGAGCTACGCCGTGGGTGAGTGGGCGCGGGTGTGGCCGCTCGAGTACGTCTTCAAGTCGTTCGGATCGTACTTCGTGCGGCGCGGCTTCCGCGAGCCGCTGTACCACGCCGTGCTGGAGCGTTACGTCCAGCTGATCACCCGGAACGGCGTGACACAAGGGTTCTTCCCGGAGGGCCGGCTGGCGCGCGACGGCCGGCTCGGACCGCCCAAGCTCGGCCTGCTCGACTACGTGTGCCGCACGCTGCTCGACCCGGACTTCACGCGCGACATCTGGTTCGTGCCGGTGGCCATCAATTTCGACCGGGTGCTGGAGGATCGGGCGCTGATCCGCGAGCTGGTGGACGTGCGCGACCGCCCCGGCCGGTGGTGGCAGTTGTGGACCGTGGCGAGCTATGTCTCGAGCAACCTGGTCCGTCTCGTGACGGGCCGCCTGCAGCGCTACGGCCGGGCGGCGGCGAACTTCGGCACGCCATTATCGCTTAAGGCATGGCTCGCGGGCGCGCCGCCCGGGCTGCTCGAGCTCCCCAAAGCGCAGCGGCTCGCGGCGCTCGAGGGGCTCGCCCGCGAGCTGATGGGCCGCATCGGCGCCATCGTCCCCGTGACCCCCGTGCCCCTCGCCGCCGCCGCGCTGCTCTCGTTCGAACAGACCGTGATCCCGAAAGCGGCGCTGCTCGAGCGGATGGACCAGCTGCGCGACCGGCTACACGATGTCAACGCCAAGGTGGTGCGCGGCGACGCCCGCATCCGCGACGTGTGGGACCGCGCCTGGCGGATGTTCCGCCTGCGCCGGCTCGTGGTGAACGATGGGGACAGCCTCGTCGTCCTGCCCGCCGGCCGTCCACTGCTCGAGTTCTACGCCAACTCGATCGCACATTTGTTGCCGCTGCGAGGACCGCGACCACCCTTCCACAAGACCCACGAGCAGGACACCGAGCTGCCCCGGCTCCGCCCGTCTGCCTGAGCGAGCAAAGGTCTAAGAGAGGCGCCGCGCGGCCGCCGCCGCCCGATCGATTTGTTGAGTCACGATGAGCAGGAGCTCCCGCACGATGAACTCATCGGTCTGCGTCCCGGCGAGCTCCGCCGAGCAGCGCGCGGCACCCAGCGCATCGCAGATTTCGGCTGCCGTGGCCTCGTCACGCAGGCGTCGCGGATCGGGCATGCGACACGTAGGTGTCATGGTTCGAGAAGGTACGAGACAGCACCGTCTTGCCGGGACCCGATTTTCCCAGGCGGGTACGCCTTTCCGCGACGCCGCCCCGTGACGGCGTTCCGTGACGTTGCTTCGTGACGCTGCCTTGTTCGCGACGCCGGTTGGTCGTTACGCCGCCTCCTCCACCTCGCGCTTCACCCGCAGCAGCCGCCACCCCGTCACCATGGCGCCGAGTAGCAGCACCGGCAGCACCTGGAGCCCCTGCAGCGCGAGCCCGGCCGCGACGGCCTGCTCGGGCGCGACGCCGAAGGGCAAGAGCGCGACGACGAGCGCCGCCTGCACGACCCCGACGTTGGCCGGCGTAGGCCGCAGCAACCCGCTCAAGTTCGCGGCGATCAGTGCGGTGAAGGACGCCGCGACGTTGACCGGCAAGTGCGTCGCCTCGAGCACCAGGTGGTACGTCGCCCACTGCGTGCCCCAGTTCCACATGCCGAGCAGCGTCGGCACGAAGAGCCGCCCGCCGGATCCCATGCTGGCGAGCACCGCCAGCCGCGAGCCGAGGCTGGCGGGGAGCTGCGCGATGAGCCACCCCCAGCCCCGCGCCCACACGAGCAGCAGCACGACGCCCAACGCGAGCCCCACGCCGACCTGTCCCGCCCGCAGCCACGGTTCAAGCTCGAGCACGCTCGGCGCCATCACCAGGAACACGGCCAGCGCGAGCGCCTCGGCCACCCGCGTCCATACCACCGAGGAGACCGCCACCCCGACCGGCACGCCCGCCTCCCGGGCGATCAGGTGCACCCGCGCCGCCTCGCCCGCGACCGCGACCGAGAGATCGTTGACGGCGGAGCCGACGAGGTTCGCCTCCTGGGCCGCGCGCCAGCTGTGCGGAGCCACCGGCTTGAGGATCAGATGCCACGCCCAGCCCTTCGCGGCGAGCGAGGAAAGATTGACGACCATGGCGACGGCCAGGAGCCACGGGTCCGCCGCGAACAGGGCGGCGACGGTCACACGCCAGGGAAAGCCGGCGAGGAACTTGAGTGCCAGCGCCACACCGACCAGCCCCACCGGCCACCAGAGCCAGCGCCAGCGCCAGCGGTGCGCCGTCACGATGCGAGCTCGGTGAGCGAGCGGAAGACGTATCCCGCCTCGTGCGCGTCGGCGATGATCCCCGGCAGAGCCGCCGCTGTGCGCCGGCGATCGCCGTCCGGGTCGTACCCGTCGCCGTCATGCAGCAGGACGATCGCGCCGGGGCGCAGCTTGCGACGCACCCGCCGGCGGATCTCATCCGCCGACACCCGGGCATCCGAGTCCCACACGCCGAACGTCCATCCGAACACCGTGTAGCCGAGCCGTCGCGTGGTGATGGTGACGAACGGATTGCGATACCCGTGCGGGGCACGGAACGCGCCCGGCACCCGCCCCGTCACGTCCCCGATGATTTCGTGTGTGCGCTCGAGCTCCTCGCGGATGCGGACCGGGCCGCAGAAATGCAGCTTGCGGTGCCGCAGGGTGTGATTGCCGACCACATGGCCCAGGTCGGCGACGCGGCGCGCGACGGCGGGAAAGCGCCGCACGTGCTCGCCCACCAGGAAGAACGCCGCTGGGACCTGGTGGGCGGCCAACGTCGCGAGAATCGGCTCGGTGGCGCCGGCGTTGGGGCCGTCGTCGAACGTCAGGTAGGCGACGCGCCCACGCCGCGAGCCGCGACCGATGACCCGGCCGAACAGGGGGCTGTTGGGCTCGTACGTGCCGTATGCCCAGGCGCCGAGCGCCGCGGCGGCGAGAGGAAGGGCGAGCATGGAGGAAATAAAACAAGAAGCCCCCGGGACGGCACGATAGGCCGCCCGGGGGCCCCTACACATCGGTTACCCGGAGCCGGGGGATTGCTCCCTCCGTTCTTCATCCCGCCGCCGCCGGTTGACTGATTCGTCGCTCGGTAGGGCGAACAGGAGCTCCGGCTTCCATCCCCAAGCAGCCTGGCCGGGCCGCAAGGTTCACCAATGTGGGTGCTGCGGGTCAGATCGGGTCGCGGACCGACCTTCCGCACTGCACGTCGAGGCACCGCGTCGACGTGGCTGGGGCACGCGACTGGCCCCAGCTATCCGAGCCGGAGAGGTTCCTCCCGGATCGCCGGCCGCCTGAGCCCTTGTTTGCATCGGCGGCCTCCCCGGAATTTCCGCTCGGACCCGTCTTGAAGGCGTAGTTGAGACACCAGGTCCCGACCCTTCCCTCCAAGCCGCGTGGGATCAATATAGGGGGGCCGGGAAATCGCGCAAGTGCCGATGTTTCTTCGGGTTAGCTCACCTGTGTGTGCATCCGATGTGGAGGCTAACCCTCGCCCCCATCACTCCTTGCCACGGCCGTCCACACAATGTGGAGTTGTTGATCCACATGTCCGCATCGCGCTCGCATCGGCTGAGCCGTCGGGGCCTCCCACAGCGACTGCGTATTTTTGTCGTGTAGGGAGGCCCCGACGGCTCAGCCGGGTTAAATATCGATGCCGACTTCGTGGTAGCTGTAGGGCGCGCCGGGCTGAGCGGGCAGGAACAACACCCCGGCGCCCCCGGTCGCGAACCAGCCGGTCAGGAGCTGGGTAGAGCGCGCGGCGCCGAGCGGCTCACTGAACAGGACCTGGAGCCAGCGGCGGATGTGGCGCAGCTCGGGCGCCCGGCGGCCCAGCATCGCGATCAGGGCGCCGACGCCGTGGGTGGCGCGCAGGAAGTGCGCGATCGCATGCACGCGCTGCGCGAAGATGTAGGCGCGCACCCCGGGCTCGTCGTACAGCAGCGTGCCCTCGTACGGGTCGGCGGGCGGGGCGTCCATGCGCGGCCCGAAGTAGATGAAGACGCGCTGGTCGCCGTCCTTGCGCTCGACCAGGGCCGCGGCGGCGTCGGCCCCCAGCCGCGCCGCGTGGATTAGGTCGTCCTCGGAGAGGATGCCGACGGCCGCGGTCCACTCGAGGGCGGCGAGCGCCTGGTCCAGCGGGCAGCCCGTGGCGTCATCGTAGGCCAGGAGCCGCGGGGCCTCGCCGGCGCGCAAGAAGAAGTGCGCCAGTGCATCCGCCCGATCGTCGAACGAGCGGGTCTGGCGGGAGGTTGCGGGAAGCGTCATTGTGACATTATAACCCGAGCTTCTACGTGAGGCATAGAGGAGCACTGATGCGCTGCCTGGCCGTGCTGGTGTGCGTGGCCGCGACCGCCGCGAGGGCGCAGGAACCGACCCCCCCTCCCCCTCCCCCCCCCGCACTGGACTCGGTACGGGCCGAGTCGGCGCTCGCGCCACCGCCGCCGCCCAGCCCCGAGCAGAAGCGCTTCACCGACGGCCTGCGCACAGCGACCCGCGGGATCGCCCAGCTGAAAGACGGACTCAACCGCGTGACGCGTACGCAGTCGAAGAGCGACAGCGTGAGCCAACACCGGGCCGGGCGACTGCTCGCCGGTCTGTGCGGCAGCGCGCGCGCCTTCATGGGGCGCGGGCGCCCCTACATGAAGCCGGCGGTTTACGAAGACTCGACCCGACTGAAAGCGCGCCGGCTCACCGTGCAGATGGATTCGCTCATCGCCTACACCACGAACTGCGAGCAGACCGCCACCGCGACGCCGGTCCCGGTCGCGGCCGAGCTCACCAAGCGCATGAAGTCGTATGACGCGGTGCTGCGAGACTTCCGGTTGGCGGTGGGGCTGCCGGTCAAGGCGGACAGCTCGCCGCCGACCAGGCACCCGTAGATCGTTACGGCACCGGCTGCGGCTTCGGCTCGAGCTTCAACACCCACAGCCCGCTATTGATGTCCGGCACGAAGATGTTCCCGTCCCGCACGACCGCCCCCCAGGCGAACGGCGTGTGCGGCTGCGATCCCGTGGAGTCGGCCGTCAGGATCCAGCTCATCTCGCGCCCCTGACGCAGCAGGTCGCCCTTCAGCTCCCCCGAGACGTCGAGCACGCGCGCGCCGCCCTGGTAATTGCCGAGGTACAGCGTGTCGCCCACCACCCAGACGTTGTGGACCCCGCCGTCCGTCGGCTCGTACCAGGCGACTTCTTTGGGGTGCTGGATGTCGGAGACGTCCACGACGTGGAGCCGGCCGAACGTGAGGTTATTGCCGCCGGAGAGGCCCTTGTACGGGCGCGCGGCGTACACCTCGTCGCCCACGAAGACGTACTTGCCCGCCCGCCATGCCGTGTGCGTGCCGCGCACGAAACCGGTTCCCCAGAGCTGTTCGACGCGTACGTAGGTGGCGTTCAAGTCGTACTTGAGCTGGGAGACGAGCTGCGGATTCTCCGGACTGCCCCCCTTCATGCCGTTGCCCACGTCGAGGATGATGAGCCCGTCGTTCCAGTAGGCGAGGTAGGCGAGCCCGTCCACCACCATGATGTCGTGGAGATAGCGCCCCGCCTCGGTCTGCTGCGCTTCCCACCGGGCGACCTCCTTGGGATGGGCGGGATCGCGGATGTCGATCACCCGCATGGAGCCCGTGGCGTCGTCGGTGATGTACGCCCGTCCCTGGTAGACGTAGGAGCTGTGGACGCCTCCCGAGACGGTCTCGGTGTATTCGGCGACCGGCTTGGGATGGCACGCATCGCTCGCGTCGAACACGACGATGCCGTTCTTGCGGTTCGACGCCCCCTCGCGCGAGAACACACCGTACTTGCCGTCCGCGGTCGTCATCACGTCGTTCACGAGACGGGCGTCGGTCAGCATCGAGTCCACGATCTTGGGGCTCGCGGGATCGGCGATGTCGATGGCGTAGACGCGATCGGCGATGGTCGTCATGTAGAGGCACTTCCCCGACGGGTGCACCCAGGCCTCGGCCGTGCGGTACTTGATCGGCAGGTGCGCCAAGACGTCGATGCCGCGCGTCACGCGGCGCTGCTCCACGTGCACGACCGCGTCGGCGCTCTTTCCCCCGAGACTCGCGGTGACCGTGTACACCCCTGGCGTCTCCGCCACGAACGCTCCCGCGGCATCGATCTGGGCGACGGCCGCGCTCGCTGCGCCGCTCGCCGCCACGGCCCACTCGACGGGGACATCCCCGATCGCGCGGCCCCGGGCGTCTTTCGCATTCACGGTGAACCGGATCACGTCCCCCGTTCGGACCGCGCTCGACGCGGGCTCGACCGCGAGCCGGGTGATGGTGCCGGTGACGACCTGCACGGGGAGCTGCAGCGTCGCGGGACCCGCCTTCGCCGTAATGGTCACGCGCCCGGCCGCGACCGCATGCAGACGCCCGTCGGCGGTGACGCTCGCCACACGGGGGTTGCTCGAGCTGAAGGACACGAGGTCGGCGCGGCGGTCCCCATGCTTCGAGTACGCCGCTCCCGCCAGCGTGAGACGCGTGCCGGCCACGACTCTCGCGGGCGCGGGCGCCACGTCGATGCGGGCTGCCGGTTCGGGCAGGACGTGGATCACCGCATCCCCGAACACCTGGCCCTGTTGACCCGGGATGAACGCGACCGCCGTGACCCGCACGTAACCGTTGTATCCGCCCTTGACGAGCCCCGTCGAATCGACGTCGCCTTCGGTGCCCCCGGAGAGCCAGGCGATCGTGGCCCCGGTCACCGGCTGGCCGCGCGCGTCCAGCGCCCGCGCGGCGAGCCGCACGGTTTGGCCGATCTCGATCTCCGCCGCGGGGGGCGTGATCTCCACCTTGGTGACCGGAAAGGCCGCCGGCGCCGCCGGGTGCTGCAGCAATGCGAGCAAGACAGCGACATGCATACTAACTCCTTATGGTATAACTGGTTGCGGAGGTTCGATCTTCACGACCCACAGCCCTGAGTTGATATCCGGGACGTATACCAGCCCGCGCGAGTAAATCGCGCCCCAGGCGTTCGCCCCGTTGGGGACGAATCCGGCGGCATCGCCGGTGTGCACGTGGGCGTACTCCCGGCCTTGAGCGAGCAGGTCGCCTTTCAGCTCGCCCGAAATGTCGAGCACCCGGAGGCCCCCCTGATAGTCGCCCAGGTACAGCGTGTCGCCTGCAATCCAGACATTGTGGCTGCCGCCATCCTCTGGCTCGAACCACGCCACCTCGTGCGGGTCGGTGAGATCGGCGATGTCGATCACATGAAGCCGGCCGTAGGCGCGACCCAGCCCGATGACCCCGGGGCCGCCGCCCTGCTGCCGCGCGGGGAAGACCTCGTCGCCGACGAACACGTAGTGCCCGTGGCGCCAGCTCGTGTGGGTGCCACGGATGAAGCCGGGCCCGCCGGCGAGCTCCACCTTCTTGTAGAGCTCGTTCAGGTCGTACTTGTACTGCAGCACGAGCCGCGGATTCTCCGGGGTGCCGCCCTTCATGCCGTTGCCCACATCGAGGATCACGAGACCGTCGTTCCAATACGACAGCGTCGCCAGCCCGTCCCGCACGTCGATGTCGTGCAGCGTCCGTCCCGCCTCGGGGCGCTCCACCTGCCAGCGGGCCACCTGCTTGGGGTGGTACGGGTCGCGGATGTCGATGACGCGCATGGAGCCGGTCGCGTCGTCGGTCAGATAGACGTGGGCCTTATACACGTAGGTGCTGTGCACGCCCCCGGTGACGGTCTCGGTGAATTCGGCGATCGCCTTGGGGTGCGCGGCGTCCTCGAACGAGAGAATCACGATGCCGTTCTTGCGCGTCGACGCACCCTCGCGAGTCAACACACCATACTTACCGTCCTCGGTCGTCATCACGTCGTTCACGACCCGGGCGTCGACGACGACCGAATCCGTGAAGACCGGCATCGCGGGATCGGAAACGTCGATGGCGTAAATGCGGTCTCCGATGGTGGACATGTAAGCGTGCTTGCCGTCCGGATGGAGCCACAGCTCGGCGCCCGGGAGCCCCTTCAAGGGCAGCCGGCCGACGATCGTGACCGGGCGCGTGATGTTGCGGGGCGCGACCTGGACGAACCCCTCAGCCGTTCGCGCGCCGAGCGTGGCGATCACCCGATAGGTGCCGGGTTGGTCGGCCACGAACACGCCGGCCCCGTCGATCGTGGCGTACCCCTGTCCGACGGGGGAGACGGCCCACTCGGGAGTGGCGTCCGCGACCGTGCGCCGCGTGGCGTCGGTCGCGAGGAATACGAAGCGCACCACGTCGCCGCAGCGAATCGCCGTATCGGCCGGCGTGAGGATCACACGGGCCACCGGGTTGGGCGTCACGACGACCGTCCAGCTCGCGCTCGTCTTGCCGGCCTGCGCGGTGACCGTGGCACGACCGGGGGCGCGCGCCGTGAGACGCCCGATCGGCGTGACGTCGACCATCCCCGGGCGGCTCGATTTCCAGGTGACACGGTCGTAACGCCGGTCGCCGTTGGGCGCGTAGGGCGCCGCCGCGAGCGCCAGCGACGTGCCGGCGAGCATCCGCTCCGGCCGTGGTGTCACGACGATCGTCGCGGCCGGCTGCGGCAGCACCGTGATGTGCGCGAAGGCGACGGTGGACTTCACGGCCCGTCCGGCCAGACCGGCCACAGCGGCGACGTTCAGGGTACCGGTGGAACCGGCGCTCACGAGACCGGTGGAATCGACGCTGCCCTCGAACCGGCCGCCGCTCGCGAACCAGCGGATCACGGCCTCTGGCATGACCCGGCCGCTCGAGTCATACGCGACAGCGTGGAGCCGGACCGTGTCGCCCACCTGCAGGGCGTACTCCGCCGGCTTCACGTCGACCCGGGCGATGGGCTGCGGCACGCTGGGAGCCGTGGGCGGTGGCGCGGGCTGTTGCCACGCCAGAAGCGCGTAGACGAGCGGCAGTGACATGGGCGAAAGACCTCGTGTGCCGGAGGCTGGGGGCGATGACGGCGGCGTAGCACGTTATCCGTGCCGCACGACGGGCGGAAGAGCCTCTGGGATCGGCCCCATTTAGAGTGGCGGCAAACTGTCGTTATGATGGCGCCACAAGCCCAAGCCCTGCAGCCAGTGCCGCTTACTCTATTGACAGGATCGGATTGAAACCCTACGTTTGGCCCCGGTTCAAGCAATACGTGGCACCGTCACCGGTTTGTCTGCGCTCCGCGAGGACCACTTGTCTCGCGGTTTTTGTTTGAGCCCGTCTCTGGTCGCGGTGACCAGGGTCGCACATGTCCGGGGCAGTGCCCCTTAGTGCTGAGGTTTGAACGGTATGGCAAAGGGTAAGGTGAAGTGGTTCAACGACGCGAAGGGCTTTGGCTTTATCGCGCAGGAGTCGGGTCCGGACGTGTTCGTCCACTTCACGGCGATCCAGGCTGAGGGCTTCCGCAGCCTCGCCGAGGGCGATACGGTGGAGTTCGAGGTCGCTCAGGGTCCCAAGGGCTTGCAGGCGCAGAACGTCCGCAAGGTCTGAACGACGCTGATCGCAGGTGACGGGCCCGGGGGGTTTCCCGGGCCCGTTTTCATTTGAGGGTCTTATATTGAGCCCCATGAGGTCGCCGCGGCTCGCGCTCCTCGCGCTCCTGGCCCCCGTCGCGATCGCGGCGCAAGCAGCGCCGCCGTACCGCGGCTTCACACCCGGCATTAGCTACCGCGCGTTCATCGAGCGCGCCCGCGCGCTCGCCGACTCGGATGTGGTGCGCTGTCAGACGTCCCCGCGCACGGCACAGATCATGGAGTGCGGCGTGGTGATGCGTGATCCCGGCGACCGGGCGCGTTTCTATTTGAGCGCCCACTTTGTCGAGGGAAACGCGGACGTGCTAGCGCTGTACGATTCCGCGGGGTTCGGCGACGCCCGGGGTGTGCCCCTGGTGAACCGCACCAAGCAGGGCCTGACGCGCGTGTTCGGCCGGCCCCGCCCGATCGGGAAGAGCGCGTGGGAGTGGCGCTACGGCCGTAAAGTGGTGCGGTTCAGCTGGCGGGGGAGGGGGACGGCGCGCTGGGTCTCCATCACCCTGACCGACCGGGACGTGATGGACCGGATTAGGAAGTACGTGAGAATCGCCGCAAGTCGAAAGCCGTAAGAACTTGCGGCTCACGGCTTACGGCTCGCAGCTTCGATCAGCCGCTCAGCCAACGTAGCGACACCTCTCGCCGCGCCGAGCTGCTCGAGCCAGCGCGGCGGCAGGCTCGCCTCCCCGTCGCGGGCACCCAGCAGCGCTCCCGCCACGGCTGCGTTGGTGTCGGTGTCTCCGCCCGCCTCCACCAGAAAGATCAGCGCCTCTTCCAGGGACGGCCGGTGCAGCGCGCACCAGAACGCGATCTCCACGCAGTGTACCACGTAGCCGTACTGGCCCTGCACGGCGAGCGGTAAGTCGCTCTCCTGTTCCCAGGGGACACGCTGGATCGCCTCGAGCAGGGGCCGCGGGGCAGCGCCTTCCAAGCGATGCAGCACCTCCTCCACGAAATGGCGATTGCCGTGCAGCAGCTCCCGGGCAGCGAGGTTCACCGCGACGGATCCCCAGGTGCAGCGCTCGTCGGCGTGCGTGATGGCGGCCTGTTGCGCCGAAACGCGCACCAGCTTGTCGACGTTGGCGTGATGACGCAGCGCGACCGGGATGCAGCGCATGACGCTGCCGTTGGAGGCGGCGGTCCCCCCATCGTGCGCCGCGCGCCCCGCCTCGAACGGCTCCATCCCCCGCTCGACGAACCGCAGCGCCCGCTGCGTGGTCAAGCCGATGCCCCGCCCATCCCGTTTCATCCAGTTCAGCCAGCGCTGCGCCACGTCGTTCTCATCGAATTCGCCGCGCTCGGCAAGCGACTCGGCGAGCAGCAGCGCCAGCGCAGCGTCATCGTCGAACGGGGAGCCCTTGGGGGGTTGCGCCAGGTCCCGCACGCCCTGCGGAAAGGCGTTGCGAATCGCCGTGGCGGTACCGAGCCGCTCGGTGGGCACGCCGAGCTGGTTGCCGATCACGAGCCCCAGCAACGCGCCGCGCGCCCGGGTGAGAAGCTGGGGGTCGAAGCCCCCGGAAGCAGTCAAAAGACCAGCACGACGGCCCCGCTGCGCGGGGCGACCCGCGGTGCGAACTCCGCCCGGTCGGCGTGCGGGCCCACGTAGGGGTGCGCGTTGTTGTAAGCGGCGACGCTGGAGTTTTGGTACAGCCGATAGTACCCGATGTGGGTGCGGACCGCTCCCTTCGGGACGAGGCAGTTGCAGCGCACCGCCGCCTGCGTGCCGGGGTTTACCTCGATGGTGATGTCCGTGGCCGTCGTGTTGGTGACGAGCGGCGCGAAGTAGCTCTGCCCCCCGACCTCGGGCACGATCGGCGCGACGCGGCGCCCGCGCGTCCGCCGGAAATCGGGGAGCGGACCTTCGAGCGCTTCGCCGATCGGCGGGTTGCCCGGTCGGATGAGACGCCAGCGCAGCCCGGCGCGCCCGTTCCCGCCGGCTGCGTCGCCCCGGCCCCGCAACCCAGCCAGCCGGGCCGTCTCATCCGGCCGCACAGTGTCGATGGACGTTCCATCGCGCAGGATCTCGACCGGCTCGACCAGCGCGTTGTGCACGAACGCTACGCCGCCGCCGACGAAACCCGCTCCGCGCGCCAGTAACAGCCCACCGGCTACGAGCGCGAGCCCACCTGCTACCCACCAGCCGAATCGCCCCGGGCGAAACCGCAGCGCGCCCGACCGGCGAACCCGGCGCTCCACCGTGGCGGCGTCGACGAGCTTTCCCGATCCCGCGGCGCGTCCCCGCCGCAGCGCGGCGAGCGCTTGATCTGCGGTCTGGAAGCGACCGTCGGGTTGCTTCGCGAGACACTTCACGATGGCATCGGACAGCCAGCGCGGGATCCGGGCATTCACGTCGCTCGCCACCGGGATCGGGTCGGCGAGGTGCTTGCCCACGATCTCGGCGCTGGAATTGCCGTCGTAGGGCGGCGCGCCCGTGACCATCTGGAAGAGCATGGCGCCGAACGCGTACAGATCGCTCCGCCCGTCCAGGTTAGGTGCGCCCAGCGCCTGCTCGGGGCTCATGTACTGCACGGTGCCGACGGTGAAGCCGGTGGCCGTCCTGGGACCCCCGCCGGTCGCCGAGCCGGGGGCGAGCAGCTTCGCGATCCCGAAATCCACGAGCAGGGTGCGGCCGGTCTTCGCTTCGAGCATCACATTGTCGGGCTTGATGTCGCGGTGCACCAGCCCTTGCGCGTGCGCATGCGCCAGGGCATCGAGGATCGGCTCCGCGATCGTGAGGGCATCGTCGGGGGAGTACGACCCCCGCCGACGCAGCGCGTCGGCGAGCGATTCCCCCTCCACAAACGGCATCACATAGTAGACGAGCCCCTCGCCCTCGCCGATGAAGTGGATCGGCAGGATGGCCGGGTGCTGGAGCCGCGCCAGCGCCTTGGCTTCCTGGCGGAACCGGGTGAGCATGCCGGGGGTCCAGGCGATCTCGGGGTGGAGCACCTTGCAGGCCAGGCGGCGGTCCAGGTCCTGGTCCCACAGCTCGTACACCTCGGCGAACCCGCCCCGGCCCACGAGCCGTTTCACCTGATACTTGGGGCCGAGCGCGCCGGCAAGACGCTCCGCGGTCGGCAGTGCCGTCGGTCCGGGCGTGGGGCGGGGCGCGGCGGCAACCCGCTCGTTCGTGATCACGGTCGGCGAGGGATTGCCGCACGCGGGGCAGAACGCCGAGCCTGTCGGAATCTCCGCACGACACGCGGGGCAGGTCATCTGAGTAGTCACGGGACTAAGATTCTCGGTCAGGCTGCCGCGTGCAATGGTGGCGCCGCGTAGGGGCGCGGCGTGCCGCGCCCCTACATATTCCCCCCCGTGCTCATCGTCCGCATCGCGGTCGGTCTCGTCCTCGCGTACGTCGTCCTGTTGGTCCTGGCGTGGCTGTTCCAGGAGCGACTCGCGTTTCCCGCGCCACGCGCGGCGCTGCCGGATCCGACGCGCGTAGGCGTCGCGAACGGTGAGCAGATCGCGCTGGTGATGAAAGACGGGACGCGGCTCGCGGGGTGGTACCTGAGGCCGACGACGGGGGAAGACGGGGAAAGACGGGGAAGGACGGGGGAAGTCGAAAAAACGTCCCCCGTCCCTCCCCGTCCTTCCCCGTCTTCTGCCGCCCTCTTGTGGTTCTACGGCAACGGCGAGAACATCGCGTCGATCTGGCCGATCGTGCGTGAGTTTCAGCCACCGCACGTGGCGCTCTTAGTGATGGACTATCCCGGCTACGGCGGGAGTGGTGGGCGGGCCACGGAGGCCGGCATGTACGGCGCCGCCGACGCGGCGTACGCCGCCCTCGCCGCCCGCCCGGAGGTCGATCCCCGTCGCATCTATGTGTACGGCCGCTCGCTCGGCACTGCGGCGGCGACCTACACTGCGACCCACCATCCGGTCGCGGGCGTGATCCTCGAGTCGCCGTTCACCAACGCGGCCGACATGGCACGGCACGCCTACCGCATCTTTCCGTCAGTCATCGTGCGCCTCTCGCTCGACAACCTCGGCCGGATCAAGCAGGTGCGCTGCCCGGTGCTGCTGTTCCACGGCACCGCAGATCGGCTCGTGCCGCTCGAGATGGGGATGCGGATCGCCGCCGCAGCCCGAGGCCCGGTCGAGCTGGTGCTGCTGCAGGGGTCGGGGCACAACGAGAGCTACGCGACCGGCGGAACGCAGTATCGGGACAAGGTGTGGGGCTTCGTCAGATGACCGTCACCGGCACGATGCGGTCGCGCTCCTCTTCGAACCGCCGCTCGGCGTCGTCGAGCGCGCGCTGCACGACTGCTTGCTCCGCATCGGTGAACTTGGAGCTCGGCGCCACCCGGCCGGTGAGCTTGCGCACCGCCACCAGCGCGCGGGTCACCTCGCACCGGTCGATGTCGGGATCGGTGTGGCCCGCGACCAGCAGCTGCTCGAACAGCGGCAGGCTGCGCTCTTCACCCAGCACGTAGAGCGATTCGAGGATCTTCGGGCCCAGGAACCGCCGCATCAGCTGGTCACCGCGGATCCGCTCAAACAGCGAGACCAGCACGTCCGCGCGTCCGCTGTAGTAGCGCGTCGCCTCGACCGCCGCGGCCACGAAGGCGTGGTGTGCGCCGGGGGTCACGAGATAGCGCTCGAACAGCGGCCACGCCGCATCGGGATGCCGCTCCGCCAGACCCAGGAAGGCGAAGTAGCGGCGGCCCAACGGCGCCTGCGTGTCCGCGATGACGGTGCGGAGGCCCGCGACGCCCCAGCGCGCGCCCACCAACGCCGCCGCCGCGGCGTGCTGCCAGCGCTCGAGCTCGGGCACGCGAAACGTCACGAGGTGGCGATCGAGAAACGCGCGGCAGCGCTCCAGCACGGCGAGGAGCCGGCGGTCGACCTGCGCCAGCGCGGTCTCGACCGCATCGGTGTCGGCGCGGCGCGCCAGCGCCAGCGCATCCCAGGCCACGCGATCGAGCCGGAGCGCCTCCCAGACGCGCTCGAACGCCGCGGCGTCGGGGGCGGCGAGCAGCTGGTCCAACGCGTCGGCGAAGCGGCACAGGCTCTGGACGACGTTCACACCCTGAAGCTACGGGCTGCGGCGCGGCTCGCGAGGGGGGATGTTGTCCACACCATCTGGAAAACCAGGTGGAAATCATGTGGGTGCGACGGGGACAACATTGCGCTTCCCGTTGGCCCAGCTTAACCTTGCCGCGCCACCTTGGAGGGCCTCTGCGAAGGTCAGCTCTCGTCGGCGCCGCCCTCGTGCTGGCGGCATGTTCCCGCCCGGGCGGCCCCCTCGTCATCGGTTTGGCGGGCCCATTCTCGCAGCCGCGCGGCGCTTCGATGCTGCGGGCCGCTCAGCTGGCCGTCGACCAGATCAACGCCCGCGGGGGCGTGCGCGGTCGCCTTCTCAAGCTGAGGCCGGTAGACGACTCGGGCTCCGAGAATACGGCGCTGCGGGTGGCGGAGCAGTTGTACGCCGATCCCGCCGTCGTGGCAGTCGTCGGTCACCTGAGCTCGGACCCGTCCAAAGCCGCGCTGCGCGTGTATGGTGCCGGCCGGACCCCCCTGGTCATGGTCTCCCCCTCGGCCTCCAACCCCGACCTGGCCGGGATTAACCCCTACTTCTTCCGGATCTGTCCCAGTGACGTGCAACACGGACCGCAACTGGCGCGGTTCGCGTGGCAGACCCTCGCGGCCCGACGCGCCGGGATCATTTACGTGAACAACGACTACGGTCGCGGCGTGCGGCGCGCGTTCGACGCCGAGTTCGCGCGACTGGGCGGCGTCGTAGTAGAGGCCGACCCGTACGTCCCGGAGACGCGGTCGCTCGAACCGTACCTGTCGCGCATGCGACAAGCGGGAGGGATCGACGTGTTGCTGCTCGCCGCCGAACGCCCCGGAGCCGAGCTCGCGCTGCGGGAGATGCAGGCGCTGAGGCTCGGCTGGCCGGTGATCGGGGGCGACGCACTGACGGGGATCGAGGCCGACGGGGCCCTGGTGGAGGGCGTGCACGTCTCCTCGGCCTACCTGCCGGATCGTCCCGATGAGGGCAATGTGGCGTTCGTGGCCGACTACGCGCGCGCCTATCCGGGCCAGCGCCCGGACCATCGAGGCGCGGGTGCCTACGACGCCGTGCGCTTGCTGGCGCGCGCCATCACCGAGGCCGGGGGCGGCCGGCAGGCGATCCGGGACTACCTGGCGAAGGTCGGCCGGGGGAAGGCGCCGTTCGAGGGAGTGACGGGGACTGTCGCCTTCGACACCAACGGGGATGTCCCCGGCAAGCAGGTCGTGATCGGCGTGATCCGCGGCGGCCGGCTCGTCGCCGAAGCGGGGCGCTGATGCGCCGCATGTTCGACACCATCCGCTCGCGCATCGTGGCGGGACTGATCCCGCTGGCGATCGGGCTCGTGGGCACGGCGCTGCTCGCCGCGGTGACGCTGCGGCAGATGCGGCACGCCGTGGCCGACGAGCTGGCGGGTCTGCGGGCCTCGAGCGAGATCGGCAGCGGACTCGTGGCCATGGTGTTCGAAGAGATTCGCGCCGCCGAGCAATACCTCGCCGCGCCGAGTGCCGGCGCGCGCCAGCTGTTCCAGGCCGCCGGCGACGACGCATTCCAGTACGAGCGGCGGCTCGAGGCGCTCGGCATCACGGGGGAAGACCGGATCGCGGTCGGCCGACTCAAACAGCTGAACGCGGCGATCCAGGTGGACTACGCGATCGCTCACGCGCTCAAGGACCTGGGGCGGGACGGCGAGGCGCTGGCGCAGTCGGCCACCGTGCGGCCACACGCCGCGGAAGTGACCCGCCTGGTGCGCGATCTCGCAACTCGCCAGGCGGTGAAGGCGGCGCAGGTGGCGGACCGCCTGGCTGCCGCGTCGCGGGAGCGCGAGAAGGAGCTGTGGCTGCTGCTCGGAGGGATCGCCGTCGTCGGGCTGTTCCTCGCGCGCTGGGCCATGTTGTCGATTCATGGACCGCTCAGCCGGCTCGTCACGGCAGCCGAACGGTTCGGGAGCGGTGACCTGCGGCCGGTCACGGTGGGGGAGATGCCGCGCGAGTTTCGCGTGCTGGCGGATGCGATGCAGCACATGGCCGATCGGCTGCGGCGTATCGTGGGCGAGGTGGTCGGGGAGTCCGACCGGATCGCGGGCTCGGCGGGAGACCTGTCGGCCACGAGCGAGCAGCTCGCCGCCTCCTCCAGCGAGGTGTCGACGGCCATGGTCGAGATCTCGGGCAGCGCGGATCACCAGCGCTCCGCGCTCGGGACGATGGGGGCCGGACTCGAAGAGCTGCGCCTGGCCGCGACCGAGATGGCCGAGGCGGCGGACCGCACCGCGCAGCTGGGCGAGGAGATCCGCACCGTCGCCGACCGCCACCGGGGGGACGTCGCGGCCGCCGGCAAGGCGCTGCTCGACGTGCGGGAGGTGGTGCAGACGACGTCCCGGCAGATTGGCGAGTTGGCGCAGCTTTCGACCGCGATCGACGACTTCGTCGATCTGATCAAGCGCATCTCCTCGCAAACCAACCTGCTGGCGCTCAACGCCGCCATCGAGGCCGCGCGGGCGGGTGAGCACGGCCGCGGCTTCGCGGTCGTCGCGGAAGAGGTCCGGCAGCTGGCCGACGAGTCGGCGCGCGCCGCCGAGGAGGTGACGCGCACCACTACTCTGATCCGGGAGCACATGGAGGAGGTCACCGCCACGATGACGGCCGGGCAGGCGAAGGTGCGGGGCATCGAGTCGATCGCGGAGGGCGCGGCCCGCGGCCTGGCGGAGATCGTGGCCGCGGTCGAGCAGGTCGAGCACGCGGCACTACGCGTGCGGGTCGCCGCGCAGGCGAATCGTCAAACCGCGGAACGGCTGAAGCAGCAGGTCGAGCAGGTGGCCGGCCGCGCGACTGCGCACGCGAGCAGCGCCGAGCAGGTCACCGCGGCCACCCAGCAGCAGGGTGCCTCGACCCAGGAAATGGCGGCGGCCGCGGCCCACATGCTCGAGGCGGCCGAGAAACTCCGGGGGTTGGTACAGGGGCTGCGGGTGTGATTTCACTCGCCGTGCCCCAGCCTCACGCCCGGTATCCCGTCGCCACGTCCTGACTGCGACCCGTTTCCAACTTCTCACTCCCGACACCACGTCTCCACCTCTTCACGCCCGACACGCGTCGCCACCTCCTGACTCCCGACACCAGTCTCCACGTCTAGACTCCCGACACCCGTCTCCACCTCCTGGCTCCCGACACCCGTCTCGACCTCCTGACTCCCGACACGCGTCTCCACCTCCTAACTCCCGACACGCGTCTCCACCTCCTGACTCCCGACACGCGTCTCCACCTCCTAACTCCCGACACGCGTCTCCACCTCCTGACTCCCGACCCCCGTCTCCACCTCCTGGCCCCGGGCACCATCTCCACGTCCTAAGCCCCGTCCCCCTCGCCCAGGTCCTCACCCCCTGTCCCCCTCTCCCTTCGGGAGAGGGGGAACTACAAGCGACCCCCGAGCGCCCCCCGCAGGACTATTTCGAGGTGTTCGGGCGTGACGTCTCGGTTCCGGACGCGAACCACACGGTAACCGGCGGCTTCGAGGAATTCTGCACGGGCGGTATCATAGGCCTGTCGGTCGCGCGGATCGTGCGCGTCGCCCTCGAGCTCCACGACCAGCCGCCGGGCGACGCAGTAGAAATCCACGATGAAGCCGTGCAGGACGTGCTGGCGGCGAAACTTCAAACCAAGAACGCCCCGGTTTCGCAGCAGCGACCACGCGTAGCGCTCGGCAGTAGACGCTGCCCGACGTAATTGACGCGCAAGCGCGAACCTCTGTGCGTTTGTGAGGCGCCGGAGCGGATCCATAGCTGCTCGAAACTCGCGCGGGGGCTGCGCCTCTCCCAACCAGGAGCGCGCAGGGCGTAATCAGAATGTTGCACGACTTCGAGGGACGGATGTAGTTCCCCCTCTCCCGAAGGGAGAGGGGGACAGGGGGTGAGGACGTACAGAGGGGCAGGAATGTCGGTCAGACAGCAGTAGGTCGGTCAGACCCTGAAGGAAGAGCGGGTCAGCGGGTGACGTCCACGAGCACCACCCCCCGTGGGCCGACCAGCGATACGGAGCCGCCGTTGCCGTTCGCGAGCCGCCCGAACGCCGTCTGGCCCTGAACGAGCAGCGTCACCCGGCCGCTCGCCCGGTAGCGCAGATCGACTCCCGGGCGCACCAGCCAGCCGAGCAACGTCAGGCTCCCGGCGCTCGCCCCGGTCAGCTCGCTGCGAAACTCGACGTTCGGCGCGAGGCCGAGCGCCGGCGAGAGCGTGCGCTCGAGCCTGGCACCGAGCGCGAACACATTGCCACGCGGCACTTGCACGGTAGTCGAGTCGGTCGCGGTAAGCCCCCGCGGCCGCAAGCGGTACATGTCGTATCCATAGAAGACGAGGCTGCCCGCGCCTGCGGGAAGGCTGACGCTCGAGTACACCAGGATGCGATCCCCGATGCCGCTGCGAGAGCCGCTGGGAGTGGCCGCGCTACCGGCCGTGGTGTCGGCGCCGCTCGCGGTGTAGACCGCCGCCGCGCGGAAGTAGCCACCCCCGCCTGCTCCGAGCGGCCCCTCGACCCCGAGCCGGACGCGCCCTTCGCCGCCCGGCTCGAGCCGGCCGCCCCCCGAGACCGGAGTGTAGCCCGCGTGCCAGCGATAGCTCGCGGCCACGCCACCCGCCCAGCGCTCCCCCAACGGGAAAGCGGTGGCGAACCCACCGGTCGCGCCCCCACCGGTCCCTAAGGTCGGTGTCGTGAACGCGAGCAGGTCGGTGGCGAGCGCGCTCAGCAGCGGCACGCTCGAATCGGACACCGTCGCCTGCCCCGTCGGAAGCGTGCCCGCGACCGAGATGATGAGATGGCCGGACACCGTGGCCCAGCTGGCTCGCACGTCGGTGTCGGTCAGCCCCGAGACTAGGAAGGTGCCGCTCGTGGTCGCGCCGGAGGCGCGGGCGAACGCGGCCGAGAGGTCCACGGTAAGCCGGGGCCCCAGGTGGTGCGACACGGTCACGGGTACGGTCCACTCGACCACGTTGTGGAACGCGAAACCCGATCCGAACGAGTAGGCGTCGAGGATGAGGCCGGTCTTGGCAGTAGTGGCGAGATCAGCGCGGGGCTCCTGCGCCGCGAGCGGCGTCGCGGCCAGGAGCAAAACCGCGAGCCTCACGGCGGCCGCTTGAAGATGATCGTAATGCCGTTCGTGACGGAGATGATCGATGGGAGGCCCGCGGTCTCGGGCCCGAGGTGGCGGATGGTCGTGGCGGTCCCCGATGCCGTCCCGCCGGCCTGCGCGACGACGTCCCCAGGGGTCGGCACGACGTCGCGCGTGCCGGACGACAGAACCCCTCCGGTCGCCGGCAGGACGGTCGTGGCGCCGTTCCCAAGCGCGTCGACCGCGGCGAGGGAGCCGACGGGATCGGCGCCGGCCCGCTCGAGCGCCGGGGCCGTTTGCGCCGCCTGGCGATCCTGCGAGGCCGCCCGGAAGCCCGGATCCCCGCGCGCTGCCTCGCCGAAGTGAAACGCCGCGCGGCTGTAGTCGCCCGCGTCCATTGCCTCGAGCCCGCGACTGTACGCGAGAAACGCGGCGAGATGACGCGGCCCTTCCTTCAAGATGCGCTGTCGCTCGGCTTCGGTCAGCGCGATCCCGAGCTGGGCCGCGAGTCCGAACACGACCTGCTTCTCGAGCCCGAGCAACTGCTGGAGCGGCCCCGTCGCCGGCGCCACGGGCCGGACGACCCCGGCGCCGGTCACGACCGATGCCGTGAGGCGCACCGACCCTGCCCCGGCCGACGGGATCGTGACCGTGCCCTGCACCATGCGCTCGGCCCGGAGCAGCCGTCCCACGCGCGCCGCGGTCGCCGGGTCCGCCCGCTGGCTCGTCCCCAGCTTCAGCTCGTCGAGCAGCACGCCGATCTGCAACCGCTCGAGCAACTTCAGTGTGCGGATGTAGGCGAGATCGGTGGTGATCAGCTCGGCCAGGCCGCGGGACAGCGGGCGGTAGGTCGAATCGCCCGAGACGAGCACGGGCAGCACCGCCACGGTCGCCGCCTGCGGTGGCTGTTGTGCCAACTCGGTCTCACGCGCCAGCGCCTGGCGCGCCGTCTGCTCCGCCGAGGTCCGCAACGCGAGCTCGGCTCGAGCGGAGAGCGCGGCGACGCCCCGCGCGCGGGGGTGCTGGGCGGCGAACGCCTCGTAGGTGGCGATCGCCTCGTCGTAGCGCCCTGCCTGCTCCTGGCACGCCCCCACCACGAGCGGCCCGCGCACGTTGTCGGCCTCGAGGCTCTGGGCGGCGCGTGCTACCACGACCGCGGTGTCGCAGCGCCGGGCGGCCGCGAGCGTCGCCGCGAGCCGGAACTTGAGTGCGGCGTTGCGCGGCTCCCGCTCGGTCTGGGCAACGAGCGCGGGGATCTCCGCCGGCGCGACGACGGCCGGTTTCGGGGCGGGCGAGCAGGCCCCGGCAAAGGCAATGAGAAGGAGGGCGGTGCCCTTCACGGCTAGCGGCGGAACTTCTTCTTCGCGGGCCTCTTCTTGGCCGCCTTCGGCTTCGCGCTCTTGACCACCTTGCGCCGCGACTTGAGCGCCACCTGCACCTCGCCGAGGACGCGGTCCCCTTCGTCCGGTCCGATCAACCCCCGGCGCACGGCGTAGCGCACCAGCTCTTCGGCGTCCTCGGCCGAAAAATCACCCACGCCGGCCGCCGCCCGGATCGCCTTGACGAGCGCGTCGGCGACCGGGCTGCGCAGCACACTGGCGATACCGGGGAGGGCTTCGAGCAGCGAAGAGATCTGCGACCCGCCGAGTTCGGCTGGCATGAAGCACGCTGCTCCGGCGCTGAAGGTCGCGCCAAGCTACATCCCACCTTCGGGACCGTCAAGGATTTTGACGCCAACTAGCGCTGTGGCGCGCGGTTACGCCGCTGGCGCAGCGCCTGGGCCAGGCCGCCCGGGGCGCGCCGCGAGATGATCAGATCGGAGTGGGAAAGCAGCTCGCCCAGCACCGTGCGGGTGCGGGGATCGAGCGGCATCCCGAACCGGAGGTCGAGCTGGTACTCCGCGTTGTCGGGACCCTGGCCGGTGAGCATGAAGCCCAGGCGCTCCGGCTTGACCTGATCGACCTCGATCTCCGCCAGTGGCTCGTACGCCCGGCCGTCCATGGCAACCTCCCGTTCCCGTGAGAGATACGCCCCGGGCGGAGGGTGTCAAGGCGGCGTGCCCTTCCAGGGGTCGCTAGATTTCGCGGTTGGAGGTGCACGGCAGGCGTGGGGAGACGCGGCATCAAGGAGTATCGCGCGCCGGAAGCGCTGGCGCTGATCGCGGCAGACCGGGAGCACGTTCCCCTGGTCTGCCCGTCGTGTGGTACCCGGTCGATCGTGCGGTCGCCCCGCCGGCGGGGTGGGCAAGGCTTGTCGGCCGCATCGGAGCGGATCACGCTCACGTGCCACGGCTGCGGCCGGCACGCCTCGTATATCGAGCGCGGTCAGGAGCCGCCGCGCGATCAGACGATGGACCCGCGCGCGGTCCACGTCTGAGCCGACCTGAACGAGAGGAGCGACTGAGGAGCGGTGGCCGGCGACGCCATACAGATGATGGGCACCGTGAGCGAGGTGCTGCCCAACACTACCTTCCGCGTGAAGCTCGAGAACGGCCACGAGGTGCTCGCCTACGTGAGCGGCAAGATGCGCAAGAATTACATCAGAATCCTGCAGGGGGATCGCGTCGCGGTGGATCTCTCTCCTTACGACCTGACGAGGGGCAGGATTACCTACCGCTATAAATAAAACGCGTCGCGAAGAGCCGTCACGAAAAGACGTCGCGAGACGACGTCACGGGAAAACGTGAGAGGCCAGGATTTCTCCTGGCCTCTCGACGTTTC
>WNGP01000151.1_pt1 | contig 47548 bp, 52 predicted proteins | sample 5407671 | NCBI WGS metagenome assembly WNGP01 (sample SAMN13153381, study PRJNA577476) | soil metagenome | isolation source: 40 cm soil or saprolite under Garry oak tree replicate 2 | place: USA:California | collected 2016-06-15 | reverse complement strand
TGCGGTCCTGGCAGCGGTCGCTGCTGACGCTGGTGACGCTGGTGGGGGTGTGGGCGATCTTCCTGGGGGTCAGCGAGATCTTCGCCGCGTTCTCCCTGCGCGAGGGCGCCAAGCGGGTGCAGCGGCTGGTCGACTGACCGGCCAGCGCGTCAGCCGCACCAGGCGGCGCGTGGGCCAAACGGGCGTACGGCGCATTCGCGCCTGACTCGGTCGATGCTTGACTGGCATAACCGGCCGGCGCATGGTGGCGGCACCGACGGCGACTCCGTGCGAGGTCGAGATGGCCGACATCCAAACCGCGATCATGGACGCGCTCCGCTCCGTCCACGACCCCTGCTGCCGGGAGAAGGACATCTCGGTCGTGGACATGGGGCTGGTCCGCTCGGTCGCCCTGGACGGCGACGAGGCCCGGGTCGAGCTGCTGCTCACCACCGGCTGGTGCCCGTTCGCGGCCAACCTGATCGGGATGATCTCCGAGCGCGTCAACTCGCTGCCCGGCGTCGCCGGCTCCAGCGTGGAGATCGTCTGGGACGAGCCCTGGACCACCGACCGCCTTTCCGACGACGCCAGGCGCAAGCTCCGTTTCCTGCCGCACCCTAACGCCCTGCAGCGCCCGCAAGGGGGACAGCCATGATCGGTGACGCGCTCGTCTTCGACGGCGTCGCGCACGTCTTCAACTTCGAGAAGAAGAACGCCTTCGGGCAGGCCGGCGAGATGTTCAGCAATCACATCTACGCCTTCCACGCCGCGCTGACCCCGGAGGGCGAGCCGGTGCTGCCGGCCGAGGAGTTCCTGCGCCAGTGGACCATCGACGAGATCGACCAGATGGTCTACGGGGGATCCGACACCGACATGCTGGTGGCCATGCCGCTGCCGCTCACGGACCTGTTCAGGGATGGGCTCTCACCCTGGGAGGAGTGCGCGGAGCTGGCCAGGCGCCGGCCGGACCGGACGGTCTTCTGGGGCTCGGTCAACCCGCTCGAGGGTCGCAGGGCGTTCGACCTCATGGAGCGCCAGGTCGGCGAGTTCGGCGCCAAGGCGTTCAAGTTCTACAACGTCCGCTACGACTTCGGGCAGCCGTTCCCGTGGCGCATGGACGACCCGAAGGTGGCGTTCCCGATCTTCGAGAAGGCACAGGAGCTGGGCGTCAACCTCATCGGGGTCCACAAGGGCGTGCCGCTCGGGCCACAGCCGATCGAGGCGACCCAGACCTGGGACATGGACGGCGCCGCCGCCAACTTCCCAGGCATCAACTTCGTGATCTTCCACGTCGGGCTGCCGTTCATCGACGAGGTGTGCTGGCAGCTCATCCGCTACCCGAACCTGTACGCGTCGATCGCGGCGACCATCAACTTCGTGGGCCGCGCCCCGCGGCAGTTCGCCGAGGTGCTCGGCAAGCTGCTGTTCTGGTGCGGTGAGGACAAGATCATCTACGGCAGCGAGGCGCCGATCTGGCAGCCGCAGTGGGCGCTGGAGGCGTTCTGGAACTTCCAGCTCCCGCAGGACCTGGTGGAGGGCTACGGCTACCCGCAGCTCACCGAGCAGGCCAAGCGCAAGATCCTCGGCGAGAACCTGCTGCGCCTGCACGGCATGGACGTGGAGGAGACCCGCGCCCGACTTGCCAAGTAGCGGGTTTCGAGACCGGTTCGTGGCGAACATACAACCTGCCTGGGATGCCAGGGACGGATCATCGTGTCTGGCCAGGCCTGCGCCGGGCCGTATATCCACGACGGGAGGTTGTGATGAGCGGCTGGTCCGATGACTGGGCCCCGCAGCGTCAGGCGGGTGGGAGCCAAGCGGGTGGCCGGGTCGACGACGACGACCGTCCACCGCCCCAGTTCTCCGTCCGCCCCCGGCGGCGACACTGGGGTCGCATCGTCGCCGTCGTGCTGGTCGTCCTGCTGGTGCTGCTGGTAGGGCTGGCCGTCCTGATGGACCGCCGGCTCAACCGCATCGACGCCCTGCCCGACTATCCCGGCCGCCCGGCCGCCACGCCGGGCACCGACTGGCTGGTGGTCGGCTCGGACAGCCGCGCGGGCCTGACCCCGGAGCAGCGCAAGCGGCTTGCGACCGGCAACGCCGAGGGACAGCGAACCGACACCATGATGTTGCTCCACATACCTCGCGGCGGTGGCGGCCCGACACTTGTCAGCCTCCCGCGCGACTCCTTCGTGCCCATCCCTGGACACAATTCCAACAAGCTGAACGCCGCCTACGCGTTCGGCGGGCCCAAGCTGCTGGTGCGCACCGTCGAGCAGGTCACCGGCATCCGCATCGACCACTACATGGAGATCGGCTTCGCCAGCTTCGCCACGGCGGTCGACGCGGTCGGCGGCGTGCGGATCTGCGTGGACCACGCCATGCGCGACCCCAAGGCCGGCCTGAACATCAAGGCGGGCTGCCAGGTCCTCAACTCGCGCGAAGCGCTCGGCTACGTGCGCACCAGGGCGTCCGCGCGGGGCGACCTGGACCGCGTCCAGCGGCAGCGGCAGTTCCTCGGCGCGCTGACCGACAAGGCCGTGAGCCCGGGCGTGCTGCTGAACCCCTTCAAGAGCATCCCGCTGGCGCTGCGGGGCACCGACTCGCTCATCGTCGCCAGCGGCGACCACCTGCAGCACCTGGTCCGCTTCCTGTTCGCGATGCGCTCGGTGAGCGGCGGCAACGGGGTCGCCACCACGGTGCCGGTCGGCGGCACGGGCTTCGAGCCCGGCGCCGGCTCGGTGGTCCGCTGGGACCGGACCAAGGCGCTGGCGCTGTTCAACGCCCTCAAGGAGGACCGCCCGGTCAACCAGTGAGAGCGCCGGAGGGGCCCGGCGTGCCGCCAGGGCGTGCCCTGGTGCCCTGCCGGGCCGGGCCCTCAGCCCGCGGTCTTGGCGCGCTTGGCGGCGCGGCCGCGGATGGCGGGATCGAGCACTCGCTTGCGGAGCCTGGTCGAGCTGGGGGTGACCTCCACCAGCTCGTCGGCGGTCACGTGCTCGATCGCCTGCTCGAGTGAGAGCGGCCGCGGCGGCACCAACCGGATCGCCTCGTCCGCCGCGTGGGTGCGGATGTTGGTCTTCTGCTTCTCGCGGGTCGGGTTGACGTCGATGTCGTCGGTGCGGGAGTTGGCGCCGATAACCATGCCCCTGTACACGTCGACGCCTGGTCCGACGAACAGCTCGCCGCGGTCCTGGAGCTGGCCGAGCGCGTAGCTGGTGGTCACTCCTACGCGGTCGGCGACCAGCGCGCCGGTCAGGCGGTGGTGGATCGGCCCAGCCCACTGGTCGTAGCCGTCGAACAGGTGGTGCAGGATGGCGGTGCCCTTGGTCTCGGTCAGCAGGGTCGAGCGGAAGCCGATCAGCCCGCGCGCCGGCGCCCGGAACTCGAGCCGCACCCAGCCCGTCCCGTGGTTGACCATGTTGGTCAGGCGGCCCTTGCGCACGGCCAGGCCCTGGGTCACCACGCCGACGAACTCCTCGGGCACGTCGAGGATGACGCTCTCGTAGGGCTCCAGCACCCGGCCGCCGACCGTCCTGGTGATCACCTCCGGCTTGGAGACCTCCAGCTCGTAGCCCTCGCGCCGCATCTGCTCCACCAGGATGGCGAGCTGCAGCTCACCCCGTCCCTGGATCTCGAAGGTATCGGGCGAATCGGTGGGCAGCACCCGCACCGAGACGTTGCCGAGCGCCTCGCGGTCCAGCCGCTCCCTGAGGTGGCGGCTGGTCAGGAAGGTCCCGGCCCTGCCGGCGAACGGCGAGGTGTTGACTCCGAAGCGCATCGACAGGCTCGGCTCGTCGATCGAGATCAGCGGCAGCGGCCGCGGGTCGTCCGGGTCGGTGACCGTCTCGCCGACGTTCACGTCGCCGAGCCCGGCGATCGCCACGATCTCACCCGGTCCGGCGTGGTCCAGGTCGGAGCGCGACAGCCCGGTGGCGCCGACGATCTTGGTGACCTTGGCGGGCATCAGCGTGCCGTCGCGCTTGGTGACCACCACCCGGTCGCCGAGGGCCATCTCGCCCTGCCACAGCCGCCCGACCCCCAGCCGGCCGACGTAGGGGTCGGCGTCCAGGTTCGTCACCAGGAACTGCAGCGGCTGGCCGGGCTCGTAGGCGGGCGGCGGGGTCGTCTCCACGATCGCCTCCAGCAGCGGCGCGAGGTCGGCGGCCAGCTCGTCCGGGCGCCAGCCGGCCCGGCCCGCCTTGGCGTCGCTGTAGAGCACCGGGAAGCCGATCTGGTCCTCGTCAGCGTCGAGGTCCAGGAACAGCTCCTCGACCTCGCGGACCACCTCGGCGGGCCGCGCGTCGGCACGGTCGACCTTGTTGATGCAGACCACCGTCGGCAGCCGCCGCTCCAGCGCCTTGCCGAGCACGTAGCGCGTCTGCGGCAGCGGGCCCTCGCTGGCGTCGACCAGCAGCAGGATCGCGTCGACCATCAGCAGCGTGCGCTCGACCTCGCCGCCGAAGTCGGCGTGGCCAGGGGTGTCGACCACGTTGATGCGCGTGCCGCGGAACTCGACGGCGGTCTGCTTGGCGAGGATGGTGATGCCCTTCTCGCGCTCCAGGTCCATCGAGTCCATGACCCGGTCGACCACCTCCTGGTTCGCGCGGAAGGCGCCCGACTGGCGCAGCATCGCGTCCACCAGCGTGGTCTTGCCGTGGTCCACGTGCGCCACGATGGCCAGGTTGCGAAGGTCATCCCTGATCGCGGGCACGTCGTTCCTTCCTGCTCAATGGCTTGGCTTGGGCTCGCGGGCGACCGCCCGGAGCGGTGGGGATACCCCGATGGTAGCAACCAGGCGCTACCGGGCGGTGGTCGAGGGCCTGCGGGGATACCGGTGCGCGACGCTACCTTCATGGTCTCGTATGCTTACCGGGAGGAGGAGGGTTCAGACGTGAACGTCGCCTCGCATCTCCTCCTGGACCTCTTGGAGCAGACCATCGACGCCGCTGTCGTGATCTCCAACGACAGTGATTTGCGCTTCCCGATCGAACAGGCACGCCTGCGTATCCCGGTTGGCACGATCAATCCCAGTCCGGCCTACCTGGCTGGCGCATTGCGCGGGAGCTGGGCCGATGGCGCCGGTCGCCACCGGTGGCGTCAACTGGCCGCGGCGGACTTGAAGCAGTACCAACTTCCCAATCCGGCTGGAGGTTACCGGCGACCGGAAGGCTGGTAACGCAGCCTGGTCCGTCCGCCCTCGAGGATGACTCCGGGGACCCGACCGGCTATACGTACCTTACATACCACCGGCTCCTCGTGGGCCGGGTTTTCTCTTGCCTACGGTCCTGACGTCAACCAAGGCTGCAGAACGCGTCGTCGGTCCGCCACGACAGGCTGGACCTGTCGCATGCCTAATCTACCCGGCCCGCCGCCAATTGCCCGTGGGCCTTCAGGTGCAGGTGCCGCCTGCCGCAGGGTGCGGCCGACGAAGGCGAACGCCGCCGCCAGCAGCACCAGGTCAACCCCGGCCACCAGCAGCGCCCACTGCGCCAACCGGCCGCTCGCCGCGCCGAGGGACCCGAGCCTGCCCCACAACCCGGCAGCCAGCGCGGCCACGATCGGCACGTGCAGCAGCAGGAACAGGCCGGCCAAGGGCAGAAGGAACACGAGCCGGCCGCCGGGGCGCCAGCTCCAGGTCGACGACCTGGTCGCACGGCTCCGCGGTGAGCCCGTCCGGAGCCCAGCCGCCGGCTTCGACGTCATCGCGCATGCCCCTAGTGATCGACACGAGCCAGGCGGACTCCTACCGAGGCGTCTGCTCCCCAGGATCGTCCTGGTCCTGGTCCTGGTCCTGGTCCTGGTCCTGGTCCTCGTCGCGCTCGCGCTGCAGGCGGCGGCGGACGCGGCCGAGCAGCAGCATGCCAGGGATGGCGGCCAGCAGCAGGCCCACGATCGGCTGGAAGACCGGCGGCAGCGGCGAGACCAACACGGCGGCCACGAACACTGAGAGCAGGATCCCGGCGAGCTCGAACGGGCTGCGCAGCGTGGCACCGAGCAGGGCCGACATCGACAACGCCCGGCCGCGCTCGTCCGGGCGGGAGCGGCGGCCCTGGAGCAGGCCCATCCGCTCGTCGGCCAGGTGGCGATCCTGAGCCTCCCGCGCCCGCCTCAGGGACGTGCGCGGCGAAGGACGACGGCGCCATTGTGGCCGCCGAGGCCCATCGAGTTCGAGATCGCCACGTCGAAGCGGGCCTCCCGGCTCTTCAGGGGTACGTAGTCGAGGTCGCATTCGGGGTCCGGGTCCTCGAGGTTGATGGTCGGAGGAAGGACCTGGTCGCGCAGGGCCAGCGCGGTGATGATCGCCTCCAGCGCGCCGGCGGCGCCGAACAGGTGACCGGTCATCGACTTGGTCGAGGAGGCGGCGAGCGCGTCGGCGTGGGCGCCGAACGCCTGCCGGATCGCCCGCGTCTCGGCCGGGTCACCGAGTGGGGTGCCGGTGCCGTGGGTGTTGATGTAGCCCACCTCTTCCGGACGGACCCGCGCATCCTCCAGCGCGTCCTGGAACATGCGGATCACGCCACGGCTGCCGGGGTGGGGCGTGGCCACGTGGTAGGCGTCGTTGGAGGCCCCGTAGCCGGCGACCTCCGCGTAGACCTTGGCGCCGCGGGCGCGGGCGTGCGACTCGGACTCGAGCACCACGATCCCGGCGCCCTCGGCCACCACGAAGCCGGAGCGGCCACGGTCGAAGGGCCGGGAGGCGGCGGCCGGCTCGTCGTTGCGCGCGGCCAGCGCCTGCATCTGGCAGAAGCCGGCGTGCACCAGCGGGGTGACGCAGGCCTCGGTGCCGCCGGCGATCATCGCGTCGGCGCTGCCGCGCCTGATCAGGTCGGCGGCCTCGCCGATCGCGTGCGAGCCGGTGGCGCAGGCCGAGATGACCGCGAAGTTGCGGCCGATGGCGCCGAACTTGGTGGCGATGTAACTGGTGGCGGTGTCCACCAGGGCGTTGGGCAGGAAGGTCGGCGAGACCCGCCCAGGGCCCTTTTCCATGAGCACACGCTGCTGCTCCTCGATGATGCCGACGCCGCCGATCGCCGATCCGACCACCACACCGACCCGCTCCGGCCGGGAGACCTCCAGGCCGGAGTCGGCCATGGCCTCGCCGGCGGCGGCGATCGCGAACAGCACGCCCCGATCCATCCGGCGCGCGTCCTTGCGCGAGACGACCGTCTCAGGATCGAAGCCGCGCACCTCACCGGCGATGCGCGACGGGTACGGGGTGGGGTCGAAGGCGGCGATCGTGTCGATGCCGCTGTGGCCGTCGAGCAGCGCCTGCCAGGTGGAGGCGGCGTTCAGCCCCATTGGGCTGAGCGTCCCGATCCCAGTGATGAGCACGGTTTCCATCGTGCCCAGAGCCTAGCAGCCGGCGGCGCTCCCAGGGATCCCCGGGATTCGGCGGGGAGCTACAGCTCGTCGTCGTCGTCGTCCAGCTCGTCGCGGGCGACGAAGACCGCCAGGTCCGGGTCCAGCCCGGCGTCCTGGCCCTGCTCCGCGACGATCTCGTCGGGGAGCGAATCGGCCATGTCGTGGGGGTCGAGGTCGTCCGGGAGCTGGTCGAGCAGCTCGGTCTCGTCGACGGCGTCGTCGGGCACGTCGGTGTACAGACGATCGATGTCCTGCTCGTTGTGTCGCATGGTGTATGAGCTCTCCCTGATCATCGTCGGGTTCATGCCTCGCCGAGCCTGCTGGCGAGGTCCTTCCAGGCTGCTCTGGCCGCGCGTTCGGCCTCCACCGCCTCCGGTTGGGGCTCCACGACGTGCCGGGTCCTCGGCTCGGTGGCCAGGTCGAGGGCCAGGAGGGCCGCGCCGCGCGCGGAGGCCTCCGGCTCGTCCACCACCCGAACGGGCCGGGCGAGCACGTTGGCAAGCGTCTGCTGCCACCACCGGGACCTGACGATCGCCCCGCCGGAGGCGACCACCTCGATGGAGCCGGGCGGGGCGCGCAGCGCCCGCTCCAGGGCCTCGACCCCGCCGGCGAGCTGGAAGGAGATCGCCTCCAAGGTCGCCGCCACGATCTCCACGGCGGTGGTGGCCACCGACAGCCCGGCGACCACGCCGGACCCGGCGGCCAGGTCCAGCGGAGCCCGCGAGCCGGCGTGATAGGGCAGGACCAGGACCCCGTGGGCCCCGGGCGGGATCTTCGCCAGGGCGGCCTCGACCTCGTGGTCGCTGGGCAGGTTCAGCGTGCTCCTGGCCCATGCGTACAGGTTGCCCCCCCCGGAGAAGGCGGCGCCGGTCACCAGGCGGCGCCGGTCGACCCGGTAGCGCCACAGCTCCCTGGTCAGCGGCGTCGAGTCCTGGTGCACGACGCGGACCGCGGCGGAGGTGCCGAGGTTGATCGCCGCCCGGTCGGGGGTCACGCAGCCGGCGCCGAGGTTGGAGGCCGCGCCGTCGCCGACGGCCTGATGCCAGGCGGCGCCCTCCAGCGCCGGCCAGCGCCGCGCGGCCTTGCCGTCGAGCTGGCCGATCCAGCCTGGGCCCAGCAGCTCCGGGAGGGCTCCCTCGTCGACGCCGGCCAGCTCCAGCGCCTCGTCCAGCCAGCGCATCGAGGCCAGGTCGAGCAGGCCCGTGCCGGACGCCTGCGAGACCGAGGCGCGGGGATCGCCCAGCAGCGCGCCGGTGACGTATTCGGCGAGGCCCAGGTAGCCCGATGGCGCCGGCCGGACGGTCCGGGCCAGCCAGGGGATCTTGACGGTCCAGTAGGTCGTGTGCGGGACCGCGCCGGTGGCGGCTTGGAGCCGGGCGGGGTCGGTGCGCTCGCGAAGCTGGGCGACCAGCCCGGCCGCTCGGGTGTCCGCCCAGGTCAGCGCGCCGGTCAGCGGCTGCCGCGCCGCATCGACGGCGATCACCGAGTGCCAGGCGCAGGACATCGCCACGTCGGTCACCTGCCGGAGGTGCCCCTGGCCGGACAGCTCGTCGATGCAGTCGCCGACCGTCGCGACCACCTCGTCCGGGTCGAGCTCCGCGCGGCCGTCGTCGTCGATCGCCAGGTGCGTCGGCCGTCGGGCCAGTGCGTCCGGCACCGGCTCGCCGTCGCCGCCGAACAGCAGCGCGCGCACGGAGGAGGTGCCAAGGTCCAGCGCGAGCACCCGCCGCTCCATGGCTCCTCCCTGGTCGCCTGCTCGCTGGTGCGGATCCCCAGTGGTCGCCTGCTCTCTGGCGCAGATACCCAGCCGCCGCGCCCGCGAACCTGGGACCGCCTTGGGCGCGCCGCTGGTACAACTGGTCACCCCGTATTGTCACAGGAGGTGGCGGTGGTGCGCCGGCTGGTTCTCTGGGATGTCGACGGCACCCTGGTGCTGTATGGGAAGATCGGCCGGCAGGCGTTCGCCGACGCGTTCCTGACGTTTGCCGGGCGGCCGGCGACCGACCTGGACCGCCTGATGATCTCCACGGCGGGGCGGACCGACCCGGACATCGCCCTGGAGTTCCTGGCCAGGCATGGGATCACCGACGGCGAGGCCCAGCTCGACGCGTTCCACGCCGCACTGGTGGACGCGCTGGCCGCCAAGGCCGCGATGCTGCGGGAGCACGGCAGGGTCCTGCCAGGGGTCGAGCCAGCGATGGCGGCACTGGCGGAGCGGCCCGGGGTCGCACAGTCGCTACTCACCGGCAACCTCGAGGCCAACGCGGTCCTCAAGCTGGCGACCTTCGGGCTCGACCGCTACGTCGACTTCGAGATCGGGGCGTACGGCTCGGACCACCGGGATCGCACGCAGCTCGTCGACGTCGCCAGGGCAAAGGCCAAGGCCAGGTTCGGGGTCGAGGTCGACCCCGCCTCGGTGGTCGTCATCGGCGACACCCCCCTGGACGTGGCCGCGGGCCGCGCGGGCGGCGCCAGGGTGGTCGCCGTCGCCACCGGCCACTACGACGTGGAGTCGCTCCGGGCCACCAGCCCCGACGCCGTCCTCCCCGACCTCGGCGACACCGACGCGGTCCTCGAGGCCATCCTCCCCGACGCCTGAGGCCCCGGCCCGCGGCGCCCCGCGCCCGCCTCGGGCCGGCGCTCCGCGGCGCCGGCGCCGAGCGCTCCGCGGCCGCCTCATCTCGCCTGCGCGCTTGTCTTGCTTGGGAATTTAAGAGAACGATGAGAAGTATTGCCTGCATGGTATGAGAAGGGTTTCTTGACCGAGATGTGTAAGCGGGGCACGATCGGATCAAGCGGGTGAACCCGCGGGTCGTGAACTAAGGAGGCTCCAATGGCAGACGATGGTGTCCAGGCCGCTCGGTCCACCGGCGACCCAACGAGGGCGGTGGCGCCACCGACCGACGTGACCGCGTCGAGCATCGCCGACCCGGCGCCGCTCGGCCTTGCCGGCTTCGCGCTGACCACCTTCGTGCTCAGCATGTTCAACGCGGGCCTGGTCGACAAAAGGGCCCTGCCGATCGTCTTCGGCCTGGCGCTTGCGTACGGCGGCGTGGCGCAACTGCTCGCCGGCATGTGGGAGTTCCGCAAGGGCAACACCTTCGGGGCGACGGCGTTCAGCTCCTTCGGCGCGTTCTGGCTCTCGTACTGGGCCTACGTGACCTTCTTCGCGAAGCAGGTCCCAGCCGCCAACGCCGGCTCGGCCGTCGGCCTGTTCCTGATCGCGTGGGGGATCTTCACCGCCTACATGTGGATCGCGTCGTTCAGGACGACCGCCGCCGTCAACCTGGTGTTCCTGCTGCTGGCGATCACCTTCATCCTGCTGGGCATTGGTGAGGCAAGGGGGAGCACGGGCATCGTCAAGCTCGGCGGATGGTTCGGGCTTGCCACCGCGGTCGCGGCCTGGTACGCCTCCTTTGCGGGCGTGACCAACTTCACGTTCGGCCGCGAGATCGTCCCGGTGCGGCAGCTGCGGCGCGCGTAGCGCGGCGCGGCCGGTGGCGGCGCGAGGCCGGGACTGAGAGGCTTCGCGCTGCCACTGCTCGTGCAGGTCGGGACTTGCGAAGGAGCGAAGATGGCGGATTCCGTCGAGACCAACCAGCAGGCCCACGAGACCATATCGGTGCTCGTGCGCGAGGGGCGCACCTTCCCGCCGCCGCCCGAGTTCACCGCGCAGGCCCTCGTCAAGGACGACAGCGTCTACGAAGAGGCCGAGCGTGACTTCGGGGGCTTCTGGCTCCGGCGGGCCAAGGAGTTCGTGGAGTGGTTCAAGGAGCCGACGCAGTCGCTGGAATGGGACCCGCCCCACTGCACCTGGTTCGCCGACGGCGAGCTGAACGTCGCCTACAACTGCCTGGACAAGCACGTCAACGCCGGCCGCGGCGACAAGGTCGCGTACCACTGGGTGACCGAGCCGGTCGACGAGGAAGACCAGACCATCACCTTCGCGCAGCTCAAGGACGAGGTCTGCCGCTTCGCCAACGGTCTGCGCGGCCTGGGCGTCCGCAAGGGCGACCGCGTCGGCATCTACATGGGGATGGTGCCGCAGCTCCCGATCGCGATGCTGGCCTGCGCCCGCATCGGCGCGCCGCACGTGGTGGTGTTCGGCGGCTTCTCGCCCGACTCGCTCGGCGAGCGCATGTCGAGCACCGGCTGCAAGGTCCTGGTCACCCAGGACGAGGCCTGGCGCAAGGGTGGGGCCATCCCCCTGAAGGAGATCGCCGACAAGGCCATCCAGCAGGCGCCAACCATCGAGCACATGGTGGTCATGCGGCGCACAGGCAACGCCGTGCCCATGCAGGAGGGGCGCGACGTCTGGTGGCACGACCTGGTCGACGGCAAGCCGACCGAGTGCGAGCCCGAGCGCTGCAACGCCGAGGACGTGCTCTTCCTGCTGCACACCTCTGGCACGACCGCCAAGCCCAAGGCGGCCCAGCACACCACCGGCGGCTACCTGACCTACGTCTCGGTCACCCACAAGTGGATCTTCGACGTGCACGACGACGACGTCTGGTGGTGCGCGGCCGACGTCGGCTGGGTGACCGGCCACAGCTACATCGTGTACGGGCCGCTGAACAACGGCGTCACCGGCGTGCTCTACGAGGGCGACCCCGCCTACCCGCAGATCGACCGCCACTGGGAGATCGTGGAGCGCTACAAGGTCCGCGAGTACTACACCGCGCCAACCCTGATCCGCTCGTTCATCAAGGCGGGGCCGGAGTGGCCGCAGCGGCACGACCTGTCCTCGCTGAAGCTGCTCGGCACGGTGGGCGAGCCGATCAACCCCGAGGCGTGGGTCTGGTACTGGAAGTACATCGGCGGCGAGCGCTGCCCGGTGGTCGACACCTGGTGGCAGACGGAGAACGGCGGCATCCTGATCACCCCGCTGCCCGGCATCACCGTGCTCAAGCCGGGCTCCGCCACGGTGCCGTTCCCCGGCAACAAGCCGGCGATCCTCGACGAGCAGGGCAACCCGGTGGAGCAGGGCAAGGGCGGCTACATCGTGATGACGCGTCCCTGGCCCGGGATGTTCCGCACGCTGTGGCAGGACGACGAGCGCTTCGTCTCGAACTACTTCTCGAAGTACGGGCCCAGCGTCTATTTCGCCGGCGACGGCGCCAAGCAGGACGAGGACGGCTACTACTGGCTGCTGGGGCGGATCGACGACGTGATGAACGTCTCCGGCCACCGCCTGTCGACCATCGAGCTGGAGTCCGCGCTGGTCGCCAACCCCGCGGTGGCCGAGGCGGCGGTGGCGGCCGCGCCCGACGAGCTGACCGGCCAGACGCCGCTCGCCTTCGTGGTGCTGCGCGCCGGCCACGAGCCCTCCGACGAGCTGGCGAAGGAGCTGCGCGAGTGGGTCGGCGAGCGCATCGGCAAGATCGCCAGGCCCAAGGCGGTGATCTTCGGCGTGGACCTGCCCAAGACCCGCTCCGGCAAGATCATGCGCCGGCTGCTCAAGGACATCGCCAACGGCCAGCCGCTGGGCGACACCACCACCCTGCGCGACCCGCTGGTGGTGGAGCAGCTCAAGGACGACGCGGACCGGCTGCTCGGCCGCGAAGGGCCCTGAGTCGGGCGGGCGGATCCCCCCGGAGGGGCCTGGGGAACCCCAAACGGGTGCCCCGGTGGATCGACAGGTGACGTGGGGAGGTGGCGCGCAGTGCCAGCGTCACCTGCCTCCACGCCCCCGGGCCGGTCGGTGCTGCGCAGCGTGGTCGCGCTCGTCCTGGTCCTGGCAGGGCTGGTGGCGGTTCGCTGGTCGGTCACCGGCGGGCTGACGCGCCCGCTGGCGCCGCCCGCCAGGCCGGCGGCGCCGCGCGAGCCAGCTCCCAGCGCGCAGGACCTGGCTGGGCTGCGCGGGACCCTGCTGTACTTCGGCGGGCGCCAGGTGCTGGCGGTCGACGCGGTTTCGGGCACCATCTCGTCGGTCCCCTCGCCCGGAGCGGGCCGCGTCCGGGTGCTGCGGCAGGGGAGCCACATCGTCCTGCTGGCCAGGGACGGCGGCGCGGCCGCGCAGGGGACCGGGCTGGCGTCCAGGCAACGCCCGCTGGGGGACGCGATGGACGTGCTGCCATCGCCGCGGTCCGACCGGGTCTGGCTGGTCAGCCAGGACGACAGCGCCCCGGACGAGGCCTACGTGCTGCGCGAGGTGGACCTGGCCAGCAGCCGCCAGCTCCGGCGCTGGACCCTCCCCTACAACGCCGAGCCGGTCGCGGTGGTGCCGCAGGGTGTCGTCATCCGGGACCTCCAGAATGGCTTCGAGGTCCGCGACCCCCGGGGCAGGCGGATCGCCAGGCTGGGCCGCGACCTGACCTTCCTGGACCGCCACGGCAGCCTGCTCGCCTATCTGGACGACCGTGCGCTCCACCTGCGCGACCTGGCCACCGGGACCGACCGCACGGTGGCGCCGCCCGCCGGGGCCAGGAGCTGGTTCGCGGTCGGCCCGCCATTGCCAGGCATGGGGTGCTGCCTACAGCTCGGGTCCTTCTCCCCGGACGCCAGCATCCTGGCGGTGTTCACCGAGCTGGCCGGGCCGGGCCAGCCCGGGGTCACCGTCGTGGACGTGGCCAACGCCCGCGCCAGGCTGCTGCCCGGGTCCGGCGGGGCGACGCCGGTGGCCTGCCAGCCGTGCCTGGGCTGGAGCAACAGTGGCTGGCTGTTCTTCTTCAACGGTGGGCCGGCGCTTGCCGACCCGTCGGCCTGGCTACCGGGGGAGCCGGCCGCCATACCGCTGGCGCTGGACCTGCGCGACGTCACCACGGTCCTGCCCAGCGGTCTGGCGCCAGCTTGACGCTTGGCGCCGGCCTCGGGACGGCGTGGTGGAGCGCGGCGGGCCTGAGGCAAAATCAGGTGTCATCCGCTCCGCCGTCCGGGACAATCCAAGCCATGCATTTCGAGATTCGGCCGATCGCCGACACCGACGAGGATTGGGGACGCTTCTGGCCCGTCCTCGAAGCAGCCTTTGGCGAGAGCTCCGCCGAGGGCGAGGCCGAGGAGTGGCGCGGCAACTTCGAGTTCGACCGTAGCCTGGCGGCGTTCGAGGGCGAGCGCATCGTCGGCACGGGCGGCGCCTACTCGATGGAGCTGACGCTTCCCGGCCTGACCTCGGTGCCCGTCGGCGGCCTCACCTCCATCGCGGTGCTGCCGACCCACCGGCGCCGCGGCATCCTGCGCGCGATGATCGAGGGGCACCTGCGGGACGTCGAGGCCCGCGGCGAGCCGCTGTCGGTCCTCAACGCCTCGGAGGCGACCATCTACGGCCGCTTCGGCTACGGACCGGCCACCTGGGCCTCGGAGTTCGAGATCGACACGCCCTTCGGGGCGTTCGCGGACCCGCCGGAGACCCCCGGCCGGGTGCGTTTCGTGGACCCGGCGGAGGGCGCCAAGCTGCTGCCGGAGTTCTACGACCGGGCCAGGCGCGCCCAGCCGGGCGAGCTGTCTCGCGGTGCCGCGGCCTGGGCGATCTACTTCCGCGACCCCGAGTGGTACCGGCGTGGCGGCAGCCAGCACTTCGACGTCGTTTACGAGACGGGTGGCAGCACGGTCGACGGCTGGGTCAGCTACCGCATCGAGAGCCACTGGGACGGCGAGCTGCCGGCCAACACCGTGCGGGTGCGTGAGCTCTACGCGCTCACGCCCGCCGCCCGCACCGCGCTGTGGCGCTACTGCCTCGACCTCGACCTGGCCGGCTCGGCGAAGCTGCTGGGGCGGCCGGTCGACGAGCCGCTCCGCTGGCTGCTGGCCGACTCGCGACGCCTGCGGACGACCCAGACGCGCGAGGACCTGTGGGTGCGGCTGCTGGACGTGCCTGCGGCGCTCGCCGCCCGCCGCTACGCCACACGCGACCGCCTGGTCCTCGAGGTGACCGACCAGCTCCGCCCGGCCAACCACGGGCGCTTCGCGCTGGAGGGCGCGCCCGACGGCGCCTCCTGCCAGCGGACCGGCGACGACGCGGAGCTGCGTCTGGACGTCGCTGAGCTGGGCGCCGCCTACCTCGGCGGGGTCCGCTTCACCACGCTGGCCACCGCCGGGCGCGTGATCGAGCGAACACCCGGCGCGGCGCGGCGCGCCGACCAGCTCTTCGCCAGCGACCCCGCTCCCTGGTGCACCACCTCGTTCTGAGCCAGGTCCGAGCGGTCCGACGGTCCGTCAGGGCGCCGGTATCCGGTGCCGAACGCTACGCTCCCCTAGGGTTTCGCCTGGTCGGGCGCCAGCATCCGCGCGATCCTAACGGGACTCGTGGGCGCCCTCACTGGCGTCCAGCCAGCGCTCGACCTCGGCCGCGTCGTAGCGAACATGGCGCCCGAAACGGGTAGGGCAGTCCCGTCCTAGTTCTGCGCGGCAGAGGGGCATCTCCTACCTCTCGCGCACGGGTCGCCTAGGCGGGCTGCCTCTGCGGCAACCTCGGCACGCCCGGGACGGAAATGACATCCCAGGTAAAGGATGGGGATGTCGAGTCGCGGTCCGCTTCGAGTAGGCAGATGGCGCCCTCGCGTAGAAGTTCACTGACCGTGACGCCGCGTCGGTCGGCGAGTTCCCGTAGGGTCGCCGCTAGCTCCGGCTCAAGGCGGAGCGAGATCATCTGGTCCAGCCGTCTGGGAGCTACGGCCCTGCCCGACCCCTCGACCACTTCGCCAGCGTGCTGGTGGGCCAGCTCCCGCCGCTCACGCTCACTGCGCCGGTGTTCGTCGCTCATCGCTGTCCCCTCCACTTGCGGCCCTTGACTCGCTCCCACTCTTTGATCTGGGCTGGCTTGGCCTTCCATCCTGTCACCGGCCGCAGCCAATCACCACGTTTGTATGACGTATCAAACAGTAGTGTCCACATCTGATTTCGTGCCCTGTCTGGCCCGACGAAGGCCGCCTCGGCCGTCTTCAGAGGTAGCCGGATCTCAACGGGCTCTTCGGTCAGCACCTCATGCACTACTCGCTCATCGACCCCATGGCGAAGGCAGTGAAGGAGGTTATTCGTCTCTTCGTCTGATTCTTCCTCTTCATCGTCCCAGTCGATCGCCTGGTGCTTGCTGAGATCCATCCCATCGCCTAACCTCGTAATACGACACCGCGCAATGTTGTATCACACCAGGTCAGGAGAGTGCCATGCGCGAGGAGACGCCTCAGGGAACGGAGCCCGAGGAGACGGCTCAGGTCACCGAGCCCAAGGAGAGGTTGAACAGGATCGAGGCAGCCGCGTTCTTCACGGCCGACCATGCTGACGCAGTAGGCGGGAAGCTCTACGTCAACGGCGGATTCTTCAACATGCTTCGCTTCCCGAGCTATCCAGCCATCGTGCCGACGCTCGGAATCGGCGCCTCGCTCAAGGTCCCATGGCACGCCTACCAGCAAGACCATCACTTCGTCGTTACCCTGCGTGACGAGGACCATCGAGAGCTGCCACTTCGGATTGAGGGAAACTTCCGCGTAGGAGCCGACATCCTTCTGCGCCACGGCGACCCGAGTGTCATCAATATCGCTGGAACCGTCACCAACGTGGTCTTCGAGCGCCCCGGTCATTACCACCTACTGCTTCATGTAGACGACGAAGAGCTGGCTCGTTGGGACCTTCAGGTGGTTCAAGTGCCTGGCGGGTTTCCCAGTGCCGCGATGCCAGGACTCGCTCAACCGTAAGCCGCTCCGAAGCTCCCATCCCCGGACACCTCGCTGGTGGTGTGCCCGGCGGGACCTCACGATCCCGCCGGGCTTCCAGCGGTACACGGTCACCCAGAAGTCGACCGGGCCCGGTACCTCGTGACCCTCAACCTTCTGAGCCCCTCCAACAATCGAGGCCATTCTGGTTGCGTGCATCCGATGATCCTTTCCGTCGTACTCCTCCTGTGTACCGTCCCCCACGCGCAGCACCTATGCACACTTCGCGTACCGAGGCGGGCTTGGCGCGGACTTCGCGGGCCGCGCAACGCACGAGGCTCGGGCTGCTGTTCCAGCAGGGTGCGGGCTACCCAGCCGGGCAGCAGCTCCCCGGGGACGAACACCACCGGCTCGCCGTGGTCGGGATGTATGCCGGCCTCGCAATGGATGTAGCCCGGCGACAGCATCCCGATTGGCGGCAGCTCGACGCCCTCGCGCTCGGCCTGCACCCGCTCGACCTCCACGGCCCGGTACGTCTCGGGATCCATCGCGATCACGTCCCTTGCAGGTAGCGGAAGACCGCGAACGCGCGCGGTCGGGCCAGTTGGATATCGCCGCGCCAGTTGGCCACGATGCCGATCTGGCCGACCTCCGCGTAGCGCTCCGACAGCACCTGCACGTTCAGGTCCAGTCGCTGGTCGCTCAGGAGCTGGCTCTAGTCGCCACGAAGGCGTCGGACATGGCAGGTGCTCGGCGTTTCCGCAGGTCAGCGCCTCTGTGAGCGGCCACGGAACGCGGTCGGAGGTTGTCCCGTTAGGGCGCCGTTACCGCTGCTGCGTACGAATCAGCCTGCAAGCCGTGGCTCGACTCTTGCGCGGAGGAAGCGGAACACGATGTGTGGGATCTTCGGCATGGTGCGTTCGGCGCACGACCCGGACCCGGCCTGGGCGTCGAGCGTGTTCGTCGCCCTCGGGCACCTCGCGGAGGAGCGCGGCCGCGACGCCGCCGGCTTCGTGCTCGTCGGCGATGGCTCTGGGGGCGCCGGAGGCGGTCAGAGCGACGGCTCCGACCGTGCCGCCCTCCCGGGCCGCGACGACGATGGCGGGCCGCGCGACCTGATCCACCGTCGCGACGTGCGGCTCGGCCGCTGCCGGGTGGTCAAGGACACCCGCCGGTGGGGGTCCGTCTGGCAGCCGGAATTCCTGCAGGCGCTGGACGGCGCACAGGCTGCGCTCGGCCATACCAGGCACGCCTCGCAGGGCACGCCCGGTACGCTGGCCAACGCCGCGCCGCTGGCGGTGGGTGAGGGCCTGATCGGCGTCCACAACGGCGACGTCGACGCCCACGCCTTGCGCAGCGGCCTGCCGATCGCGCTGCCGCCCTCTCACGGCGAGACCGACAGCGAGGTGCTGCTGCTGGCGCTGGACCGGGTCCGCGGGCACCAGCGGGCGGCCTGCCACGTGCTGGAGACGGCCCACGGCCTGGCCACGCTCGCCTGGGTGGACCGGCACGCGCCGGACGTCGTCCACGTCGCTCGCGCCGCCCTGTGCCCGCTGGCGATCGCCAGGGACGCTCGCGACAACCTCTACTGGGCGTCCTCGCCGGCGTGGTTCCGCCGCCTCGACGAGCAGACCGGTGGGCGGCTTGGCTTCGAGGTCGAGCGGGTCCGCGAGGGCACTCTGCTGGCGATCGCCGCCGGCGCGACGCCCTCGATCCGCGCCAGGCGCTCGTTCGAGCCGGTCGCCCGCCCAGGGGACGCCTGGCGGTTCCCTTCCATCTGGAACGGCCTGGACCCCGCCGACGTCGCGGCGTTCCAGGCCGAGGCCCGTCACCGCACCGTCCGTCGCCGCACCGCAGGCGCCCGCGCCGAGCTCGCCGAAGCCGCCCCGGCCGGTTAGCGAAGGGCGCGGCACCGCCGAGGGGCGGTGGCCCGGGGCCACCCCGGCGGGTCAGCGCGGGGGGCGCGGGTCGCCCTGGGGCGCCCCGGCGGGTCAGCGCGGGGTTGCCGGGGGCGCCCCGGTTGGTCAGCCTCTGGTGCGCTCGAGCAGGCGCTCGGCGATCCGCAGGTCGTCCGCGAAGGTGATCTTCAGGTTGCCTGGCTCGCCGGGCACGACCGCGACCTCCAGGTCCGTGTAGCGCTCGGCGCAGGCGGCCGTGTCGGTCCCGGTGAAGCCGTCGCGCGCGGCGGCGTCGTAGGCGTCCAGCAGCGGAGCGGCGCGGAAGGCCTGCGGCGTCTGGATGCTCACCAGGCGCTCGCGGTTGCCGGGGACCAGCCGGCCGGCGGGGTCGACCGCGAGCACGTTGTCGACCGGGACACCGGGGACGGCGGCGCCGCACGACAGCGCGGCGGCCAGAACCCGCTCGGAAAGGTCCGTGGAGGCCAGCGGGCGCGCGGCGTCGTGGAGCAGCACGGCGGTGATGACGCCTGTCCGTATTGCACCGGCCAGATGTTGCAGCGCGCGGTACTCGGACTCGTGGCGGGTGGCGCCGCCGGCGACCAGGTCGACCTCAACGCCTGGCAGCTCGCGCTCCAGCACCTCGCCGGCCAGGGAGAGGTCCTTTGCCCGCACCGCCAGCACCAGCCGCTCGACGCCGCCGGTGCCTGCCAGCGTCTCCAGCGCCCACACCAGCATGGACCTGCCGGCCAGCGGCAGGTACGCCTTGCTGCCGCTGTGCCCGACGCGCGTGCCCGAACCGGCGGCGAGCACGATGCCGGCGTATGGCCCCCCGGCTCCGTTGTGCATGGCGGTCATCCTACGCAAGCGTCTGGCCAGGCGCGGTCGTCAGCGCCGGCCAGCGCCGGCCACGGCGTCCTGGAGGGCTTGGGGCGTGGCGATGCCGTCGACCCGCTTGCCGTCCACGTAGAAGGTGGGCGTGGCGTTCACGCCCCGCACCGATCCCTGGTTGATGACCTGGCGGAGCCAGGGCTCGTAGGTCCCGCGGCGGACGCAGCTCGAGAAGGCGGTGCCGCCGATCCCCGCGCGTGCGCCGAGCTGGACCAGCCGGTCGGCGGTCAGGGCGCCGGAGTTCTCCGGGGCCTGCCCGGCGTAGAGCAGGTCGTGGTAGGGCCAGAACTTGCCCTGGTCGCCCGCGCAGGTGGCGGCGTTGGCGGCCAGCACGGACTCGCGCCCGAGGATGGGCTGCTCGTGGAAGACGAAGCGGATCCTGCCCTGGTCCACGAGCTGGCGGACGGTTGGGCCGACCGCGGCCTGGAAGTTCGCGCACGCCGGGCACTGGAAGTCGCCGTACTCCTCGACCAGCACCGGGGCCGACGGCTTGCCGAGCAGCTCGCCCTGGTTCGGCCCGAGCGCGTGCGCCGGCCGTACCAGCGGTCCCTTGCGCGCCTGGATGCTCTCCCTGGCGGCCAGCGCGATCCCGGCGATCACCAGCACCGCCACGATCAGCCAGATCGAGCCGCGCGACCGGCGGGCGAGCCGCGCCGCCTCCTCGACCCCGGACTCCCGCGACTCCCCGGACTGGCGTGGCTCCCGGGCCGGCGCGGCGCCAGGACGCGCCGGCGGTTCCCGGCCGGGCTTCCCTGGACGCCGCACCCTAGGAACCTTCCGCCTCGTCGGCGCGGACCGCACCGGCGACCTCGGACGCCTGGGCGGCCTCCGCCCTGGCCTGGCGGGCAGCCCGCTCGCGGGCGATGCGACGGTCCTCGCGGACGGCCACCTTCTCCTCGTAGCTGGCCCACGACGCCAGGATGGCGATCACCGCGACCAGGGAGATGATGTCGCCGGCACCCCACATGATCGCGCCGCCGGCCTGCTGGTCGGCCAGCGGGGTCGGCCCCCAGCCGCGCACGAACGTCGCCAGCGACGGCGCCAGCAGATGGCCGGAGTTCATGATCGCCACGCCAAGGAAGGCATGGAACGGCACCATCAGGAAGACGTAGAGCACCCGTGCCAGGTGGTGCAGCCGCCACCTGGTCGGGTCCAGGCCGACCACCGGCCACCAGAACAGCAGCCCGACCGCGATGAAGTGCAGGTGGATCGCGTCGTGCACGTACTGGTTACGCAGGCTCAGGTCGAACAGCGGCGAGAAGTAGAGCGCGTACAGGGTCATCGTGAACAGGATCCAGGCGATCAGCGGGTAGCCGATGATCCGCACCGGGAGGCTGTGCACGACCCGCACGATCCGCTTGCGCGCTGGCGCCGACGCGGTCATCAGCACCATGGTGATGGGGGCGCCCAGCGCCAGCAGCGGCGCCGCAATCATCGCCAACAGCAGGTGCTGGCCGGCGTGCACCGAGAACAGCGCGGTGTCGTAGCGCTCGATCGGCGACTGCAGCGCCAGGGCGATCGTGCCGAGCCCGCCGAGGAAGCAGGCGGTGCGCTGCGCCGGCCAGCGCTGGCCGCGCTCGACGATGCGCCTGCGGCCCAGCAGGTACAGGGTGGCGGCGGCCAGCAGGGGGACCGCCACCAGCGGGTCGAAGCTCCAGTCGAGCAGCACCGAGCGCAAGGTCGGCGACGGCACCGCCTGGCCGGGCGCCGGCCCGGCCAGCGCCGGCACGGCCGCCGGGCCGGCGAGCAGCGCCAGGGCGGCCACCGGCGCGCTCCAGAGGCTTCGGATCGGGTTCCACCGCAGCATGACGGCCCCATGGTATGCCGGGCGACCCGAAAACCCGGGCCGCTGGACCGACCCGCGAACGATCACAGTTGCAACAAGGTGCAACTGCACTGTTAACTGTGTGGCGAGATGGCTTCCAATACGGACTCCGCGATCGCCCTGCTGCGCGAGCAGGGCATGCGCATGACGCCGCAGCGGATCGCGATCGTCACCGAGATCATGACCACGCCGGGCTACGTGATCCCGATGCAGGTCATCAAGCAGATCCAGGAGCGCGTGCCGGGCACCAGCGCGTCCACCGTGTACCGGACGCTGGAGCGCCTGGAGGAGGTCGGCGTGCTGGTCCACGTCCACTTGGAGAGCGGTATCGGCTACCACCGGCTCGCGGACGCGCAGCACGTCCACCTGACCTGCGCCGGCTGCGGCGACGAGCGGGAGCTGCCCTCCAGTGCGCTCGAGCGGCTTCAGGGGCTGATCATGGACGACCACGGCTTCTGGCCGGATTTCAGCCACCACGCCATCTCAGGGCTGTGCGCCGGCTGCCTCCAGCGGCGCGGCTCCGCGACCGCGGCCCACGCCCACCGCGAGCGCGAGCCGGTCGCCTGACCGCCGGCGGCGCCCGTCAGCTCAGGAGCGCACCAGGCGGGCGATCGCGGCGCTCGCCTCGGCGACCTTCTCCTCCGCCTCCGGACCGCCGCCGGTGATCGCCTCGCGCACGCAGTGGCCGAGGTGGTCGTCCAGCAGCTCCAGCGCGACCGACTGCAACGCCCGGGTGGCGGCGGAGATTTGGGTCAGCACGTCGATGCAGTAGCTGTCCTCGTCGACCATGCGCTGGATCCCGCGCACCTGCCCCTCGATCCGGCGCAAGCGCCGCTGGACATCGTCCTTGTGCCCGCTGTAGCCGCGCACCGCTCTCCCTCCGTGAACCGCAGATACCCCCCGAGGGTAGCATGCCGAGCCCCGGGCGGGACGGCTTGACGGCCCGCCGAGCGCTGGTGTCTGCTGGCCCAACAGGTAACTGACCGTAACATCGGTGCGCCCCGGGAGGTACGCATGGCACTCGATGTCGACGCCCTCCAGTCCGCCGCCGACCTCGAGGGGCTCGATCCGTTCCGACCCGAGTTCCGCACCGACCCCTACCCGCTGTACCGCAAGCTGCGCGAGCTCGACCCGATCCATCGCAGCCCCGCCGGCGCGTGGATCCTGACCCGCCACACCGACGCCACCGCGGTGCTGCGCGACCCCCGCTTCAGCTCCAACCCGTCCCACCTCGGCGGGGAGCGGCCCCAGGTGGGGCCGCGGCGGGTGGACACCAAGGTGCTGCTGTTCCTGGACCCTCCCGACCACACCCGGCTGCGGTCGCTGGTGTCCAAGGCGTTCACCCCCAACGTGGTGCGGCGGCTCCGCCCGCGCATCGAGGCGCTGGTCGCCGACCTGCTCGACCGGGCCGAGCGGAGGGGCTCCCTGGAGCTGATCGCCGACCTCGCCTACCCCCTCCCCGTGGCGGTCATCTGCGAGCTGCTGGGCGTGCCGGCCGGCGACCGGGCGGTCTTCGGGAGCTGGTCGTCCGACGCCTCCCGCCTGCTGGACCGCGACATCGACCTGGACGAAGCGGCCCTGGAGCGGGGTGCCGCCGCGATCGCCGGCTTCACCGACTACTTCGGCGGCCTGATCCAGCAGCGGCGGGCAGAGCCCGGCGACGACCTGCTCTCCGGCCTGATCGCCGCGGAGGAGGACGGCCAGCGGCTCACCTGGGAGGAGCTGTTCGCCACCATCATCCTGCTGTACCTGGCCGGCCACGAGACCACCGTCAACCTGATCGGCAACGGCACGCTGGCCCTGCTGCAGCACCCAGACCAGCTCCAGCGGCTGCGCCGTGACCCGGCGCTGGGCCCCAGCGCCGTCGAGGAGCTGCTGCGCTACGAGAGCCCGGTCCACGTGACCGCCCGCATCGCCACCACCGACCTCGAGGTGGCCGGCGTCCCGATCGGCGCGGGCGAGCAGGTGGTCGTCCTGGTGGCCGCGGCCAACCACGATCCGGAGGCGTTCGCCGACCCGGACGTCCTGGACGTGGGCCGGCCGGACAACCGGCACCTCTCGTTCTCGGCGGGGATGCACTACTGCCTCGGCGCGGCGCTCGCCCGGCTGGAGGGCGAGGTGACCTTCGATGTGCTGCTCCGGCGCTTCCCGCGGCTCGCCCTGGTCGACTCGGAGCCCCATTTCCGTGAGCACTTCGTGCTGCGCGGCCTGCGCTCGCTCGACCTGCGCATCGCCTGACCGGACGCGAGGTCTGTCCGGAGTCGGGCACGCTCGCGCCGCCTGCCGCTGATGCCGGGCGCGCATGTATTCCGTTCCGTCTTGACCGGATGCACGAATCGTGGTGATTTACCTAGCGGCCGGCCGGGCTGGCCGGCAGCAAGGGTGCCGCGGGCCCGAATTCCGGCCCGGTAGCGTGATCCCGTAGCAATCAGGCATCCGCGCGGGAGGGGACGTGGCCAGGTACAGCTTCAGGTTCGACGAGGCGACCATCGGCGATCTGCAGGCGCGGATGGAATCTGGCCGGCTCACCTCCCGCGCGCTGGTGCGGGCCTACCTCCGGCGCATCGACACGATCGACCGCTCCGGGCCGGGGCGGGTCGGCCTGCGCTCGGTGCTGGAGGTCAACCCCGACGCGGAGCCGATCGCGGCGGCGCTCGACGACGAGCGGCGCCACGACGGCCCCCGGGGCCCGCTCCACGGTATCCCCGTGCTGGTCAAGGACAACATGGACAGCGCGGACCGGCTGCACACCAGCGCCGGCTCGCTGGCGCTGGCCGGCTCGCGCCCCAGGCGCGACGCCACCGTGGTGGAGCGGCTCCGCGTGGCCGGCGCGGTGATCCTCGGCAAGGCGAACCTGAGCGAGTGGTCCAACATCCGCTCACCGCACTCGTCCAGCGGCTGGAGCGCCCGCGGAGGGCAGACCCGCAACCCGTACTCGCTGGACCGCTCGCCCTCCGGGTCCAGCTCGGGGTCGGCCGCCGCGGTGGCGGCCAACCTGGCCACCGCGACCCTGGGTACCGAGACGGACGGGTCGATCCTCTGCCCGGCGGCCGCCTGCTGCGTGGTGGGGATCAAGCCGACAGTCGGCCTGACCAGCCGGGCCGGAGTGATCCCGATCAGCCACAGCCAGGACACGGTCGGGCCGATCTGCCGCACGGTGGCGGACGCGGCCACGGTGCTCGGCGCGCTGGTGGGCGTGGACGCGCGCGACCCGGCCACCAGTGACTCGGAGGGCAGGTTCCACACCAACTACCGGCGGTTCCTGGACGCCGGCGCGCTCCACGGCGCCCGCATCGGCATCCCGCGCGAGGTCTTCTACGGCTACAGCCCGCCCGCCAACCAGGTCGCCGAGGAGGCGATCGAGGCGCTCCGCTCGGCGGGCGCCGAAGTGGTCGACCCCGCCGACATCCCGGGCGCCAGGGAGATGGCCGGCTTCACCGGCGAGCGCGAGCTGGAGGTCCTGCTCCACGAGCTCAAGCACGACCTCGGCCAGTACCTCGCCGAGCGGGACGACCCGAGGATCCGTAGCCTGGCCGACGTGATCGCCTTCAACGACGCCCACGCCGACCGGGAGCTGCGGCACTTCGGGCAGGAGTTCTTCCTGGCGGCGCAGGGCAAGGGGCCGCTCACCGAGCCCGCCTACCTGGAGGCGCTGGCCAGCAACCGCCGGCTCGCGCGCGAGCAGGGCATCGACAAGGTGCTCGAAGACCTCGGCCTCGACGCGCTGATGGTGCCGACCAGCACCCCGCCGTGGACCATCGACCCGGTCAACGGCGACCACGTGCTCGGGGAGGGCTCGACCCCGGCCGCGCTTGCCGGCTACCCGGCCACCAGCGTGCCCGCCGGCTACGTGGAGGGGCTGCCCGTCGGCGTGACCTTCTTCGGCACCGCCTGGAGCGAGCCCACGCTGATCCGGCTGGCGTACGCGTTCGAGCAGGCCACCAAGGTCCGGCGGCCGCCTCGCTTCCAGCCTGGCGGCCTCGACCACAAGGTCCGGTCATGAGCCTCGAGGCCCATCAAAATGAACCAGAACGCTCCTTGTCACGTACGCTTCCATGACAGAGATTGGTGACGATGGGCTGGCGTAGGGCTATCCGTCGCCTACCGCTTGCCGGTGCAGCCGTCGCCGGCGCGGCGGTCGGCCATTCCATCGCGTACCTGATGGTCGCGCCCGAGGGCAGGACCCGGGCGATCCTGCTGGCCGGCACCGGCCACGGCTACTGGTCGACCGCGGTCGCCGCCGAGATCGTGCTCGGGTTGCTGGCGGTGACCACCTTCGGGCTGCGGCACTTCAACCGCGGCCTGCGGTCGGCGAGACGCCGGCCGAGCGACGAGCCGTGGGCGAGGCTGGCGGCCCGGCTGTCCTTGCTCCAGATCACCATCTTCGCGGTCCAGGAGGTGGTCGAGCGCGCCGCCAGCGGCCACGCGATCGACGACCTGCTCAGCGACCGGCTGCTGTCCATCGGCGTGCTGGTGCAGATCGTGGTCGCCGTGGGTGCGGCCACGCTGCTGGTGTGGCTGGGCCGCGTGGCCGAGGCGGTCGGCCGTGCCCTCGGCGGCGAGCGCCTGCCCCGGCCTGTCCGGGTGGTCATCGCCTGGCCGCGCGTGGTCATCCGGCCGACCTCTCGGTCGCGCTGCGCGGACGGGATCCGCGCGCCGCCCCGCGTCCGCACCGCCTGAACCATTCAGTCGAACCGCTCGCCGCCGCGCTAGTCCCGGCGGCCAGGGGTGGGTTCGCCTGCCCCCGCGGGGCGGAGGATGCGGAGGACACCTTCGATGAGGAAGCGGATTGCGTCGATCGCCGCAGCGGTCGGCCTCGCTGGCATGCTGGTCACCTTCACCGGCGCCGGGCCCGCCTCGGCGCACGAGCAACGCAAGATCGGCAAGTACAACGTGGAGGTCGGGTTCGGCGACGAGCCGGCCTACACCGGCGAGAAGAACAGCGTGATGATGTCCTTGAAGGACGCCAACGACAAGCCGGTCACCGACCTCGGCGACACGCTCAAGGTCGACGTCACCCAGGCCGGCAGCACCGACGACACGCAGAAGCTGAGCATGACCATGGGACCCAACTTCGAGGTCGGCGGGGACGGCACCCCAGGCGACTACCGCGCCTGGTTCATCCCGACCGCGCCAGGCCCCTACACCTTCCACTTCACCGGCTCCATCAAGGGGCAGGCCGTCGACGAGAAGTTCACCTCCTCGCCGACCACCTTCGACGAGGTGCAGGACCCGGCCCAGGTGGAGTTCCCGGCCAAGGACCCGACCACCGGCCAGCTCTCGGCCCGCGTCGACCGCGAGAACCAGCGGCTGAACCAGGCGCTGGCGGACACCAGGCGGCAGGCGAAGGACGAGGCCGGCACCGCCCGGCTGATCGCGATCGTCGGGGTGGTGGTCGGCGCGCTCGGCCTGGCGGCCGCCGGCTACGGTCTCAGCAGGAAGCGGGCGTAGGTCATGCGCCGCCCACTCGCCGCCGCCCTGCTCGCGGGGCTGGTGCTGCTGCTGGCCGCTCCGGCGGCCAGTGCGCACGCCTTGCTGCGCAGCTCCGATCCCTCCAGTGGGGCCTCGCTCGGCAAGGCTCCGGCGAAGGTGACCCTCACCTTCACCGAGCCGCCGGACCTGACCCTGTCGACCGTGCACGTCCTGGACTCCAGCGGCAAGGCGGTAGAGTCGGGCAAGGCCGCAGGGGTGCCTGGCAAGCCGCTGGCACTCGAAATCCCCCTCGGCCAGGTGCCCAACGGCGCGTACACGGTGAGCTGGCGGACGGTGTCCAGGACCGACGGGCACCTCACCAACGGCTCGTTCGCCTTCGGCGTCGGGGTGCAGCCGCCCTCCGCCGCTCCCGGCGCGCCGGCGGCCGCCGCCTCGTCGCCCCCCTCGGTGCTCGGCGTGGCCGGGCGCTGGGCGCTCGACTGGGGGCTCATCCTGCTCGTCGGTGCGGTGGCCAGCAGCCTGCTGGTCTTCCGGCGCCGCGACGCCGGACCGCTCCTGCCCGTGCTCGGCGGCGCGCTCGTCCTGGCGGCCGCCGGGCTGGTGGCGATGATCGTGTCGGAGCACTCGCGCGTCGGCGTGTCCCTGGATGAGCTGCTCGGGTCCAGCACCGGCGGCAAGCTGATCAACCAGGCGGTCGTCCTGGCGGTGACCGCGATCGTGCTCGGCGCGGTGGCCTTCCGGCCACGCCGTCCCGAGCTGCTGGCACTGCTCGGGGCCGGGGCGGCGGCGACCATGCTGGTACACGTCGCCGGGGGCCACGCGGCCGGGGAGGCGACCCTGACCCCGCTGCAGATCCTGGCCCAGTGGGGCCACCTGCTGGCGGTCGGGGTCTGGGTCGGCGGCTTCCTGTGGCTGCTGCTCGGGCTCAGACGCTCCTCCGCCGCGGCCGGCCCCGAGCCAGGCGACGGCCTTCGGGCCAGCATGCGCATCGAGCACGCGCACGCCAGCGTGGGCGGGCAGCCGGGCCAGACCCGCCCGGCTCCTTCCGCGGCGCCCGGAGCGCCCGCGGCTGGCAACGGCGGCTCCGCCAGAGGGGAGGCCGCCGCCGTGATGACGGTGCCGAGCGGCGCGGACGAGCGCGTGCTCGCCGTGCAGCGCTTCTCGACCATGGCGACGGTGTCGCTGGGCGTGGTGGTGCTCACCGGGCTGGCGCGGGCGCTGATCGAGGTGCGCAGCTGGCACGGACTGTTCTCGACCAGCTTCGGCCGCACACTCCTGATCAAGCTGGTGCTGGTCGCCGGCCTGATCGGTCTCGGCGCGGTGAACCACTTCCGGATCGTGCCCGCGCTGCGGGCCGGGCGGGCCAAGGTGGCGACATTGGCCTCGACCGTGCGGGCGGAGCTGGCGCTGGCGATCCCGATCGTGGTGGCGGCCGCGGTGCTCGGCGAGCTGCCGCCCGCGCAGTACCTCAGCCAGCCGGCCAGGCAACCGGCGCCGGCCGCGGTGACGGTCAGCGGCCACGACTTCGCCACCTCGGTGAAGGTCCAGCTGACCGCCACGCCCGGCACGGTCGGCGCGAACCAGTTCAGCGCCAGGGTGGTGGACTACGACAGCGGCCAGCCCATCCCGGCCAACCGCGTGTCGCTGGGCTTCACGCTGCCGAGCCGGCCGGACGTGGGCGCCTCGACCCTGGAGCTGAGGAAGGCGCCCGACGGGCGCTGGCAGGGCCAGGGCATCCTGTCCATCGCCGGGCGGTGGAGCATCATCACCCTGGTCCAGTGGCCGGGCGGCAGCGTGACCGTGCCGCTGCAGCTGGAGCCGCGCGCCGCGCCGGGAACTTCGCCAGGGGTGAAGATCTCCAGGGTTCCGGGCCAACCGACCGTCTACACCATCGCGCTGCAGCGGGGCGGCTCGCTGCAGACCTACCTGGACCCGGGGAGGCCCGGGCCCAACGTGCTGCACCTGACCTACTTCGCCGCCAACGGGTCCGAGCAGCCGATGTTCGAGGTCGCCGCCAAGGCGACCAACCCCGCCGGCGCCATCGACGACCTGACACTCGCCAAGTTCAGCAGCGGGCATTACGTGTCCAACCTGAACCTCGACGCCGGGCGCTGGTCCTTCGCGATCAACGCGACGTCCAAGGAGGGCGACCTCACCGACGCCCGCTTCGAGCAGGTGATCAAATGAAGAACCGACGTTCCCTGACAGTGGCCCTGGCGCTCGCCGCGCTGGTGCTGGCCGGCTGCTCCAGCGGGGGGTCGTCCTCGAGCGGCGGCTCCGGGCAGCCGAGCGCCACCACCGCCGGCGCGACGCCCGACCGGCCCAGCTCCACCGGCAAGCTCAGCATCGAGGCGCCCCGCAACGGCCAGACCGTCAGCGGCGGCAACCTGACCCTGAAACTGGGCCTCGAGGGGGCAACGATCGTGCAGGCGACCACCACCATGATCCAGCCGGACCAGGGCCACGTGCACGTGATGCTGGACGGCAAGCTCATCTCCATGAATTACAAGCTGTCGGAGAAGCTGCCGAAGCTCACCGCCGGCACGCATCTCATCCAGGTCGAGTTCGTGGCCTCCGACCACCTGCCGTTCGACCCCAGGGTCCTGGCGCAGGCTGCGTTCCAGGTGAGCGGGTGAGCCGATGACGGTCCAGGCCCAGGCGAGGGCCGCTCGGCGGCCTCCGGTCGCCGGCTCCGCGCTGGCGCCTGCGCTGGCCGGGCTCGCCTTCCTGGTGGCAAGGCCCGGGCTGGAGGCGCTGCCGGCCGGCGCCCGTACCGGCGTGCTCGCCGCCGGCTACCTCGCGCTCGGCCTCGCCGCCGCCGCGGCGACCCCGGCCGGACGACCCGCCGCGGCGGCGACCCTGGCGCCGCGGGGGCGAGCCGGGGCGGCCCGGCGGCCAGGCGCGGCGCCGGGGGCCCGGGGGCGAGCCGGGGCGGTGCTCGTGGTGGGGGTGGCGGCGGTGGTGGCGGCCGCGTTGCTGGCGGGGCCGGTGCCGCCGTTGCCGGCCGGGGTGGTCGCCCTGGCGCTGAGCCTGCTCCCCGCGGTCGCTGAGGAGGCGCTGTTCCGCGGGGCGCTGTACGGCCTGCTGGAGCGCTGGGGGGCGGTGGTCGCGGTGGGCACCTCGGCCCTCCTGTTCGCGCTGGTGCACGTTCCTTCCTACGGCCTGGCGGCGATGCCGGTGGACCTCAGTGCAGGGTTGCTGTTCGGGTGGCAGCGCTGGGCATCGGGCCGTTGGACCGTTCCCGCGGCAACGCACGCCGCGGCCAACCTGCTGGCGGTGATCCTTCGATGAAGTCCGTTCGCATCACGACGGTGGTGCTCGCGGTGGTGTTGCTGGCGACCTCGTGCTCGGGTCCGGGCGGGTCGGCAGGCCGGCCAGAGCCCTTGCGGATCGGCGCCGTCTACCCGCTGAGCGGCTCGCAAGGCCCTGGGGGCATCGAGGAGTATCGCGGCGTGGAGATGGCCGCGCGGCTGGCCAACCAGCGCGGCGGCGTCGCGGGCCGACCCATCGAACTGGTCCCCGTGGACGTGCCGGAGGCCGACGCCGCGCCCGCGGCGGTCCAGCACCTTGCCAGCCAGGGGATCGGCGTCATGCTCGGCAGCTACGGGAGCACCATCTCGGAGCCGGCGGCACAGACGGCTTCCCGTGGCGGCCAGGTGTTCTGGGAGACCGGCGCGGTCGGTGAGCTCATGGGCCTTCCCGCGGGTGACGATCGTGTCTTCCGGGTCGCTCCCGCCGGCTCGCTGCTCGGCAAGACCGCCATGGACTTCACCGCCTCGGAGCTGCTGCCCCGACTGAAGCGCAAGGCCGCCGGGCTGCGCTACACCGTGGCGGCGGTCGACGACCAGTTCGGCGACGGCGTCGCCCGCGGCGCGGTGGCGGAGCTGCGCGCCCGCGGCCTGACCGTGGCGGGCGACCTGCGCTACGATCCCCGCCGCGACCCGGCCGCCGGGGTGGTGCGGCGGATCGCCGCGACCAGGCCGGACGTGCTGTTCGTGGTCGCCTACATCGACGACGGCGTGGCCATCCGCAGGCAGATCGTCGCCCAGAACCTCCACCTGGTCGCCAACATCGGCACCTCGTCGAGCTACTGCATGCCGGCGTTCGGGGCGGCGCTCGGCAAGGACGCTGTCGGCCTGTTCGCCTCGGACAAGCCCGCCGCCGACTGGCTCAGCGCCCGCGGCCTGGCGCCCGGCGCGATCGCGCTCCTGAACCAGGCCAACCACGCCTACCGGGCCGCCTACGGCGACTCGATGAGCGCGGCCGCGCTGGCCGGCTTCGCCGGCGCCTGGGCGCTGCTGCACTTCGTGCTGCCAAAGTCCGGCTCGACCGACCCGGCTCAGGTCGCGGCGGCGGCCCGGTCGGTGAACGTCCCGATGGGCGGGCTGCCCAACGGCAGCGGCCTGCGCTTCGGGACGGTGGGCACGCCCGACGCCAGCGACAACCTGGGCGCCGCCTCGGTCATCTGGGAGTGGGTGGGCGTCAACGACCGCCAGATCACCTGGCCGCCAAGGTTCGCCACCGCGCCCATCAAGGCGCTCGAGATCACGCCATGACCCCTCCGAAGCGGACCGCAGCCGGCCGGATGGCGGCTGCCTCCGGTGTGGCGGTGGTGCTCGCGTACCTGGCCGGGACGGCGCTCAGCGGGCAGCTCAGCCCGCTGGCGCGCCGGCCGCTGCTGGACGGGCTGGCTCCGCCGCCCCCGTACCACTGGGTCAAGCCGCCTCCGGAGTTGTCGTCGGGCAACCGCCCGGCGGCGGGCGCCGACGGCGTGGTCCCGCTCGGCCCCAGCGGGACGCAGGTGACCGCGATCTCCACCGGGGACGGCCAGGCCAACCTGCTGCTGGACGCCAACGCGATCGCGCCCGCCACCGGCCAGCGCTCGGTCGCGATCGCGATCCAGCCGGTCGACCCGGCCAAGCTGGCCGGCGCCCCGCCAGGCCTGGTGCTTGCCGGCAATGCCTACCGGATCCAGTTCAGCTACCAGCCGTCCGGCAGGCCGGTCACGGCCCTGGCCGGCAAGGCCACCATCTCGCTGATCTTCCCGCTGCTACCGATCCCCGTGACCAGCCCGTTCGACCACACCGTGCTGTCCTCGGCCGACGGCAGGGCGTGGACCAAGCAGTCCAGTACCGCCACTCCAGGATCGCACCAGGTCGCCTCGGCCCTGCCGGCGCTGGGCTACGTGATCGCGGCGGTGCCGCCCGCCCCGGCCGAGGCTGCCGCGCCCAACCGCACGCCGCTGTACGCGGGGCTGGCGGCCGCCGCCGTGCTGGTCGCGGTCGCGGCGATCGTGCTCGCCCGCCGCCTGCGGGCCGCGCCAGAGGGCTACGACGACGATGACGAGGACTACGAGGACGAGGATGACGAACCCGAGGATTCGGGTCCCGGCACGGAGGAACACCGATGAAGGGTGCAACGTCGGAGATCCGGCCCGCCCGCCGCTGGGGCGGCCGGACGTGGTTGCTCAGGGCGGGGCTGGTCCTGGCGCTGGCCGGGATGGTGCAGGTGGGGAGTGCCGGGCCGGCGTTCGCGCACGCGGTCGGCGGCGGCCCCGCCGCCAGCAACTACCGCACCAGCGTCCGTGGCATCGAGCCTCCGATCCCCGGCGTCAGCGTCCGCGTGGTCGACGGCGGCAACCAGCTCGAGCTCACCAACCACGGCGCCCAGGAGGTGACGCTCCTCGGCTACGAAAATGAGCCGTACCTGCGCGTCGGCCCGGCCGGTGTGTTCCAGAACCAGCGCTCGCCCTCGACCTTCTCCAACCGCTCGACCACCGCGCCGGGCCAGATCCCCGCCGAGTTCAGCGCCGACGCGCAACCTGACTGGCGTCGCATCTCTTCGCGGCCCGTGGTGGTCTTCCACGACCACCGCGCGCACTGGTCCGGCGGCGCCGACCCCCCGGCTGTCCAGCGGGCCAGGGGCAGGCGGCAGACGGTCACGCCCGACTGGCAGGTCCCGATCAAGGTCGGCGACAAGACCTCGATCCTGTCCGGGAGTATCGAATGGGTGCCCGGGCCGTCGCCGTGGCCCTGGGCCGCGGTCGCGGTGGCGCTCGCCGCCCTGGTGCTGCTGGTCAGCCGCGGCTGGGAGGCCGGGGGCCAGAGGAGCCAGGCCCTGACCGAGGGACCGCGGAGCCAAGCAAGGCCGAGCGTCAGCCGCCCGGTGAGCTGGCAGGTCAGAGCGCTGGCCGGCGTGACCGCGCTCGCCGTGCTCACCGACGCGGTGCACACGTTCGGCGTCTGGACGGGCTCGACCGCGCCGATCCTCACCCAGCTCTACGGCAGCGCCACCTCGTTCGCGGGCTGGGTGATCGCCGCCGTGGCCATCCAGCGGCTGCTGACCGGCAAGCTGGAGGCGGGCCGCACCTTCATGCTGCTGGCCGCGATTTTCCTGGCGCTGGCCGGCGCGGCGCCCGACGTGCCGGCGCTGGCGCGCTCGCAGCTCCCCTCCGGGCTCGATCCGCTGCTGACACGCGCCGCCATCAGCGCGACCCTCGGCCTCGGCGCGGGCATGCTGCTGGCCGCCCTGGTCGGGCGGCAGCTCCGGACGCCGCGGCTGGCGGCCGCGGGGGCGGCCGCGGGTGACAGGCGGCCAGGTCCCGGCGGGCCCAGGCCGCCGCGCGCCACCGGCGGTGGCGGTGGCGGGATGGCGCGGACGGGCGCACGCCAGCAGGGCGGCGGCCAGCAAGGCGGCACCGGTTCGCCCAACCGGCAGCGCGGATCATCGGGCGGCTCCAAGAAGCGTTCAAGGAAATCTGGAGGAAGGTGACTGATCCATCCTTCCGGGACGAGCCATCAACGTTATCCGGGGAGCTCGTCCATACTGGTCGCGTGGAAAGGCCAACGGTGCCGGCAGGGCGCACATCGCACCGGCCGGCCACTCCGGCGGCACCCTCCTCCGCGCACCCGCTCGCCGTACGGTTGCGCCCGTGGGTGCCGTGGATCTCGACGGTCGCCCGCCTCGGCCTCGCCGTGGTCTGGGCGTGGGCGGCGCGCGCGAAGATCCTCGAGCCGGACGGAGCGGTGATCTCGGTCCGGGCGTACCGGCTGCTCCCCGAGGTGCTGGTCCACCCGGTCGCCTGGGGGCTGCCGTTCCTGGAGCTCGCCGTGGCCGTGCTGCTGGCCGCCGGCGTCGCCACGCGACTGGCCGCCGCCACCTCGACCGGGATGCTGCTGGTGTTCATCGCCGGCATCGCCTCGGCGTGGGCGCGCGGCCTGCAGATCGACTGCGGCTGCTTCAGCACCGGCGGGCCCGCCGCCGTCGGTGCCGCCCAGTACCTGGGCGAACTGCTGCGCGACACCGGCCTGGCCCTGGTGTCGATCGCCCTGGTCTGGCGGCCGTGGAGCCGCTTCGCACTGGGCGGCGAGACCGAGCCAGGTGCGACCTCCCTACCGCCGCCACAACCCTGACGAGACCGGCCTGGAGGACGGATGACCAACCAGAACTACCCTCCGAAGAGGCGGCGGGGCGACAAGATCGCGGCTCGGCGAGGGCGGCGGCACCCATGGTGGCAACTGTGGACCGGCATCGCGGTCCTGGTCGTCGCGCTGGTCGCCGGCATCGCCATCCAGTCGGCCCGCTCGTCGAGCAGCGGCTCGGTCGTGACCCCGGCCCACGCGCTCGGCCCTGGCGGCGGCGAGCAGCGCGGCAACGCGTCCGCGCCGGTGCTCGTCGAAGAGTACGGGGACTTCCAGTGCCCGCACTGCGCCGACTTCCAGCGGGACGTCGGACCCACCATCAATCGGCTGGTCGACGCCGGCACGATCCGCTTCGTGTACCACCCGATCGCCTTCATCGGCCCCGAGTCGACCACCGCCGCCAACGCCGCCGTCTGCGCCGGCGACCAGGGGAAGTTCTGGCCGTACCACGACCAGCTCTTCGCCCAGCAGGGGCCCGAGAACTCCGGGACCTTCTCCACCGGCAAGCTGCTCAGCATCGGGCGGCAGGTCGGCGTGAGCGACCAGCGCTTCACCACCTGCGTGAACAAGGGCACCTACAACGGCTGGGTCGCCAAGTCGACCGACGACGCCTCGCGCCGCGGCGTGAACCAGACCCCGACCGTGTTCGTGGACGGCCAGGCCGTCTCAACCGCGATCACCGCCACGGGTCTCCAGGACGCCGTCAACTCGGCGCTGGCGGCGAAGTGACGGCTCCCTCCGGCAGGATGGCCTGACCGAGCAGCAGCGCTGAGGAGGGATGCAGGTGGATCTCGCGGATTCGGTTCGCAGGTTCTGGGACGCGGACGCCGCCACCTACGACCGTTCGCCGGACCACGGCGCGGCAACGCCGACCGAGCGGGCCGCCTGGGCCGCGGCGCTTGCGCGTCTGTTGCCGCCACCGCCCGCGCGGGTCCTGGACGCCGGCGCCGGCACCGGGTTCCTGTCGCTGGCTGCCGCGCGCCTCGGCTACCAGGTCGCCGCTGTCGACCTGTCGCCCGGCATGCTGGCGCGGCTGCGCGAGTCGGCCGAGCGGGAGGGCTTGACGGTCGAGGTGGTCGAGGGCGGGGCCGAGCAGCCGCCGCCCGGGCCGTTCGACGCGGTGATCGAGCGCCACCTGCTGTGGACGCTGCCGGACCCCCTCGCCGCGCTGGCCGCCTGGCGCGAGGCCGCGCCGGCGGGACGCCTGGTGCTGTTCGAGGGCCTCTGGGGCAAGGTCGACCCCATCGAGCGCCTGCGCCAGCAGGCCCGCGAGGGCTGGCGGCGCCTGCGCGGCGAACCAGACCACCACCACGGGCACTACGACGCGGCGCTGGTCGCCGAGCTGCCACTGGCCGCCGGCGCCCACCCGGACCGGATCATCGGCCTGGTGGAGCGGACGGGCTGGGGACCCGCCCGGCTGGAACGGCTGCGCGACGTCGAGTGGGCGCAGCTGCTGGCGCTGCCGCCGGCGAACCGCCTGCTGGGAGTCGTGCCGAGACTGGCGATCAGCGCCGGCGCCTAGCGTTTACGCGGACTTGACCATCTCCTGACGAGCATGGGCCGGCGCCCTTGCCGGGCGCTTCCCTGGCAACCCATCCGGAGGTGGACCCATGAACGGGAGCACGCTCACCTGCCCCAAGTGCCACGGCGCCATGCGCAGCTACGAGCGCAGCGGCGTGACCGTCGACCAGTGCGTCCAGTGCCGCGGCATCTTCCTCGACCGCGGCGAGCTCGACCACCTGATCGACGCGGAGCAGAGCTGGCACTCGGACGCGACGGTCCAGCGCGAGGGGCCCGACCGGGACGAACGCCCGAGCCATGGCGACCGGTACGGGGAATCGCGGTACGGGGACCGCGGCGGCCACCAACGAAAGCGCAGGAAGAGTTTCCTGGACGACCTGTTCGACTGAAGCCGCGCCTGGGCGCCGCCCTCCACGCCGCGCCGGCTCAGCCGGCCAGGTCGCCGGCGAGGTCCGGCGGCGTTGCGGCGCCGGCGTTGCGGGCAGTCTCCAGCGCCTTGCGCACCGCCTGGCCGTAGAACTTGCCGAGGAAGGTGTAGCCGGCGCTGGAGGGGTGGAACAGGTCGGGGCTGAACATCTCGCGCTTGCGGCGGAACGCGCCCCTGGCCACGGCCGCCACGTCGATCACGGTGATCCCGTGGCGTGCCAGCTCGGCCTGGAACAGGCGCGTGTACCCGCGCGCCCAGAGGCCGAGGACCTCGCGGAGCGGCCAGCGGAAGGCGAGCGAGGTCTCCGCGGGCGGCAGCCCGGACACCAGCACGACCGCGCGCGGCGCCGCGGTGAGCAGGCCGGGCCCCAGCTGCCTGAGCTGCCGGCGGACCTCGTGCACGGGCGTGACGTGGGTGATGTCGTTGGTGCCGGCGCACACCAGCACCACGTCCGGGTCCAGCTCGGCCAGGCGCGGGACCTGCTCGCTCACCACGTGGTGCAGCCGCGCTCCTGAGGTGCCGAGCGAGTACAGGCGGACCCGGTAGCGCTCCGCCAGCGCCAGCGCAACGCCGTAGGTGAGCGTGTCCTCCGCGCAGTCGGCGCCGACCCCGGCGACCGAGCTGTCACCGAGGACGGCCAGCACCAGCGATTCGCCCTCCTCGGGACCGAGGACGCAGCTGGGGTCGATCACCGGATCCGACGGAAGAAAGCGATGGTTCCTGGCCGCCAGGACCTCCGCGGCCAACGTGGTGACGACAGCGCCGCCCGCAACCAGGGCAGCGCGACCGAAGTGCCTGATACCGATCCCCACCGGCGCCTCCTGAGGAGACCGGCGGGCTGTCCGTCACGCCTTGGACCTTCAGCCCCCCGGGACCCTGCTTACACATCGAGAGTACGAAGCTCCGCCCGATATGTGAAGACTCTGGTTGCATTGCCTATGGTCCGAGTGTACCGGCGCCGGAGGGTCCGGGGGACGCCAAGGGGGCCCTCTGGTTGATACCAGGCGGCGAACGGGAGGACCGGGGGCTATCGGGGCGAAGGCCCGAGCCGCCGCAGTTCCTCGGGATCGCGCCGGTAGCGGTCCACCAGCTCGGTGGTGCAGGCGTCGATGCGCTCGTGCAGGCCGCGGCGGCGCTTGGAGAGCTCGCCCTCGATCTCCGCCAGCGTGGCCTCCACCTCGCGGAGGCGATCCTTGTCGTCCCACGGGATCGGCGTGTCCCACGCGGCCGCCAGGCTGGCCAGGCGGCGGTCCTGGATGCCGCTGACGAACTTGACGAAGCCGGGGGAGCGCCGCGGGGCGCCGCTGCGGCGCGGGTCCTGACGCTGCCCCGACGCCGTGGCGGTGAGCTTCTCGACGCTGGGCTGGTCGCCGGCGAGCGCCGCCTCCGCCAGGTCGAGACGGCCCTGCACCAGGCGGCGCCAGTAGCTCACCTGCCGTTCCTCTTCGCGCAGCGACTTGCGTAACGCGCGCAGTCCGGCGAGCGGTTCCATCCGCAGCCGCTCAACGAAAGTCTCGTCGGTCACGACCACTCCCTTCCGCCAGTCAGACGCATCCTCTTCTGCGTTGTCGGCAAACCGCGCTGCGCGCTGGAGCCTTTGGTGGTCTAGCATCGCCGCATGCCTCGAGCAGCCAGGAAGAGCGCCGCGCCAGCGCGCCGGCGCCGCCGCTCACCCGCGCTGGTCGCGCGGGCCGCTGAGATCAACGCGCGCCTGACCGAGCGCTACCCGCAGGTGACCACCGCGCTCCACTACAGCTCGGCGTGGGAGCTGCTGGTGGCCACGATCCTTTCGGCACAGTCGACCGACGAGGTGGTCAACCAGGTGACCGCCGAGCTGTTCCAGCGCTACCCGACCGTCCAGGACATCGCATCGGCCCCGCGCGAGGAGCTGGAGCGGGCCATCTACCGCACGGGCTTCTTCCGCAACAAGGCCAAGTCGTTGCAGGAGGCCGCCCGCTACCTGCTGGAGCACCACAACGGCGAGGTCCCCGACCGCATGGAGGATCTGGTCAAGCTGCCAGGGGTGGGGCGCAAGACCGCCAACGTCGTGCTCGGCTCGTTCTTCTCGCGCAACGACGGGGTGGTGGTCGACACCCACGTGGCGCGGCTGTCGCGCCGTCTGGGCCTGACCAGGCAGACCGACCCGGTGAAGATCGAGCAGGACCTCATGGCGCTGCTGCCTCCGGAGGAGTGGACCAACTTCTCGCACCGCCTGATCTGGTTCGGGCGGCAGGTGTGCCTCGCCAAGGACCCGCGCTGCGACATCTGCGAGCTCGCCGACCTGTGCCCTTCGGCCTTCAAGGTGGGCCGCTGGGCCAAGCCCGCCAAGCCCGCCGCGGCCAGGGCCAGGTCCAGGGCCAAGGCTCCCGCCGGCGGGGAGGCCGGGAGCGAGCCGCGAGCCGCCAGCGGCTGAGTCAGCGCAACAGCTCGGGGCCCAGGCGGGCGCGGAACAGCTCGGCGATCTCGCCGGGATTGGCGTGGCGGCGCGTGCTCGCCTTGGAGTACAGCAACTCGCCGTCGAGGGAGACCTCGAAGCGCCCGCCGCCGGCGGGGACCATGTCAAGCTGAGCGATCACGGGCGCCCAACCGCTCAGCAGCTCGTCCGCCAGACCGACGGCTCGAGGGATGTAGTTTCAGGGGACGCAGAACTCGATGCGGACCCTGTGCGTCGGGTTCATCACCACGGGTTCATCACCACGGGACAGAGCGTAGTGAAGCAGGCACGCCGCCGCCAGCTCGGCCGGCGGTCGGCGGGTGCCTGGTAAGAAGTGATCAGTTTCGCTGGTCACGTCCGGTGGGTACAGATTTGCCGGCATTCCCATCCTCCCATCCCCAAGCGCAGAGGAGGCCGAGCGCTGCCATGAGCACGCCAGAGCTGGTGCGGGTCCGGCGCCGTCTGGAGGGCCGCCCCGACCAGATCGCCGAGGCGCGCCGCATGATCTCGCGGGTGGTCGGCACGGAATCGCCGGTCCACGACGTCGCCAGGTTGCTGGTCAGCGAGGCTGCCACCAACGCCCTGCTGCATTCCGCCTCGGGAGAGCTGGGCGGCAGCCTGGAGGTCCGCTGCCAGCTCGAGGACCGGCGCCGCCTGCGGGTCGAGGTGCGCGACCAGGGCTCGGCCAAAAAGCCGCGACCGAGGGCCCACGCGCGGGACGCGCTCAGCGGCCGCGGCCTGGAGCTGCTCGACGCCCTGGCCGAGCGCTGGGGCTCCAGCGGCGGCCCGGAAGGCCACACCGTCTGGTTCGAGCTCGAGGTGGCATAGCGCGGAGGGGGTGACGCCGACGCCCTCGGGGGATATCCTCCTAACGAACAATTGTTAGGGAAGGGTCGACCGCATTGCCGACGCGCAGAGAGCAGATCGAGGACGTGGCCAGCGCCCTGTTCAGCGACCGTGGCTACCGAGCGACCAGCATGCGGGACATCGCCAGGGAGCTGGACCTCCAGGGCGGCAGCCTGTACGCGCACATCCCCTCCAAGGAGGCGGTGCTCGCCTCCATCGTCGAGCGCGCCGCCGAGCGCTTCCACCAGGCGATCCAGCCGATCGCTCAGGGCCCGGGCAGCGCCGCGGGCCGGCTGCGGCGCATGATCGACGCGCACGTCCGGGTGGTTGCGTCCAGCCCCCAGCGAGCGCACGTCTTCCTGTTCGAGTGGGTCTCGCTCGGCGAGGAGCGCCGCGAGGCCGTCTCCCGCTCCAGGGACGCCTACGAGGAGCAGTTCACCACGGTCATCGCCGAGGGCATCGCCAGCGGCGAGCTGGCGCACGATGACGCCAGGATGGCGGCCGTCTTCCTGCTCTCGGCCATGAACGCCCTCGCCCACTGGTACCGGCCCGACGGCCCGCTCGGCCCCGAGGCCATCGCCGAGCAGTACGCGGACCTGTTCCTCCACGGGCTCGGGCGGGGAATCACCGACGGAAGCGCCACTGCTACGGCAGGGGGAAGCCCATGAACGACTCCGAGCGCGCCCAGGCCTTCTACCGCCACGTCTCCTCCGGGGGCAAGGTCGAGGTGGGCGAGTGGATGCCCGACGACTACCGGCAGGCCGTCCGCAGGTTCGTCGAGATGCACGCCAACTCCGAGCTGATGGGCGTGCTGCCCGAGCGGGAGTGGATCCTGCGCGCCCCCACGCTCAAGCGCAAGCTGGCCCTCACCGCCAAGGTCCAGGACGAGGTCGGCCACGCGCAGCTCCTCTACCGGGTCGCCGAGGACCTCGGCAAACCGCGCGAGGCCATGTTCGTCGACCTGCTCGCCGGCAGGACGAAGTTCCACAACGTCTTTCACTACCCGACCAGGACGTGGGCGGACGTCGGGATCATCGCCTGGCTGGTCGACGCCGCCGCGATCGTCGCCCAGCAGGCCCTGCGCGAATCCTCCTACGCGCCCTACGCCCGCACCATGAAGAAGATCTGCTGGGAGGAGTCGGTCCACATCATGCACGGCAGGGACGTGGTCCTGACCATGGTCAACGGCACCCCCAGGCAGCGCGCGATGGTCCAGGAGGCGCTGGACCGCTGGTGGGGCCCGCTGATGCAGATGCACGGGCCGCCCACCGACCCGGCCAAGGACCGCGACCTGGCCTGGCGCATCAAGAACAAGGACAACGACACGCTGCGCCAGGAGTTCCTGTCGACCTACGTGCCGCGCATCCACGAGATCGGCCTGGAGCTGCCCGACCCGAAGCTGCACCAGGACGAGCAGAGCGGGCGCTGGCACTACACCGAGCCGGACTGGAAGGAGCTCTACTCGGTGGTCACCGGCCACGGGCCCAAGTCGCGCGAGCGCCTGGAGTTCCGGCGGCTCAACTACGAGGAGACCCGCTGGGTCCGCGAGACGATCCTCTCGGAGCCGAAGGTGGCCGCCTGACCATGGAGGTCTACGAGGTGTTCCGCCAGGAACGGGAGGGCGCGCCCATGCAGCACTCGGGCAACCTGTTGGCGCCCGACCCGGAGCTGGCCAGCCACTACGCGCGGGAGTTCTACGGGCGCCGGCAGGAGTCGGTCCGCCTGTGGATCGTGCCGCGAGCGGCCATCCGCGACCTGGACGACCCGGACCTGCTGCAGCCGCCGCTGGACCGCTCCTTCAAGAAGCCGGTGGGCTACTCCACGGAGATCAAGCGCAAGCTGGCCGCGGCGCGGGCCCGCGGCGCGGTGGAAGGTGGGCGGTGAGCATGGCACAGGCGCTCTTGGGGGGCCGTGGGGGGAGCGAGCTCCCCCCACATGGATTGATTGGCGCGGAGCGCCAAGCGCTGAAAGCGCTGCTGCTGGCCATGGCCGACGACGAGTTCGTGATCGGCTTCTGGGACTCCGAGTGGACAGGGATCGCCCCGCTGCTCGAGGAGGACGTGGCCTTCAGCTCGCTCGCCCAGGACGAGATCGGCCACGCGCAGGCGCTCTACCAGCTCCTGGCCGAGCTGGAGGGCGATGACCCCGACCGCATCGCCTTCGGCCGCGATGCCCAGGAGTACCGGCACGCGCGGCTGCTGGACCACCCGCGCACCGACTGGGCGTTCTCGATCGCGCGGCGCTTCCTCTACGACACGGCCGACGCCGCGCGGCTGGACCTGCTCGCCGGCTGCGCCTACGCGCCGCTGGCCGGCCTGGTCGCCAAGATGCGCCGCGAGGAGACCTACCACCTGCTCCACTGCAGCGCCTGGGTGGAGCGCCTCTCCAACGGGGGAGAGGAGCCGCGCCGGCGCCTCCACGACGCCCTGGAGCGCCTCTGGCCGGACGCGCTGTGCGTGCTGGCGCCGCTCCCGGGCTCCCAGCGCCTGGTCGGGGCCGGCGTCATCGCCGAGTCGTTCTCCAGAGCCGAGCAGCGCTGGCTGGCGGGCCTGGCGGCGCCGCTGGAGCGGTTGGGCATGCCGTTCCCGTTCCGGGACGCGGGGCAGCGCCTGGAGCCGACCATCGCCCGCCCCGCGAACCCCCGCGGGAACCATCCGGCCAGCTTCCAGTGGCTCTGGGGCGAGTTCACCTCGGTCCACCGATCGGACCCGGAGGCGAGCTGGTGACCGGGCGGCTGGTGGCCGGCGGGCTGGTGACCGAGGAAGCGGTTCGGCAGGCCCTCGCCGAGGTCATGGACCCGGAGATCCCCACGGTCTCCGTGGTCGACCTGGGCATCGTCCACCGGGTGGAGGTCGGCGAGGGCCGCGTGCGCGTGGAGCTGCTGCCCACCTTCGTGGGCTGCCCGGCGCTGGACCTGATCCGCCGGGCGGTCGCCGAGCGCCTGGAGTCGCTGGCGCCGGTGGTCGAGGTCGAGGCCACCTTCGCCGAACCCTGGACCAGCGACCGGATCACCCTGGAGGGCCGCCGCAAGCTGCGCGACAGCGGCTTCGCCCCGCCGCCCCCGGCGGCGGCCGGGGCGGGTGATCGGCCGCTGCTGCTCACCATCGGGATGCGCCCATCCGCCAACTGCCCGTATTGTGGATCGGCGGACACCAGCATGGAGAATCCGTTCGGGCCGACGCTGTGCAGGGCGATCTTCTACTGCAACGCCTGCCGGCAGCCCTTCGAGCAATTCAAAGCGGTCTGATACCGCGTGGCGAGCTATCATGCCGGCGGAGGTTTTCATGGCACTACTTGACGTCAAGGACCTGCGAGTCCAATTCCATACCGACGACGGCATTGTCAAAGCGGTCGACGGTGTCGATTTCACCCTCGACCGTGGTGAGACGCTGGGGATCGTCGGCGAGTCGGGCTCGGGAAAGAGCGTCACCTGCCTGTCGATCCTTGGGCTCGCCAGGGGCGGCCGGGTCACCGGCGAGGCGCTGTTCGAGGGCCGCGATCTGCTGAAGATGCACCCCGACGAGATGCGCGCCGTCCGGGGCAAGCAGATCGCGATGATCTTCCAGGACCCGCTGTCGAGCTTGCACCCCTACTACCGGGTGGGCGACCAGATCGTCGAAGCGATCCAGGCGCACGATAAGATGCCCAAGAAGCACGCGCACAAGCGTGCCGTCGAGTTGCTCGGCCTGGTCGGCATTCCCCGGCCGGAGCGTCGTGTCGACGACTATCCCCACCAGTTCTCGGGCGGGATGCGGCAGCGGGCGATGATCGCCATGGCGCTGTCGCTCGACCCCGCCGTGCTGATCGCCGACGAGCCAACCACCGCGCTGGACGTCACCGTGCAGGCGCAGATCCTCGACCTGATCGAGCGGCTCCAGGACGAGTTCGGCACGGCGATCATCATGATCACCCACGACCTCGGGGTGGTCGCCGGCATGGCCGATACGGTGCTGGTGATGTACGGAGGCCGGCCGGTCGAGGTGGCGGACCGCCGCACCGTCTACTACCACCCGCACATGCCCTACACCTGGGGGCTGCTCCAGTCACTGCCGGCGCTCGGGCCGGAACACGACCAGGAGCGCCTGCACCCGATCAAGGGGCTGCCGCCCAGCCTCATCCACCCGCCCTCGGGATGCAGGTTCCACCCCCGCTGCCCGTACGTGATGGACGTGTGCCTCAGGGAGGACCCGAAGCTGCTGCCGGCCGACGCCGCCGCGCCGGGTCACCTGTCCGCATGTCATCTGACACTCGAAGACAAGCAACGAATCTGGGAGCAAGAGGTGGCACCGACACGATGAGCGTGAACGAGACACAACGCGGCGCCGCTCCCGCGCCCGACGCCTCCGGCGACCGGCAACCGCTGGTCCGCGTGACGGGCATCAAGAAGTACTTCCCGATCACTCAGGGCATCATCCTCCAGCGCGAGATCGGCCGCGTGCACGCCGTGGACGGCGTCGACCTCGAGGTGTTCCCCGGCGAGACGCTCGGCGTCGTGGGCGAGACCGGCTGCGGCAAGTCGACCCTGGGACGGCTCATGTGCCGCCTGCTGCCGGTCACCGAGGGCACGGTCGAGTTCGAGGGCCGTGACATCACCAACCTCAAGGGCAAGGCGCTGCGCGAGTTCCGCCGGCAGGTCCAGATGATCTTCCAGGACCCCTACTCGTCCCTGAACCCGCGAAAGCGCGTCGGGGCGATCATCGGCGACCCGTTCCAGATCCACGGCATCGCCGACGGCAAGCAGCGCAAGCTCAGGGTCCAGGAGCTGATGGAGGTCGTCGGCCTCAACCCCGAGCACTACAACCGCTTCCCCGCCGAGTTCTCGGGCGGCCAGCGCCAGCGCATCGGCGTCGCCAGGGCGCTGGCGCTGCGCCCCAAGCTGATCATCTGCGACGAGCCGGTGTCCGCGCTGGACGTCTCCATCCAGGCGCAGGTGATCAACCTGCTCGAGGACCTCCAGAGCGAGTTCAACCTGACCTACCTGTTCATCGCGCACGACCTCTCGGTGGTCCGGCACGTCTCCGACCGCGTGGCCGTGATGTATCTCGGCAGGGTCGTCGAGCTGTCGGACGCCAAGCGGCTGTACGCCGAGCCGAAGCACCCCTACACCGGCGCGCTGCTGTCCGCGGTGCCCGTGGCCGATCCCGACCTGGCCGAGAAGCGGGAGCGCGTGATCCTGCAAGGCGACGTGCCGTCGCCGATCGACCCGCCGTCCGGCTGCCGCTTCCACCCGCGCTGCCCCAAGGCGCAGGAGCGCTGCGTGGTGGAGGACCCGCCGCTCGAGTCCAAGGCCTCTGGCGACCTGGCCGCCTGCCACTTCCCGCTGGAGCCAGGCGAGAACCTCGCCAAGGCCAAGCCGGGCATCCGGCAGGAGACCACCGCTCCGGCCGTCTGACGCCAGCCCTTACGTGTAGCGGACCCTGGGGTCGAGATAGGCGTAGAGGATATCGACGATCAGGTTCATCAGGGTGATCGCCAGCGAGGTCACGATCGTCACGGCCAGGATCACCGGCAGGTCGCTGTTGAAGACCGACTGGACGACCCACTGGCCGACCCCCTGGAGGTTGAACACCGTCTCGGTGATCACCGCCCCGCCGAACAGCGTGCCGAGGTCCATGCCGAACATCGTGACCACCGGCGTCAGGCTCGACCGCAGCCCGTGCTTGAAGATCACCTTCCACTCGGGCAGCCCCTTCACCCGGGCGGTGCGGATGTAGTCCTGGGCCATCGTCTCGATCAGGTTGCCCCGCGTCATGCGCGCGTAGAACGCCGCGAACAGCAGCGCCAGCACCACCCAGGGCAGGATCATGTGGCCCAGCCACGACCCGAAGCTCGTGCTGATCGAGACGTATCCCGTGCCGGCGGAGATGCCGAGCTTGAACCAGAAGAGCCAGAGCGCCATCAGCCCCAGCCAGAACACTGGCGCCGACACGAAGAACAGCGCCAGTCCCATCGAGAGCCGGTCGACCAGCGAGCGCCGCTTGACCGCGGACACGATGCCGATGGGGATGCCGATGCAGAGCCACACCAGCGCGGCGCCAAGGGCGAGCTGGGTGGTGATCGCGACGCGGTCGAGCAGTAGCGAGCGTACCGACTGGCGGGTCGCGAACGAGAAGCCCAGGCCTGGCCAGCCGTACTGGTCACCGGCGAACAGGTGCTTGAGGAACAGGCCGTACTGCACCCACACCGGCCTATCGAGTCCGAACTGCTGCCGGACCTGCGCGATGGCCTCCGGGGTCGGCTGCTTGCCGGCGAAGGCGACGGCCGGGTCGGTGGGCGGCATCACGAAGAAGATCAGGAAGGTGATCATCGTGATGATCAGCACGACGATCGCCACCCACAGCAGCCGGCGAACGATGTAGCGCCACATAGGTCATGCACCTTCGGTCGGTGCGGGAGGCGCGGACCGTCGTGGTCCGCGCCTCCCGCCTCTCAGCTCACTACAGGGTCGAGGCGTTGATCTTGTTGTTGACCGCGATCTCGGTCAACGAGACGTAGCCCGAGAACTGGTCGAACTCGTAATGGGTCAGGCTGGCGTTGTTGATGGTCGGGTTGTTGGCCCACAGGTAGGGCACCCACGGGACCGCCTGCTCCATGGCCGTCTTGTCGAAGTTCACCCAGCAGGTCGTCCGTGCCGGGTCGGTCGCCTGGATCTTCTCGCAGTCCGCGATGGGGGTGTCCACGTTGGGGACGGACACTCCGGCCGGGATCTTGGCCCCGACCTCAGCGGCCTTGCTGGGCGTCAACCCCACGAGCGCGTAGTTGGTGTTGCCGGTCGCGATGATGCTGGTGCCGGCGAACAGCGGCGCCGCGAAGGTGTAGGCGTCGGCGTAGTCCTTGCCCCAGCCGGCGTTCAGCGCGATCGGGATGTTGTTCTTGACGGTCTGGATCGTCGTATAGGCAGCGCTGGTCGCCAGCTCACGCGGCTTCACCGCGATGCCGATCTTGCCAAGGCTCGAGACGACCACCGGCTCCAGGTCGGTCCACGGGGTGACGTTGCGGTTGATCATCACCATGTTCTTGCACGCCGCCGCGTCGCACATGCCGTCCTTGTTGGTGTCGTACTTGGACTGCTTCATCTCCGCCTGGGCCTTGGCCAGGTCACCGTGGAACCCGGGCGTGGCGTAGGGGTCGTAGGACTGGGTGAGCTGGTCGTTGAGCACGGAGGGCGGCATGATGTGGGTGGCGATCTGCCCGAAGCTGGAGCCGCCCCAGGCCTGCAGCATCGCGGCCTTGTCCATGATCAGGTTGGCGGCCTTGCGGACGTGGATGTCGTCGAAGGGCGGCGTCGTCCAGTTCATGGTGATGTACCAGGTGCGGTCGCCGGAGTTGAAGTGGATCAGGTTCTTCTTGGCGGGCTGGGTCAGGTACTGCTGCAGGATCGGCTTGGGCGGCTGGTTGGTGAACGAGGCGTCCAGCGCGCCGGACTGGACCTTGTTGAAGATGTCGTTGATGTTGGTGTCGATGCTGACCTGGATGCCGTCGACGTTGTTGGTCCGCAGGTCGTCGGTGGCTTGGTCGTAATTGGGGTTGCGGACCATGGTGATCTGCTTGCTGGGGTCGAAGCCCGAGATCGGCTTCATCGCCGAGCACGACGAGGTGTTGAGCGCTTCGGAGCCCTTGAGCATGTAGGGGCCGGACGAAATGACGTAGCGGCCGTAGTCGCCAGCCTTGGTGAAGCACTTGGCGACCTCTTGTGGCACCGGCGCGGCCGCCGCCATCGACAGGCGGAACAGGAAGTCCCCGGTCGGCTTCTCGAGGTTGAAGATGATCGTGGAGTCGTCCGGGGTCTGGATCCCGGAGATCGGCGTCGGGCTCTTGGCCTTGCCGTCCATGCCCTTGATGGTGCCGAAGAAGTACTGCCCGTACTGGGCGACCAGCGGGGCGGTGTTGATGCGCTCGAAGGCGTACTCGATGTCCTTGGAGGTGA